>Ga0081539_10004319_pt1 | contig 15868 bp, 15 predicted proteins | sample TabmetS4T2R2_FD_71023 | JGI IMG/M metagenome (GOLD analysis project Ga0081539, IMG submission 71023) | Tabebuia heterophylla rhizosphere microbial communities from the University of Puerto Rico - S4T2R2 | ecosystem: Host-associated > Plants > Roots > Rhizosphere ...
GCAGAAAGAAAGGCGCGAAAGCGAAAGTCTGGCGCAGCAACCGTGCCTCTTAGCTGTCCTGTTGTCCGTCTCATCCGTGTTCATCCGTGGCTCCTAACAATCCCCGGTAAGACAGCCTCCCATCAACGATCCTCGCCGCTGAAGTAAACGGATGCTCTTCTGTCTTCTTCTCGTCAAGAATATGGATTACCTGGTGCCCTTCAGCCTTCAAGTAATCCGAGATCAAGCTCCGATGGCAGCGCCACCAAACAGCTTCCGCGCACATGAACGCAACGCGCTTCTCCGCCGCTAGTTCAAGTAATTCCCTAACCCCGTTCTTGAACTCATCGGTTTCCATGTGATCCGCGTAACCGCGAAACTGCGCGTTCCGCCACGCAGTGTTGTGCGAGTCAGGTTGCGGCCTGCGACGTCCGCCTAATCTCGGTTCGTGTTTGTATTCAATCCCCCTCCCACTCAACCACTCCCTTAACGACTCTCGATTGAACTGAGGATATCGCCGCGAACCAGGATATGTTCGCACATCAACTAACACTTCAACGTTATGCGCTTTGAGAATCTCACCAAACTCTTCAGCACTTCGCGTCGAATGTCCAACGGTCCAAATCTTCACCATGATCCTCAACTGTAGGCTTGCCGACCGTTAAAGGTAAGCTTCAAGTCGAAAGCGTCCTTTCGTCGCGAGCAACGGCGCCCACAAGTCACCAAGCCGCTTCACACGCGCCGGCACGTTGTCGATGCGAAAGCTTTCCATCTTCAATCCGCGCTCGAGCTCTTTCCACGTGATCGGCGTCGACACTGTCGGCAACTCTTTCGGACGCACCGAATAAACCGACGCCAGCGTTCGTCCCCACGCGTTCTGGTTGTAATCAACCAGCACCCGGTTCTTCGGCCGCTTCGACACTTGATAAATCGCCGTCAACAACTTCGGCGCCTGCGACGTCACGGCCCACGAAAATTGTTTCGCAAACGTCCACACCTGTTTCTGCGTCGGCCCGCGCTTGATCGGAACGTAGATGTGAATGCCCTTCGAACCCGTCGTCTTCACCAGACTCGGAATCTCCAGCGAATCGAGCGCGACCTTCAGGAACAACGCTGCCTCAACCACTCGCTCAAACGAAGCTCCCGGCGTTGGATCGAGATCGAAGTGCAGATAATCAGGCCGATCCACGTCGTCACACTTCGCATACCACTGGTTCAGGTCGATGCAGCCGAGATTGATCACCCACATTAGAGACGCGAGATCCTGAATCATCGGAAAGTTGATGATGTTGCCTGACTCGTGCTCGATGTCGCAGATTTCAATCCACTCGGGACGCGGCGAGGGCGCGCGCTTCATGAAAAAGAAATCGCCCGCGGCGCCGTGCGGATAACGCTTCATCACCATCGCGCGATCGATGATGTGCGGCAAGAGCACCGGCGCAACGTCGATGTAATACTGGATCAGGTCTCGCTTCGTGACGCCGAGCTTCGGCCAGAAGAGTTTGTTGAGGTTCGTGAGCTTGACGGTGCGGTCGCCGAGTTCGACGTCGAGCGTGTTCTTCCCTTTTGGCAGTTTGAGGTGAGGAACGCGAACCTTGCGACGCTTCGCTGGAGTCGCTGTCCGGTGTACGACCGCCGGATGATACTCCCGCGTCGGAATGTTCGGCTTGGGCATTAGTTAAGGATTTACTTGAAGAGAAGCTGAAACTTCTTCAATCTCTTTCTCAACTGCTTTCAAGCCGTTGAGCAGCACGTCGCGATAGGCGGGATGGCGAGCGCGTTCGAGTTGCTGTAGCAGACGCGATTTCGAAAGCAGCAGCGAGTCGCGGCGCTCTTTGAGTTGTCGTTGTTCAGGTGAAACTTGACCCTTCTGCGCGGGCGCGGGACGCGACTCCCCTTCCTCGATCTGGTCCGCCACCGCCTTGCTTTCCCAACCACGTGCCATGAGTTCAACCGGGATCATAGCACAGCCGCTAAACCTTCCAGACGCACGTCGGTTCTATCTGGATCCTCATTGACTTTTGCTCCAGACAGGAATAATTTCTTCGCGTTTTCACGAAACAACTCGAGTCTCTGCGTCCTCGCACACTCGCTAATTACATCTTCTCGCATCGTGACTTCTTTGGAGCCGACAACCAGGAGCCTAACCACTATCGTCGGCGACGCCTCCAAGGCGCGCGTAATTGCCGTCTTTATAGATCATCTGATCGCGTTCGCGTTGACGATGTTGGTGGTGGCGTTCGTCCCGGAAAGTCTTCCGACATTAAAGGCCGTTCTCTTCTTTCTTACCTACCTAGCTTACTTTTTTCTGCTGGAGACGCTTTGGTCCCGCACCTTCGGCAAGTTTTTTCAGGGCCTGGTAATTCGTAAGTTGGATGGGAGTCGCTGTGATTGGAAAGCGGCTTTAATCAGAAGTGCTTTGCGCCTCGTAGAAGTCAATCCGTTATTGCTCGGTGGCCTTCCAGCTGGTCTGGTGATCGTAGCCAGTGAGCGAAAACAGCGGATCGGAGATCTTCTGGCGGGCACGCTCGTAGTCTCCACTGCATTGCACTGGGATAACAATCCTGCCGAACGAGATGACAGTTCCGTCGAGCCCGCGGTTTAAGTTTATGAGTTGAGAGCCCCGTCCGAACGGAGCTCTCAACTATTCTCTCGCCTTTCAGGACATAGGCGTATTGCCCGCTAACAACTCGCGTTCGATTACTGCAATCTGAGCGTCCACGATTCCAAACAGATTGAATTCGGCACAGCGTGTGAAGGCGAAGTGCTTCGCCGCGTTCGCGAGTAGTTTCGGATGCACGGAGTTTTCGACTGTTCCCATTAATACAAACAGTGCGGCTGATTTACCTGCAGGATCATTACCCGCCCGACAGATTATCCGTGCGAGCGCTTCAATTTTGTCTTCAGTTGAATGGTCTTCTTCGTGCGTTTCAGGTTCTAGCGAGAAGTCAATCGAATCAATGATCGTTTCGCCCGCATCGGCGCGTCGCACCAGATCAGCAAGCCAAGGATCATCTATTTCCAAACCGTAACGAATAATTGCTCGCCACCGTGGATCGATCGCGTTGTCGTCGATAACGGTCTGAGCGCGACGTCTGAGAGCATCGCTGATGGTCGTGGTCGTGCCTCTTTCGCCTGTCATTGTGTCGCTTGCGATTGTTTCACTTGCGTGAGGTGTTTCTTGAAGCGCTGTTGCGCTAACATGCGTAGTCATAATCTTCAGCCTTTCTCTGTAAGGTTGACGGTTTAGGGCCGATTTCGTGTTGCGATCACGAGTCGGTCCGCTTCTTTTTGAGGGGTTGGCCCAACTATAACACAGGAATTTTCATTTGGGTTATTAAAACTAAATTGCGGCGAAGTCCGAATCAACTGACTTGACAAGGCAAGCTATTCTCGACAGATAGTTGCTTGCGCTGAATGAACTACGGATGCGAGTTGTATATTTGGACGAGACCGGCGATCACTCTCTAGAACGTGAGGACAAGGACTTTCCTGTATTCGCTCTAGTGTTAATGGTGTGTGATCAGGATATTTATAGAGATACTCTCGTTCCATTAGTTAATCGTTTGAAGTTTGATTATTTCGGCCATGAGTGTGTGATACTTCATTCACGCGATATTCGCAAAGCTCAGAACGACTTTGGTTTTCTTACGGATCCCAAAAAGAGACAGCCATTTATGAACGCATCAATGAACTCATGGCGTCGCCCGGTTATGAATTAATTGCCACAGTTCGGCGGCTGCGGTGATGGACGCGTGGCGCCTGAGACGGAACTATTGGAACTTAGTTACCAATTAGTGGGTCTGCGGAATTTGCTTCTTCGCCTTTCTTATCTGCTCCACGAAGTACCCCGTCCTCTCTCATATAAAAGGATCGATTCCCCTTAAACCCATATTCGGTTGGTGTCGCTAAAGCTTCGTATGATTTGTTGTCTGGTGATCCCAATCGCACTTCATACTTGTAGCCATTCTTCACCTCTTCAAAAGAAGTGTCGAGCAGTTGGGCATCCATTAACTGCTTGAGAGTTCCGAATTCACCCGAGCCAGAAGTGCTTATATAGCTAGTCTCGGCGTTTCTTATGATTCTCAAAGTCGCGATCGCCGATACCTCATTGCTGGAGGATTTTTGAGAGACTTTGGCGCCAATGTCTTTCTGAACATCACTACATGATGAACAGAATAATATTAGAGTCATCCCAAGAATAAATATTTTCATAGGGTTCATCGACTGTATTCGTTAGACAGCACCGAATTAGATAATGGTTCCGTCCGGAATTACCGCGTTCTTCGGCACGATGATGATGCCGTCGCGAATGTAGTACGAACCGCCTGGACCATCACTCGTCGCAGCGCCGGCTTCATTCAGCAATCGCGCGTTGCTGCCGATGCGCGCGTTCTTGTCGATGATCGCGTGCCTGATGACAGTTCCCTCTCCGATGCCTACGCGCGGCATTCCTTTGCCGGCGTCGCTGCGCATCTCTTCAAACGTCTGGTAGAAATCGGCGCCCATCATGAACGACGCGTCTATCTGCACGCCTTTCGAAATCCGGCTGCGCAAACCGATCACCGAGTTCGTCACCTTCGCGCCGTTGATGATGCAACCGTCGCTGATCATCGAATCGTTGATTTCACTCTCTTCGACTTTCGACGGCGGCAGGTAACGCGCGCGCGTGAAGACCGGCGCTTCCGCATCGAACAAGTTGAACTTCGGAATCTTCGACGTGAGATCGAGGTTCGCGCGATAGAACGCGCCGATCGTGCCGATGTCTTCCCAGTAACCGTCGAACATAAAAGCCTGCACCGACCCGGAACGAATCGCCGCCGGAATCACTTCTTTGCCGAAATCCATCCAGCTCGGATCCTCGCGCAGCAGTTGCTCGAGCCGCTCGTACTTGAAAACGTAAATTCCCATCGAGGCGAGATACGGCCGGCGCTGCGCTTCGTTTGCATCAAGACCGAGTTGCGTCGTGTCGACCTGCATCGAGAGCAGCTCATCGCCTTTCGGTTTTTCCTTGAACTCCACGATGCGTCCGTGCTCGTCTGTCTTCAACAAACCAAACTCGCTCGCGGCGCGCGCTTCACACGGAATCACCGACACGGTCACGTCCGCATTCGATTCGTGATGCCGCTGCAGAAACTGCCGGTAGTCCATGCGATAAAGATGATCGCCGGAGAGAATCAACAGCGTGTCGATGCCCCAGTCGCGGATGTGCGGCAACACCTGTCGCACCGCATCCGCAGTGCCCTGAAACCACTCCCGATTTTCCGGTGTTTGCTCGGCGGCGAGAATCTCGACGAAGCCGTTCGAGAACTGCGAGAACTGATAGGTCTGCGCGACGTGACGATTGAGCGACGCAGAGTTGTACTGCGTCAACACAAACGTGCGCAGGATGTCGGAGTTGATGCAGTTCGAGAGCGCGATATCGACGAGCCGGTATTTGCCACCAAGCGGGACCGCGGGTTTCGAACGTTGTTGCGTGAGCGGAAAGAGGCGATTACCGGCGCCACCGCCGAGAATGACAGCCAACAGTTTTGCACTTGCAGGCATGACCTAATCTGGGCAAAAGGGAAACTTGAGAACCTCTGTTCTGGGTCGCCGTGTTCGTAGTGGTCGATCGCGACGCTGAGATCAAAACACAGAGCAGAATACGTGTTAGTACGCTAACGATCTCGACTCGACTGTTTTCGTGCCCGCGGCTTCCTGCGCGATCTTCACGCCGACGCTGGCGCCGATGCGGGTCGCGCCCGCTTCAACCATTTTGCGCGCGTCGGCTAGACCTTTCACGCCGCCTGATGCTTTGACGCCGAGCTCGGTTCCAACCGTGCGCCGCATCAACGCGACGTCCGCGACGGTCGCGCCGCCTTTTGAAAATCCCGTCGACGTTTTCACGAAATCAGCGCCCGCTTTCTTCGCTGCCAAACATGCGCGCACTTTTTCGTCGTCGGTCAACAGCGCCGTCTCGATGATGACTTTGCAAATCGCGTCGTACTCGTGCGCGACTTCTACCACCGAACGAATGTCGTGTTCGACGAGACAATCGTCACCGCTCTTCAACGCGCCGACATTGATCACCATGTCGAGTTCCTTGGCGCCGTCGAGCAGCGCGCGTCGCGCTTCGTAAGCTTTGACATCAGGCAGTGTCGCGCCGAGTGGAAAGCCGATCACCGTGCAAACGGGAACGCCGCTGCCGCGCAGGTTGCACGAAGCGACGCGCACCCAGGTCGGGTTCACGCACACGGAAGCGAAACGGTAAGTCGCGGCTTCGTGACAGAGTTTCTTGATGTCTTCGTCCGTCGCTTCTGGCTTAAGCAAAGTGTGATCGATCAGACTGGCCCATTCTCTTGCCGTGCCGGTTTCGCCGAGGACGAGACCGATGCGCGCGGCGCCCGCATCGACGATGCGATGCATCCGCTCGGGACAGCGATGAAAACATTCGGACGTGCAACCGCACATCGCGGCCTGCTCGACGCCGTCACCATTGAGCCGCGCCACGATCGCGTCGGTGATCTGCTCGATTAATTTCTCGTAATCGCCGTTACTGGAGTAGGCCATCTGGCAGGTCAAGTCCTCGTCGGGAGCAATTATGATCGCTGCGGATGCGAATGGCAACGGCGGAATCAGTTGAGAGTGGTTCGATTCCTGGGCGGTGTTTGTTTGTGGCCGGTGTTTATTTGAAAGTCAACGCCGAAGGCGTTAACCCATTCCAGCCCAGGGTTGCCTTAACCCTGGGGAGAGCAAATCTCACAGCGAAAAAACGCTGAAAGGGTTGGCAATGTGCTACTGGAGAGTTAGCCAACGCTTTCAGCGTTGCTTGTTTCTTCTAAATCGCACCCCAGGGTTGAAGCAACCCTGGGCTGGAATTCGCGAACGCCTTCGGCGTTGAGTCAATGTAACAGTTAAGTCGTTTACGCTGTAGTCATATATTAGCGCTGAGCACGATGCTTTTAACTGGAAATGCGTCACTGCGATCGAAAACAACCGTAATCCATGCGTCGCGTGTGCACTGCGATGGAAACAACCGAAATCGACGCGTCGCGTGTGTGCACAGCGATCGAAAACAACCGAAATCGACGCGTCGCGTGTGTACACAGCGATCGAAAACAACTGAAATCGACGTGTGGCGTGTGCACTGCGGCGAATGTCGTTAATCCGGGACGCGTTTACAACAGAAGTCGGACGCGAACAGGCGAGCTTTGATAAATTTCAGTGCAACTCCATGAATCTCGACCTTTCTGAAGCCACAAACAGTTGTTCTGGAACCAGAAACACTTGTTCTGAAGCCAGAGACAATTGTTCTGGAACCGGAAACAGTTGTTTCTGACCAGAAAAAGTTGTTCAGGAACCAAAAACAACTCTTAGGAAGCCGAAACAGTTTGCGGCCGCGCGAGGTTGCATGCTTTTCCGCGCAGATCTCCTTGCTGCGCGCCAAAACAGTCACACTGGGCGCCAAAACAGTCACACTGGGCACCAGGACAGTTAAACTCAGCCCCGAACAGTCAAAATCGGCCTGAAACAGTCAAATCGAAATCTGTCGCGAGCGAGATTCGCTAACGTTGATACTGTCGCTGAATCGCGTCGATCTTGGCGACGCGTTTGCGGTGGCGTTCTTCGGTGAGATCGGTGGCCAGCCAGGCGGTGACGATTTCGCGCATCTCGGCGCTGGAGATCGTCTTGCTTCCGAGAGTCAGAACGTTCGCGCCGTTGTGCTCGCGTGAATTGCGCGCGACAGTCACGGAATAACACGCCGCGGCGCGAATACCGGGAACTTTGTTCGCCGTCATCGCACTGCCAACGCCGGCGCCGTCGATAATAATCCCCAAATCCGAATTGCCGTTCGCTACCGCGCGCGCAACTGCGTGCGCGAAATCCGGGTAATCGACTGCTTCTTCCGAATCGGTGCCGAAGTCCTGCACTTTGTGCCCGAGCTGCGCCAGCAGTCCTTTCAACTCCTCTTTCATCTTGAAGCCGCCGTGATCGGCGCCGACGGCGATCAGCTTTGCGTGTTTCGAGCCACGGCGCGAGTTGCGGCGCACGAGTTGAATGTTTCGCTCTTTGACGAGGTCCGCCGCAAGCGGCGTGAGTCGCGCGTCTTCGCCGATACGCAAAACCGCGCCCGGTTCCAATCCACGCACGTCGTCTTCGGTGATAACGCTCTTCGACGACTCATCGCGCGTGACACCGCCACTCGGCGATTCTGTCTCCCCCACGGTGTTGACGAAACGCGTAGGCGTGCCTTCAGGCGCAGGTCCGGCCTGCTCCAGCACGTCGCGCACTAACGCCCGTATTCGATCGCGAGTCTCATCCATTGTCGTTTGCCAGCTTCAGCACGCGCCCGGTCGCGCCGATCAACTTGCCGGTCCTGAACGTGAAATCCACTCGTCCGACGTTGATGCCGCTCTTGCCGACTTGAAAGATCAACGTCTTCGCGCCGCAAGGCTGCGTTTGCTCGACCGGCTTGTCCATAAACAGATGGCTGTGTCCGCTCGCGATGAAATCGATGCCGTCCACCTGCGCCGCGAGTTGCGGATCGTCAATGGTCTTGCTCGGCCGGTCCTTGAACGGATACCCGAGATGCGACAGGCAAACGACCAGCGCGCAACGCTCCTGCTCGCGCAGCGTCTTCACCACGTTGCGCGCCACGATCACCGGATCGTTGTAGGTAATCCCTTTGAAGTTCTCGGGCGTGATCAGCGCCGTCGGACTGATGCCCAAACCAAACAGGCCGACGCGAATGCCGCCGACCGTTTTCACCACGTAAGGCTTGACGCGCCCTTCGAGCGCGGTGCCTTTCACGTCGTAATTCGCCGAGACGATGTCGAAGTTCGCAAACTTCAGCGCTGCCGCGAGCGCTTCGACGCCGTTGTCAAACTCGTGATTCCCGAGCGTGCCCACGTCGTAACCGATCGCCGACATCGCTTTGTACTCGACTTCACCGCGATAGAAGTTGAAGTAGGGCGTGCCCTGGAGCACGTCGCCGGCGTCGACCAGCAGTGTGTTTGGGTTTTCCTTTCTGACGCGTTTGACGAGGGTGGCACGACGCGCGACGCCTCCCTTCCCGGCGTTCCGATCGTTCGCCGGCAGCGGATCGATCTGCGAGTGAGTGTCGTTCGTGTGCAGGATCGTGATGACGGTTTCGTCGGCGCTGAAAGCAAACGCGCGCGGAAACGTCAGCAGTGCCGCGCCCGCGACCGCTGATGAACTCAGAAACTTTCTGCGGGTGATCATCGCGGCTCCTCCGGCGTGCCTTTCGGCCCGGGCCCAACCTGCACGTAACGATTGTCGGGGCGCGGATGGATCACGAGGTCCGACTCGTATCCCTCCTTCGCGTATTCCATGATCGCGTCGCGCAGGGTGATGTTCAGCGGCGTAACGCTCTTTGCTTCCTTGAGCACTGCGTAGGCGCCGCCGCCGACTTTCAGCAAATAGTCGATGGTCACCACGGTGTAGAGTTTGTTCGGATCGATCTCCTGCTCGTGTCCGTTTGCGTCGACGAGCTTGCCGCTGATGAACTCGGGCCGGTTCTGATCGTTCCACTTGAATTGCAGCCGTGCGCCTGACTGCGCATCGCGCACCAGCGGCGACAACACCTTTTGTAAATCCGCGCCGGTCAGTTCGACCGCGACGAGTGCGTTTTCAAACGGCAAGAGTTCGAAGATGTCGCTGGCGTGCAGTTCGCCGGCCGCGATCTGGTTCTTACGCAGGCCACCGGCGTTCATGATCGCGAGCGCGACCGGCTTTCCGAGTTTTCTTTGGGCGTAAGTCTTGATCGCGTCGGTGACGAAGTTACCGAGCGAGCCGGCGCCGACCGGTTCTTTTTTCAAAGGCACTTCGAGACGGCCGATGACGAGACTCAGCGCGTGTACCTTTGCGCTGTACGGCGCGAGCAGCTTTTCGACTTCCGGATCGGCGGGAATGCTGGCGTCGATGGTTGTCTGGCTGGCGCGAACATCAGTCTTGACCGGCGCGTTTGCGGGTTTAGTTGTACTCGGCGTTGCCTCGCACGGTTGAATCGCGGTTGATTGCGCGAGCGCCGGCGTGATTGATGCAGCGAGCGCAACGATGAGCAGTAGAATGCGAATTGGATAGTTGGGGCTATGGCGCATTGACCTAAAGGAAGAGCTTGCATAGTATGTCGCACCACGCGGCGCACAGGCAAACGTCTTACTCAATCAAGCTCGCAGCTAGAGGAGAAAATCCGTTGGCTTCATCTTCGGCATCCGTGATCTCGGAATTCAGCAATCCCAATCTGGAAATCCTGCTGTCAGAGGAACAGATTCGCACTCGCATCAAAGAACTCGGCGCGCAGATCACGCGCGACTACGCCGGACTCAATCCGCTGCTGATCGGCGTTTTGAAAGGCGCGTGCTTTTTTCTGAGCGATCTGATGCGCGCGATCGACACGCGTTTGAGTCTCGAATTCATGGCCATCTCGAGTTATGGCTCGTCGACGCGAACCTCAGGCGAGGTGCGGATCATGAAAGATCTCGACGTGCCGATCGAAGGCCGGCACATACTCGTCGTCGAGGACATCGTCGATACTGGTCTGACGCTCTCGTACTTGCTCGCGAACCTGCATGCGCGCGGTGCGGCGAGTGTGAAGCTGGCGGCGCTGCTTGATAAATTCGAGCGGCGGCAGAAGGACGTCCCGATCGATTACCTCGGCTTTCAGATTCCGGACGAGTTCGTGGTTGGTTACGGGTTGGACTTTGCCGAACGCTATCGCAACTTGCCGTTCATCGCGGTGTTGAAGAATCCAGAGGTGTAAATGCTGATAAAAACTCTCGTCGTTGCTCTTTCGCTGCTGTTTGTCTCGTCGGTTGCCGCTCAGCAAACTGACTTTTCGAAAGTTCAAATCAAAGCGACCAAAATCAGCGGTAACGTTTACATGCTCGAAGGCGCCGGTGGGAATATCGGCGTCTCCGTCGGCGAGGACGGCATTTTGATCGTCGACGATCAGTTTGCGCCGCTGGCTGACAAGATTCGCGCCGCGTTGAAAACGTTGGGCCAGGGCAAGCTGCGCTTCATTCTGAACACGCATTGGCACGGCGATCACACCGGCGGCAACGTTGCGTTTGGGCCCGAAGCGCCGATCATCGCTCACGACAACGTGCGGAAACGACTCTCAACCGAACAGCGCTCGGAGTTTTTCAAGTCGACCACGCCCGCATCGCCGAAAGAAGCGCTGCCGGTGATTACGTTTGACCAGTCGCTGTCCGTGCATTTCAACGGCGAAGAGATCCGCGCGATTCACTTTCCGCACGGGCACACTGACGGCGACAGCGTCATCTTCTTCACTACTTCAAACGTGGTGCACCTGGGCGACGATTTCTTCGCGGGGATGTTTCCGTTTGTGGATTTAGACAGCGGCGGGAGCGTGGAGGGACTGATCACAAACGTCGAAGCCTTGATCGCAAAGATTCCGGCCGGGGCGAAACTCATTCCCGGTCACGGCCCGCTCTCCACCATCGACGACCTGAAGACCTACCACCACATGCTTGTCGAGACCACCGGCATCGTGCGCCAAAAGATCGCGGCCGGCAAAACCCTGGATCAGATCAAAACTGAAGGCCTTCCCGCCGAATGGAAATCCTGGGGCAACGGCTTCATCAAAACCGACGTCTGGCTCGAACTCATCTACCGCAGCCTCACTATGAAGAAGTGATACATCAGCGCTGCCGCCAATAGTATGGGCGGCGACGATGGTGAGCCACAGCAACTATTTCAATCGCGGCACCTTTCATCCTGAAAATCAGATCGAACGGAAAACGTGGGAACACGACGCGTCTGGTGGTTCCGAAAAGAGTTGGCCAGGTGTGCGGCGATTGGGCCGACAGCCGCACCACATGACTCAGTTCTTGAACGAACGCGCGCGCGGCCAAACGGCTCCTGTCGTTGTACCACTGAAGAGCTTCGAAGATTTCAGCTTCGGCTTCGCCGTGAAGGATGATTTGCCGGTTCATTCCGTGCGTCGAAGAAGCTCAGCCCGAACTGTTTCCCACGGCACTGTCTTAGCAGTGCCGGAATCGAGTTCCGCTACGCGGCGCTCAATCTCTACGCGCCACGCTTCTTCAACATCCGGATCGATCTCCGACTCCAGACTTTCGATTAACAAGCCAGCGAGGGTTGCTCGTTCCTGTTCAGAAAGGTTTGAGGCTTTTGCGAAAAGTTCAGTAACGTGAGTGTTCATACGGCGAATGTAGCACAACCAGTACGGGAGCGAAACTAATCGTTCTGTAACTCCCGCAAGAAGCTCTCACCGGCGGTGAGCTTGAGGTTGAAGTTGGCGGCGATGGTTTGGCCGATGTCGGAGAGGGAGGAGCGGGTGCCGAGATTGACGCCGGGGCGAGCGGATTTGCCGAAGACCAATAAAGGCGCGTACTCGCGTGTGTGATCCGAGCCGGGGAAGGTCGGATCGTTTCCGTGATCGGCCGTGATCAGCAGCAGATCGTCTTCGCGCATCGCGGATTCGATCTCGGGCAGGCGCGCGTCGAAGTGTTCCAACGCTTTCGCGTAGCCTTCAGTGTCGCGGCGGTGGCCGTAAAGCATGTCGAAGTCGACGAGGTTGGAAAAGATCAATCCGCGCGTGCGCTGCTCGAGCGCCCAAATCGTCTGCGCGATCGACTGCTCGTTGTTCTTCGCAGTCAGGTCCTGAGTCACGCCGAGCGCATCGTAAATCGACGCGATTTTCCCGATACACACCACGTCGAGATCCGCGTCTGCTAACGCCGGCAACAGGTTCTCGCGCGGCGGCGGCACCGCGTAATCGTGCCGGTTCTCGGTGCGATAAAACGCTCCCGGCTGGCCCAGGAACGGCCGCGCAATCACACGGCCGACTTTGTGTTCGCCGTCGAGTATGCGCCGCGCCACCTCACAGATCCGGTAAAGCCGTTGGAGCGGAATCACTTCTTCGTGCGCGGCGATTTGAAAAACGGAATCAGCCGACGTGTAGACGATGGGCTTGCCGGTCGCGACGTGCTCTTCCCCGAGCACCTTGATGATCTCTGTGCCCGAAGCGGGAATGTTGCCAAGCACACCGGGCACATCGGCCTCGCGCACAAAGCGATGAAGCACGGACGACGGGAATCCATTCGGATACGTCGGGAAAGCGCGTTCGAGAATTATTCCGGCCATCTCCCAATGACCCGTCGTCGTGTCTTTACCGTTGGAGCGCAAAGCACAGCGGCCGTACGAACCGACAGGACGATCAATCGGCGGCAGGTTCGCGAGCGGACGAATGTTGCCGAGACCGTAGCGTTGCAGATTCGGCAGGCGCACCTCGCGCGATTCGAGTATGTGTCCGAACGTGTCCGAACCGGCGTCGCCCCATTCGGGCGCGTCAGGCATCGCGCCGATGCCGGCGCCGTCGAGCACGATGAGCAAGATTCGATTGAAAGGATTCGGCATTCAGGAGTTGGTTATTGTTTCGGCGCGTAGTATCCGTCGCGCGCGCGAATCTGCGCTTTGTCTTTCACGCCCTTGAGTTCGAGCTTGATCGAGCGAAACTTGCCGTCGCGCGCTTTGTTGGTTGGATAGTAACCGAGACTGTAAAGCGTGCCGATGTCGGCGGCGACCCGCGCAAACGCAGCGCGCGCATCAGCCAACGTCGCCGCCTGAAAACTGCGCCCGCCCGAAACGCGCGCGAGATCGTTCATCTCGCGCCGCGCGATGTTGTAGAGCTCGCGGCTGATCGACATTCTTTCAAACGGACCCATGCGACAAAAGCCGTTGAAGTCGTCAGCCTTCGGCGGCGGCGTAATCAACCGGCGGTAACGGTCGATCTGTTTCTGCGACAGCGAAAGCTGGCCGTCGTCCTGGCAATCTTTCATCAAACGGTCTTCGACGAAGTCTTCCGTGTTGATTTGCACGAAGTAACACGCGACGCCCGCTTGCGAGAGTTTCAGCTTCGCGGCGCCGAAATCGGAGTTACTCGACGAATCGACGCCGTCGGTCAACGCCACCACCGCGCGCCGCCCGCGCACGTCATCTCGCGGCGGATCGTGAAACACGGAATCGACCACCTGTTGCAGCGCGTCGTAATAGGGCGTGCCGCTGCTTGAGCCGAGATTATCCATCGCTCTCCGCAACTCGTCGCGATCGCTGGTCAACGGTGAAAGCACGTCGACAGACGCGATCGAGTCGCGGCCATTTTTCGCGGTGTTGAAAGCGACGATGCCGACGCGATCGCCCGGACGCAATGCCGCGATGAAACTGGCCGCAGCGTCGCGAATGAGCGCGACGTCGTCGCGCGTCGATCCGGAAGTATCGAGCAGCAAGGCGATCTCGAAAGGCGTTTCCGCGGTGCCAAAGTTGGCAATCGTTTGCGGCTGGCCGTCTTCCATGATGCGGAAGTTTTCGGGCTTCAGGCCTGAAAGCGGATGTCCGGCGCTGTCGGTCACCACGGCGGGCACAGACACGAGTTGCGTGTCGGTGCGGATGACGTCGCCTTCGTCGAGGTCCTGGGAGCCGCTGCCAGACGGTTTTTGCGTGGTGTTCGGCGGCTCGCCGTTATTCGTTACACGACGCGGGCGTTGCTGTTGTTGGCCAGAGATTGAAAGCGCAATTAGGGAGACGCTCAGAATAAGCAGCAGACGATACATAATTAAAAATCAGATGGGCTCGTGGGAAGAATATAAACCCGCGGCGCGGGAAACTGCAAAACGCGCAAAGGCTAATTTCGCGTGCCGTTCAGCAGCCGGCGTTTGAAGAAGTCGATCGTGTATTTCGTCGCGTTCTCGGCGCCGATACTGTGCGGCAGGCCGGGAAAAATCTTGATCTCGAAATCTTTCTTCAGTTCGGTCAAACGGTCGCGCAGGAGGTACGCCTGCGTGACCGGAACGTTTTCATCCTTGTCGCCGTGCAGGATCAGCACCGGACACTTCAAATGTTCCATCTGAAAAATCGACGAGCGCTCGCGAATCGCCTGCGGCGTCATTCCGCTTTCCCGTTCCATGTTCGCGCGGATGCCTTCGATCTTGACGTCGTCGTGGGCCTTCTGGAAATCGTAAACGCCGGCGCCAAAAACCGCGGCGCGCACGTCGTCGAGCTTCACCGCGAGCAGCGACGCCGCCATGCCGCCGCGCGAGTAGCCGTAAATCCCCAGCTTGCGCTTATCGACGTAAGACTCCTGTTTGAACTTGCGAAAACCGTCGGTCAACGCGCGCAGCGTGTTTGGTCCAACGTAATCCGGCGGACCTTCTGACTTGCCAAAGCCGGGTTGACTGATGCCGACGCTCGCAAAACCCTCGCGAGCCAGCGCGAGGCCCATCGGGATCAGATCCACCGCGGTACGTTGAAATCCCGGAATCATCAGGATGCCGGGAAACTTCCCGTTACCGGCAGGTTGAAAAGTGATCGCTTCGACTTTGCGTCCGTTCGAGACGTAATCGTAATTGCAAACCTTGACCTCGGCCTGGAGGCACTTCTCTTTCGCGAGTGCTTCGCGAACTTTGTCCGGCGTGGTTTGCTGAGCAAACGCAGGCGAGGACAGGGCGACGAGTAGCGCGATCAGGAGAATAAGGCGTTTCATTAGCCTTCGGTTTATCACAGAATCGGGCTGGAGCGAAGCTTGACACTCCACAGCGGCTCGCTTAGCATGGCGACTCGCTGCGGTTCATCGCTGTTTGAGACGCGTGCCGTGTAGGTTTGCGTGAGTTGAAGTTGAAAACGGACCGGCGACAGGGCTGGTCCTGATGAAGGCACGTACGTCAATGGTAGACGGCTTCCCTTACAAGGAAGAGGTTGGGGGTTCGAGTCCCTCCGTGCCTACCAAGCCTCAGCAATCGAAGTTCTTTGCGGAGTCGTAGTTCAGTTGGTTAGAACGCCGGCCTGTCACGTCGGAGGTCGCGGGTTCGAGTCCCGTCGGCTCCGCCACTCAGGACAAGGGTCGCTG
>Ga0081539_10004320_pt1 | contig 15863 bp, 13 predicted proteins | sample TabmetS4T2R2_FD_71023 | JGI IMG/M metagenome (GOLD analysis project Ga0081539, IMG submission 71023) | Tabebuia heterophylla rhizosphere microbial communities from the University of Puerto Rico - S4T2R2 | ecosystem: Host-associated > Plants > Roots > Rhizosphere ...
CGCCCCGGGGCCGGGGGGGGGGGCCCGGGAGCCGATCGACCAGCTCGGCCTGGGCGGGCAGGAGCTTCTCCCTGGCCGTGACCGGGTCGAACCAGCCGGCCCGGTCGACCTCGGGATAGGTTCGCCACTGCCCGGAGCGGGGCGGCCACTGCATCGCGAAGGTGTTGCTGGTCACCTGCTCGGGGTCGAGGTCGCCGGGGGTGGCCCAGGCGGTGACGACCTTGCCGCCGCGCTGGCGGATCTCGCCGAGGGCGACCAGGTCGCCGGTGGGCGGGGGCTGACCGGTCTCCTCCTCGAACTCGCGCAGGGCGACCGCCCGCGGGTCCTCGCCGTCGCCGTACTCGCCCTTGGGGATCGACCAGGCGCCGGTGTCCCGGTTCGCCCACGCCGGCCCGCCGGGGTGGACCAGCAGCACCTCGAGGGCGCCCTGGCGGCGCCGGTAGAGCAGGATCCCCGCACTTCGCCTCGGCATCCACGCGCTCCTAAGGTCGGCCCGGAAGCTGCCGACATGGTGGCATGAGCGGGATGTTCGCCGCTGTCCAGCGGGCCGGACGCGCCGGCCGGGGGCTGCTGCCCACCGGCCAGCTGCTCACGCCCGAGGTCTGGGCGCGGCGCCACACCGGGATCGTCTGGCTGCTGTGGGCGCACGTTGCCGGGATCGCCGGCTTCGCCGTGGTGCGGGGCTACGGCCTGGCCCACGCCGCCACCGAGGCGTCCCTGGTGGCGGTGCTCGCCCTGGCCGCCTCCCACCCGGGGCTGGGCCGGCGCGCCCGGGCGACGGCGGCCGTGCTCGGGCTGATCACCGCCTCGGCGGTGATCGTCCACCTCTCCGGCGGAGTGGTCGAGGCCCACTTCCACTTCTTCGTGATGGTCGGGGTCATCACCCTCTACCAGGACTGGCTGCCGTTCGGGCTTGCGCTGGGCTACGTGGTCGTCCACCACACCGTGCTCGGCCTCCTCGCCCCGGCCGAGGTGTTCAACCACCCCGCGGCCCAGCAGGCCCCCTTCAAATGGGCGCTGATCCACGGCGCGTTCGTCCTCGCAGCCAGCGTCGCCTACCTGGTCAACTGGCGGCTCAGCGAGCATCAGGCGGTCGAGATCAGCCGGCTGGTCAGCCGCCTTGAGGGCCTGGCTCGCACCGACCCGCTCACCGGGGTGCCCAACCGGCGGGTCTGGGAGGAGGAGCTGCCCCGGGAGCTGGAGCGGGCACGGCGGCTGAGGACCGGGCTGTGCCTGGCCATGATCGACCTCGACAACTTCAAGGCCTACAACGACCGCCACGGCCACCAGGCGGGCGACCTGGTCCTCAAGGAGGCGGCCAGCGCCTGGCGGGCCGAGGTCCGCTCCACCGACCTGCTCGCCCGCTACGGCGGCGAGGAGTTCGTGCTGTTGCTGCCGGCCTGCGCCGTCGCCGACGCTGTCGCCATCGTGGAGCGGCTGCGTGCCGCCACACCCCTGGTGACCTGCTCGGTCGGGCTGGCCGAGTGGGACTTCCAGGAGGCCGGCGCCGACCTGGTCGAGCGGGCCGACCAGGCCCTCTACGCCGCCAAGGCCGAGGGCCGCAACCGCTACGTCACCGCCTCCTGACCCAGCCGGATCCCGGGCCGCGGGCACGCGGGAACTTCGGCCGCCGCCAACGGGGCCCCTTCTGGGAGGGTAACCCAGCGGCACGTGGGGTGGGCACGGTTGTCCACACCCCTCGCGACCCCTCGCGCTGCCCACAATGCGTTGCCCACACCTGCCGCGGTGCCCACAATGCAGGGAGCGCGATGGCGGGAGGCGGGCCGATGACCAGCGTCAGGACGACCACGACGTCGGGAACGACCGCCTCCGGACGGCCCCGGGCCCGCTTCGGGGACGACCTGGCGGCGGCGCTGCTCGGCACCTGGGTGGTGGGGGGCCTCTTCCTGGACGGGTGGGCGCACGTCAACCAGCCCGACCTGGAGACCTTCTTCAGCCCCTGGCATGGGGTCTTCTACGCCGGGTTCATCGTGTCCACGGTGGTGCTGGCCCGGCTGGTCACCCGGTATCAGCGGGGGCGGTTCGACCCCGCCCTGGTGCCGGCCGGCTACGGGCTGGGACTGATCGGGGCGGCCCTGTTCGTGCTCGGTGGGTTCGCGGACGGGGTGTGGCACACCATGTTCGGGATCGAGGTCGGGGTGGCGGCCCTGCTCAGCCCCTCGCATCTGGTGTTGCTGGCCGGGGGCCTGCTCATGGTGACCAGCCCGGTGCGCTCGGCCTGGTCGTCGCCGGACCTGCCGGCCCGGGCGCCGGTGGCGCGGCTCCTCCCCGCGCTGTGGGCGACCACCCTGACCACGGCGGTGGTGCTGTTCTTCTTCCAGTACCTGTCGGCGTTCGTCACCCGGGCGCCGTCGGCGGCCGCCGTCGAGGGGCCGGAGGGGCTGCTCACCACCATCGCCGGGGTGGCCAGCGTGCTCGTCACCAACCTGATCGTGGTCGGGCCGGTGCTGCTGCTGGCCCGCCGCTGGCGGCTGCCGTTCGGCACCGTGGCCCTGCTCGCCACCACCGGGGCGGCCGCCATGACCTCGGTGCGCGAGTTCACCCTGGGGGCGCTGGTCCCGGCCATGCTGGCGGGCGGGCTGGCCGCCGACCTGGTGCTGGCGTGGCTGCGGCCCGGACCGGACCGGCCGGGGGCCTTCCGGGCCGCTGCCGCTGTGGTCCCCCTCGCCCTGTGGGCCGCCTGGATGGCCGCGTACGCCGCCGCCTACGGGATCGCCTGGCCGCCCGAGCTGTGGGCCGGGGTGCTGGGCATGGCCTCCCTGAGCGGCTTCGGGCTGAGCGTCCTGGTCCTGCCGCCGGCCGTGCCCGACGGGGCCTGGGAGCCGATCTCAAAGGCATAAGCGCGCTGAACCTGGGTAAAGCGCTTCTTTGGACGTAATGGTGGGAACGACTCCCCACGTCCGGGCCAAGGGAGGCTGCGCACATGGCCGACAGCGGATCCCGACCAGATCGCCTGTGGACACCCGACCGGCGCCAATTCCTTCGTGCGGTGGGAGTCGCGGGCATGGGGGCGGCCCTGGCCGCCTGCACCAGCGAGCCGGGCGGCGGCGGGCCCGGCGCCGGCCAGGAGGCGACCGGCTCCGCCCCGTCGACCACCTTCACCGAGCCGCCGTCCAAGCTCAGCGGCAACCTCAAGATCCTGATGTGGAGCCACTTCGTGCCCAGCCACGACGACTGGTTCGACCCCTTCGCCAAGGACTGGGGCTCCAAGGTCGGGGTCAACGTCACCGTCGACCACATCGACAACGTCCAGATCCCGGCCCGGATCGCGGCCGAGATCCAGGCCGGCCAGGGCCACGACCTCATCCAGTACATCGCCCCGCTGTCGCAGTACGAGCCCAGCGTCAACGACATGAAGGACGTCACCGACGAGGCCGTCAAGCGCTGGGGCCAGCAACTTGAGCTGTGCAAGCAGTCCAGCTTCAACCCGGCCACCGGCCGCTACTACGCCTACTCGCCCGGCTGGGTGCCCGACCCCGGGGACTACCGGACCTCGCTGTGGACGGCCGTCGGCATGCCCAAGGGCCCCAGCACCTGGGACGAGCTGCTGGAGGGCGGGGCCGAGATCAAGAAGACCAAGAACACCCAGCTCGGCATCGGCATGTCCCAGGAGATCGACTCCAACATGGCCGGCCGGGCCCTGATGTGGTCCTACGGGGCCTCGGTCCAGGACGAGAACGAGCGGGTGGTCATCAACTCCCCGGGGACCGTGGCCGCGGTCGAGTTCATGACCAAGCTGTTCAAGCAGTCCATGACCGACGAGGTCTTCTCCTGGAACCCCGCCTCCAACAACCAGGGCCTGATCGCCGGCAAGCTGTCCTACATCCTCAACTCCATCTCGGCCTGGCGCACCGCCCAGGGGGCCAACCCCAAGGTGGCCGACGACGTGGGCTTCGTCCCCGCCCTGCGGGGCCCCAAGGACGCCCGGGCCGCCCAGCACGTGCTCTACAACTGGATCATCCCCAAGCACGCCACCGGCACCGACGCCGCCAAGGCGTTCCTCCTCCACTACACCGAGAACTTCGCCGCCGCCACCTGGGCCTCCAAGCTGTACGACTTCCCGGCCTTCGCCGAGCGGGTGCCCCAGCTCAACGGCTGGCTGGCCAAGGACCCGTTCGGGGCCAAGCCGGCCGACAAGCTGGCCTTCCTCAAGGACGCCACCGAGTGGAGCACCAACATCGGCTACCCGGGGCCGTCCAACACCGCCATCGGCGAGGTGTTCGGGACCTTCGTGATCCCCAACATGTTCGCCAGCGCGGCCCGCGGCGAGGTCACCCCGACGCAGGCCGTCGCCCGGGCCGAGGCCCAGATCAAGCCGATCTTCGAGAAGTGGCGGGCCCGTGGCCTGGTCGGCGGCACCTGAGCGGCGGCCGGCCATGACCGTCGTCGTCGAGGTCCGGGGACTCGTCAAGCAGTTCGAGGGCGGGCGGGTCTCCGCCGTGGACGGGGTCGACCTGGCCACCCAGGAGGGCGAGTACCTCGTCCTCCTCGGCCCCTCCGGATGCGGCAAGACCACGCTGCTGCGCACCATCGCCGGGCTGGAGCGGCCCAGCGAGGGCGAGGTCCTGATCGACGGCCAGGTCGTCAACGACCTGCCACCGCGGGCCCGCAAGATCGCCATGGTCTTCCAGAGCTACGCCCTGTACCCGCACAAGAACGTCCTCCAGAACATCGTCTTCCCGCTCAAGGCCGAGCGGATGGACAAGGACGAGCAGGTCAGCAAGGCCCGGTGGGCGGCCGAGCTGCTCGGCATCGACGCCCTGCTCGACCGCCGGCCCCGCCAGCTGTCGGGTGGGGAGCGCCAGCGGGTCGCCCTGGCCCGGGCCCTGGTCCGCGAGCCGCACGTGTTCCTCCTGGACGAGCCGCTGTCCAACCTGGACGCCAAGCTGCGCACGAGCGCCCGCGACGAGCTCAAGCGGTTCCAGCAGCGGGTCGGCACGACCACCATCTACGTGACCCACGACCAGGCCGAGGCGATGGGCCTGGGCGACCGGATCGCGGTCATGGACCGGGGCCGGGTCCGCCAGCTCGGCCCGCCGGTGCAGGTCTACGACGACCCGGCCGACACCTTCGTGGCCACCTTCATCGGCTCCCCGCCGATGAACCTGGTCCCCCGCGACGGCCGCTTCGTCGGCTTCCGGCCCGAGCACCTGCTGCCGGTCGAGAACGTCCCCGGGCCCGACCGGGCGATCGTGCCCTTCAAGGTGGAGCGGATCGAGTACCTGTCCGGCGACCGGCACGTCTACGGGTCGGCGACCCGGATCGGCGAGGAAACCCGGGTCGTCGCCCGGCTGCCAGCGACCGTGTCCACGCCGATCGCGGAGGGGGAGACCCACCAGTTCGCCGTGGACCCCGGCCGGCTGCGCTTCTTCGACGCCGCCACCGGGCTGCGGGCCGACCCTGTCCCGGTCGTGGGCTGAGCCATGGAGGCGGCCACCACCCGGCGACCCGGCGTCCAGGCGCGTCCCCGGGCGGCGCGGCGCTTCGCCGACAACGAGCGCCAGCTCGCCATCTGGTTCCTGCTGCCGTCGGTCATCTATGTCATCGCGCTCGTCGCGGTCCCGTTCTTCCTGGCCATCGGGTTCGCCTTCAGCGACGTGACCGCCGGCGACCCGAGCTTCCACTGGGCCGGCCTCGACACCTTCCGGCGTGCCCTGGACGACCCGGTGTTCTGGCGCGCCCTGCGCAACACCTTCGTCTTCACCGTGATCTCGATGGTCCTGATCGTGGTCCTGGGCAAGATCCTGGCCAACATCCTGGTGGCCGACTTCCGGGGCAAGTGGTTCGTCCGGTTCCTGGTGCTGCTGCCCTGGACGACCCCGGTGGCGCTGTCGGCGGTGGCCTGGCTGTGGATGCTCGACTCGGTCTACAGCCCGATCGACTGGGTGCTGCGCCACCTCGGGCTGCTCGACGGCAACGTCTACTGGCTGGGCCGGCCCGGCCTGGCCATGGCGTCGGTGATCGCCGTCCACGTGTGGCGCCTGACCCCGCTGGCGGCGGTGATCATCCTGGCCGGGCTGGTCGCCATCCCCAAGGACATCGAGGAGGCGGCCCGGGTCGACGGGGCCGGCTACTGGCGGCGCATGTTCGAGGTCACCGTCCCGCTGACCCTGCCCGTGGCCGCGGTCGCGGCCCTGTTCGGCGCCGTCCTGACCTTCACCGACATGACGGTGGTGTACGTCCTCACCCGGGGCGGCCCCACCAACTCCACCCAGGTGCTGGCCAGCTGGGCGTTCCTCCGCGGCATCGAGGGCGGTGACGTCGCCCAGGGGGCCGCGGTCGCCCTGTTCCTGTTCCCCCTCCTGCTGGCCGCGGCCATCGCCATCCTGCGGGCCGTCCGGCGGATGGAGGTGCTGTAGGTGGCCACCACCGTCGACACCGCCACCGTGTCCCAGACCCGCCAGCTGCGACGCCACTACCGGCGCCGGCACGTCATGGCCCGGGTCGGTCTGTACCTGGCCGCGTTCACGGCCGCGCTGATCTGCGCCGGCCCCTTCCTGTGGAGCCTGGTCACCGCCTTCAAGCAGAACCGCGACCTCTACAACCCCGAGAACAACCCCTTCTTCTTCAACCTGGCCGCCACCCCCGACCACGTCGTGTACCTGCTGCGCAACACCGCCTTCCTCACCTTCGTCTGGAACACCCTGTGGGTGGGGCTGCTGGTCGTCGCGATCACCCTGCTCCTGGGGCTGCCGGCCGCCTATTCGCTGGCCCGGCTCGACCGGCCCTGGTCGGGCCCGATGGCCATCGCCATCTTCTTCGTCTACCTGGTCCCGCCCAGCCTGCTGTTCCTGTCGCTGTCGCGGCTGGTGGTGGCGGTCGGCCTCCAGGACTCGACCTGGTCGCTGGTGCTGGTCTACCCGACCATCACCATCCCGGTGTCGGTGTGGCTGCTGATCGGGTTCCTCAAGGCCATCCCCCGGGACGTCGAGGAGCAGGCCATGGTCGACGGCTACAGCCGCCTGGCCGCGTTCGTGCGGGTGGTGCTGCCCCTGGCCTTCCCCGGGATCGTGGCCGTGGTGGTGTTCGCCTTCACCCTGACGGCGAGCGAGTTCATCTACGCCCTGGCATTCGTCTCGCCCACCGCCGAGAAGGTCGTCTCCACCGGGGTGCCCACCGAGCTGATCCGCGGCGACGTGTTCTTCTGGCAGTCCCTGCAGGCCGCGGCCATCCTGGTCGCGGTCCCGATCGCCTTCGTGTTCAATCTGTTCCTCGACCGCTTCATCAGCGGCTTCACCATGGGGGCGGTCAAAGGCTGAGGGGGTTGGCGTGGACGCGGGGGAGGCGGCAGCGTCGCCGCTGGTCGAGCGGATCCGGGCTTCGGTCATCGGCGACCGGGAGGTGATGGACGGGCCGTACGGCCCGCGGCGGATCATCTATGCCGACTACACCGCCTCGGGGCGGGCCCTGGCCTTCATCGAGGACTTCATCCGGACCGAGGTCCTGCCCCGCTACGCCAACACCCACACCGAGAGCTCGGGCACCGGGCTGCAGACGACCCGGCTCCGCGAGGACGCCCGGCGGATCATCCGCGACGCCGTCGGCGGCGACGACGACACCTTGGTGCTGTTCTGCGGGTCGGGCAGCACGGGCGCGGTCGACAAGCTCATCGGCATCCTGAACCTGCGCATCCCGGCCGACCTGGACGACCGCTACCGCCTGTCGGACCGGATCCCCGATGACGAGCGGCCGGTGGTGTTCACCGGGCCGTTCGAGCACCACTCCAACGAGCTGCCCTGGCGGGAGTCGATCGCCGAGGTGGTGACCATCCGCGAGGACGCCGACGGGCACATCGACCTGGGCCAGCTCACCGAGGAGCTGGCGCGGACGGCCGCTCGGCCACTGCGGATCGGCAGCTTCTCGGCCGCCTCGAACGTCACCGGCATCGTCTCCGACACCCGAGCCATCGCCGCCCTCCTGCACCGCCACGGGGCCCTGTCGTTCTGGGACTTCGCCGCCGCCGGGCCGTACGTGCGGATCGACATGGGCCCGGGCCCGGGCGACCCGCTGGGCTACAAGGACGCGGTCTTCCTGTCGCCGCACAAGTTCATCGGCGGCCCCGGGACCCCGGGGGTGCTGGTGGTCCGCCGCGGCCTGGTCGGCAACCGGGTCCCGACGGTCCCGGGGGGCGGGACCGTGGCCTACGTCAACCCGGCCGAGCACCGCTACCTGGAGGACCCGGTGCAGCGGGAGGAGGGCGGCACCCCGGCGATCGTCGAGTCGATCCGGGCGGGGCTGGTCTTCCAGCTCAAGGAGGCGGTCGGGGCCGACACCATCGCCGCCCTCGAGCGGTCGTTCATCGGCCGGGCGGTCGAGTCCTGGGGGGCCAACCCCAACATCGAGCTGCTCGGCAACCTCGAGGCCGAGCGGCTGTCGATCGTGTCCTTCGTGGTCCGCCGGGGCCCCCGCTACCTGCACCACAACTTCGTGGTCGCCCTGCTCAACGACCTGTTCGGCATCCAGGCGCGGGGCGGCTGCTCGTGCGCCGGCCCCTACGGGCACCGGCTGCTGGGCATCGACATCGACCGCTCCCACGCGTTCGAGCGGGAGATCACCCGGGGCTGCGAGGGCATCAAGCCGGGCTGGGTGCGGGTGAACTTCAACTACTTCATCTCCGAGGTGGTCTTCTCCTACATCCTTGAGGCCGTGCACCTGGTCGCCGACCAGGGCTGGAAGCTGCTGGGGGACTACCGCTTCGAGGTGGCCACGGCCCTGTGGCGGCACCGGCGGGGGCCGGTCGAGCCGCCGCTACGCCTGGACCAGCTGCGCTACGACGCCAAGGGGCGGCTGTCGGTCGACGCCGTCCACCACGCCACCGCCTCCGACCGCGCCCTGGCCGGCTACCTCGACCAGGCCCGCCGCCTGCTGGCCGCCCGCACCGCCGACAGCGACGGCGACGGGGAGGTGCTGCCGGAGCTGTCGGCCGACTTCGAGGCGCTGCGCTGGTTCGTGCTCCCGGCCGCCTGCCTGCACGCGTGACGGACGGCACACCCGGCCGGTGCGGTACGGCACTGCCATGGGCCCACAGCGAGCACACCATGGTGGCAACACCAGCAATCGTTGGAAGGTAGTTACCATGCGACTCGTCCGGATCCTGCTCGTCGCCCTCGCCGTGGTCGCGGTCGGCCTGGTGGGCTGGGCCTTCGGCGCCCGCGACGCCGACAACGCGCCCGCCGCGAGTGACCCCGCACCGGCGGCCTCCGGCCCGGCGGGGCCGGCCGTCACCACCCCGGCCCCGGCGCCCCGGGAGCAGGCCTCGCCCGACCCCACGACGCCGCCCGCCGCGGCCCCACGGCCCCGCATCTTCGGCTTCGGCTCCGAGCCGGTCTACCCCCAGGAAGGCGGCTTCTGGCAGCTGCCCGCCGGCCCCGGCCAGGCCTATCTCATCACCGACGCCGAGCACGCCACCAAGGTCGAGTTCCTGCTCACCCCGACCGGCCCCGGCGTCGCCGGCAAGGCCGTCTCCCTGGGCGTCGACACCGACGGCCGCGACGCCTATACGGCCCGGTGGCAGTACCGGGACCAGCCCCTGCTCGCCCACCTGACGGTCCGGGCCACCGGCCCCGGCGGCACCGCCGAGAAGACGGTCGGCGTCTACCACCCCTACCCCGGCGAGCAGCCCTGAGCGACCTGGACGCCCACGCGAGGCCGCGGCCATGTGCCGCGGCCCTCGCCGTCACTGGCGCCCGAGGTACTGGTGGACCAGCTGGACGGCCACGGCGCCCTCGCCAACGGCCGAGGCGACCCGCTTGACCGAGCGGTGGCGGACGTCGCCGGCCGCGAACACGCCGGGGATGCTCGTCTCCAGCAGGAGCGGCGGCCGCCGGTGTGGCCAGCCCGCGGGGAGCCCGTCGGGGCCGAGCAGGTCGTGGCCGGTGAGGACGTACCCGCGGTCGTCGCGCTCCACACCGGCCAGCCACTCGGTGCGCGGCTCGCCCCCGATCATCACGAACAGGGCGGCCGCCGGGACCTCCTCGGTCACGCCGTCGCCGGCGCGCCGCAGGACCAGGCCCTCCAGGCGGTGGCCGCCGAGCCCGTCCGCCACCTGGGTGCGCAGGCGCACGGCCACGTTCGGGGCGTGGCCGATCTCCTGGACCAGGTACTCCGACATGCTCCGGCCCAGGTCGGGCCCGCGGACCAGCAGGGTCACCGAGGCGGCGTAGCGGGCCAGGTGCAGCGCCGCCTGGCCGGCCGAGTTGCCGGCCCCGACCACGAACACGTCCTGGCCGTCCATGGCCCTGGCCTCCGACCCGGCCGCGCCGTAGAACACCCCCGCCCCGACCAGGGCCTCCAGCCGCGGCACACCGAGCCGCCGCCATGCCACCCCCGAGGCCACCACCACCGCCTCGGCGCCGACCTCGCTGCCGTCCGGCAGCCGGACCAGCCGCCGGTCGCCGTCGGCCCGCAGCCCGGCGGCCCGCTGGGCCAGGACCAGGTTGGCCCCGAACAGCCACGCCTGCTCCAGCGCCCGGTTGGCCAGGTCGCCGCCGCCGATCCCCTGGGGGAAGCCGAGGTAGTTGCGGATCATGGCGCTGGTACCGGCCTGGCCGCCGACCACCCGTGGCTCCAGGACCAGGGTGTCCAGGCCCTCGGAGGCGGCGTAGACGGCCGCGGCCAGCCCGGCCGGGCCGGCCCCGACGATCACCAGGTCATAGGCGCTGGCCGGGGGCCGGGTGCGGTAGCCGAGGGCCTCGGCCAGCTCGGCGTCGGAGGGGTCGACGAAGACCTGGCCGTTGTGGAACACCACCACCGGGAGCTTGGAGCCGTCCTGGCCGGCCTCCTCGAGCAACCGCCGGCCGGCGGCCGAGTCGGCCTGGTACCAGCCGTGGGGGATGCCCATGCGGGTCAGCATGTCGCGCAGCTCATGCGAGCGGGTGCCCCAGCGCGGCCCGACGATCCGGATGCCCTCAAAGGTGGGCCCGCGGGTCGGCACCCAGTCGGCCAGGACCTGGCTGATCGGCAGGTACAGGAACCGGTCCACCGGCAGCCAGGGCTCGAACAGATAGGTGTCGATCTGGCCGAGGGCCATGGCCCGGACGGCCGGGTTGGCCGGCGTCCACGCCCGCCGTCCGACCAGCAGCACCCGCTTGGCCCCGGGGTGCAGGTCATGGGCCCTGACCAGGAGCTCGACCCCGGGCATGGCCGCCATCGCCTGCCCGGCGACCACCAGGGCGACCTCGTCACCGGCCCGGGCCAGCCTGGCCAGGGCCTCCATGGCCGGCTCCGGGCCGTGCTCGGCCAGGATGCGGTGGTCGCCCCCGAACCGCCGGCCCAGGTCGGCGGCCAGCGCCAGCAGCACCTCGGGACGGTCGTCCACCAGGAGCAGGATCGGTCGGCTCATGCCAGCGATGGTGACACGGACTGGCCGGTCGCGTTTCCAGGCCGGCTCGCGTGGCAGAGGCGGGGCGCCCACCGCCACCGGCGGAAGGAACCCCTGACCGGGCTCAGGCGGCGGCCGTGAGGCGGAATACGGCGCCGCCGAGGGAGATGACGTGGAGCTCCCCGGCCTGGTTCTCGGCGAACGAGACCAGGCCGGGCATCTTCACGCCCAGGTCGCGGTGGTGGAGTGTCCCACCCCGGCCCCGGGACAGGGCCCGGACGCGGCCGTCGCAGACGTCGCCGTAGACGTAGGCCCCCTGCAGGTCGGGGAGCCGGGTGCCGCGGTAGACGTGGCCACCGACGACCGCGCAGCGGCCGCCGGTGTGGCCGTACTGGTGGACCGGCGCGACCGCCCCCGGGGGCGCGCTGCCGCTGAAGGGACGCCGGCCCTCGAGCCGCTTCCAGCCGAAGTTGGCTCCCCTGGAGCGGCGCAGCGAGACGGCGTCGATCTCCTCGATGACGTACTGGCCGACGTCGCCGATCCACAGGTCCCTGGTCGCCTTGTCGAACGAGAACCGCCAGGGGTTGCGCAGGCCGTAGGCCCAGATCTCGGGCCGGGCGCCGCCCCGGCCGACGAACGGGTTGGACCTGGGCACCGTGTAGCCCTTGCCGCCGGAGGGCCTGGGGTCCAGGCGCAGCAGCTTGCCGGACAGCTGCCCCAGCGACTGGGCGGCGTTGGCCGGGTCGCCGCCGGGGCTGCCGTCGCCGATCCCGACCCACAGCAGGCCGTCGGGGCCGAAGACCAGGTTCCCGCCGTGGTGGCGGGTGGAGGGCTGGGCGACGGTGAGCACGTCGCGGAGCGAGCCCGGGTCGGCCCCGCCACCGTCGAACGCCACCTCGACCAGCCGGACCGCGTGCCGGCGGTCGGTGAAGCTCACGTACAGGTGCTGCCCGTCGGGGGCCACGGCCACGCCGAGCAGGCCACCCTCGCCCTCGACGACCACCTGGTCGGTCAGGTCGAGCACCGGATCGGGGTCGAGCTTCCCGTTCCGGATGGCCCGGACCCGGCCGGCGCGCTCGCCGACGTAGAGGATGCTGTCGTCGGCGGTGGCGGCCATGGCCACTGGCTCGGGCATGCGGGCGATCCGGTCCAGCTTGACCGCGACCCGGTTCAGCTCGGACTGGGTCGGGGGCTCGGCCGGGATGGTGGTGGTGGTGGTGGGCGGCTCGGCGGGGCCGGCGGCCGGCCCGGGACGGAAGGGGGTCTTCCGCTCGCCGTCCCCGTCGCAGCCCCCGGCCGCCAGGGCGATCGCGAGCACCAGGGGAGCTGTCCAGCGTGCTCGGCGTGTTGCCATGAGGAGCTCCTCGGAGCACTCGACATCAGAAGCGGGCGCAATCTAGCCGTCCGTCCTCGGCGAGGCAAACCGGTCAGGAGGCGGGATCGCTCCGCAGGTAGGTGGCCAGCTCGCTGAGGTCGTGGCCGCCAAGGCCGGCGGCGACGGCCGCCTCCACCACCCGGGAGTTGGTGGCCGCCTGCTCCATGCTGGCGCCGGCCTCGGCGGCCAGGGCGAGGATGAGGTCGAGGTCCTTGGCCACCAGGTCGAGGCTGAAGGCGACCGGGGGCCGGCCCGGGTGCTCGAACGCCTCCCGCTTGTAGAGGACGAACGGGGCGGCGATCGCGCTGGCCGCGAACACCTCGTAGGCGACTGCGCGCTCGACCCCGGCCCGCTCGGCCAGGACCAGGCCTTCGGCCAGGGCCAGATTGAGGCCGTGCAGGACCGAGTTCACGGTCAGCTTCATCACCGCCCCGGCCCCCAGCTCGCCCACGTGGAAGATCTGCTTGGCCAACGGGTCGAGCACCGGGCGGACCCGCTCCAGCACCTCGGGGTCGCCGCCGGCCATGATGGTGAGCTGGCCGGCCTCGACGGTGGAGACGCTGCCCGACACCGGGGTGTCGAGCAGGGACGCCCCCCGGTCCTCGACCAGCGGCCGCAGGCGCTGCACCGTGCCCGGGTCGATGGTGCTGGCCTCGCAGACGACCGCGCCCGGCTGGAGGCCGGCCACGATGCCGTCGCCGCCGGTGTAGGCGGCCCCGACGGCGGCGTCGTCGGCCAGCGAGCTGAGCACCACCGGGGCCGAGGCGGCGGCCTCGCGGGCGGTGGCGGCCACCGCGGCCCCGGTGGCCTGGCCGACCGCCTCGGCCTTGGCCCGGGTGCGGTTGAACACCACCACCTCGACCCCGGCCCGGCACAGGGTGCCGACCATGGCCGCGCCCATCCGCCCGGCCCCGACCACCGCCACGCTCGAGCCGCCCGCCATCACCACTCCTTCACTGCAACAGCCAGCCGGCGTCGACGTACAGGTTGACGCCGGTGACCGACCGGTTCTCGAGAAGGAATACCACCGCACCGACCACGTCGGCCATCGTCGTCAGCCGCCCCGACGGTGTCTGGTTACGGTACCGGTCGAGGACCGGCTCGCCCTTGGCGCTCCAGTAGGGGCTGTCGCCGACGATGCCGGGATGGATGGCGTTGCAGCGGATCGGGGCCAGCTCGACGGCCAGGGAGTTCATCAGGCCGGCGACGCCGCCGTTGACCGTCGACACCATCGTCGAGCCCGGGTAGGGCCGGTCCTTGGCCCGGCCCCCGAACAGCACCACCGAGGCGTCGGGGTCCATCCGCGGAAGCAGCGTGTGGACGGCTTCGGCGTAGCCGACCAGCTTGAGGGTGACCAGGCGGGTCGCGGTCCGCACATCGAAGCTGCGGACCTGGTTCTCGTCGCGGTCGATCGCCACCAGCACCAGGTGGGCGACCGGGCCGACGCCGGCCAGCCGGTCGGCCAGCTCCTCTGGCCGGGCCAGGTCGAGGCCGATCCCGGTGGTCCTGCCGCCCAGCTCGGCGGCGACGGCCTCGGCCCGCCCCTGGTCGCGACCGGCGAGGACCACCTCGCGGCCCCGGCCGGCGTAGTGGCGGGCCACCTCCAGCCCCAGCCCCTGGGTGCCGCCGATCACGACCACGCATCCCTCGGCCATTGCCGGGTCCTTTCTGCCGCTCGGCTGCTCAGGCGAGCCGGGAGCGGAGGTACTCCCAGTCGCGGGTGAACCGGTAGGAGTGGCGGGCCGGCGGCTGCGGGGCCTGGGTCTCCAGCCAGCGCACGGGCCGGTCGGCCGGGTTGGCGAAGCCGTGGACGCAGCCGACCCCGGCCCAGGCGGTGTCGCCCGGTCCCAGCCGGTAGGTCCGGCCGTCGAAGCTGGCGTCGACCTCGCCCTCCAGGACCAGATAGGTCTCCTCCAGCGGGTGGTCGTGGGTGCCGGCGACCCCGCCCGGCTCGTACTGGACCATGAACATGGTCTGGAGCTGGGCCCCGAGGTCGCTGTCGACCATCATCTTCACGGTGATGCCGCTGTAGACGAGCAGGGCCGTGCGCATGCTGGCCGACACCGCCAGCTGGTCCTGAGACTGGCGGCCCGGGTCCATGTTGGCCGGGTCGATGTGGCCGAACGACCGGGTCCTCGGGTCGCGGACGTCGACGGCCAGCGGTTCGGAGGTGGCCAGCGGCGGGACGAACAAGGTGTCGTCGCCGAACCGGGCCCGGGGCTGGGGCGCGAGCATGTCGGCCCAGCGGGCCGGCTCCTGGCCGGGATTGCGGAGCCCGTGGGCCATTCCCACCGGCACCAGCCCATAGTCGCCCGGACCCAGCAGCACCGCCCCCTCGGCGGTGTCGAGGACAAGGCTGCCTTCGAGCAGGAACAGGCTCTCCTCGAAGGAGTGCACATGGGCGTCGACCCGCCCGCCCGGCTCCAGGGCGCAGCTGCCGAAGCCGGTGTGGGCGGCCCCGGCGGCCTCGCCGACGACCGCCCAGCGGCCGAACCCCTGGTGGTGCCCGGCGTAGGTGCCGGGCACCACCAGGTCGGCCGCGGCGGCCCTGGCGACCAGATGCCGTTCGGTCATGCCGGCTGCTGCGCCGCCCGCTTGCGCTCCAGCTCACTCAGCAGGTGGTCGCGGGAGGCCTCGACCTTGCGGCGGGCCCCGTCGGCGTCGGCGAGCAGCTTGCCGTCGCGCTTGCGGACCTGCCCGCCGATCAGCACCGTCTCCACGTTGGAGACGTCGGCGCAGTTGGTGACGGCGGCCACCGGGTCGATCACCGGGGCCATGTTGAGGGCGGTGGCGTCGAGCACGACCACGTCGGCCTGCTTGCCCGGGGTGAGCGAGCCGGTCCGGTCGGCGACCCCGGCCACCTCGGCACCGTTGAGCGTGGCCATCTCCAGCAGCTGGCGCGAGGTCAGCATGGTGTCGGAGACGTCGCCCTCGGCCCCGGCCTGCCAGGCGGCGGCGTTGACCCGGGCCCGGTCGCAGGCGAAGGCGGCCCGCATCTGGGTGAAGATGTCGCCGGGGGCGGTGGTGACGACGTCGATCGACAGGCTGGGCCGCAGCCCGTACTCCATCGACTTGAGCACCGGCGGCCAGCCGTGGCCCATCTGGGCCTCGATCTGGGGGGCGATCGACACCGTCCCGCCGCTGTCC
>Ga0081539_10004321_pt1 | contig 15860 bp, 12 predicted proteins | sample TabmetS4T2R2_FD_71023 | JGI IMG/M metagenome (GOLD analysis project Ga0081539, IMG submission 71023) | Tabebuia heterophylla rhizosphere microbial communities from the University of Puerto Rico - S4T2R2 | ecosystem: Host-associated > Plants > Roots > Rhizosphere ...
GCCAGCAAGGTCAAATTCACCCCGACCTCGGTGCAGCAATGCTGGCCGATCCTGCAGTCGGGGCAGGTCGATCTGCTCGCGCGCAACACCACCATTACGTTCTCGCGCAACGCCACGCTCGGCGTGAACTTCCAGGGCATCAACTTCTACGAAGGCCAGACCTTCATCGTCCGCACCTCGGCGAATGTGAAGAAGCCGGACGATCTCGACGGCGCGACGGTCTGCGTCGCCGCCGGCTCGACGGAAGAGAAGAACGCCGGCGACTGGTTCGCGGAGCGCAAGAAGAAGATCACGATCGTGAACTTCCAGAAGAACGACGACGCGATCGCGGCTTACGACAGCGGCCGTTGCGATGCCTACACGGCCGGCGTCGGCGCGCTCGCCGGGCAGCGCATCAAGCTGAAGAATCCGAGCGAGCATCTGATCATGACCGATCTGATCTCGAACGACCCGCAAGGCCCGGTGACGCGCTGGGGCGACGAGCGCTATCAGCTCGTGGTGCGCTGGGTGCTCAACGGCATGATCGCCGCCGAAGCGCTCGGTGTGACGTCGAAGAACGTCGACGAGATGAAGGCGAAGTCGACTAATGCCGAAGTGCGCCGCCTGCTCGGCAGCGAAGGCGGCTTCGGCGCCATGATGGGCCTGTCGAACGACTGGATGTACAATGTCATCAAGCAGGTCGGCAATTACGGCGAATCCTATGAGCGCACCGTCGGCATGGGCTCACCGCTGAAACTCGCGCGCGGCAAGAACGAGCTGTGGACCAAGGGCGGGCTGCTGTTCACCTCGCCGTTTCAATGAGAGCATCATCCCGGGCGCGTCGCAGCATCCGTCATCCCGGGGCACGCCGAAAGGCGTGAGCCCGGGATCCATTGCCACCGGCCGAAAGATTGAAGCACTGACAGCGCGAGACCGGAGACGATCGTGGTTATGGATTCCGGGCTCGCGGGCTTACGCCCGCGCCCCGGAATGACGCACATGTTCTCCTTCCTCTACCAAAAGAAATTTCGCGATCTGTTCTGGCAGGCCTTCGTGCTGATCGGGGTGCTCGGCCTGCTCGCCTTCTTCGTCATCAATGCCTCGCGCAACATGCGCGAGGCCGGCATCGCGTCCGGCTTCGATTTCCTTTGGCGCACCGCCGGCATCGAGATCCCGTTCGTTCTCACCAACTACACGGCGCAGTCCGACAATTGGTCCCTGCTCTTCGTCGGCATCGTCAACACGCTGCTGATCACGTTCGTGTCGGTGATCGCCGCAACCGTGCTCGGCTTTGTCATCGGCATTGCGCGGCTCTCGACCAACTGGCTGTTGTCACGGCTCGCCGGCGCCTACGTCGAAGCGGTGCGCAATATCCCGCTCCTGTTCTTCGTGCTGTTCTGGTATTTCGGCGTGATCGCTGCCCTGCCCGGTCCGCGCCAGTCGATCGGCATTTTCGGCGTCGCATTCCTCAACAATCGCGGCCTGATCATCCCGCTGCCGAACTATCCCTCGCCGTTCGGCAAGGCGGTGCTCGCGATCCTTGCCGCGCTGGTCGTGCAATTCGTTTTCGCCGCCTGGGCCAGACGGCGGCGCGACCGCACCGGCAAGGATGCCCCGGTCTGGGCGGTTGGCACGCTGCTGTTGGGCATCCTTCCGGTAATCGCGCTCACGCTTGCGACGATGTCGACCTCGTGGGACGTGCCGGCGCTGCGCGGCTTCAACTATCGCGGCGGCTTCGTGCTCGTCCCTGAGTTCGTCGCGCTGTTCGCAGCGCTCACGACCTACACGGCGGCCTTCATCGCCGAGATCGTGCGCGGCGGCATTCTGGCGGTGCCGAAGGGCCAGCTCGAGGCCGCCGCCGCAGTGGGCCTGCGGCCGAGCCAGACGCTGCGTCTCGTCGTCATCCCGCAGGCGCTACGCGTCATGATCCCGCCAATGACCAGCCAATATCTCAACGTACTGAAGAACTCGTCCTTCGGCGCCGCGATCGCCTATCCGGAGCTCGTCAGCGTGTTCATGGGCTCGGCGCTTAACAATACCGGCCAGGCGATCGAGATCATCGCGATCACGTTGAGCGTCTATCTGGCAATCGGGCTTTGCGTCTCCGCGCTGATGAACTGGTACAATGCTCGCATGGCGCTGGTGACGCGATGAGCACGCTGCGCCTCATCCGCCAGAAGCTGTTCGCGACGCCGCTCGACGCGGTCATCACGCTCGTGCTTGCCTTTCTGTTGTGGCGCGCGCTCGTGCCGCTTGTCGATTGGATGCTGCTCGATGCGACCTTCCGCGGTGCCTCGCGCGCCGACTGCGTGGGTGACGGCGCCTGCTGGGTGTTCGTGAAAGCCCGCTTCGGCCAGTTCATGTACGGGCTCTATCCGGTCACCGAGCGCTGGCGGGTCGATCTCGCGGGCGCGATCCTCGTGGTTTCGGGCGCGCTGCTGGCGTGGAAAGCCCTGCCCTATCGTCGCGCGCTCGCGATCGCGGCACTGATCGTGCTGCCGCCGCTCGGGATCTGGCTCCTCGCCGGTGGCTTCGGCCTGCGTCCGGTCGAGACGCGCGAATGGGGCGGCCTGACGCTGACCATCTTCATCTCGCTCTACGCGGCGCTGATCGCGATCCCGCTCGGCATTCTGCTCGCGCTCGGCCGCCAGTCGCGGCTGCCGATCATCCGCATGCTGTCGATCATCTTCATCGAGTTCTGGCGCGGCGTGCCGATCGTCGCCGTCATTTTCCTTGCCTCGATCCTGTTGCCGCTGATCATGCCGGCCGGCATCGGCATCGACCGTCTGGCGCGCGCGGTCATCGGCCTTGGCCTCGTCATCGCCGCCTACATGGCGGAAGCCGTGCGCGGCGGCTTGCAGGCGCTGCCGGAGGGCCAGCATGAGGCGGCGACCGCGCTCGGGCTCGGCTACTGGCGCGCCACCGGCCTGATCGTGCTGCCACAGGCCATTCGCATCGCGCTGCCCGCCATGACCAATGAGTTCATCGCGCTGATCAAGAACACCACGCTGGTGCTGATCGTCTCGATCCTTGACCTGCTCGGCATCGCCCAGGCGGCGCTTGCCGACCCGAACTGGGTCGGCATGAACAAGGAGGCCTACGCGTTCGCCGGCCTGCTCTATTGGCTTGGCTGTTTCGGCCTCTCGCGCGTTGGGCTGGCAATGGAGCGCAGCCAGGCGAAGAACGAAAAGCGATGAAACTGTTCACGATCGGCTATGAGCAGGCGAAATCCGATGCCGTCATCGGCGAGTTGCAGCGCGCCGGCGTCGGTCTCATCGTCGATACGCGCGCGGTTGCGGCTTCGCGGCGGCCGGGTTTCTCCAAGCGGCAGCTCGCGGCCGGCCTCGACGCGGCCGGCATCGGCTACGTGCACCTGCAGAAGCTTGGGACGCCGAAGGAGGGCCGCGACGCCGCGCGGTCCGGCCAGCTCGAGAAGCTGTTCGACATCTACGAGAAGCACCTCGCGACGCCGCCGGCGCGCGAGCAGCTCGACGAGCTCACCGCCATCGTCACCTCAAGCCGGCCGGTCTGCCTGCTGTGTTACGAGCGCGACGTCAATCACTGCCATCGGCGACGCATCGCCGAGTTGATCTGCGAGCGCACCGGCGTTGCGGTCGAGCACCTGGCGGCGCCGTTGTTTTGAAGTTTCGATTGCCGATCCGTAGGGTGGGCAAAGCGGGCACTCGCCTTGGCGAGGGCACGCGTGCCCACCACCACCCGTGTTGCGGTGGGCACGGCGCGCAAGCGCGCCTTTGCCCACCCTACAGCAGAGACTAATTCGCCCCGACCTTCTGCCCGAGCCCCTTCAGCTCGGCATTTGCCGCGATGCCTTCGAGGAAGCCGTGCGGACAGTCCTTGGCGGCCGCCTCGAACAGCTTCACGGCGTCCTCGCGCGCGCCGGAGATCAGCGCGTATTCGCCGCCATAGAAGTTCGCCTCGCAGGTATGCGCCTGCTTCAGCGTGGCGTCGGCATTATCCGCAGCCGCCAGCACGGCATCCTGCTTGATCTCGCCGGTGAACAGCTGCACCACCGGCGCCGGCCATGCCTTCATGTCGAGGCCCTTGGTGGCCTTCTGGCTCGTCAGCACGCCCTTCTGCTTGGCGCGCCGCTCCGCGATGTCGTGCCACAGCACCGTATAGGCATTCTTGCGATCGAGCGTCGTCGCCGCCTTCATGTCGGCGCGCGCCTTCGCGATCGAGCCACCCGCGAGCAGCAGCGCACCGCGCGCGATATAGGCGTTCACGTTGCGCTTGTTGTACTTGATCGCAGTATCGTAGTCCTTCAGCGCGCGCGTGCCCTCGCCTTTCGCCGCCAGCGCATTGGCCCGGTTGAAATAAGCCGATGCATAACGCGCGTTGTGCTTAACCGCGGTATTGAAGTCGTCGATCGCACCGTCCGCGTCGCCCTTCTCGTTCCTGGCATTGCCGCGATTGTTATAGGCGCTCGCGTTCTTCGGCTCGAGCCTGATAACCTCGTCGAAATCGGCAATCGCCTTGTCGTGATCGCCCTTCTGCAGCAGCGCGTTGCCGCGATTGAAATAGGCCGCCGCGCGGCCTTTCGGCTTCTGCTTCGGGTCGTCGATGACGCGACTGCAGCCTTCGATCGCCGCATCCGACTGCTTGGTCTGCGAACAGAGCGCGATATCGCGCACGCTCGCCTTGAGGGATTTCTGCGCGGCCGATTCGGCCTGCGGCTCGGTTCCCTGCGGTTTTTTCGCCGTGCGGCTGTGCCGCTTGCCCTTTTGCTGCGGCGCAGCGGGCGCCGCCGCCGTGGCCGGCGCCACGGTATCGTCGCGCTTGAGCCGCGGCCGCGTATCGACCACCGGCGCCGGCTTCTCGGCTTCTTGCTTGGCAGCGCCGCCGCGCCGCGTCGCCTTCTCTTGCTTCGGTGCCGCAGGCGCGGTCGGCGCCGCGACGGGAGCAGCCGCATCGTCGCGTTTCAATCTTGGCTGCGCATCGGCGCCGGTTGCGAGCAGAAACAAAGCAGAACAAATCAAGGCAACCCGGCGCATGCTGGCTCCCATGCGTTTCAACAGATGAAGATTGCAAATCTCGTATTGGCGTTGGCGCTGAAACGCAAGCGCGCCCGAATGTCACTCCGCAGGCTGTGCGACCGGCTGCGCCGCCTGTTCCGCCTCGCGACGCGCCGCCGCGCGACGATTTTCCGCACCGGAGACCAGCGCCGAGATCGCAAACGTGTTGAGCGCGCCCAAAAGCGCGATGCCGGCGCCGACGCCGAGCACGACGTTGAAGCCACCGTGGTCATAGAGCCAGCCGATGCCAAGCGCGGCCGGTCCCGCCATGGTGAAGATCAGAAAGAAACGGATCGCGTAGATGCGGCCGCGCCATCCGGCCGGCGTGTAGCGCGCGAGCACCAGGTCGTTCACAGTCACCTGCCCGTAGATCGCCGCGACCGCGAGCGCGAGGCTCGGCAGCAGCCACCAGCCGCTGGTGTAATAGGCGAGCAGAATTCCAAAGACCTGGATCGCGGCGATCACCGACATGATCAGGTGCGGCACCACGCGCTCGACCGCACGACCCATGGTGAACTGCGCCATGCCGCCGCACAGGAACACGGCCGTCGCCAGCACGCCGACTTGAGTCAGAGAAATATTTGCCGAGACTTTCTGCTCGACCAGCTTCGGCAGCATGATGGTAAGCGCGTTGAACACGAGCCCGACCCAGAAAGCGAGCAGCAGGAACATGATGACGACGACGATCGTCAATCTCTTGCTCAGCGCCACGTCCTGGTCCGGCGCCTGCACCACGCGCCGCCCGCCGTCGTTGGGCACAAATTTCAGGTAGGCGAAGCCCGACAGGATGAATACCGCGGCCGGAATCAGGAAGGTGTAGCGCCAGCCAAGCCAGGCCGCGATCAAGGCGGTGCAGCCGCTCGCGATCGAGACCCCGATATTGCCGCAGATGCCGTTGAACGCCATGGTGCGGCCGCGCTGCACCGCGGCGTCGACGACCATCGGCGTGCCGACCGGGTGATAGATCGCGGCGAACAGCCCGACCCCGAACAGCGCGATGGCGAGCGTCTCGAAGCTGTCGGAGGCAGCGACCAGCGCGCAGCAAATGCCGGTCCCGAAATAGTAGACCGCGATCATGTTGCGCCGGCTCCACTTGTCGGCAAGCCAGCCGGAGGGGAGCGCGAACAGCCCGAAGGCCGTGAATGCCGCGGTGGAGAGGACCAGCAGGTCGCCGTAGGAGCGCCCGTACACGGCCTCGAGCCCGATCACGACGGTTGGGAAGATCAGGATCACGTAATGGTCGAGAAAATGCGCCCAGTTGAGAAATCCAATGGAGCGGCGCCGCGCACGATCGTCGAGGGCGGCGGTTTGCATGGTCATCACAAGTCCCGGAATCTGGCCCGCGAGGGCGTGTCGATCTCTCTATAGCGCGGCTCCGCCGCTTCTCCCATTCGCGCAGCGCAAGTCAGGGTGGACGGATCAAGTGACCGCGCAGCGCGAGCACGGTCAATGATATTTCTTGCGTTATATCAATGCTTTGAGCGATATATCTCAGGTCCGACGCTCTGCTGCACACTCAATTCCCGTTCAGCCTGTGCGCCTCGGGGAAGAACAGCTCCTGCCAACTCGCCGGCAGGACCTTCAGCGCGCCCACTTTGTGCATGAAGCGATAGATCTTCATCACGTTCTCGGGCTCGGGCGCGTAAGAGAACTCCGGGTCGGTAATCAGCTTCTGGACGAACGCGACCGGCAGCTTCGCGTTCTCGATCCGGACGAAGATCTCGGCGGCCTCCTGCGGGTGCGCGGCGATGAACGTGTTCGCCTCGAGGATCGAGTCGTAGACGACCTGGTAGAGCTTCGGATTGGCCTCCCGCCAGCGCGCAGCCGTCGCGACAGCGCTGAAGGTATTCGGCCCGTCGGTCGCGTCGTAGGACGACAAGACCTTGCGGATCGCCGGATCGGCTTCAAGTTGCTGATACTGAAACGGCGCGGACGTGAAGTGGGAGGAGATTTCGAGCTTCCCCGACAGCATCGCGGCCGTGCCGTCCGGATGACTCATGCCGACCGTGAGCCTGTCGAGCGCGTCGAACCGGCCGAGCGTCTTTTCGGCGATCATCTGCAGCATGATCGCCTGCACCGACACCTTCGGCGCCGGCAGCGCGATCCGGTCGCTCTCGGTGAAATCGCGCACCGATTTGATGTTCGGATTGCGCGTGTTCAGAAACGCGGGCTGGCGGTTCATCGCCATCATGCCGCGCACATCCATGTTGGCGCGCGTCTTGTCCCAGAGCGTAAGAAAGACCGGCAAGCCAACGCCGATGACATCGACATTGCCCGAGAGTAGCGCGTCCGCAATCGCGGTGGGCGTGCCCATGCCGGAATAGGTCGTCGCTACCTTGCCGAGGCCCGCGCGCTCGGCGCGACGTTCGACGAGCTGCTTGTCCTGCATCACGTAGAATTGCAGGTAGCCGAGCCCGAGCTGACGCGCGAAGCGGACCTGGGTGGCTTCGGCGTGGACCACACCGCAGGAGGCGAACACCAGTCCCGCAACGACGAGCACCCGCGATCCAGGATTTCTCGGCCAGAGATTCTTCATCGCCGTTGACCTTGCTGCGCCCGGTTGACCTTGCTGCGGCGTTGACCTTGCTTCGGCAGAAGCGCAACTTATGTGCGGCCTCACGATGACGCGAGAGCGGCGCATTGTCTTGTTGGCGCCCGTTCTGGCAAAAGTGCATCGCGCATGATGCACTTTCGGAAAAAATAATTCGAGATGCCGGAGATCTCCTGCCATGCCCTTGACGATCAGGCCTGTCACGCCCGCGGTCGGCGCGGAAATTTCCGGAGTAAATCTAGCACATTTGACCGACGCGGAGTTTGCGCAAATCGAGCAGGCCTGGAATCGCCACGGCGCCCTGCTGTTTCGCGATCAGCATCTCGGCGACGACGATCTGCTCGCCTTCTCGCGCCGCTTCGGCGAGCTCGATCCGCCGCCGATCCAGGAGCATGGGCGCCAGTCACCCGAAGGCTATCCCGATATTTACGTCGTCTCGAATGTTCTCGACGACAAGGGCGCGCCGATCGGCGCACTCGGCGCGGGCGAAGCGGTCTGGCACACCGACATGAGCTACCTGCCGACGCCGCCCGATGCCTCGATGCTCTATGCGCTCGAGGTGCCGCCGAGCGGGGGCAACACCTGGGTTCTCGGAATGGGGGCCGCCTGGGCGACTTTGCCGGAGCCTCTGAAAGCCAAGGTGCGCGCCCGCCGCATCAAGCATGACGGCACCTACAACAGCGGCGGCTTCCTGCGCAAAGGCGTGACGCCGAGCGATGATCCGCACACCGCGCCGGGCGCGTGGCATCCAGCGGTGCTGAGCCATCCGGTCACCGGCGCGCCTTCGCTTTTCCTCGGGCGGCGGCGCAATTCCTATGTCGAGGGCCTCTCTCCGGCTGACTCCGATGCTTTGCTCGATGCGCTGTGGGCGCACATCGAACGTCCCGATCTGCGCTATGAGCATGTCTGGCGCGTCGGTGATCTCTTGTTGTGGGACAATCGCTCGACCATGCACCGCCGCGATCCGTTCGACAACGCGACGCGGCGCGTGATGCATCGCACGCAGATCAAGGGCAAGGCGGCGCCAAGGGCGTATGTCGAGGCGGCCTAGCGACGCTGGATCACCGCGCCGACTCGACAAAAGCATACTCGTGCTGGGCGTCGCGGACGATCAAGGCCCGCTTCCCGTCCCTCTCGCCGACCACGAAATTGAAGCCGCGGATCGTGGGGTCGATGGAGATGAAGGACGTCGTACCGTCGTCATTCCGGCGCGAGGCGACCGCGCTGCGCCAGTTGCCAAAATCGAAGATCGTCGCACCATCCTCGGCGCGGACGCGCAGCGCGCCGAGCGCAGGTGAGACGTAGGCAGCGGCGAGCTTGCCGACCTCCGTGGCATCCGCCGGCACGACCAGCCGCTCGCGGTTCTTGGCAATGTTGGCGGCCCGCTGCGCGACGATGACCTGGGCCTGCGCGACGGCCTCGGGCTTGCCGTCGAACAGCACCTCGAGGAGCCGTCGCCGCAACAGACCGTTCAGGAAACCGCCGGTGTCCGCGTTCGCCAGCACCACGGCCCCGACGCCGTGATCGGGCAGGAAGATCATGTCGCTCTTGTAGCCGAACAGGCTGCCGCCGTGATGCACGACCGGGATGCCGTAGCGCATGTCGATCACGAGCCCCATCCCGTAGGCGGTATCCTCGCCCGCCTGGATCTGCGCCTTGCGCCGCTCCGTGAGGCTTTCGTTCGAGACCAGGCGTGTCCCGTCCGGCAGGGCGCCGAGCGCCAGCTCCATCAGCAGATATTTCGACAGATCGCGCGCGCTGGTCCACATCCCGCCGGCCGGACGCAACGGAACGACCGAGTAGTTGTTGTCCATGCGCGCCGGCAGCGTCTTGCCGTCGACGTCGTCGCCATGCGGGCTCGCAAAGTTGCCGTTCAGGGCGGTCGCAAAATCGAAGGTCGTTCGCGTCATTCCGAGCGGGCCGAACACCTTCGACCGCATGGCCGCGTCATAGGCGGCGCCGAGCTCCTCATTCGGGCGCACAACATGTGCGCCGACATAGCCTGCGGCTCCGGCCATGACATTGCTGTATTGGTAGACCTCGCCGAACCGGCTGGTCGGCTGCATGGCGGCCAGCGACGCGAGCGACGACGTGGGCGTCGCCGTTGCATAATTGAACAGCCACTCGAAGTCCTGACGGGAAGGCCGGTGCAGGCGCACACCAGGTGCTTCACCAGCACCTGCCGCGTGGTCTCGGCGTCTCCCAGTTTGAAGCCCGGGTAGACCTCCGTCACGGGCTGGTCCCAGCGCAACTTGTTCTCATCAACCAGCTTGGCAAGGAGCAAAGTCGTCATCGCCTTGGTGTTGGAGGCAGCCAAGAAGAGCGTGTCAGCGTCCACCGGATCCGGTTTGCCGAGGGCCTTCACGCCGAGGCCCCCCTCAAACACGACCTTGCCGCCGTCGATCAGGGCGAGACCGACGCCGGGAATGCCGAGCTTTTGCATGACGTCCTGGACGAAATCCTTGAGCAGGGCGATCCGCTCGGCGTCCAATGGACGGGCCTTGCTCCCGCTGAACATCTCGCGCTGGTATCCCTTCGGACGCAAGCTGCCGATCGTCAGCGAAAGGGCCCCATTGCGTTTCTCAAATGTCGCGTGGGACGCCTCGACGATCGCGACGGTCCAATCCTCGCCCGCCCGCCACGCCAACGCGTAGACCACGACTCTCTCGTTGGGCGAGGTCTCATAGCTGTAAAGGTGCCGTTCCTCCCAGCCATTCAGGGGTGTCTGCGGCATCGCGAGCCTGAGCGGACGGTTTGCATCGGGACGGTAGCTTGCCCAGGCGGCCGCGATCGCGGCGGTGGCGTTCTCGGCGCGGACGTCAACCAGGGCCAGATGCGAGTCCGCCTCGGGCGGCTCAAGCACCTTCATGCTTGCGGTCGACGTGACGCGCCAGCCCGACGGCGCGGTAAATGTGGCGCCGCTTGCCGTTGTGAGGGGCGTGTCGGTCTTGACGAGCTCGACGCTGGAGTTCGTCGGTTGGCCGACAGCCGCGCCCGCAAGACCCAGAGAAAGAGCGAGTGCCAGGACACCGAGGCGGCGCATGCAGTCCTCCACTAACGGAAGGCTCGTCAGAAACTTCGCCCGGACCAAGGGCAACAATGCGCCCTTATCTACCTGTCGGTCGGTTTGAGCGCCAGCGTCCGTCAGCCGAGTACATCGTCTGATCCAGCCTCCCCCTGAAACGTGTGACTGCGACCGCCATCGCGATGAGCAATTCGCCCCATCGCCCGCGTAATGCTATGAGTCGAGGTCGGCATATCGATTGCGATATGAGGTATTTTCCGTGTCCGAAAGCACGCGCATCGAACGCCGTGTCAGCCTACGCGATCTCCGCGTTCTCGTGTCCGTAATCGAATCGGGCAGCATGGGCAAGGCCGCGAAGCTTCTCGCTACATCCCAACCTGCCATCTCCAGATCGATTGCGGACCTCGAGCACGCATTCGGCGTTCGCCTTCTTGACCGCAGCGCCTCTGGAGTTGAGCCAACGATGTACGGCCGTGCGCTGCTCAGGCGCGGCGTCGCGATGTTCGATGAGCTTGGTCAAGGCATAAAGGACATTCGCTTCCTTGCGGACCCGAACGTCGGCGACCTCACGATCGCCGCATCAATCGCGGTCGCGGAAGGGCTGGTTTGCAGCGCGATGAGCGGACTGACTCAGCGCTATCCGCGTCTGAGTTTTCATGTTCTGGCGACCGACACCGCAACAGCGTACCGCGCGCTGCTTGATCGGCGCGTCGATCTTGCGGTCGTTCATGTGATCGATCCGATCGATACAGCGCCCATGCATGTCGAAACGCTGGTTCTCGATCCGCATGTCGTGGTGGCCGGCGCGCAGAATCCGCTGACGCGCAGACGCAGCCTCGAGCTGTCTGACCTCATTGATGAGCCCTGGGCGATGCCGCCGTCCGGATCGCCCTATGGCAGTGTTGTTTTCGAGGCATTTCGTGCCAGCAAGCTGGAGATGCCGCATTCAGTGGTCAGCTCGACTCTGCCGGTGCGCACAACGCTGCTCGCGACCGGCCGCTTCTTGTCGATGGTGCCTCGCAGCGTCATGCAGTTTTCCCCCAAGAATCGACTGCTCAAGACTCTGCCGATTGAGTTGCCGACGACCGCCAAGCCCCTTGCGCTTGTCACGCTGAAGAACCGGACTCTGAATCCTGTTGCTGAAATCTTCGCAAAGCAAATGCGCGCTGTTGCCGGACGCCTGGTACGAAAGTGAATCGTAGGGCGGGCATAAGCTTTGCCCGCCCCTACGAGTCTATGGGCGCCCCCGGGCTCATATCGAACTCGGTATCAGCCCATTGGACAATCGCATTACCGCCGGCCTGCCCAAGTTGATACGGTCGCAGCCATCGGCCTGTCACTGGGAATGTCGAGCGCTCGGATTGGACCGATCGACACGACATCGAGTTGGAGGCGCACGTGATGCGGACCCGCAGGGCTGTTCTCCTATCTCTCGCCATGGCTGCCATCGGAGTGCACCACACCGAGGCCTCTGCCGAGGCCTATCCGTCACGGCCAATCACCATGGTCGTGCCGTTCCCCGCAGGCGGTCCGACGGATACGATCGCGCGCATCGTCTCGGACCGGATGAGCGCATACCTTGGCCAGCCGCTCGTGATTGAAAACGTCACGGGCGCGGGCGGGACGATTGGCGCAGGGCGCGTGGCGCGCGCCGCTGCCGACGGATACACGATCTGCGTTGGCTTCCTCGGCACCCATGTGCTCAACGGCGCCGCCTACACCCTCCAGTACGACGTCTTGAAAGACTTCGAGCCAGTCGCGCTGCTGGCAAGTAATCCGCAACTGATCGTTGGAAAGAAGGCCACGCCGGCCAAGGACCTGAATGAGTTGATTGCCTGGTTGAAGGCAAATCCGGGAACGGCCGTGCAAGGCGCGGCGGGGATCGGCAGTCCCTCTCATGTCAGTGGCGAGTACTTCGCGCGTGCCACCGCAACGACGTTTCGCGTCGCGCAGTACCGCGGCGCGGCCCCGGCAATGCAGGACCTGGTCGGCGGGCATATTGATCTGATGTTCGACCAGCCGCCGAACTCGCTGCCCCATGTGCGGAGCGGCAGCATCAAGGCCTACGCTGTCACCGCCAAGGTCCGCCTCGCATCGGCGCCTGACATTCCTACCGTGGACGAGGCCGGATTGCCCGGCTTCTATATCTCGGTCTGGTCCGGGATGTGGGCTCCCAAGGGCACCCCCGATGCTGTCATCTCGAAGCTGAATGCCGCCGTAGGCGACGCGTTGGCCGATCAAGGCGTGCAGCGTCGCCTGACCGAGCTCGGACAAGAAGTACCGGCACGCGACCAGCAGACGCCTGCAGCTCTTGCGGCCTTTCAGGCGGCGGAAATTGAAAAGTGGTGGCCCATCATCAAGGCCGCGGGCATCAAGGCGCAATGAGGAGATTGCGCCGCACGCGTTGATGTCTGCCGTGACAGCGGTGCGAAAGCCGACATCACCGGCCGGTCACACACGTACCTGTCACACGCAATTAGAGACCGCTTACCGGCTGCACGCATTGTGGCACCGGTACTCCGGTTCTGTCGTCCACCTGCGTGATGTAGTTCTTGCCGGCCTCGACCTGGACCGCCGCGCTGAGGACCTCCGTGCTGTCGGGATTGAGCACGTTGTCGAGATGATACCACTCGGAGCGGGCGCGGTGGATGTCGATGTCAATCACCGTATAGCCATTCTTCTCGAGATCGACGAAGCGGGTGTGCGGGTTGTTCGCCCGTGCGATGCACTCGAAGCCCTTGGCGACCTGCGGGTTGGAGTTGGTGAAAAACGGTGAGGAGATCCCCGGGCAGACGAACTCGACCGCGAGCGAGTCGCGGGCGGGGTTGTAGTCCGCCGCGTAAGGATTGCGCGCGATGTTATTGGCCCACGACGAATGAATATCGCCGGTCAGGACAATGACGTTCCTGATGCTCTTCGCCTGGATGAACTGCAGCAGACGCTCGCGCGCGCCAACATAGCCGTCCCACTGGTCGGGATTGAGCGGAAGGCGAACGCCGGCAGGCAGAGCCGCGTTGGCGACCGTGAGCTGCGCCATCATCACCTGCTGGCCGAGCACGTGCCATGTCGCTTGCCCGGAAGCGGGCTCGAGCAGTTGCTTTGCGAGCCATTGCTCCTGCTCCTTGCCAAGGAGCTGGCGCTCGGGATCGTTGTAGCCGGCAATGCGTCGCGAAATCTCGGCAAAGACCTGCTCCGGCGTGCCGTCGAGATGCACGAGGCCGAGCGTGTTGAGATCGACGAGGCCGGGGATCTGCTGATCGCGCCCGGCGTGGCGCGTATCGAGCATGTTGAGCTCGACGAGATTGCCGAATCGGAAGCTGCGATAGATGCGGCCCGGCGCATTTCCGAACAACTGCGGATCGCGGACCGGCTGCCACTCGTACCAGGCCCTGATCGCGCGACGCTTGCGCACCTGCCAGTCGCCCTCACCCAGTTCGGGGTTGTGGTTCTCGGCGCCGTTGAGCCAGGCATCGTTGGCGATCTCGTGGTCGTCCCAAACGATGATCCAGGGATGCAGCCGGTGCGCAGCCTGCAAATGCGGGTCGGTGCGATACTGCGCGTAGCGCGTACGGTAATCGTTGAGTGTCAGGAGTTCTTTGTTCGGCGCGGGAACGCGGCCGATGCTCGTGCCATTGCCGAAGGTTTCGTTGCCATATTCGTAGATGTAGTCGCCGACGTGGACAACGGCGTCGAGGTCGTCCTTGCGCGCGAGATGACCGTAAGCGGCAAAGAATCCTGCGGGCCAGTTCGAGCACGATGCAAGGGCAAGGCGAACGCGATTGGTGTAGTGCGGCAGCGTGCGCGTGCGGCCCACAGGAGACGCTTCGCCGAGCGCGCTAAACTGATAGTAATAGGTCTCGCCCGGCATCAACCCGTGCGGCTCGAACTTGACAGTGAAATCGCGCAGCGAGCTGGTGAACTCGGTGTGGCGGGCGATGACGCGATGCATATTTGGGTCGGTCGCGACACGACATTCGACCGGAACGACATGGTCGTGCTTGGGCGTGACCCGCGTCCAGAGAACAACGCTACGGTGGAGAGGATCGCCGCTCGCGACGCCGTGGCGGAAGACCTTGCCCTGCTGGAGGTCGCTCGGCCGCGGCGTCCACCTCTCGTCATCGAATCCGGACCCGTTCGCGAGTGCCGGCGTCGCCGGACCCATCACGGCTCCGGCCAGAGCCATGCGGAGAAATTCTCTGCGTTTGATGGTCATGTCGGCCCCCCGTGGCAACAACCAACCTTCCTATCGCGGCGGTGTTACAGGGGGATGGCGAGTGTGTGACGCGCTGATCGTGGAGGGCGACGCCCTTGGAATTGGTCAAGGTGCGCTCGATCGCCCCGGCCAAGTGGCGCGAATTCGGGAAGTGCGCTCCAGATTCTTGCATTGGCGCATATCCTTTTCGGAAAACCGGTGCCCAGGTTTCCGGGATATGCGCTAGAACTCACGATCGGTGCTGCGGCACGCCTGTTGAAAAAGCTTCAGAGCTCCTCCGACCGCACGCTTTCGCACTGTGATCGCGGCGATGGGCCCGGCACTGTCGGAGAGGTCGACGTTCAACGCCCTCAACCAAGCCCTGTTGGCGCGCTGCCTCACCATGTGTAATGGCAGCATGGTGAGGAAGCGACCGCTCGCCAGCAGATTCAGCCGCATATGGATCGAGAGAGTAGTGACGACGGTCGCGGGAAGTTCGAGCTTGCGCCGTCGGAAAACATCACCAACCACGCGGCCGAGAAACGAGTCCGCCGGCGACAAGGTCCACGCCTCATTCATCGTATCCGCAAGCGTCAGCTTCTTTCGAATGACAAGAGGATGACGCCGATCGGCCAGGACGGCGAGCGGCGCCTTGTACAGCACTTCGGCCGCCAAATCGTCGGAGATGGCGCTTCCCGACCATCGGGTTATGACGACGTCAAGCATGCGCTCGCGAAGGTCGCGCACCAGCGTCGTGGTATCGCTGACGGCTACCTGATAGGTGATGCGCGGATAAGACCGTGACATCCGGCTTATGATTTCGCATAGGAAACCCGTGATCGGTTCAGTCGTGCCGATCCTGATCTCGCCGCGAGTCGGGTCCGACCGATTTTGGATGTCCCTCACGCCCTCGCGCAGCTCATCAAAAATGACGCGACCGCGCGCAAGCAACAAGCGCCCGCAATCGGTGATCTCGACACCTTGTGCCGACCGATCAAGCAGGGCTGCGCCGAGAACGTGCTCCATGTCGGCGATCGCCTTGGATATGGCGGGGCGGGAGAGAGCACGCTGGGGGCGGGG
>Ga0081539_10004322_pt1 | contig 15856 bp, 17 predicted proteins | sample TabmetS4T2R2_FD_71023 | JGI IMG/M metagenome (GOLD analysis project Ga0081539, IMG submission 71023) | Tabebuia heterophylla rhizosphere microbial communities from the University of Puerto Rico - S4T2R2 | ecosystem: Host-associated > Plants > Roots > Rhizosphere ...
GACGCTGCCGCACGTGCGCTATGGGCTGAGCCTGCTGCTCTTGGAGGTATGCTGCACGCCCGGCATCGACTCTATCTGTCGACAGGTGCAGCGGCAATTACTGCGCAACGAGTCCGCCAGATTCTACCATCATCGTACCCGTAAGTGCCTACCACAGCGGAAGTTACACCGAGAGAGACAGTAGGTCTATACCGCCATGCGGCTATTTCGCGACCTCCGCCAGCGTGGCTATGCCGGGGGCTATGGCGTGGTGGCGGCCTATGCCCGCCGCTTGCGGCAGGCGCAAGGCCTGCCCCCGGGGCACCGCCGCCCCCGGCGGCCCCTGCCTGCCGTGGCCGAACCGTCGTGCCAGCCCTTGACGCCGCGGCGAGCCACCTGGTTGGTGCTGCGGCGCGAGACAAAACGCACGGCCGTCGAGGCCCAGCAACTCGCCCAGTTACGGGAGCAGCAGGCGGAGGTCACGGAGGCCATTGATCTCGCCCAGGAGTTTACGCAGCTCGTCCGCCAGCGGCAGCCCGAGTCTCTTGATCCCTGGCTGCAGCGTGCCTCGACCAGTACGGTGGAGGCCCTGCGACGCTTCGCCGCAGGGTTGGACGAGGACTATGCCGCGGTCAAAGCGGGGGTCACCCTGCCCTGGAGCACGGGACCCGTGGAAGGGCACATCAATCGCTTAAAGATGTTGAAGCGCCAAATGTTTGGCCGCGCGTGCCTCGATCTCCTCGGCCACCGCTTTATCCGTGCTCCAGGCCGTCAGCAGGAGCCTGCGCAGCGTCGGGAAGCGCCCTGCGAGACTCCTGCAGGGGCCATAGCCGCCTAACCGCGCGTCCCAGACGGAGGTGGGTGGCGTGTCCTCCATCGTGAGGAGCCACGGGACATAGAGCAGTAGCCGTTGCGGGGCGGCACATGTAGGGCAGACAGGAGAGGTGGAAGCGTGCCCAGGTGGGAGGTGCTCACGGCATCGCAGTGCGTGTCTCCTCGGTATTGCAGTACGGGAGATACCAGGCCTCTCCAGACGTCACCAAAAGAGGGCGTGAACCGACAAAAGTACAAAATTTCGACGCAGAAATCCATGAATTTTCTCTTCCGATACAGCAATACATCTGCAACCTTTTCCTGCCAATCTGCTATGCTTCTGTACACACGCCAGCGCTCTCACATATTGTGAGGTTTCAAAATGAGAGAGGGGCAAGGTGCATGCAGCCGAGTGTACTGCTGATTGGATGCTTGTTCTTGTTGTATGTGGTGGGGATGGTGATTTTTTGGCATTGTCTGCGGGGACACCGGAAAGCAAAGCCACTGAGGATGGAAGGACGCTTTATCCTGAGAGAAGGACAGACCATTCTCGGGGTGATGGATACGCCAGAGAGCATATGTTTCTGCATTGGCAGGAGTGAGGACCATATCCATCTGGAGGATGATACGGGACCATAGAACCAGAGAGGTCAGATCGTCTGGGCTCGCTGAGCCCGTTAATACTCCACCTTAAATGTCGGACTCTCCTCTGGCCGGCTCTGCCGGCGATCATAGAGTCGCGTCGTAGCAATGTTGGCATGCCCCAGCCACTTCTGCACTTTGGGAGTGTTTGAAAACCTCCCTTAATGAGACACCTCAAGCGCTCATGAGGGGCAGCCAAGGTCTGCTAGGCTCACCTTTCTTGCTCCCTCTCTGCGGTGTCTGACCGCACTGTTTCCCGCCTTGATGTGACCAGAGGTACATAACCCATGTAACCCCTCTCACAGTCATCGCCCTCCTACTGGGAGTATCTTCATACCAGAAAGGGGTACACGAGATGGCGAGGTGAGCGACATCTCACTGCCCCCTAGTGGGGCTGATTCGCTGTATCTGGGGAACGAGCGGAACACGAGCAGCCCCAGAGTCTCTCAGGTGCACCGGCTACCTGTGACACGGGGTCCAGAGAAGCTGAGGATGTTACAACACGCCTGCGACGTACAGGCACGTTCAAGGAGTGTGCATCATGGCAACCCGAAACGATTCCCTTGCTGATGTGCCCGTTGCCGATACCGCGCCGATGCGCGTCAAGCGTGAGATCATGACAGATCTCGGCCTGAATCGTTCCGCTGTCGCAGGCAGCAGCCTGAGATTACCAACGCTATTCAAGTTTGTGAGAAAATCCGGCGGCCTGGAGGTCAGTGAGAAAGTGGACGCTTCTGTCCTGCTTGCGTCTGACGAGCCAACGATGACCCTCTCCTTTTTTCCGCCGAGTCCTGTGGAAACGTTCCGTAATGTCACGGTGACCGTCGACACGTTACCGACCACGCCCGCAGGCTCGTACTTCATCGCCGTCAGCGGCACCTCCGTCGAAGACGGGTCACCCTACAATCAGGTCCTTATTCCTTTTACTATCGTGGCGCAGGAGCGTGACGTGCAACTCACGATCGACCCGGCCGAGAAGCAAAGCCTCAGTCCCGGCACGAGCCTCTCCTACACGGTCAAGATTCAGCGGATAAACTTCAGCGACCCTCAAGAACCTGTTCACTTAAGGATTAATGCGGGCAACGGAATGTTGGCGGACAAAGTGACAGCCACTTTCGTCACCAACGGTCACCCCACTATTACGACGAACGCTCAGGCCGAGATGCTCCTTGTCACGGCTGAGCTGGATGCGCCGTCGCAGCGGGATATCCCCCTCGGAATCACCGCACAGGTCGGCAATAGCGTCTGGGGAATCGCGACTGACTTGGACGTCCTGGGCAGGCCAAGCATCCAGTTGTTCTTCGATCCACCACAGTTGACCATCAACGTTGGAGATACGCGAGACCAGTCCGCCATGTGCACCGTGAAAATTTCCCGCATCGCTTTTCCCGGTATCGGGAACGGTACCGTGAACGTCAAGGTGAAACCGGATGCGAACGGTCCAGTAAAAGTTGACCGGCGCCAACGCAACGTAGAGCTCCCACCCGACCAGGATCGTTTTGAGCTGGAGGTGACGGTGGACAAAGACGCAGAACCAGGTCAGCAGTTTCTGGTACCCATCACAGCGACTAAAGCCGACGATTCCATGGTACGCACAAAGGAACAACTCCCAATATGGACAAAGGATGAACCGTTCATATTCGGCGTCAACCCCATGAGCGGCCCGGTTGGACAAGAAGTAACCATCCAAGGATCGCGCTTGAAAAATGTGCGCATCGTCGAGTTTGGACCCGAGGATAATATTCGGGTAAAGGTATCAAACCCCCCAGTCGACTCGTCGACGCAGGTACGGGCAACAGTGCCGCTCGGAGCCATAACAGGCCCAATCACTGTCACAACGGTTTCGGGTGAACAAGATGTGAGCGGGAATGATTTCCAGGTAGTGCCCAAGATTATAAAGCTCGATCCCGATCATGGGCGGGTAGGGAGCACGGTGGACATCCACGGCACGGGTTTCGACCCTCGTCGAAACCCGGACGGAGGGAAAAACACGGCCGTGTCCTTCAATGGTGTCATGGTGTCCGAGTCCGACATTGATGTCAAACCAACCCTGGACCGCGTGAGCGTGCATGTGCCGAGGGGCGCCACGACGGGGCGGGTAAGCGTGACGACGACCCCCGGTGGCACAGGCACCAGCGACACGGACTTCACTGTGTTGCCCTAAGGTAGATCGCGGGACCACAGGGAGGTCCGAATCGGTAGAGCCATGCCGAGAGGCATAAACACACAGGGCTGGTGTAAGACGCACCAGCCCTGGAATGGTATAGGGAGACCCTAACCGATCATCTATCGTTTCAAAAACATACTGGGAGGTAACCTGCGTAGAGTGCACATCTCTTTTCTTTAGCCCGTTAATACTCCACCTTAAATGTCGGACTCTCCTCCGGCCTGATAGGTGCTAAGGCGCCTCTCGAAAACCTCCGTTAAATGAGACACTGAAAGCCCAGAGTTGCACAATGGTGCTTTTATAACCCCCATGTGTATGTTACCCATGGGCACACAATGCCCTACGTTCAGACTGCATTGCAGGTGTGGGTTATTGACTGGCAGTCGCGTCAGGGCTATAAGGTCTCCGTTGTCATGGCGCCCTTCGAGCATTGGACATGGGTATGGGGCAACACTGCCTGAAAATCTGACCGCTATTGCCTTAGCAGGGCGAAAGGGCATGTGAAGCACATGGTGAGGTCTGGGGTAATGACACAAGACTACCAGGAAATCATGCTCGTGCGACACGGTCGGTCCTCACACCCCCCGGCGACGCACCGTATCACGGCGGCTGAATTTCGAATGTGGATCGTTGACTATAACCGAGCTGGCATTGCAGCTGACTCCTTGCCTCCGCCAGAGTTAATTACGGCGACTTACGACATGCCATGCGTGGTCTGTAGCGACCTGCCACGTGCCATGGCATCAGCCGGTCTCTTGTCACCAAACCACGTGCCGCGTGCTTTGCCACTTTTCCGTGAGGCAGGTCGACCTGTTGGTGGTCCTTGGCGTGTGAGACTGTCCCTGACTATGTGGGATCGTGTCTCGGTGTTTCTGTGGACGAGAGGCTTGATCGCGAGCGACGAGTCCGTAGATGTCGCCCGTATGCGGGCGCGGGAGGCAGCATATGAGCTCGTGCGACTCGCCGCAGAGTTCAGCCGTGTCCTGTGTGTTGGGCACGGAATGTTCAATGCACTTATAGGCCGGGCGTTGTTGGGCCTGGGATGGGAAGGCCCACCACGAGTTGCGACCCAACATTGGGCGGCAACAACCTACCGGAAGTGAGCCCTCGACACCGCAACCCAACTCTGCACTGCCCACACGCCTCATTGTGATGAGATGTGCTCCTGTACCACCCCTGTGACTGCTTACCTTGCTTCTGACTCACAAACCCTCCGTTAAATGAGACACTGAAAGCCCAGAGTTGCACACAGGTGCTGTGACACCCCCTATATGCAGGCATGAGCTATGCTATAATAGCCGTCCTTCTGGGAGAGGGTCCTCAAGCCCCTCTCAACTTTTCTCTCCTGTCTAGAGCGGATTGAGGACCAGGGAAGGAGCGCTCGATGGGTCTGTACCGCAGTCTCCTCATCACCATCTGCCTGCTCCTCGGGCTCACGGTGCTCGGGGACACGCAAAGCGGCACGCGCCGACCACAGGAGCCACGGGGCCTCCCGGTGGTCCCCGCCACACCCCCCGCCGCTCCTGCCGAACGCCGCGTGGCGCTGGTGATTGGTAACGGCCAGTATCACTATGTATCGCGGCTTGACAATCCCACCAACGACGCGCGGCTTATCGCCGCGACGCTCACGGCCTTGGGCTTCACGCTCGTGGGTGGTCAAGCACAGCTCGACCTCGATAAGACGGCCTTCGACCGCGCGGTGCAAGAGTTCGGCACGGTGATCCAAGGCGCCGAGGTCGCCCTCTTCTATTACGCCGGTCATGGCGTCCAGGTGGGGGGGGCCAACTATCTGGTCCCGACCAGCGCCAATCCCACGCGGGAAGCCGAGATGGATTTCCAGCTCCTCAATGTCGATCTCGTCCTGCGCCAGATGGGGTTTGCCAGGACGCGGCTTAACCTCTTAATCCTGGATGCCTGCCGCAATAATCCGTTCGCTGGGCGGGGGCTGCGCGCTGCGGGGGGCGGGCTCGCCCAGATGCAGGCACCGGAGGGGACACTGATTTCCTACGCAACGCAACCCGGCAATGTCGCGCAGGACGGCACGGACGGCCATAGCCCCTACACCGCCGCGCTGGCGAACGCCTTCAGAAAGCCGGGGCTCGACGTATTCGCTGTGTTCAACGAGACGGGGCTGGACGTCAAGCAGCGCACAGGAGGGACACAGCAGCCGTGGGTGTCGAATTCGCCCATCACGGGCCAATTCTACTTCACGGGGGTGCCGGACCAACAGCCCACGGGGGGCAAGGATGATGCGGTCGAGATCGCTTTCTGGAACTCTGTCAAGGATGATAAAACCCCGGACGCCTTTCAGACCTATCTACAGCAGTACCCAAAGGGAAAGTTTGCAAGCCTTGCTCGGCTCAAAATCAAGGAACTGACGGCACCGCCAAAACCACTGCCGGAGGCCAGGACCGTAACGCAGCAGAAGACAGAACCAACTCCGCCGCCCGCCCCGCCGGCTGCCGACGTGCAGCAGCAGGTGCAGGCAGCCAGGAGGCGCCTGGAGGAAGAGCGCCGTCTACAGGAGGAACAACAGCAGCTCCAGGCAGAACAGGAACGGCTGCGACAGGAACGGGAGAAGCTGCGGGGTGGTGGCTCGCCTCAGGGCACACCGGTAGCTCGGCTGGAACCGCAGTTATCGCAGCCTGGAAAGCAGAGTGGGCAATTATCGACTCTAACCCGATCGAGAGAGGAAGAGGCTAGGAAGAGAAGAGAAGGTCTCATCCTGGATGATTCGCAGCTCGACATCTCGATCTATTACACCGAATCTGTGACCTCAGCAGTTTTCGCGGCTCATCTCAGAAAAGGATGGGGCTTTTCAGTGGAGGTGGACGGCAACCAGGATAGAAAGTGGGGTTACGGAGCGTTTAATCCTCAATCGGAGTTGCAACCAACAGATGATTTTGCCTTTGGCCAGGCGTCGGATGGAACACTATGTACGCACTACATTTATGCTGCCATTTCAGATCACCCTGACTGGAGGGGAGTTACCTCCACCTGCGGAAAGTTTCCTTCCTTGGCCACCGTTGATACAACCTCTTCAGATCGGCAGGGATTCGTTTTCATTACCTATAACATCCCTAAAGCCGAGTTGTTTAAGAACAGAAGCAGCGCTCATATACTGCTATCCATTTGGGATGGCAAGGAGGAACACTCCTACTACACGCTGACGAACCCACTGGTGCTCAAACGGTCGGTCCCTCCACCGTCTAATGTCATACCTCCAGTACCCATCGTTGATCAGGCTGCAGATGCTCAATCGGCCTTGGAGAAAGGGGCAAAATATGAACAAGTAGGAGAGTATAGGCAAGCAGTAGAGTTGTATCGTAAAGCCGCTGAACAGGGATACGCCCATGCTCAGAATAAACTTGGGCACATGTACTATCATGGCCAAGGTGTACAACAAGACCACAAAGAGGCATTGAAATGGAACTTAAAAGCTGCTGAGCAAGGTCTGGCAGATGGTCAAAATAACGTTGGATTCATTTATGCGAACAGTCAAGCATTACGGGATTACAAAGAAGCGGTGAAGTGGTATCGCAAAGCCGCTGAGCAGGGCTATGCCACCGCCCAATTCAATCTTGGCACCATGTACGAAAATGGACGAGGCGTGGAGCCAGATAATAAAGAAGCGGTAAAATGGTATCGCAAAGCTGCTGAGCAGGGCCATGAGAATGCTAAACAAACATTGAAACGTTTACAGTAAATGCGATGAGAGGTATATAGTCGCTGAAGGAAAAACTGGCGTCGGACTTGCATTACGGATCAACTTCATACCCTGCTGAGCGCATCTAGGCCTTAATCTAGCAAAAGGCGTTTTTCCGGCAAAGTAAGGAGTTATTTGCCCAACGCCCCAAAAAAGTATAGTTCGGCAATGCACACCCGCACAACTGTTTGATGTCTCAATAGTTGTAAGACCCTTTGAGAATCGTCTACTGAGACATGAAATGAGACACAGAAATCCATGAGTCTCAGAAAGTAGACCTTTCGAGTCAAGTGATCGCCGGCAGCAATATGCGCGTCTTGAAAGAGTAAAGATCAAAAATTTCAAGCACATGTGATGGTACTGTCGTTATCCTGTCTTGGTCACTTCTGCGCTCATGCCAGTGAGCTAAGCTCTGAAATATACCCTTTTGGGGGGACGGGCAAAAAACCCCATACTCGTGCAGTGTCACGAATCCCACTCGCATTCAGGGCCATCTCGACGATCTGCTCTTTGACTGCAGGCGATTGCCCGGGGTAACTATCCTCCAGCAGGAACGTACGCCCCGCACAGCGTTTTTCTTGGCACTGGTACCGTTGCTTGCCTTGCCGGGTCTGGCCATGGCGCACGATGTCGGTCCCGGGACAGTGAGGACAGTGCAAGACCTGGAGAATCATGATGCCACTCGATCACGTTGGGGATAGTCGGTTGCAGAGATACTCGAGGAGAGTAGCACATCAACACCTGTGAGACATCTTCGCCAATGAAATCACGACGACCTACCATGGTATGATGATCGCGATCCCCGAGCCTGAGTGGGACGTGTTTTATGCCATGAGCCCGGCAGACCTAGCGGCTATCTTGCTTGGACTGGCCCAGAAGGTGCGTCTTCAAGCAATTCGAAAAAGTCCTCGACGGTCTAAGCCAGCTCGTGCTCCGGGTAAAAAGCCAGCCCGGAAGGGACATGTTGCAACGGCGAAATTGCTCATGAAACGCAAAGCAAATTCGGCCACACCTTAAAACCGGTGGCCTCAATCCCTCTGCTCTTTTCGTTCTCGTTCACCCTCCTCATTCTCTCCACACGTCCCGCGAAAATGAGCCCGCAGGTCTGCCTCCGCCAGCGTGACCATCCGGCTGGGAGGGGTAAAGGTGCAGCCCTCTTTCACGGGCGTCACCGTGTAGGTCCCACTGCCTAGGGTCCGGAAGACATAGTGCCCCGTTGCATGGGTGGTGGTCGTGTCCTGACAGCCCCCAGAGCCAGTAAGCGTCACGGTGACGTCAGGAAGCCCGGGGGGGGCCTCCGCCGTCCTCACCTGCCCACGGAGGCGGTGTACCCCAGTTCCCAAGCAGCTTGCGGACGGCGTGATGGCCACCCGAAAGGGGGCACTCCCCGGCGCCACTGGCACGGTGGCCACGACCGTGTTGGTGGCGGTGGCGACCACCGACACCCGTATAGTCAAAATATTCGAACCCCTTTTCCTACCAGATGTTATGCTCCTACGATCGCCCGCACTTGGGCTTGTCTTTCGCCCCACTATGACGGATACTCACCTCCAATGTGGACGGTAAAGGCTACAGGGGAGAGGCGATGGATTGGAAGACCTTACTGGCATACATCACAGGGTCTGTCGATCAGCATTTACTGCTACGAAACGAGTATCTGGTCACGGAGAATCGCATGCTGCGTCACCAGATCAAGGGGTGCGTACGACTCAGCGATAGTGAGCGCACAGCCCTCGCCGAGATCGGCCAGAAGCTCGGGAAGAAGGCTTTGGAGGAAGTGGCCACAATCGTCAAGCCCGACACGATTCTTTCCTGGCACCGCAAGCTCGTGGCCCAGAAGTTTGATGGCTCCAAGCACCGCAACACTCCAGGGCGTCCCGTAATTGACCACGAACTACAGGCGTTAGTCGTCCGGATGGCGCGGGAGAATCGCTCCTGGGGCTACGACCGGATTGTGGGAGCCCTCGCCAATCTTGGGTACACTCTCAGTGACCAGACCGTGGGCAACATCCTGAAACGCCATGGTCTCCCACCAGCTCCTGCACGCACGAAGACGACCACCTGGAAGGAGTTCATTCGCACGCACATGGAGGTGCTGGTTGCGACGGACTTCTTCACTGCCGAGGTCTGGACCTTGAGTGGACTGGTGACGTACTACGTGCTCTTTTTTATCCATCTGAGCAGTCGGCAGGTGCATGTCGCGGGGGTAACTCCGCATCCCAACGAGGCATGGATGGTCCAAATGGCCCGCAATGTGACGATGGAGGAGTGGGGCTTCCTGGCTCCCGGCCATTACCTGATCCATGACCGAGACGGGAAATACTGTCCCGCCTTTCAACAGCTCATCGACGCAGCCGGGGTCACGCGGGTGCCACTCCCGCCGCGGTCGCCGAATTTGAACGCCTACGCGGAGCGCTGGGTGCGCTCCGTGAAGGAGGAGTGTCTCGCGCGGCTTATTCTCTTTGGGGAAGCGGCGCTGCATCATGCCTTGCGTGAATACCTGGTGCATTATCATCGCGAGCGGAATCATCAAGGCAAGGACAACGTGCTGCTTTTTCCGGCGATCAGCCATGCCCCAGAGCGTGCAGGCCCAGTGCGGTGCCGCGAACGCCTTGGAGGCCTCCTCAAATATTACGAATGTGAGGCGGCCTGAGTATTGTGACCCCACAGGGGAGGAATGTCTACCATGACCCAACTCGTACAATCCCTTGTAGAGCGGTTGGCGCAATTACCTGAGCCCGTACAGAATCGTCTTGCCCAACACTTCCTGCAGGCAGTCGAAGCAGCCGAGACCCAGATGGCGCAACAGCCGCGGAAGCGGATCGCCGGTCTGGGCAAAGGGACGATCATCATCGCCGAAGATTTCGATGAGCCACTCCCCGAGGCCTTTTGGCTGGGGGAAGCATGAGATTGCTCCTCGATACCCATGCACTGCTGTGGTGGCATGACCAGCCGGCGCGGTTGACGGAGACCGCCTATGGGGCTCTCAGTGATCTGGGCAATGACGTATGGCTCAGTGTTGTCAACGGCTGGGAAATCCAGATCAAGGTCCAGCTCGGCAAGCTGACCCTTCCCAAGCCGCTGCGCGTCCTGCTCCAGGAGGAGCAGGCGATGAACGGTTTCAGGGTCCTGCCTGTCACCCTCGAGCATGTCTATGCCCTGGACAGCTTTCCCTTGCATCACAGGGATCCCTTCGACCGCCTCCTCATCGCCCAAGCGCACCAGGAAGGTTTGACCGTGGTGACGCACGATCCAAAGTTCTCGGCGTACTCCATCCCTGTGCTCTGGTAGCAGGGTTTCAGGCATGGGCAGCCCTGGTGGAGCACATATTACGTGCGACTGGACGAGCCCAAGGTGAGGCAGTGGTGTGCCTGTAACGTCCTGAGAATTGGTGCATTTCTATTTTTTGGCCATACGAGGTATTATAGCCCTGAAGGGAAGGAGCCGGTACGCACATGGCTTCCTAACTCGCCGGCGGCTTTCCCTGATGCTGGAGCAGCTCCCAAAGCCGCTGTCTGCGCCGGCGCGCGAGCTCTCGCCTAGTCAGCCGTTGTCGTGGGATACTGCTGCTCATCTGGACAAGGGGTGTCACCTCTGCGGGCTCGGCGAGCGGCTCGTGCGCATTCCTTTGGCCGCCAAGGTCGTTGTGTGTCTGATCCGCCATCTCGTTTCTCCTGTGTAGTGTCCACGGTAGAGTCTAAAGCGCCCTCTCGTCCGGCGGCAATCGCTGCATGCGCACCCAGCCATTGATGATGGCGCTGATCATCGTCCTACCCTCATCGGTGAACGGGGCAAGCGTATCAGGGTTGATACCCTGGAGGTCGAGATGACGGCGGAAGCGGTCATTGTGGGCGAAGGCGTCAGCAATGTGCTCCTCAGTGAGGGTGTGCTCAAAGACCGTATCTTGGTAGTAACACACCAAGAGCATACGTCGCAGGTGACGGGTGAGGTGACGTTCGGCGTCCGCATCATCACGGAATAATGGGGCAGTCTTGTGCATAGCGTCTCTTCTCACGGAGGTTAAATAGGTACGTTCTTGCGATTATAGCACCCAGGAATCAGGGAAGGGAACAACGCACCGGTATGCGACCTTTGTATGTGCGCCTTAGATTTTCTGCTATACTCGCGGGCAGGGTAATTGCACAACTGTGGGCGTAGCTCGGAGCTGCGCCCTTTTTATTTCATCCGCTTCCAGAACCGGTGTCGGTCAATGATCACCAGCACGAGCCCAAGCCAGCCAGTAAGCGTGGTGAGAACCAATGGAACTATAAAGATTTACATAGTGCGCGTTGGACTAACCGCTTGGCGCGGGGATAGCTGGCGTGATACTGTAAGGCACAGCACACTGTTCCCATCCCACGCGCCGTGGGCGGAGGCACCGATGGCCCTCGTGACGCTCCAAACCAGCTTCCAGGACGCGTTTCCCGCCTACGAGCAGACGCACCCGCTCCCCTCTCACGTCCGCAGGGCTGCACGCGCCATCATGCAGTGCCGGACGGCGATCCTCGGAGGGCATGTCCAAGCCTGTCCTGACGGCCATATGGCGCGCGTCTGGTACAACTCGTGTCGGCATCGGGCGTGCCCGCAATGTGCCTATCTCCAGACCGAGCGCTGGCTCGCCTTCCAGCAGGCGCGGCTCCTGGCCTGTGATCATTACCATGGCATCTTCACCCTGCCCCATGAGCTCAATCCGTTGTGGCTGGCGAACGTCCCGGTGATGACAACGCTGTTGTTGCAGGCGGTCCGCGACACCCTGGGCACCTTGCTGGCGGCCCCCAAGTATCTGGGCGCGCAGCCAGGGATCATGGCGGCGCTGCACACCTGGAGCCAGACCCTGGTGCTCCATCCGCATCTCCACTGTCTGGTCACGGGGGGTGGGCTCACCGCAACGGGCTCTTGGGTGGCCGTCCGCAACGGGTTTTTGCTGCCCGCCCGGGTGGTCATGGCCGTGTTTCGGGGCAAGATGATGGCGGCAATCCGACAGACCTTCGCGCGGGGTGTGTTCGCCCTGCCCGCAGCGATGCGGCCACAGCAGTTGGTCAACCTCCTGAACCGCCTGGGCCACCCGAAGACGAAGTGGAATGTGCGGATCATGGAGCGTTATCGCCACGGGGCCGGGGTCGTCACGTATCTGGCGCGCTACCTGCGGGGCGGCCCAATAAAGAACGCCCGCCTGGTGGCGTACGACGGCGACCGCGTCACCTTGACCTATCGCGCGCGGCAGGAGGAGGCCGAGGCGGGGTCCGCTTCCCTCCAACGGATGACGTTACCCGTGGTGGACTTTCTGCAGCGATGGCTCCTCCATGTCCCGGTGCCCCAGACGCGCGTGGTGCGGGCTTACGGGCTGTACCATCCGACCCACGCCGTGGCCCTCGCGGTCTGCCGCACGGCGCTTGGGCAAGCGCCCATGGAGGTCCCCGTCTGCCTGGACTGGCAGACGGGGTGTGCCCAGCGTGGCGAGGCCCATCCCGAGCGGTGTCCCACCTGTGGCCAGCGGCTCGTGTGCACGGGTGTCATCCCGCGGGGAGGGGCTCCTCCCCGCCTATCCTCGGGGGAGTGCGCCGCATGAAATTCGCACCACGGGGGAGCCCGACCAGGGGTGTCGTGTGCCTGGGGACAGCCCGGGGACGCCTACCACAGCCTGGAGGCAGTCCTCCAGGGCGATCGCGGCGCCAAGGACGGCCATCGCTCCCGCACGTGAGGGGCCGGCCAGGCCTGTCCCCGCCCGGATGACGGAGGGTGGCCCTACTGTAACCTCCATAGCGCGAGGCGGCCCAAACCTGGTCAGGCCGCATCAGGGCGCGGTCCGTCCAAACAATGCTATCCGAAGTGCTCAGGGCCGGGCGTGCGTCCACCGCGGGGCTCTCTCCCCTGAGCACTCCCGATAGCATCCTAATGTGTTATCGGAATTGGAAAAGAGGTCTGACGAGAACAAGAGGGGCGGTACCGCCCCTCTCTCCAAGCCAGAGTCGTGTAAAGCTCTACGCGAGGCCCATGCGCTCCGCGCGCATGACCGTGCTGGTGCTGCTTACTCGGCGGCCACTCCCATGCACTCCGTGTCCACGTTGAACGTGAAGGGTGTTCCGGTCGGGGGACTGGACCTCGTGCACGAGAAGATCGTCTGGGTGCCTTGCGTCGCAGTGAACGTAATGCTTGAGATGGTCAGCGTCGGATTAATACCTTTCCAGTTGCCGTTCGGGCAGCCGGCAGCCTGCCCGCTGACCGTCGTGGGTGCGGTCAGCGCATTGGTGCTCGCTTCTAACAGGGTCCTCCCGTTCTCGTCCTCACTCGGGTTGGCTGTCGCAGACCCCACCGCCGGCCCGACGAGCACTTGGTTCTGACCTGGCGCGAGATTACCACCCTTGTTCACACACTGGTACACTGCCGTACCCGGCATGGTTACCGTGATGTTGACAAGCTCCTGGCCCAGGCCCGCTACCTCAGCATCACAGGTGGCAGACGCTGACGTGGCGCTGCTCAGGGTGATTGTACAGGAGGGATCGCCGTTCTGCGTGAAATGAACCCCCTGCGTCTGCGCAGCCAGCGATCCCCCCATGACGAGCAGGAACGTCCATATACCGGCAGTAAGAATACGAAAGCGTCGCATCATAGGATCCTCCTTTTTGGGTTGAAATCCTCACTCTCCTCCTCTTGTACTCCCAGAGAAGGCAAAACCTATGCCAGCTAATATGGTTTTCTCTTAGCGATTATTTCTCAAAAGGTTGCAGAGAATCAGAAGCACGGCAAGGCACGGCCTTCCCTGCGACAGAAAATGACAGGGGACATGCCGGCAGGACAAGGCACACGAGGCCAGTCGTCCAGTGCGACGTTGGTTGCAGCTGCAACCAACGTCGCACCCTTACAGTTCGAGTTGGTCATCAATCTGAAGACCGCCCAGGCTATGGGCCTGACGCTGCCCCCAACGTTCCTTTTCCAGGCCACCGAGGTGATCCAATACACCTGCCACGTGTCTCATGCAGTCGCGAGGGAAGTGCAAGCTTAACGCCCGGATACTGTTGGCCAACCCCCAAGTGCCGAAATTGGTGTGACCAACATGCCTTCTTGGAAGGCAACAAAGCTAAGGAAACTTTCGCAAGAAAAAGTACTCCTAGAACTTTGATGTAGGTTGGCCAACAGTATCCGCCCGTTATCGGTACACAAGCCGCAAGGAGCACCTTTCCCAGCATGGCACGCACAGAAACTCAGTCCAGAAATCAACGTCGAGTTGGTGGGTGGCTAAGAAGTTTTTGGACGGCATGCGGACGGGATCACCTCGCAGCCCACTTTGGCCACCACAATGGGGTACTGAGAACATCAGGGATCTGGGCAAATTGAGGTGATCGCCTCTGCTGAAAGGGTGGCATACTCACGAAAATATGCTGTCAGGCGGGGCAGATTTTTACCCACTTTTCGCCGAAGTCGGTAAGGATGTCAGGAGGCCTCTCGCGTGGTCTCGCTCTGGGGCTCAGGCACTTCGCAGATATACACACTCGCTAAAATGAAGGCGGCGGCCTCGGGATCGTCGGGCAAGTCCTTGACTTCGCCTTGACGGATGGAAAATTTCAGGCCGGGAAATTCGAGGTCGGTGGTGCTGGTAATTTTCATAGTGGGTGAGTATACCATGCCGCGCCCACGGCCGTCACGAGCCAGGGAGGGACACGCAACGCCTGCAACTCCTTGCGACCCGTCATGAGACCGGGCGTGCTCATCCTAAGCCTGTGGGAAGGCCTGGAGCACCTGCTGAATGGCACGACGGATCGTCGTGATCGCACTGGGCTTCCGGAGCCACGGGCGGCTACACTGCGTGAGGAACGTCCGGCTGGCCTCGCTCCCGGCATCGCTCGTGAGAAAATGACCAGCTGCCGCAAGGCCGGATACTGCCGCGTGAGGAGGGTATAGAAGGCGGGGCCATCCAGCTCCGGCATCCGCAGGTCACACACAATCACGTCATAGGCCTGCGCCTGGAGCTGGGTCAGGGCGTCGCGGCCATTGCGCGCCGTGCCGACGCGATAGCCATCGTGGCCCAGGAGTCTGATCAGGGCGCGGCGCACGCTCGGCTCATCGTCAATCACTAAAATGGTGCCTGGGAGGTGCGCCGCCATAGGCCTTCCTTGTGCGCTCAGTCCGGAGCGCCCTGAGACAGAGCTATATAGGGAAGTATACCCGCATGACCAACGGGTGCCTTGGTGAGAGGAGGTACCGACTTTGCCCCAGTCGGGGTAAAAGCATATCCCTGAAGGCGACCGGCGACATCTTCCCCCCGCTCCCTCCGTCTCTCCCTCGCGCGGAATACTTTTTGCACGTCTTGAGAAGGTAGAAGACCGTATGAGCCTAGGAAAAATGTGGCGCCCCTTGCCGGACACCACGTGCATAGAGAGGAGGAACAGTATCATGGCTGACCAAAGAGGCTTTGGGAATGCGGACAAATCTCCAGCCGAGGGCGGGACCCAGGTTCGTGATCGCACCCAAGAGGGCGGGACCCCAGGTCGCGACAGAACGCAGGAGAGCGGGGCTCAAGGCCGTGACAGAGCCCAGGAAGTCGGTGCCCA
>Ga0081539_10004323_pt1 | contig 15853 bp, 14 predicted proteins | sample TabmetS4T2R2_FD_71023 | JGI IMG/M metagenome (GOLD analysis project Ga0081539, IMG submission 71023) | Tabebuia heterophylla rhizosphere microbial communities from the University of Puerto Rico - S4T2R2 | ecosystem: Host-associated > Plants > Roots > Rhizosphere ...
TGGAGCCGGTGCGCGACTAACTCTTTGCCGGTGCCGTGCTCGCCCGTGATGAGCACGTTCGCATCAGAGGGCGCTACCCGTTCGATTACGTCCAGCACCTGTCGCATCCCTCGCGAGTCTGCCACGAAAGGTGGTCGCGCCGTCGGGCGAAGAGCTCGATTCTCCCCTTCGAGTCGCTGTGCCATGCGGAGCGCTCGGCCGAACTCCACCTGGGACCGTAGGGTGGCTACAAGCCGCGCGTTATCCCAGGGCTTTTCAACGAAGTCCCGCGCGCCGCGCTGCATCGCTTCGACGGCTCCCGGAATTGTGCCCCATGCCGTCATCACGATGACGGGCAGCGTCCGGTCGAGTTGCTGCAGGCGTTCGACCAGCCCAAACCCTTCGCGACCGCTGGTGGTATCTCTCGAGTAATTCAGGTCGAGCAACACAGCGTCAAAGTCTCGCCCTTCAACGAGAGCCAAGACTTCCCCCGGCGAACGCGCGATCTCCACGTGAAACCCTTCGGGCTTTAGCAACAGCTTCAGCGCCTGCAGGACATCAACCTGATCATCTGCGATGAGAATCCGCGCCGTCGAGGTTGTGCTCGGGGCTTTCGCTGCCAACAGTGGTGAGTCAGCGCTGGTCATTTTCGTGCGTGCGCAGCGGTCTAGGTTCCCTGAAATCTTGCCCGTGAGTGACGCTAACGGCCACTACCGACCGACGATCGTCAGACGCTGCCTGGTACGGACACCCCCCCACTCACCGGTGTCACTTGTCGCGTCTCTAGCCATGCGAGAGCACGGATTATCTGGAATATTGTCGTCGACTTGTGGGACAATAGTGTGACTACTCCACCAAACTCAGGATACCGCATTTCATGACCTCGCGCCTCAGGGGTCCGCTAAGCCCTAGTTGCCACTCCACTTGGCAAATCGCCGCCTCTCCCCGCATAACTCACAGAAACGGATCGCGAGGGACTGTTAATCACCGGGTCGGGGGTTCGAGTCCCTCCTCGGGAGTCCGATAATGACGCGGGGCCGCGATCGCGGCCCCGCGTCGTATTTCGTGCCCCTCCGGCCGCCGCTATCTTCCGCCCATGCCAGCCCCGGCCCCCCTCGTCGGCGTCATCATGGGCAGCCGCAGCGACCTCGAGATCCTCGCGCCCGGGATCGAGCTCCTCGCCGAGCTGAAAGTCCCGCATGAGGTGCGCGTGGTTTCCGCGCACCGCACGCCCGACCTGATGTTCGAGTACGCCGCGTCGGCGGAGTCGCGCGGCCTGCGCGCGATCATCGCCGCCGCCGGCGGCGCGGCGCACCTGCCGGGAATGGTCGCGGCGAAGACCACCGTGCCCGTGCTCGGCGTCCCCGTTCCGGCGACCGCGCTCAACGGGCTCGACGCGCTCCTCTCGATCGTGCAGATGCCGCGCGGCGTACCCGTCGGCACGCTCGCCATCGGCAAGCCCGGCGCCGTGAACGCAGCGCTTCTCGCCGCGGCGATCGTCGCCAACGAGGACCCGGCGCTCCGCGAGCGGCTCCGCGCCTGGCGCGCCGCCCGCAGCGAGGAAGTGCTCTCCCAGCGCATTCCTTGATCCTGCCGGGCGCCGTCATCGGCTTCCTCGGTGGGGGGCAGCTCGGACGCATGGCCGCATTCGCCGCGCGCGCGATGGGCTACGACGTCCACGTGCTCGATCCCGACGAAGATGCACCGGCGCGAGCCGTCGCCTCGCGCTTCGTCCACGCACCCTACGCCGACGCCGACGCCGTGGTCGAGCTCGCGCGGGGCGCATCGGTGCTGATGCCGGAGATCGAGACCATCTCCGCGGAAGGGATGGCGCGCGCAATCGAGCTGGCACCGGTGCGCCCCGGCGCGGCGGTGCTGCACGTCGTGCAGGACCGCGGCCGTCAGAAGCAATGGCTCGACCGGCACGGCTTCCCGCTCTCTCCCTTCGTCGTGCTCGAGCGCGAGGACGACTGCCGCGCCGCGGCGACGCGTTTGCGCGGCGCCTGCTTCGTGAAGACGACCACCGGCGGCTACGACGGCCGCGGCCAGGTGCGCATCCCCGTCCCCGACGGCATCCCCGGCGCCTGGCGCGCGTTAGGCGCGCGGCCCTGCGTCGCCGAGCAGGGCGTCGAGCTGGCGCTCGAGCTGTCGGTGATGGTCGCGCGCACGCCGTCGGGCCGGGTCGCTGCGTTCCCCCCGGCCGCCAACCATCACGAGAGCGGCATCCTCGCCTGGTCGGTGATTCCGGCCGCACTCGATCCGACCCTCGCCCGACGCGCCCGCGAGCTCGCGTCCGCGATCGGCGAGACGCTCGGCGTCGAAGGGTTGATATGCGCGGAGATGTTTCTCTCGACGAGCGGCGAGCTTCTCGTCAACGAGCTCGCGCCGCGGCCACACAACAGCTACCACGAAACCATCGAAGGTTGCGCGACGAGCCAGTTCGAGCAGGCCGTGCGCGCCGTCTGCGACCTGCCGCTCGGCGCGACCGACTCGGTCCGCCCGGCCGCGATCGCGAATCTCCTCGGCGAGCTCTGGCCCGCCGAGGGCACGCCGCCGTGGGAGCGCGTCCTGGACCTGCCGGAGACGCGGCTGCATCTCTACGGCAAGCGATCGGCGCGCCCGGGGAGGAAGATGGGCCACGTCGCGAGCACCGGCTCGACACCGGAGGAAGCAGTCGCGCGAGCGGTAGCCGCGCGGAACGCGGTGGCGCTGGCGCGCGGCGTGCCTGCATGGGACGCAGCTCACTGGCCGGCCTCTCACCCCTGAACGACGTGCACGGAGGACTCTCGATGCGACTCTACATTCTCGCCGCGCTGGCGGTGGTCACGGCCTGCTCCCGCTCACGCTCGCGCACCGCACCCGCGCCGGCGCAGCCGACGACGAGCGCCCGCGCGGTGCTCCGCCTCGGCGACGGACGTGAGGTCGGTGCGGCGACGCTGCAGGCGACGCCGGCGGGCGTCCTCGTCACCGCGGACCTGAGCGGTCTCCCCGCGGGAACGCACGCGATGCATTTCCACACGGTAGGAACCTGCACCGGGCCGGACTTCGCGAGCGCCGGCGGGCACTTCAACCCGGCGACGCGCTCGCACGGGTTCCGGAACGCGGCGGGCCCGCACGCCGGCGACCTGCCGAACATCCACGTTCCCGAGAGCGGCGCGCTGCGCGTCGAGGTCGTATCGACGGCGGCGTCGCTCGGTCCCGGGCAGGGAACCCTCGGCGACGCCGACGGGTCGGCGATCGTGATCCACGCCCTCGCTGACGATTACCAGACCGACCCGGCTGGCGCGTCGGGGGCGCGAATCGCCTGCGGCGTGATCGAGCGCTGACGCTCAGGCCCGGCGGCGCTCGACGATCCGCTCGTCGGCGAGGGCGATGTGCCGCCGCGGCACCTCGAGGAGCAGATAGGGCGGGCGCTCCGGATACCGTTCCCTGAGCAGCGGGAGCGCGACGTTGTAAACGGGAACGCCCTTCGCCGTCGTGCCCTGCGGCGAGCCCTTGTGCGCGTGGCCGTGGAAGACCGCGTGGACCTCGTATCTGCCTAACGGCTCCTCGAGGCGGCTGCTTCCGAGCCACGGGTAGATCTCGATCGGCTCGCCCTCGACCGTCGCGCGGATGGGCGCGTAGTGGAGCACCGCGACGCGCGCCGGCGTGCGCAGGCGCGCGAGCGCGTTTTCCAGCTTGAGCGCCTCCTCGATCGCCTCGTGCACGAAGGCCTTGATCGAGGGCTCGCCCCAGGCGCCGAGCGCGCCCCGGCCGAACCCGCCCGCGAATCCCTTCACGCCGGCGAAGCCGACGCCCGCGATCTCGACCGCGTCCCCGTCGAGCACCGCGACTCCGACATCGGTCAGCGCCTTCGCGACCTCGTGCTCATTCCCCGATTCGAAGTCGTGGTTCCCGAGAACGGCGACGATCGGGATCTTCACTGCCGTGAGGTCCTTCGCGAGCGCCTGCGCCTCCTCGGGAAGACCGTAGTCGGTGAGGTCCCCGCAGAGCACGAGGACATCGGCGTTCTTCGTCACGTCTGCGAACACGCTCTGCAGCGTTCCCTGCGACGTCTTGCCGTAATGGACGTCGCTCATTGCCGCGATTCGTACGGTTCCGTCCGCTTCGCTCATCGGTGCGTGGTGAGGGGTGCACCGCGCCGACATGAACGAATCGGGCCAGCGGCGCGTCTGCGGAGCCAGCCGGCATAGCCCCACTCTTGCACTCAGCTGGCGCCAACGAGCGACCATGCCATACGCCTCGACCCTCGACGACTCGATCGCGGACACGAACGGCTTCTATCGCCGCACACTCCACGTGTTGAGTGAGGCGCGCGTGCCGTTCCTCTGCGGCGGGTCGCACGCGTTTCTCCACTACACCGGCATCGCGCGCGACACGAAGGACCTCGACCTCTTCGTCCGCGAGGAGGATCTCGACGATGCGCTGCAGGCGCTCGCCGACGCCGGCTACCGAACCGAGCGCACGTTCGCGCACTGGCTCGCCAAAGCGTACAAGGCCGACGACTTCGTCGACCTCGTGCACAACTCGGGGAACGGTGTCGCGCGCGTCGACGCCGGGTGGTTCGATCACAGCGTCGAGGCGCAGGTGCTCGGCATGCCCGTGCGGCTCGCCGCGGCCGAAGAGCTGATCTGGCAGAAGGCCTTCGTGATGGATCGCGAGCGCTTCGACGGCGCAGATATCGTGCACCTCATCCTGCGCTGCGGGCGTAACCTCGACTGGAACCGCCTCGTCGCGCGCTTCGGCGACCACTGGCGGCTGCTCGTGGTCTACGTCGCGCTCTTCGGGTTCGTGTATCCCGGCGTGAAGGGCCCGATTCCCGACGACCTGCTCCGCTCACTCTACGAACGCGCCGCCGGGGCCGAGCCGCCAGGCGAGGAGCCGGTCTGCCGGGGCACGCTCGTGTCGCGCGCACAGTACCTGGTGGACATCGGGCGATGGGGCTTCCGCGACGCGCGCATCGCGCCCTACGGGATGATGACCCCCGAGGAAGCGGTGTACTGGACGTGGGCGATCGATCACGTCAAATGAGGCGTTTCGGAGGACAGCGGGAGCGGGGACCTGGATGAGACGGCGATCTGGATGCGGGAGAGGGAGGCTCCGAGAGGGATCGGAATCGGGAGCGAGGAGGGATGCACGGGTACGCCGCGCTCCTCGCTCTCAATCCCCTTCCCCCTCGGCGCCGCCTCCCATTCCGCATCCCCGTTGCGGGCCGTCCAGTTCCCCGCTCCCGCCGCCCTCCCAGGGGGGCGTCAGCGCGCGACGAGCAGCTGCTCCCGCGCGAAGTCCGCGAGCTCGCCGCGCGACGTGACACCCAGCTTCTCGAAGACGTTCGAGAGGTGCGTGCTCACCGTTCGCGGCGAGATACCCAGCGCGGCACCGATCTCCTTGTTCGATCGGCGGGCGACGACGAGCCGGACGATCTCGAGCTCGCGGCCGGTGAGCCCTTCCCCCCCCTTCGCCGCGACGAGCGCGGGTGGCCTCGCTCCCAGCTCGCGCAGCTGCTCGCGCGTTCCTTCCAGCTCCAGACGCGCGCCGAGCCGGGCGAAGACGTCGTGCGCCCGGCGGAGCTCGCGCGCCGCTCCCTCGCGATCGCCGGTCTCGGCGAGCGCACGCGCGAGCTGACGGCGCAGGCGCGCCGCGTCGGGGACGAACGGAACCGCCTCGAGCCGATCGACTGCCGCCGCGAGGAGCGATACGGCCCGCGCGGGGTTCTTCGAGAGCAGGTGAACCATGGCATCGCACGCGTCGGCCCAGGCCAGTCCGAGCTCGTGCCCGATGCGCTCCGATTCCTTGCGGAGGCGCGCTCCCAGCTCGCCCGCGCGATCGAGCGCGCTCGCCCATAGCGCTGCTTCGGCGACGAGCGGCAGCAACCGGTGGATGGCCCACACCACGTACCCCGTGCGGTCGACGACCTGGAGCGCCTCGTAGCCAAGCGTGAGCGCGCGCGCGTACTCCTTGCGCGCCAGGGCATACGCGACTTGCCCCACGTGGACCGGCACCTGGAGCTGGAGGTCGCCGCGGCGGCGCCCGCCCCCGGCCTCGACGATCTCCGCCGCCTCCGCCACGAGCTTCCCGCCGTAATCGATGTCGCCGCGCCCGATGTGCACGAGCGCGCACCAGACGAGCACCCGCGGCAGCAGCGCACGCTGCCCCAGCGCGCGCGCGAGCGCGATCGTGCGCTCGCCGACGGCGATGGCCGCGTCCCATTCGCCGGTCGCGGCCGCGAACTCGATCTCGATCTCGGCCGCCCACACCCGCAACAGCGGCGACTGGAGCTCCTCGGCGAGACGGAGCGCCTCGGCGAGATGCGTCGCGACGTCGCGCGAGCGGCCGGTGAGGCCGCCGAGCATCGCCAGCGCCCAGTGCACCGTCGCCTCGAGCGGCCGGTTGCCGCTGGCGCGTGCGAGCTCGATCGCCGTCGTGCCGTGCTCGCGCGCCCGCTCCGACGGCCCAGTCCACGCGTAGAGCAACAGGAGCGCGCGGTGTGCGCGCGCGAGCAGCGCCGCGGCGCCCGCGCGCTCGGCGGTGCCTAACGCTCGGCGCAGCTCGCGCTCGGCGTCGTCGCGCCGGCCGACTTCGACGAGACACACCCCGCGGGCGATCGACGCCCGCACGAACAGCTCGTCGTCGCGCGCGGCCTCGGCGCCGGCGATGGCCGCCTCGAGATGCGGCAACGCCTGCTCCGGACGCCCACCCCAGTAGGTGATGAGCCCGAGACGCCGGTCGAGCGACGCGACGCGTGCGGTGCGGCCCGCGCGCGCCGCCCGGCCGCGGAGCTCGCGCCAGAGTGCCGTCGCCTGCTCGTGCTCGCCCAGGCGTTGCCGACCCCGCGCCAGGTCCTCCACCAGCCGCTCCCGCTCACCCTCCTCGAGGGTTCCGGCAGCGCGGTCGGCCTGCTGCAGGGCGGCGACGAGATAGCCGACGGCTTCCCGGTCGGCATGGCGAACGAGTGCGCTCCTGCCGGCAGCGGCGAGGTGGCCGACTGCCCGGCTCGCGAGGTGCGGCGCGCCCGCCCGCGCGAAATGCAGCGCCAGCTCGTCGGCGTGCTCCGGCGCCGACGACCCGTAGTGCCGCTCGAGCGCTTCCGCGAGTCGCTCGTGCAACAGACGGGCGCGCGCGGGCCCGAGCTCGGCGTACGTCACCTCGCGGAGGAACGGGTGGCTGAAATCGTACTCCGCCTCGCCGTTCGCGCCGACCTCGGCGATCACCCGCTCCCGCCGCAGCTCCTCGATCCCGTCGGCGACCTCGCTGCGCGGCACGTCCGCGACCGCGTCGAGCACGTCGAGCCCGGCGCGCGTGCCTAACGCGGCGAGCGTCTCGGCGAGCGAGCGGGCCGGCTTCGACAGCCGCGCGAGCCGGGCGACGATGGCGTCGCGCACCGACGCCGGGAGATCGAACTCCTCGCGGTCCCAGCCGATCCAGCGTCCATGCTCCTCGCGCAGCGCCCCGGCGGCGATGAGCGCCTTCAGCGTCTCCTCGATGAAGAACGCGTTGCCGCGCGTGCGCTCGTGCAGCCGGCGCGCGAACTCGCGCGTCGCCGGCGCCGGCACGCCGAAGGTCCGCTGCAGCAGCTCGTGCGTGTTCGCCTCGTCGAGCCCGGAAAGCGGCATCACACTCGCGGCGCCGAGCGACACGAGCGAGCGTTCGGTAGCGGCCAGCGTGGCGTTCGCCTCGCGCTCGGCCGCGTTGTAGCTGGCGACGAGCAGCATCCGCTCGCGGCCGAGCTGGCGTGCGACGAAGTGAAGAAGCTCGAGCGACGAGGCATCCGCCCACTGCAGGTTCTCGAGCGCGAGCAGCAGGGGCGCCCGCGCCGCGAGCCGCGCGAGCAGCTGGGAGAACGACCAGAAAAGCCGTGCCTTCACCTCGGCCGGATCGCCTCGGGCCACTTCGGGGCGTGGAAGCCCCATCGCGACGGAAAGCACCGGAAAGAGGCGGGCGAGGTCGGCAGCGAGCCCGCGCGTGACGGCGGAGATGGCGACGTTGTCGAGCCCCCGCAGCGTCGGCAGCAGCGCGTCGGCGAAGAGCGCGAAGGGCACTCCCGTTTCGACCGCGTATGCCCGGCCGACCGCGAAGATGAAGCCGCGGGCGCGCGCCTGTTCGCCTGCCGCCTCGACGAGGCGGGTCTTGCCGATTCCGCCCTCGCCGGCGATGAAGAGCATGGCGCCGTGGCCGCCCTTCGCGGCGTCCAGCGCCGCCGACAGCGACGCGAGCTCGCGCGAGCGGCCGACGACCGGCGTCGGAGGGAGAACCGCATTCGGCATCCGCGCGGAAGATGAGCCCGCGTGGATGCCGACACAAGCTACCTGCGAGTCGACGGCGGCAGCGGCGTAGCGGCCGCGCAGGCGCGGAGATCCTCGGGGATCGCGCGGCCGATCTCGAAGGCGCGCCGTGCCGAGACGTTCCACCACCGCCAGTCCTGCGGAAGACCGCGCTCCAGCTCCCGGCCGCGCGCGGCGAGCACGCCCGCGAGCTGGCAACGCATCACCGGATCCAGGCGCGGAAGCGCCTCCGACAACGCAGGCGCAGCATCCGCGCCGAGGTGGGCGAGATAGGCAACGTCGACCTCGCGCCCTTCGAGGGCGCGCGACACATGATTTCGAACGATCATCCCCGCGGGATTCATCATTGCCAGCGTCGCGACGGCGACCCAGCCCGTGACCAGCGCGCCAAGCACGAACCAGCGGGGTCGGTCGCGAAGCACGGTGCTGGCGAAGAGCACGAACACCACCGCGAGCCAGATCATCGCCGCCGTCGCGAGAATCCGGCTCTCGGTGAGGCCGAAGTATTCGGTGTAGAGCAGCATCCGCTGCATCGCCGACACCATGATGACGGCGAGCAGCGCCAGCGTCGTCAGGGCCGCGGCGCGGAAGACCCGGAGTCCGCCAGCATCGTCGCGGCGGACGAGCGAGTTCCCGAGGAGCATCAGTGGCAGCAGCAGCGCAGCGACCGCCACGAGCTCGAAGAACCCGCGGCGCGCATACTCGGCGGCGGTGAGACCCGCCACGTCGCGAAGATGCGACGCTCCGCCGAAGAGATAGGGAAGCTGGAAGGCGATGAAGGCGAGGAAGAGCAGATCGAGCAGGACGAGCGGGACGATGAGCTCCGTCGTCCCGAGGCGGAACGAGGAACCGCGCAGCGCCGCCTCGCTGACGCCGAGCGGTTCGCGGGCGACGAACCCGGCGCGGAACCATCCCGCTGCCACCCAGGCGACGAAGCCGCCGAAGACGACATGCTGCACGACACGGCGCAGGTCGACGTCGATGATGCGCGCGAGGAAGTCTGCGAAACGCGCGTCGGCAGCGCCCAGCAGCTCGGCGAACACGAAGAGGATGGGAACCGCGATCGCGAGGCCCCGCAGCAGCGGCAGGATGCGGCTCGTGCGCGTCGGCCGGTTCGTGGCGGCGAGCGCGCCGTCGCCGGCGACGAGGACGGGCGCGCCGACCACCGCCGACAGGCCGAGCCCGAATACGGCGGCGAAGTAACGCGGGAGGGTCGCACCCGCGAGATCGGCCGGCCAGCGGCCGAGGGCGAAGGCGAGCATGCCGAAAGCCGTGAGCATGGAGAGGAGGCTCAGCGCGAGCACTCCACCCGGGTCGCGCCAGGCGATGACGCTCGAGAAGAAGACGACGGCGACTCCGAAGCCGAGCGCCGCCGGTGATGTCGCGCCGCGATGTGCGCGCTCGAGCCCGAGCGCCGTCGCCACGGTGGCGACGCACCAGAGTGGGAGGTTGACACCGGGCCACCTCGTGTTGAGGAGCGCGTCCCCGAGGATTCCGAGCAGCACCGCGGCGAGCAGGGCCGCCGCCGCGCGGCGTCGGACCTCGGCGGTGGGTATCGAGGGCGACTCGAAGTGGGTGGCGCCCGCGGAAGAGGCGTGCAACGTCGGGTCGAGGCTCGTCATGGTCAGATCGCGAGAGGGAGCGCGCCGAAGCGGCGCTCGCGGCCGTTGAAGTCGGAGACGGCCGCGCGGAGATCGTCGGCGGTGAAGTCCGGCCACGGCCGGTTGGTGAACCACAGCTCCGCGTACGCGGCCTCCCAGAGCATGAAGTCGCTCAGGCGGCGCTCGCCACCGGTGCGAATGAGGAGGTCCACGTCCCGCGCGCGGCCGCCGTGCTGGGCCATCCCGACCAGCTCGGCGAAGCGCGCGTCGGTCACCGTGGTGCCTGCGGCAAGGCGCGCCGCTTCGCGGATTGCGGCGCGTCCCGAATAGTCGATCGCGACCCGGAGATGCATCGCACGCCCCGCGGACGTCGCCGCTTCCGCGTGCTCGATCGCGGCGAGCAGGGTGAGGGGGAGGCGGTCGCGGCGGCCGATGATGGAGAGCCGGACGCCCTCGGATGCGAGCCGGTCGCGCTCCGACGCGAGGTATCGGCGGAAGAGCGCCATGAGCGCCGAGACCTCGCGTGCCGGCCGTTTCCAGTTGTCGGCGGAGAAGGCGTAAAGGGTGAGCATCGAGACGCCGAGGCTCGGCGCCGTTTCGACGATCGTGCGGACGGCGCGCGCGCCGGCCTCGTGGCCGCGCCGGCGGGGGAGGCCGCGCGCGGTCGCCCAACGACCGTTTCCGTCCATGACGACCGCGACGTGCAGCCCCTGCGCCTGTCGAGTACTTTGCACTGTAAAGTCTCCGCGCAAAAAAAATCGCACCCGCCCGCCGCGGTGCCTAACGCTCGCGCACCGCGCGGATCAGCGCTTCCATGTGGTCGACGTACCGCCCGAGCGCGCGCCGACCGGCCGCCGTGAGACGGAACTCCGTCTTCGGCATCCGGCCCTCGAAGCGCTTCGTCGATTCGACGTATCCCGCTTCCTCGAGCTTGCGGGCGTGGACGCTCAGGTTGCCGTCGGTCGTGCCGACGAGCGTCTTGAGCTCGTTGAACCCCATGACATCGGTGGCGGCGAGCGCGCTCACGATCGCGAGGCGCACGCGCTCGTGGATGAGGCGGTCGAAGTCGGGCACCGTCGGCGCGTCGCTGCGGCCGTCCACCTTGCGCAACGCTTCACGCGGCGTGCGCGCCCGGTCGGCGCGATCGGCCCTAGCCACCGTACCTCCGGGCGATGGCGCCGCCGAAGAGGAGGTGAAGCCCGCCGAAGGTGAGGGCCATCATCAGGTCGCCGTGGCCTGCCGGCAGCGCGAGCGTGACCGCTCCGGCGCCCATGAAGCAGGCACCCATCACCGGCACGACCGGCACCGAGAAGGTCCCCGCGCTGACCACCGCGGCGCCGTATAGCAGCATCCAGACGGCTGGCAGCAGCGCGTAGTCGCCGCGTACCACGAGTACCGCCGTGAGCACGGCACCCGCGATCATCGTCGGCACGAAGCTGAGCGCGAATTTCCGCGCCGGACCCGAGACGAGCGGCAGGCGCGCGTCGCGCACCTTCCAGCCCGTCGTCGCCATCGCGATGCCGGTTGCGAGCGCCGACTCGCCGAGCCAGACGGCGAGCCAGCGGTCGGCGGTCCCGGCGCGCGCGGCGAGCCAGGATGCGAGCAGTGCCGACGCGCCGATCGCGACCTGTCCCCACCCCGACACGGCCGTGAACGACCCGGCCCGCTCCATCGTCTCGCGGATGAAGCGAAGGTTGTCCTCGGCCTTGGCGTGAATCGGCAGCGGCATGAGGGCAATATGGGGGCGGCGGGTCGGCTACGTCAAGTACTTTGCGTCACAAACCCAAACCCGCCGCCTCCCCGACCCTACCGCGACGCGCCCGGCGCGCGCGGGCCCGGCGGCGGATCGCTCGCCGGAAAGCTCTCTTCGACCACCTCGTCGACCTGCTCGTCCGCGGCCGCTCCTCCCTCCTCCGCGAGAGACCGCTCTCTCTCTTCCTTTCGCTCGCCACGGTTCCCCTCCGGAACCGCTACCTTCTCCCCTTCGGATCCGCTCATTTCACCCTCCTGAATGGTTCGCCCATCGTTGCGCGCGATGCCTCAGAAAGCGTGCCGCCCCGCGATTGCTGACGGATGAACGAGCCCGGATTCCTGCACGACCTGCTCACGGTCTTCGGACTCGGCGTCGCCGTGGTGCTGCTCTTCCACCGCGCCAGGGTCCCCCCGATCGTCGGCTTCCTGATCACCGGCATCCTCTGCGGCCCATACGGCTTCGGCCTCGTCGCCGAGCAGACGCAGGTGGAGGCGATGGCGGAGATCGGCGTCGTGCTGCTGCTCTTCACCGTCGGCATCGAGTTCTCGGTCCAGCAGCTGGCGAGGATCCGAACGTTCCTGCTCGTCGGCGGCGGCCTCCAGATCGCGCTCACCATCGGTGCCGTCTTCGCCGTCGCTCGCCTGGCCGGAGAGCTCTCGCGGCCCGCAGTCTTCCTCGCGATGCTGGTCGCCCTCAGCAGCACCGCGATCGTCCTCCGGCTTCTGGCGGACCGCGGCGAGATCGACTCCCCACACGGCCAGGCGTCGCTCGGGATCCTGATCTTCCAGGACCTCTGCGTCGTGCCAATGGTGCTGCTGACCCCCTTCCTCTCGGGTCAGGGCGCCGATGCCTCCGACGCCGTTGGCGTCGTTGTGAAGGCGCTCCTCTTCATCGTCGCCGCGGTCGCCGCTTCGCGGTACGTCGTGCCGCGCGTGCTGCATCATGTCGTCGGGACGCGCCGCCGCGAGGTCTTCCTCCTCGCCATCATCCTGCTCTGCCTCGGAACCGCCTGGGCCTCCGCCCGCGTCGGGCTCTCCCTCGCACTGGGGGCGTTCATCGCCGGGCTGGTGATCGCGGACTCGGAGTACAGCCATCAGGCGCTCGGTGAAATCCTCCCGCTGCGGGAGGTCTTCAACTCGCTTTTCTTCGTCTCGATCGGGATGCTGTTCGACGTCCGCACAGTGCTCGCCAAACCGGCACTCGTGCTTGGCGCCCTGGCGCTCGTGGTGACGATCAAGACGGTCGTGACGACGAGCGTCTCGCTCGCGCTCGGCCAGTCGCTTCGCGTCGCGCTCCTCGCCGGGTTCGCGCTGGCGCAGATCGGCGAATTCTCCTTCGTGCTGAGCAAGGTCGGGGTCACCTCGGGTCTGCTCGACGTCGCCCATTACCAGCTTTTCCTCGCCGTTGCGGTGGGCTCGATGGCGCTCACTCCGCTTCTCGTCGGCGCGGGGCCGCGGCTCGCGGCGCGCCTCGAGGGCGTCGCGCCGGCGCGGCTCGCTGCCGGACGCGCCGCGCCGCTCGCGCTTCACACCGGAGAGCCGCTCGTCGACCACGTCATCATCATTGGCTACGGTGTCAACGGACGGAACCTCGCGCGCGTCCTCGGCCGCGTCGGCATTCCCTTCGTCGTCGTCGAGCTGAACCCACGGGTCGTCCGGTCGGAGCGGGAGCGTGGGCGACCGATCGTCTACGGCGACGCCACGCGGCCCGAGGTGCTCGAGCACGCGGCCATCCGGACCGCACGCGTCGTCGTCGTCGCCATCTCCGACGCCGCCGCGACGCGCGGCACGGTGGCCCTCGCGCGACGCCTCAACCCCCACGTGCATCTTCTCGTGCGAAGCAGGTACGTCCACGAGATGGATCCCCTCTTCGCCCTCGGTACCAACGAGGTCATCCCGGAAGAGTTCGAGACGTCGGTCGAGATCTTCTCGCGCGTCCTCCACCGCTATCTCGTGCCGCGCGACGAGATCGAGCGACAGATCCGCGAGATTCGCCGCAGCGGGTACGAGATGTTCCGCACGATCTCGGCGGCTCACGGGCCGGCTCTCGGGCTTCAGCGCTTCCTCAGCGGGCTTTCCTTTGAAGTTTACCGAATCGAGCCCGATAGCCCCGTCGCCGAGCGATCCCTTCAGGAGTCCGCGATTCGCGACCGGAGCGGGGCCTCGGTGGTGGCGATCCACCGTAGCGACGGCACGATGGTCTCCAACCCTCCCCCGGACGCCCGGCTCCACGCCGAGGATCTGATCCTCCTCCTCGGGACGCACCAGCAGATCAGTCTTGCTTCGGCCCTGTTCCGGGCGGGCGAGCGATAGCGGCCCCCGCGCGCCGTATCGCATATTCCGGCGTGCCCATCGTTCCATTGTATGGCCACGAGCAGCTTCGCTCGCGACTTCTCGACGCCGCCCGCGCCGGACGCCTTCCATCGAGCCTCCTCCTCTACGGGGCGGCAGGCGTCGGCAAGCAACGCCTCGGGCTCTGGCTGGCTGGCGCACTACTCTGCGACCGGCCTGACGAAGCGCCGTGTGGACGCTGCCAATCGTGCCGCTTCTCGTCGGAGCTCGTTCACCCGGACCTTCACTGGATCTTTCCCCGCCCTCGCCTCGAGGCCGATGCTCGCGCCGAGGACATCCGCGCCGATCTGGCCGAGGCGACCGCCGAGCGCGTGGCTGTGGGGGGGCTGTACCCGCGGGCTTCCGGCAGTGAGGGCATCTACGTCGCCACCGTTCGCGCAATCGTGCAGCGCGCCGGACTCTCGCCTGCGATATCGCGCCGGAAGGTGTTCGTCGTCGGCGACGTCGAGCGGATGGTCCCACAGGAGGGCTCCGAGCAGGCGGCCAACGCCTTCCTGAAGCTCCTCGAGGAGCCGCCGGCCGACACGACGCTCATCCTCACCTCCAGCGAGCCGGGAGCCCTCCTCCCGACGATCCGCTCGCGCGTGGTGGCGGTGTGCGTGCCGCGACTCGGCGATCGGGCAGTCGCCGCGTTCCTCAGGGACCCGCTCGTCGAAGAGGCCGTGGCAAGGGAGGACCTTGGTAGTCCCGGCGATCTCACCCGAGCGGCGCGCGGGGCGCCGGGGGTCATCGTTGCCGGCGGTGCGACCGTCGCGGCGCGCGAGCACGCGAGCCATCTGCTGGCGGCCGCGGAGTCGGGCGACCGCGCGGATCTGCTGCGTGTCGCCTTCGCACAGGGTGCGACCAGGGCACGCGGGCATTTCAGCGACACCCTGGACGCTCTCACGGAGCTCGTTCACGAGCGCGCGAGAGAGCGCGCCGCCCGTGGAGACGAATTGGGCGCCGCTCGCGCCGCGAAAGCGATCGATGCCATCGAGCGAGCGCGGGAGATGGCCTTCCGGAACGTGAGTCCGAACCTGATCACGGCGTCGATGCTCGCGGAGATGGCGCGTGGCTGATCCCGAACGCCTCACGCACCTCGGGGACGACGGCTCGGCGCGGATGGTCGACGTCGGCCGCAAGGCGGAAACCGACCGCGTTGCGCGCGCCACGGGCGTGATTCGCATGCGCGTCGAGACGTTGCGCGCGATCGAGGCCCATGCCCTCGCCAAGGGCGACGTGCTCGCGGTGGCTCGCGTCGCAGGCATCATGGCCGCGAAGCGCACGAGCGAGCTGATTCCACTCTGTCACCCCGTCCAGCTTACCGACCTTCAACTGGAGCTGACGCTGGAGCTCGAGCTGCCAGGCATTCGCGCCACCGCCGTCGCTCGGTCGACGGGGCGGACGGGGGTCGAGATGGAGGCTATCTGCGCGGTCGCTGTGAGCCTGATCACCATCTACGACATGGCGAAGGGTGTAGACAAGCTCATGGTCCTGTCCGACATTTCGCTGCTTGAAAAGTCCGGCGGCCGTTCCGGGCACTGGCACCGGCACCCGCAGCCGTCAGGTGGCACGTCCGTTGCCCCTTGACATTGCAACGACGGGAGCGGGCTCTTGGTGAGCGCGCGGTAAGTTCCTATTACCCAACGGCTTATGCGAAAGACGCGCAGTGCGTACATCTATCGCGGCGACGCTGCCCGGAAGCGGCGTCGGCTGAAGAACGCCCTGTTCGCCGCGGGGGTCCTTCTGGCGGCTGGGCTCCTCGCGGGCAGCCGTGGCCTCACGAGCGAGGCACGGGCGGAGCGGGTCGGCGACGGGGAGCTGGAGCTCGCACGCAACCAGCTTGCGCGGGCCAACAGAATCATGGCCTACTCGACCAGCTATCGGATCCCGGCCGACCTGGCCGGT
>Ga0081539_10004324_pt1 | contig 15850 bp, 18 predicted proteins | sample TabmetS4T2R2_FD_71023 | JGI IMG/M metagenome (GOLD analysis project Ga0081539, IMG submission 71023) | Tabebuia heterophylla rhizosphere microbial communities from the University of Puerto Rico - S4T2R2 | ecosystem: Host-associated > Plants > Roots > Rhizosphere ...
TCGCGCGCGCCGGCAAGCGTGAGCGGCAGTCGGCCACCATCGGCGACTCGAACGGTGCGGGCGCCCATGCGCTCGAGTGGGTCGAGCACCCGCCGCTGCGGCCGCGAGCGCAGCGAGGCGTCACCGTCGAACGTCGCCGTAATTGGGCAGCCGGCGACGGCGCCGATCACCAAACGGCAACCTGTGCCGGAATTGCCGAAATCGAGCGGCGCGGCGGGCTCTGCGAAGCCCGCGACCCCGACCCCCTGCATGCGCCAGGCGCCCGGGCCGGTCCGTTCCACCGTCGCCCCCAGCGCGCGCATCGCCTTGGACGTATTGATGACGTCCTCGCCCTCGAGCAGCCCCTCGATGGTCGTCGCGCCGACGGTCAGCGCGCCCAGAATCAAGGCGCGGTGCGAGATCGACTTGTCGCCGGGCACCCGCACGCGGCCCTTCAGGGGCGGCGAACGGCGGGCGGAGAGGGGCGTTACGTTCTGATCCACGGAAAAGCCTCGCTAAAACAGTAGGCTCGTCCTACCACGGGGGCCGGCCGGACGTCATCGGCAGGCCAGTTTGGTAGCGAAAATCAATTGCTTCGCGCCTATTGACAGCGGGCGGTCGAGAGGCCAAGTCAAGCGCCGCTTTCAAACAGATTTGAGGATTTTCGGCGGTGGCTAAACCCGAACTTGGCACCAAGCGGCTTTGTGCCAGCTGTGGTGCGAAATTCTATGACTTGAACAAAGACCCGATCGTCTGCCCGAAATGCGAGACCGTGTTCCATCCGGTCGTGAGCACGCGGGCACGGCCTGAGGCCGCCCGTGCGCCGGTCGCACCGCTCGCGCCCGAGGCCGCCGAGACGCCAGAGATGGGCGATGTCGAGCTCGTGTCGCTCGAAGAGGCGGATGCCGAAAGCGAGGGCGGCAAGAAGGCCGCGGCTACTGCAGATGTCGACACCGACGAAGATGTCGAAGTGGCCGACGACGCCGAGGACGATACCTTCCTGGAAACCGACGAGGATGAGGGCGATGACGTCTCCGACATCGTCGGCGGCGACCGCGAGGACGAAGAGGATACTTGAGCCGGACGGGCTTTTGTGAGAAAGCCCGTCGCGTTGTTCAAGATTTCTGCCGGCGCGGGCTTCCAACACCGCACCGGAACGAGGTTGGGGCCATAGCTCAGTTGGGAGAGCGCTTGAATGGCATTCAAGAGGTCAGGGGTTCGACTCCCCTTGGCTCCACCAACCTACGCCGCTTCGCGGCTTCGGTTGGCAAGCCAACCTTCGAGCACCGAGGGTTAGGCATATCCCGGCATCGCGAAGCCGCGTAGGTTGCCCGTCGTAGCCCGCAGGGCGAAGACGGGCGGAGCCGCGATGAAGTACGTCTACTTTCTCCAGAGTGTTGACCATCCCGAGCAAAATTACGTCGGGCTCGCGGACGACCTGAGGTCCCGTTTCAAGACGCACAATGCCGGCGGATCGCCGCACACTGCGAAATACAAGCCGTGGCGCCTTGTCAGTCATGTGGCCTTTTCGGACCACGCGAAGGCAGTCGCATTTGAACGATATATGAAATCGGCGTCTGGTCGCGCGTTCGCGAAGAAACGACTCCGATAAGCCGACGATCAGTCGCCGCGCTTAGCCCGAAGGGCCCGCGACGCGTTTGCTCACCGTGCCGCGCTGCTCGGCGTTCTGCGCCGTCGCGGTCGAGAGCGCGCTGTTGGCGAGTCCTGCCAGCAGGCTCGCACCGACGAGCGTGGCGCAGGTGATGCTCCAAACCGACAGCGTCAGCCGCAGGCGCGCATATTTGCGCCCGTAGACTACGCGCCGCACGAGACCCGATAGCCGCGCCATCATCAAACTCCTTCGCGCGCGATCCCTCGCGGCGGTTCTCGCAACCAGAACCACCGAGATCGCCGAAACTGCCAATGCGATAGGTCGGCGTGGCCGTCCGGCCACCCGTTCGCTCATCGTCGATGTGTTAGTCGCGACGCAGCGATTGGCGGTTCTCTCAACCGGCACATTTCGGATCGGCGATGTCCGGATGGAAACGAGTGCTTTCGGGTCCGCATGAAATTCGCAGCCCCGACCGCTGGCCCTCCCCTGCCGGTCTGTGCATCATGCCGGCCAACGACAGGGGAAACGCATGGCCGGGAAGATCGCGCTCGAGGAGCATTTCGCCATTGAGGCGACGCTTGCGGACTCTCAAGTGTTCGGCGCGCATGTGTGGGACGAGCTTGGGCCTCGCCTCACGGATTTTCACGACAAGCGCTTGCGCCTGATGGACGCGTCCGGCGTCGAGCGCATGATCCTCTCGCTCAACGCGCCGGCCGTGCAGGCGATCTTCGATGTGCGGCGCGCGATCGCGGTGGCGCGCGAGGCGAACGACATTCTGGCGCGCGAAATCGCCAGGCAGCCGACGCGCTTTGCGGGTTTCGCGGCGCTGCCGATGCAGGATCCGGATGCGGCCGCGCGCGAGCTGACGCGTTGCGTGAAGGAGCTCGGCTTCGTCGGCGCGCTGGTGAACGGCTTCTCGCAAGCCGGCACCGCGAACAGCGCGCTCTATTACGACCTGCCGCAATATCGCCCGTTCTGGCAAACGGTCGCCGAGCTCGGCGTGCCGTTCTATCTGCACCCGCGCAATCCGCTGCCCGGTGCCATTCCGGGCTACGAGGGTCACAACTGGCTGCTCGGCCCGAACTGGGCGTTTCATGCCGAGACCGCGGTGCATGCGCTGCGCCTGATCGGCTCCGGCCTGTTCGACGAGCACCCGGGCCTGCAGATCATTCTCGGCCATCTCGGCGAAGGCATCCCGGCTTATCTCTGGCGCATCGACCATCGCAATGACTGGATGAAGGCGCGCCACAGATACGCCGCGAGGAAATGGGTCGCGGACTACTTTCGCAGCAATTTCGTGCTGACGACGTCGGGCAATTTCTCGACCTCCGCGCTCAATCAGGCGATCGCCGAGATCGGCATCGATCGCGTGCTCTGGTCGGCCGACTATCCGTTCGAGGACATCAGCGACGCAGCGGATTGGATCGACGCCGCGCCATTGAGCGAGCAGGACCGCGCGAAGATCGTGCGCACCAATGCGTTGAACCAGTTCAAGCTCGCGAGCTAGAACGCCGCAGGCAGAACAAGCCGGAGGGAGAGAATGAGGCTCAGGTCCGTGATCAGCGCGCTGCTGATGCTTGCAGGCGCGACGAGCGCGCGCGCGGAAGTTTCAGAGATCACCATCGCGCAGCAGTTCGGCGTGTCGTTCCTGCCGTTGATGCTGATGGAGCGCGACGGCCTGATCGAGAAGCACGCCAAGGCGGCCGGGATCGAGCTCAAGACCAACTGGCAGAAAGTAGCCGGACCGAGCGTGATCAATGACGGCCTGCTCTCTGGCACGGTGCATTTCGGCGCGGTCGGCGCGCCCTCGCTGATCACGCTGTGGTCCAAGACCAAGAGCAATGTCGGCGTGAAGGGCGTGGCGGCGATGACGTCATACCCGCTCTATTTCGTCACCCGCAATCCGGAGCTCAAATCGCTGAAGGAGCTGAGCGGCAAGGACAAGATCGCGGTCCCGTCGGTGAAGATCTCGACCCAGGCGCTGATGCTGCAGATGGCGGCCGCCGACCTGTTCGGCCAGGCGAACTATCAGAAGTTCGACGAGCTCACGGTGTCACTTGCCCATCCCGACGCGATGGTCGCGCTCACCAACGGCACCGGCGGTGTGAACGCGCATTTTGCGACCTCACCCTTCTACGAGGCCGAGATGAAGCTGCCGGGCGCGCGGCTGCTGACCACGAGCTACGATATCCTGGGCGGGCGCGCCTCGGCGCTGGTCGTGATCACGACGAGCAAATTCCACGACGCCAATCCGAAGGTCTACAAGGCGTTCCTCGCCGCCGAGAAGGAGGCGATCGAGACGATCAACAAGGACAAGAAGAAGGCCGCGCAGGCCTATCTCGATATCGCGCAGGACAAAAAGAGCACGCTCGAAGAGATCCACAACGTCATCAACGACAAGGACTACGCCTATACGCTGAGCCCAGAGAAAGTGTTCAAGACCGCGGTGTTCATGGGCAAGGTCGGCACCATCAAGGATCCGCCGGCGAAATGGCAGGACCTGTTCTTCCCGGACATTCACGACCTCCCGGGGGATTAATGCGAACGACGGTTCGGATCGGCTGCGGCGCGGGCTTTCAGGGCGACCGGCTCGAGCCCGCGCTCGTGCTCGCGGAGCGCGGCAAGCTCGATTACCTGATGCTCGAGTGTCTCGGCGAGCGCACTGTCGCGCTCGCGCAGCTGCGCAGGCTGCATGACCCTAAGCACGGCTACGACGCGCTGCTCGAGCGGCGCATGAGTGGACTGCTGCCACTGATTGCGCAGAACCACGTGCGCGTCGTCACCAACATGGGCGCCGCCAATCCGATCGCGGGCGCGGAGGCGATCGTCGCCCTGGCGAAGAAGCTCGGACTGAAGCTGCGCGTCGCCGCGCTCACCGGCGACGATGTGCTCGATGCGCTCGATCCGAGCCAGAAGGTGCTCGAGACCGGCGAATCGCTGTCGAGCATCGGGCCGTTGTTCTCCGCCAATGCGTATCTCGGCGTCGAGGAGATGCTGCCCGCGCTCGAAAGTAGCGCCGACATCGTGCTCACCGGGCGCGTCGCCGATCCGTCGCTCGCGCTCGCACCGCTCGCGCACACGTTCGACTGGAAGCTCGACGACACCGAGCGGCTCGCGCGCGGCACCGTCGTCGGGCATCTGCTCGAATGCGCCGGACAGCTCACCGGCGGCTATTTCGCCGACCCCGGCAAGAAGGACGTAGCGGGGATGGCGAACCTCGGCTTTCCCTTTGCGGACGTCGACGCCGACGGGAACGCGCAACTCTCCAAGGTCGCAGGGACCGGCGGACGCATCGACCGCATGACCGCGACCGAGCAGCTGCTCTATGAGGTCACCGATCCGCGCGCGTACCTCACGCCTGACGTGACGGCGGATTTCTCCGGTGTCGAGATCCGCCAAACCGCGCCGGACACGATCGCGGTGACCGGCGCGCGCGGCCGAACGCGCCCCGACACGCTGAAAGTCAGCGTCGGCTATCAGGCCGGCTATATCGGCGAGGGCGAGATCAGCTATGGCGGCGAAAACTGCGTCGCGCGGGCGCTGCTTGCCGGCGAGATCGTGGCCGAGCGGCTGCGCGGACAATTTCAGGAGCTGCGCGTCGACATTGTCGGTTTGAGCGCGTTGCACAGCCGTCCGATGTCGGACGGCGCGCCCGAGCCCTATGAGGTGCGGCTGCGTGTCGCCGGCCGGTCGGCGGATCGCGCGCTCGCCGCGCGCATCGGCGAGGAGGTCGAGGCGCTCTGGACCAACGGACCGGCAGGTGGCGGCGGCGCACGCAAGGACACGCGCGAGCAGATCGGCATCGTGTCGTGTCTCCTTTCGCGCGAGAAGGTCAGGCCGCAGGTCACGGTGCTGGAGTCATGAGAAAGAAACTCTACGAGCTCGCGCACGCGCGCGCCGGCGACAAGGGCAACACCACGATCCTGTCGTTGATCGCGTATCGTCCTGAAGACTTCGCGGCACTGCGCAGGCACGTCACGCCGGAAGCCGTGAAGCAGCACTTTGCCGGCATCATCAAGGGCAGCGTCACGCGCTACGAGCTTCCGGGGCTCGGTGCATTGCAGTTCGTCGGCGAGAGCGCGCTCGGCGGCGGCGTCACGACCTCGCTCGCCATCGATGCGCACGGCAAGTCACTAAGCTCCGCTCTGCTCGAGATGCAGATTGAAGTCGATTGATGCGCGCGTGCGCTTCGGACCCCGCGAGGACATGGTGCTGACGATTGCCGACATCGACGCGCTGAGCGCCGCCGCCGCAAGCTCGCCGGTTGCGCTGTTGACCGCCATTCACGACGTCGCGGCGCGCCGGCTCAGTGCCGGCCTCGTCACCGCGATGCGCTACGATGAGCCGAACGAGACCGTCGAACGGCTCTATTCGTCGAATCCGGCGGCCTATCCGGTCGGCGGCCGCAAGCTCAAGCGCGACAGCGCCTGGAGCCGCCACGTGCTGATCGAGCGTCGTGTCCTGGTGAGCGCCGGCGACGACGCGATCCGCGCCGCGTATTTCGATCACGTGACGATCTTCGGCCTCGGCCTGCATTCGTGCGTCAACATTCCACTCGTGAGCGATCGGAGGTGTGTCGGCACCATGAACGTGCTGCGCGCCGAGGCGCATTGGAGCGACGATGAGATTGCGCTCACGCGGGAACTCGGTTTGGCCGCGCTTTCCGCCGTTCTGGCGCTAATCCAGAAACCGAACGGCCGGTAATCGGTTGAAGGATCGGGTTCCCTTGAGCTAGAAGCGTCCCTAAGCCCGCCAAAGTTCCGTAAATTCCAACAGGTCACATGCCATGGAGCCGTCCGTCCAGGAGGCAAGCGAGGCCATCGACGCCGCGATGATGCAGCGCTGCATCGCGCTGTCGAAAACGGCCGCGGCCGAGGGCGAGTTTCCGTTTGCCTGCGTGATCGCGCGTGGCGAGGAGGTCATCGTCGAGACCACCAATCGCGTCGCGCGCGATGGCGACGTGACGCGCCATGCCGAGATCGTGGCGGTCTCGATGGCGCAGAAAAAGCTCGGCACCAAGGACCTGTCGGGCTGTACGCTCTATACCAATGTCGAGCCGTGCGCGATGTGCTCATTTCCGATCCGCGAGACGCGCATCAGCCGCGTCGTTTACGCGATCGGGTCGCGCCTGATGGGCGGCGATTCGAAATGGGATGTGCTCGGCGATCCCGAGCTCGCGCGTGTCATGCCCGAGGCGTTCGGCGACGCGCCGGAGGTCAAGCGCGGCTATATGCGGCGCGACGCCGAGCGCGCCTGGCGCAACTGGAACCCGCTGATCTGGGGCGTCATCCGTTACCGCGGCTGCTTTGGCGAGCCGCCCAAGGCCGAGCCGGTCACGCCGGCCCCGCCGCGCCGCCGCGGCCTGTTGCAGAAGATCTTCGCGCTGCATCACTAAAACTTCGCGGAACCACCACAGCGCTGCCACGTTCTTTCCGCGCGCAACGCGGGGAGGCAGCCATGGCTGTCACGCTCAACCTGTTGGTAATTCCGATCGTCGCGGGTCTTGCAGCCGGTACCGGCGCGGTCGCGGCTTACGTCGGCGCATCGCCATCTGCGCCGACCCCGGCGTCGGCGGCGCTCGTCGAGCCGGCGAAGCTCGCCGGCAAGCCCTGCGACGCGCAGACATGGCCCTATATCGACAGCAAGTGCCTGACGCGTGCGCAACCGCGCGCCGTGCGGGTCGTGACGGCGCCGCGCGCGGATGAAACGACCGCCACGACCGACGGCCCGCCTGTACCGGGCGCGCAGGCGTCGGTGTCGGCTCCCGATCAGCTCACGAGTCCGTCGGGCCTGACGTCGCGCAATACAGTGCTGCACCAGCCCAACGTCGCCGCACCTGCCAAGGATCCGAAGGCGCGTGCCAAGCGCACCGACGGACGAGCGCACCGCGGCACGCGGACCTATCAGGTGCCCTCGGAATCACGCCGCGGCTCGGGCGCCATGATCGTGGTGCGGCCGATGCGGCTCGAGCAGTTTCGGTAGATTCGGTTTCAAGTCGATCTGACCGACGACCCCTCGTTCGTCATGCCCCATAGCCCGTCGAAGACGGGCGTGAACGCCCTTGTAGAAAGCGGGGCACCCAGTAAACGCGAACCAGGCAATCCGGAGGCGACAGATGTTACTGGGTCACCCGCTTTCGCGGGTGATGACGACGGAAAGGTCGTGCTCACCCCTTCCCCTCGCCGCTCGCGAACAGCGCCCGCAACCCTTCGCGATAGGTCGGATAGCGCAGCGTGACGCCGAGCTCGTCGACGAGCCGATCGTTGCGCACCCGCTTGCTCTCGCCATAGAACGACAGCGCCATCGGCGACATGCTTTTCGCCGCGTCGGCGAACGCGAGCTCGGCCGGCGGCGGAACTTTCAGCAGCTCGGCCGCGAGAGTGATCGGCGCTGCTTGCGCGGTCGGGAGATTGTCCGTGACGTTGAAGATGCCGTTCGCGCTTTTCGCGATGGCGGCATCGATCGCCTGCGCGATATCGGCGACATGGATGCGATTGAAATATTGGCCGGGCTTCACGATGCGGCGCGCGGTCCCGCGCCTGACCTGCAGCAGCGCGTTCTGGCCCGGGCCGTAGATTCCCGACAGGCGCAGGATGGCAACCGCCTTCTCGGCGCGGCTGCCGAGCGCGATCCAGGCTTGCTCGGCGGCGAGGCGATCGTGGCTGCGATCCGAGATCGGCGTTGTCGGCGTGGTTTCGTCGACCCAGTCGCCCTTGTGATCGCCGTAGACGCCGATGGTCGACAGATAGACGATCGCGCCGAGATTCGGTGCGGCCGCGATGCTGTCGGCGAAGTGCCGCAACACCGGATCGCCGTCTTCGCGCGGCGGCACCGACACGAGCAGCGCTTGCGCGCCCCTGAGCTCGCTCTCGATCCCCGCCGTCGCATCGGTGCCATCGAACACCAGAACCTGCGCCAGATTGGTGCTTGCGGCGAGCGTCACGGCCTTTTCGGACGTGCGGACGGTGCCGGCAACACGCAAAAATCGCGCGCCATAATGCGCGATGTAATGCATCGCCGAGTAACCCAGGCCGAAGCAGAATAGGCTTGCCATTATGCTGCCGCGCGCCACTCGTCGAGCACCGCGTCATCGCTTTCGCGTGCACGATGCGTTGCGGCAAGCTCCGCGAGCCGCGCCGGATCGAGCCGCGACACCGCCCACACGGCCGCGCCGCGCACGAGCGGCGAGGCATCATTGAGCAATCGCTCCGCCTCATCGGCAAGCGTGGCGTCGCCGGAATTGCCGATCGCGATCAGCACATTGCGCACGAAGCGATCGCGCCCGGTGCGCTTCACCGGCGATTTCGAGAACAGCGCGCGGAACGCCGCGTCGTCGAGCCGCGCGAGCTCGGCTAGCTTTGGCGCACGCAAAGTCTCGCGCGCTGCGAGCTTCGCCTCGCGTCCGGCCTGCGCGAACTTGTTCCAGGGGCAGACGGCGAGGCAATCATCGCAGCCATAGATGCGATTACCCATCGCGGCGCGCAGCTCGCGCGGGATCGGACCCTTGTGCTCGATCGTCAGATACGAGATGCAGCGCCGCGCATCGAGCCGGTAAGGCGCCGGAAAGGCCGCCGTCGGACAGATGTCGAGACAGGCCCGGCACGAGCCGCAATGATCGACCTCGGCCTCGTCGGCCTCGATCGCAAGCGTCGTGAAGATCGCACCGAGGAAGAGCCACGAGCCGAGTTCGCGCGACACGAGATTGGTGTGCTTGCCCTGCCAGCCGATGCCGGCTGCGGCGGCGAGCGGCTTCTCCATCACGGCCGCGGTGTCGACGAACACCTTCACGTCGCCGCCGGCGGTCGCAACCAGCCAGCGCGCAATCGCCTTGAGCTTCGCCTTGATCAGATCATGATAGTCATCGCCCTGCGCATAGACCGAGATCGCGCCGCGCGAACGCTGCCGCAGGATCTCCAGCGGATCGCGGTCCGGCCCGTAGTTCATGCCGAGCATGATGACCGCGCGCGCGTCCGGCCACAGCGTCAGCGGATCGGCACGGCGCTCTGCCGTCGTGGCAAGCCAGTCCATGTCGCCATGCTGACCTTCCGCGATGAAGCGTTCGAAATGCGGCTTCGCGGCCCGGATCGCATCCGGCCGCGTCACGCCGAGCACGTCGAAGCCGTGCTCGCGCGCGCGTTCGTGCAGACCGGCCTTGATGTCTTTGCCCTCGGTATCTTGGCTCAGAAGTCGAGGTCGGCGTAGCTCGGCGCCGCCGGAATGCCCGGCACCGTTTCGGCGAGCAGCGTGCGAAACGAGGGGCGCGACTTCACGCGCGCGTACCAGGTCTTTGCTGCCTCGTCCTCGTTCCACGGCACATCGCCCAAATAATCCGCAACCGACAAATGCGCGGCCGCGGCGAGATCCGCATAGCTCATCCGCTCGCCGGCGAGCCAGCTGCGCTGGCGTGCAAGCCAGCCGATATAGGCCAGATGATAGCGGATGTTGGCGCGTCCCGCACGGATCGCAGCGGTATCCGGCGGACCGCCGCCCTGATCGATGCGCATCGACTGCTTGTAGATCCGCTCGGTCACCAGGAAGCTCGAAACCTCGTCGAAGAATTTGTGATGAAACCAGGACGACAGTCGGCGCACTTCCACGCGCGCGTCGCTGTCGGTCGGCAACAAGCGCCGGTCGCCGCGCTCGGCGCCGCACAGTTCGTCAAGATACTCGGCGATCGTACCGGCGCCCGGCACCGCCGGATGGCCCTCGTCGATCAGCACCGGCGTCGAGCCTTCCGGATTGAGCGCGAGAAATTCCTCGCGCCGCTCCCACACGCGCTCCTCGACCAGACGCACCACGATGCCGTACTCGCCAAGCACCAGGCGCACGAATCGCGAATGCGGGCAGAACGGATGATGAAACAACGTGATCATCGCTCTGATTCGGTTCTCCGCGGCGTCTTCGGCACCCTAGATAACACACCCGCGAAAAGGTGCGACCTTTTCGGTTGCCCCTTGCGCGCCCCTGCGCCAAAAGCCTCTCCGAGCGAATCCCGCCCCGCCCGTCCGGAGCATCAACAAATGCTGTTCGATCTGTTCAAGGCTGTCGTCCTCGGCACCGTCGAGGGGCTCACTGAGTTTCTCCCTGTTTCGTCCACCGGCCATCTGTTGCTGCTCGAGCACTTCTTCGGCTTCGATGACGACGCTTTCGGCAAGACCTTCGTCGTTCTGATTCAGCTCGGCGCGATCCTGGCGATCCTGTCGATCTATTTCCAGCGCCTGTTGCAGCTCGCGCTCGGCGCCCTCACGGACGCGGGACCGCGCCGCTTCATCATCGGCGTGTTGATCGCGTTCCTGCCCGCCGCCGTCATCGGCGCGGCGCTGCACGGCTTTATCAAAGGCGTGCTGTTCAATGTCTGGATCGTCTGCATCTCGTTGATCGTCGGCGGCGCGGTGCTGTTGTGGGTCGATCGGCTAGGCCTGAAGCCGCGTTTTCACGACGCGACGAAATTTCCATTGCTCACTTATCTCATCATCGGCTTTGCCCAGTGCATGGCGATGGTCCCGGGCGTCTCACGCTCCGGCGCCACGATCGTGTCGGCGATGCTGCTCGGCGCCGACAAGCGCTCCGCGGCCGAATTCTCGTTCTATCTTGCGATGCCGACGATGGCCGGCGCGTTCGCGTACGATCTCTACAAGAATATCGGCCAGATGGGCGGCAGCAATTGGCTGATCGTCGTGGTCGGCTTTGCGACTTCGTTCGTCGCGGCGTTCTTCGTGGTGAAGATGTTCCTCGACTATGTGACGAGCCACGGCTTCTCGCTGTTCGCGTGGTGGCGCATCATCCTCGGCGCGCTCGGCCTGGTCACGCTTGGGCTGCTTGGTTAGGTCAAGCTCACTCGTCCGCGGAACTGGCCGGTCTTGCGGAAGCGCCAGAGATAGCTCGGCACGATGGCCTCAATTGCGGCCGGCTCGATCCCGAGCGCCGCGATGGTGCGTCCTTCGGCGAGAGCGGCTTGCGACACGATATTGTCGGTGCGCAACAGCTCGACCTGATCGGGCGTGAGCAGCGGCTTCGGCAGGAACTGGAGGAAATAGGCCTGCAGCTTGGCGATACCGAACGGCAGCGGCAGGAGCAGGCGCTTGCGCTCGGTCACGGCGAGCACGTAGGCCATCAGTTCCTTGAAGCTCCTCACCTCCGGCCCGCCGAGCTCGTAGATCGTGCCGTCCTTCGCCTCGCCGCGAATCGCGCGCGCAATCGCTTGCGCGACATCGCCGACGAAGACCGGTTGAAATCGTGTTGCGCCGCCGCCGACCAGCGGCAGGAAGGGCAACAGACGCGCCATCGCGGCGAAGCGATTGAAGAAGTCGTCCTCCGGACCGAACATGATCGAGGGACGGAAAATCGTCGCGTCGGGCACCGTCGCCAGCACCGCGACTTCGCCGGCGGCCTTGGTGCGCGCATAGGCGGCGGTCGAGCCCGGATCGGCGCCGAGCGCCGAGACATGGATCAGCCGCGCGCCCTGCGCGGCGGCCGCACGCGCGACCGTGTGCGCGCCTTCGGCCTGTACGGCCTCGAACGTCTGCTTGCCGCGCTCGAACAGAACCGCCGCGAGGTTGATCACCACGTCCGCGCCGCGCACGGCCGCTTCGACCGACTCCGGATAGCGCAGATTGGCCTGCACGGCATGAATCTGTCCCACCCGGCCGAGCGGCTGGAGGTGCCCCGCAAGGTCAGGCCGGCGCACCGCCGGGCGGATGCGATAGCCCTCGCGCGCGAGCGCCCGCACCAGGTGCCGGCCGAGAAAACCCGACCCGCCAAATACCGTGACCAGGGTCTCGGCCGGGATCTCTGTCATGGAAGGGGCCCCTGTGACGACGCAGCGCCCCTGTATAGCGGGCCGCGCCGCGCCGTCTCAAGCGCATGATCCCGAAAAGTGGGGGAGGGATCGGACGCGGCAAGATTGACTGGGCAAACGCGCGCCCTTATGTGTCTCGCCGCTTACCACACCTGTGCCCAGGTGGCGGAATTGGTAGACGCACTAGTTTCAGGTACTAGCGGTGAGAGCCGTGGAGGTTCGAGTCCTCTCCTGGGCACCATTCACAAAGCCTGGCATTTGGATCTGCGCTGCTGGCAGACCCAGGCTAGTACCCCATGGCTCGTTCGCGAGCGCCTTCCATGAAGCGCCTCATGTCGATCATGTCGTTCGCCGGGGCTTGCGGGCGCTCCGCCGTGCATTTTTGCGATGGCGGACTGCCGCAGACGCGTGCGAGAGCGGCCCATCCGACGCAGCGGCCGTCCGGGCCGCGATAACCCGGCCCGCCGCAAGCGCCGAGCGCGATGTCGGGCACAAGAGATAGAACGGCTATTAGCGCGATCCGGACCCGCATCGGAGCGTCTCACTCGCACTGGCAGCCATCCTAGAGGAAAAGGATTCGCGCCCCAATCAATTTTGGCACGTGGCGCCAATCCAACGCGCCAAACTCGCCGTCCCGCAGGCGCCTCCGCCTGGATCAGGCGGCCTGGAAGTGGTCGCCCAGTCCTCTTCTGGGCACCGGTTACCCGGCAAAGCGCCTGTAGGCGGAGCGTGCGTCAGCGCCGGGCCTAGGCCGCGCGCTCGCGCCACGGCGGCGGACCACGCCGCACATCGTCCTCGACATCGATCTCAGTCTCGAGCCGCATGCTCGACGAGAGCGGCACATCGGAGCTCGTGGTCGCCCACGGCCGGCGCGGCGCCTTTTCGTTCAGGTCGAGAATGCGCACGACCGCATCCTGGCGCCGCTTGGCACCCGACGCATAGAGAATCGCGCCGGCCAAAAAGCACGCCGCTCCAAGCGCAGCGATTGCAAACGGCAGCATGCGCATCGTATCCGCGTCGAGGAACGCGGCGCTCTCTTTTGCGGGAGCGGCTTCCTGCGCCGGCGCTTGAACCTGCTGCGACGGCTCAACAGCTGGCGTTGCGGTCTCGGTCGCCTCGTTGGCCGGCTCCTGCGGCGACGCGGCGCTCGTTGTTTGATCGTTGGTTTGATCCTTCGCCTGACCAGCAAGCTGATCATTGCTATCGGCAACGCGCGGCGCCGGCTCGGGCGTTCGCATCGGTGTCGGATCGGCGAACGCATTCATTGATGTGCGCGGGTCGGTCTGATCCAACGGCCGCGGCGACAGATCGGAGGGGCCGACCAACGGCTCGGTCAAACGCGCGACCACATCTTTCATCTGCGGCGCTACGGCAGGCGGGGTTTCCGCTTGCGGCTGCGGCTCGCGCGACTGCGCCATACGTGGCGCTTTGCGGCCCTCCTGGGAGAGATACCAGCACTTGCGTTGCGACGCGCGATCGGTGCGATAGCGCCAATGGCTGCCCGCAGGTGCTGCGCCTTGCGGCGCCGACAGGCAATTCTCAGCGGCGCGCGCTGCACCGCTCGGTATCGACACCGCGCACAAGGACGTCGTGACAGCCGCAATGATCGCTACGCCAAAAGACGCTACTTGTCGGAACATGGAACCTCTCGCCGAATGCCCGGCCCCGACGGGCCTTCTGGTCCGCGATTCGGGTCGCAGTACGTCGCAAATGCGACGATCCGCGCACGAAATCGTGCGCATTCAGTTTCGAAAGTTCCCGAGCTTGCGCGGCGAGTTGTCACGCATCTTTGATGTAGCGGGAAAGCCCATCTGCGAGCGCATCGAACACCACGCGACAACGTCGACTGGTGCGCAGGTCTTCGTGCATCGCGAGCCAGGTGTCGAGCGTCAGCGTCACCGCCTGCGGCAATACGCGCTGCAGATCGCCGTCACGCTGCGCGAGGCGGACCTGACAGAAGCCGATTCCATAAGCCGCGCGGATCGCTGCGAGCTGCGCGAGATCGCTGTTCGCGCGCAGCGTAAAGCTCGCACGTGAAAAGCCGCCGACCCGTTTGAGCATGCTGCGGATCGGCGCGGTCTCTTTGTCGAAGCCGATCAGCGCATGATGCGCGAGATCCTCGAGCCGCGCCGGCATGCCGTGCGCCGCGAGATAGCAGCGATGCGCGTGCAGTCCGACCTCGATGACGCCGAGATGTTTCACGCGCAGCGCGCCCTGCGTCGGCTTGGCCATGCGCACCGCGATATCGGCGTCACGCCGCAGCAGATCTTCCAACACGTTGGAGAGCACGAGCTCGATCGCGAGGCGCGGATGCTGCTCGCGCAGCGCGGTGAGAATCGGCGGCAGAACTTCCGCGCCGACGACTTCGCTCGTCGTGATCCGCACCGTGCCGCGCAGCGCATCGCCCGGCGTGGAGGCGGCGCGCAGCAACGAAGCTGCGGTGGCCGCCAGGGATTCCGCATAGGGACGCAATTCCTCGGCCGCTTCGGTCGGCGTGAGACCGTGCTGGGAGCGCGTGAAGAGCTGGAATCCGAGCGCCTGCTCGAGCGCATCGACGTGGCGTCCGACGGTGGGCTGGGTAAGACCGAGCGCGCGCGCCGCGCCGGATAGCGAGCGCTCCCGCGCGACCGCGAGGAACGTGCGGTAAAGGTCCCAGCCTGGCTCGGTTGTTGTCATACATTATTGTATATCAACGACACATATTTGGCCAATTTCGTTTAGCGGACCGGCGCCCTAGTTGTCGCTCCATCAAACATGGAGATGGCAATGACTCGCCAGAAGACAGCTCTTGTGCTCGGCGCGACCGGCGGGGGTCGGCGGCGAAGTGGCGCGCCGCCTTGTCGGACGTGGCTGGATCGTCAAGGCGCTCGTTCGCGATCCCGCCAAGCTTGGACGAGACGCAAACGGTATCGCGGCCGTTCGCGGCGACGCGATGAATGCGCAGGACGTGGCGCGCGCCGCCGCCGGCGCCTCACTCATCGTCCACGCCGTCAACCCTGCCGGCTATCGCGACTGGGAAAAGCTCGTGCTGCCGATGCTCGACCACACCATCGCGGCAGCGCGCCAGACGGGCGCGGGCATTCTGCTGCCCGGCACGGTCTACAACTACGGCCCCGATGCGTTTGGCTTCCTCGACGAGTCCGCGCCGCAGAATCCCTTAACGCGCATGGGCGCGATCCGCGTCGAGATGGAGCGGCGCCTGCAGGCCGCGACCGGCGAGGGCGTTCGCACGCTGATCGTGCGCGCAGGCAACTTCTTCGGCCCGAAGGCCGGCAACAACTGGTTTTCGCAAGGCCTGGTCAAACCCGGCCGGCCTGTCACCTCGGTTGCAAACCCGGGTGCGCGCGGCGTCGGCCATCAATGGGCCTATCTGCCGGACGTCGCCGCAACGATGATCCGGCTTGCCGAGCGCGACGATCTTCAGGATTTCGCGACATTCCACATGGACGGGCATTGGGACG
>Ga0081539_10004325_pt1 | contig 15843 bp, 15 predicted proteins | sample TabmetS4T2R2_FD_71023 | JGI IMG/M metagenome (GOLD analysis project Ga0081539, IMG submission 71023) | Tabebuia heterophylla rhizosphere microbial communities from the University of Puerto Rico - S4T2R2 | ecosystem: Host-associated > Plants > Roots > Rhizosphere ...
GGACCGCGCGCGTCCCCGCGCGCTCATGAGCGCGCGGGGACGCGCGCGGTCCGGAAAATCATGAAATGGATACCTGACTTCCCCTCACGGGGTAGCGCATCGCCTTGCCGCTAAGAGTCCTCGCTGCCAGACTTCCGTGAATATCGGCAATCGACCGGTTCACTACGGAGGAAGCGATGACGGACACGACAAGGCGTGACTTTCTTACCGTCGCTACGGCCGGAGGGGCGGCGGCGACGCTCGGAATGATCGGTGCGGGACCGGCCCTCGCCGGCGTCGCGGCCGGCCGCTCGGAGAAGCCGTTGAAGGCGGCGTTCTCCAATGCCGGCCTGCAGGCCACCTGGTGCGCCCAGGGCAAGGCCGCCGCCGAATACTGGGGCAAGCTCTACAATGTCGACGTGACGTGGTTCGACGGCCAACTCGACGCCGTGAAGCAGCGCGCCGCGGTCGACAACATGGCCTCGCAGAAATGGGACTTCGTCGCCATCCAGGCCTTCGGCATCGGCACCTTGACCCAGCCGGTGCAGAAGATGATCGACGGCGGCACGCCCGTTATCGACATGGACACGCTGATTGCGCCCTTGGACAAGATCAACGTCCACTCCTTCCTGGCGCCCGACAACGAGTTCATGGGCTCGGCCGTGACCCAGGCGCTGGTCACCAAGCTCGGCGGCAAGGGCAAGGTCATCATGACCCAGGGCGCGCTCGGCCATACCGGTGCGCAGGGCCGGGCCAAGGGCTTCGATGCCGTGGTCAAGCAGTATCCCGGCATAGAGGTGCTCGACACCCAGCCGGCCGACTGGGACGTGACCAAGGTGGCGCGCCTGTGGGAGACCTATCTCACCAAGTACCCGCAGATCGACGCGGCGTTCTTCCATAACGACGACATGGCGCTCGCCGCCTACAACGTCATGAAGGCGCGCAACCGCACCAACATCCTGATCGGCGGCGTCGACGCCATGCCGCCGGCCATCAACGCCGTCGCCGACGGCCGCATGTACGCCACGGTGCGCAACCCGAGCTGCCGCATCCATGGCGGCGCGATCATCGCCGGCGTGGCCGCGGTCACGGCGGGCGAGAAGGCGGGCAGCGGCATCCCCAAGAGCATCGTCACCGACGGTCCGGTGGTGACCAAGGAGAACGCCGCTGGCATGCTGTGGATGCAGGATCACTTCCTGATCTGATCAGCATCGGTTGGGCATGACGGAAGAAGCCGCGCCGCCGCTCGAACTGCGCGGCATCTCCAAGTCGTTTGGCGGCGTCGCGGCGCTGCGCGACGTCGACTTCGTGCTGCGTCGTGGCGAGATCCACGGCCTGGTCGGGGAGAACGGCGCCGGCAAGTCGACCCTGATGAAGATCATCGCCGGGCTCCACAGCCAGTACGACGGCCGCATGGCGATCGACGGGAAACCGGTGCATTTCCGCTCGCCGCGCGAGGCGCTGGCGGCCGGCATCGGCATGGTCCACCAGGAGCTGAGCGTGGTGCCCGACCTCACCGTGGCCGAGAACGTCTATCTCGGGCAGCAGCCGACCAGGGGCGGCATCGTCGACTGGCGCGCCATGATGGAGGGCGCCCGCCGGCATCTTGCCAGCCTCGGCATCGAGGTCGACCCGGGCGCGCGCATGGGCTCGCTGGCGATCGGCCTGCAGCAGCTGATCGAGCTCGCCCGCGTGCTGTTCTCGGGCGCGCGCATCGTCATCCTCGACGAGCCGACCTCGGCGCTGTCGCCGCCCGAGGTGCAGCGCCTGTTCGAGGTGCTGCGCGGCGTGCGGGCCAGCGGCCGCAGCATCGTCTTCATCTCGCACTTCCTCGACGACGTGCTCGCGATCTCCGACACCGTCACGATCTTCCGCAACGGCCGGCTGATCGCCACCGAGGCGGCCGCCACCATCGACAAGGGCTGGCTGATCCAGCGCATGATCGGCCGCGGCCACGAGGAGCTGGAGGGCAGCTACACCGGCGCGATCGCGCTCAACAGCAAACCCGACGCCGCGGTCGTGCTCGGCGTCCGCGGGCTCGGCGCCGGCCGCGCCTTCGCCGACGTCTCGCTCGACGTCAGGGCCGGCGAGGTCTTGGGCATCTACGGCTTCATGGGCTGCGGCCTGATCGAGCTTGCCCGCACCTTGTTCGGCAAGCTCAGGGCCGACGCCGGCACCATGGCGATCGATGGCAAGGCGCTGCGCCCGCGCAGCACGGCCGAGGCCTGCCGCGCCGGCATCGCCTTCGTGCCCGAGAGCCGCCGCTCGATGCTCTTCCATGCAGAGCCGGTCTACAGGAACATGTCCATCAGCGTGCTGGGCCGCATCGGTCGCCTGCTGCTCAGGCCCTCGGTCGAGAAGGAGATCGCCCGTCGCCACGTCCAGTCGCTGTCGATCCGCCCGCCGACCGTCGAGACCCTTCTGGGGAGCCTGTCGGGCGGCAACCAGCAGAAGGTGGCGCTCGCCAAATGGCTGACCTGGCCGCCCAAGGTCCTGGTGCTGAGCGAGCCGACACGCGGCATGGATGTCGGGGCCAAGGAGGACGTGGTGCGCATCGTCAAGGGACTGCGCGAGCAGGGCATGGGCGTCGTCGTGCTGTCGACCGAGCCCGAGACCGTGCTGTCCCTGGCTGACCGCATCGTGGTGATGAAGAAAGGGCGGATCGTGCGCGAGTTCGCCGGCGAGACGGTGAGCAAGGACCAGCTTCTGGAGGCGGCGTGACATGACGGCGATGACGGCCTTCCTGCGCAACCAGATGCGCATCATCGCGCCGTTCGCGACCCTGATCGTGCTGGTGGTCTTCTTCAGCCTGACCAGCCGCTCCTTCGTCTCGCTGGACAACGCCGCCAACATCCTGACGCAGATCTCGGTGACGGGGATCATCGCCGTCGGCCTCACCTTCGTGATCCTGTGCGCCGAGATCGATCTCTCGGTCGCCGCCATCGCCAACGTCACCGGCATCGCCGTCGCCTACTTCACCCTGCAGGAAGGCTACGTGAACATCGCCAACGTGCCGCTGCCGGGCGTCGCCGCCATCCTGCTGGCGGTGCTGGGCTGCTTCCTGCTGGGCATGGTCAACGCCGCCGGCATCACCCTGATCGGCATCCCGTCCTTCATCATGACGCTCGCCATGATGCAGATCGGCGCCGGCATCTCGGCGCTCCTGGTACGCGGCCAGATCGCCTATGCCGTGCCCGACCTCGTCTCGCTCCTGGGGGCGGGCAGGGTGGCCGGCATTCCCTGCCTCGTGATGGTGGCGGCGGCGTTCCTGCTGGCCGGCCACCTCGTGCTGACCTACACGCGCTTCGGCCGCTATGTGTACATGGTGGGCGGCAACCGCGAGGCGGCCGAGTATGCCGGCGTCAACGTCAAGCTGGTGCTGGGCGCCGTCATCGTCATCTCGGCCGTGTGCTCGGGCGTCGCCGGCATGCTGGGCGTCGCCCATTTCGGCAGCGCCCAGCAGAACGAGTTCGACGGCTACCTGCTCGACGCCATCGCTGCCGTCGTGGTCGGCGGCACCAGCCTGTTCGGCGGCCGCGGCGGCATCGGCAACACCATCATCGGGCTCCTGATCCTGGGCGTGCTGAACAACGGCCTCGACCACATCCAGATCGACAGCTTCCTCAAGATCCTGATCCGCGGCCTCATCCTGCTGGCGGCGCTGATCATCAATGTCTACGTCCAGAAGGTCCGGGATTCGGCCTGAATCGACAGTTGACGTCCGGCATAAGATTTATTATTATCAGGCACTTATTTAAATTATTTAAACAAAAATATGAGCTCCCCTCGGCTCCCTTTCATTACCCTTTGCCTGGTCCTGGGCGTTGGCCTGATGACCGGAGCATGCGCGGCACCACTGGCGGTATCGGGAGCAGGCTATGCGGCCGATGGCGGGCTGCTGGTCGCCAGCGACAAGACCTCGACCGATCACATGATCTCCATGGTGTCCAAGCAGGACTGCGCCTTGTGGCGGGTCATCAAGGGCCGCGCCGTGTGCAAGCCGCGCGAGGGCGACAAGGACCCCTACAAGGTCGACTACGACGATCCGCAGCGCATGGTGGCGGAGGACGGCGTTCACTATGCGCCGCCGCTGCGCGCCGCCGCCGATGCGCCGGCGAGCAGCTGGGACGCCACCGCCTACAAGGCGGCGCCGACGCCGCCTGCGGCGCCCTCGGCGCCGGTGACGGCTGTCGCCGAGACGCCAGCCGAGCCTGTCCCCGCCGTCGCCGCCGAGCCACCGAAGCCCGCTCCTCCGGCCCCCGCGAAGCCGAAGAAGCCCAAGCCTCACTCCGTCAAGAAGCCTTCACCGCGTCCGGCGGCGCCTGCCTCCTGAGCAGGAAGGCTTCGAGGTTGTCGAGCGCCTTGAAGCCCATGGCGTTGCGCGTCTCGACCGTGGCCGAGCCCATGTGCGGCAGCAGGAACGCATTGGTGAGGCCGTAGTAACCCTGGTGGATCCTGGGCTCGCCGTCGAACACGTCGATGCCGGCGGCAGCCAGCCGTCCGCTGCTGAGCGCCGCGATCAACGCCTCGTCGTCGACCACGCCGCCGCGCGCCGTGTTCACCACGATCGCGCCCTTGGGCAGCCTGGCGATGCGCTCGGCATTGACCCATTTGCGCGTCGCTTCGGTCATCGGCGCGTTGATCGACAGGAAGTCGCAATGCGGCAGCATGTCGTCGGGATTGGCATGGAAGGTGGCGCCCTTCTCGAGGTCGGCCGGCAGGCGCGAGCGGTTGGAGTAGTGGATCTGCATGCGGAAGGCGCGCGCCCGGTCGGCCACCGCCTGGCCGATGCGGCCCATGCCTAAAATGCCGAGCCGCTTGCCGGTGACGTGCACGCCCATGAGCTGGGTGGGCGTCCAGCCGACCCAGTTGTGGGTCCTGAGCATGGTCATGCCTTCATGGGCGCGCCGGGCGGCGCCCAGCAGGCAGAGCAGCGCAATGTCGGCCGTGGCGTCGGTCAGCACGTCGGGCGTGTTGGAGACCAGGATGCCGCGCTTGGCGGCGGCGGCCACATCGACATGCTCGTAGCCCACCGAGAAGGTGGCGATCATGCGCACCGAGGCGGGCAGGCCGCCGATGGTCTCGGCATTCAGGGGATCGCCCGCCGCGCACATGATGCCGTCGCAACCGTGCGAGGCCTTGATCAGGGTGGGGCCGTCGTAAAGCCGGTCCTCGGTGTTGAGCACGGCGTCAAAATTCGCCGCCAGCCGGGCCTCGACGTCGGGCGGAAAGTGCCGGGTGGCGAGAACCCGAGGTTTGCCTGTGGTCATTAGACGGTTTTCCTCCCTGTGCGGCCGCCATGCCGCAGCGATGATTCTGGCAATCTCTGGGCATGGATATTACGCTGAGGCGCCCGGCTACAAGGCCCAGCCTCCTGCCATTGTCCGTTGAACACGCTTAGTTTTCGCCGTTCCCGCGTCCAGATCGCGGCCCCGATTGCCGCTGTCTGCGCCGTTCTGTTGCTGGGCCTGTGGATAAGGGTCGCGGACGCCCAGCAGCAGCAGCAGGACGTCGTCCTGGCGCCGCATCGGGCGACCTACGACATGAAGCTCAGCGTCGCCCGGCCCAACAGCGGCATCGTCGAGGTCAACGGCCGCATGGTGCTGGAGATGGTCGATTCCTGCGACGCCTGGGAGGTCAAGCAGCGCATCAAGCTGAAATTCCTGCGCAACGACGGTGAGGAGTTCGACACCGATTCGAGCTTCACCAGCTACGAGACCAAGGACGGGCTGGGACTGCGGTTCAGCGTGCGCAACATCCAGGACCAGGAAGTCGAGGAGGAACTGCGCGGCCATGCCGACCTCGAAGCGACCGGCGGCAAGGGCCGCGCCTCGTTCTCGCTGCCCGAGGTCAGGAGCTTCGAGCTGCCAGCCGGCACGCTCTTCCCCACGACCCACCTCGCGCTGATCATCCGGCATGCCCGCAACGGCGAGCAATCGGTGTCCTACAGCGTGTTCGACGGCGCCCGCCTCGACGGCGCCTTCACGGTCAATGCCGTGATCGGCAAGCCGCCGCGGGGCGCCGGTGCGCCGTTCGTGCGCGGCGACGTCGGCCTGTTGCGCCAACAATCATGGGGCGTGCGGCTTGCCTTTTTTGCCGCAGGCGATCAGGGCACGGCCAATCCAGAATACGAGCTGGCGCTGGACCTGCTGGCCAACGGAGTTGCCCGCTCGATGCTGCTCGACTATGGCGACTTCGCAGTGGATGCTCGCCTGGTTCAAATCCAAGCCCTGCCGAGGCCGCGATGCTGAATACCCGTCTGATGACACCGATGTTCCTGGTCACCGCGTTTGCCGCTGTCGCGCCCGCGGCGGCCCAGGACTTCGCACCGCATCGCGCCGTCTACTCGGTCTCGGCGATGGATCGCGGCAAGCCGGGCAGCGGCACGTCGGGGACCTATGCCTACGAGCTGCGCCTCACCTGCGACGGCGGCTATGTCGTGAACCAGCGGCTGCGGCTGGAGATGTCGGGCGCGCGGGCGGCGGTGGCGAGCGAGCAGCAGTCGCAGATGACCGAAAGCCGCGACGGCAAGAAGCTGCGCTTCGAGCACCGCACCACCACCGGCGGCCGCCAGACCAGCCTGGTCAAGGGCGAGGCGCTGATCGGCGAGGACGGCAAGGGCGAGGCGCGCTTCACCGATCCGGAAGGCCAGAGCGCGGCGCTCAGCGCCACCACGCTGTTCCCGGTCGCCATCGCGCGCGAGACGATCCGCCAGGCCAAGGCCGGTGAATCCGGCTTCGACGCCCAGTTCTTCTTCGGCGAGAAGGTGAAGCCGCCGCAGTCGGTCAACGTCCTGATCGGCAAGCTGCCCAGGCGTCTCGCCGACGTGAAGATCCCCGAGGGCGGCGAGCAGCTGGCCGATGGCCGCACGCGCATCTACTACCGCGCCGGCTTCTTCGACGCCCAGGCCGACGGCAAGAGCCAGGGCGAGCCGGCCTACGAGATGTCGAGCGTCACCCTCGACAACGGCATCGAGCTCTACGGCACCCACGAGGAAAGCGACGGCGGGATCGAATACCGCATCACGCGCCTCGAAGCGCTGCCCAAGCCCGAGTGCAAGTGATGGGAGCGCGGGCCTCCGGCCCGCTCATGATCATGATGCGGGCCGGAGGCCCGCGCTCCCGATGAGCATGACGCCCGAGCAGGCGGTCGATCGCCTCGAGGAGCTGCATGCGACGGCGAGCATCGCGCTGCGCGAGGCATTGGCCCGCTTCACCGAGACCGGCGCGGTGCCGACGGCCGAGGAACGCAGTCGCTTCCGCTATCCCGAGCTCGCCGTCGACTGGCAGCCGGCGGGCGCCGTGCGCTTCACGCGCCGCGCCTGGGCGAAGTTCCAGGCGCCGGGCCGCTACACCACGACGGTGACGCAGCCGCGCTTCTTCCGTCAGTACCTGCTGGAGCAGCTGCGGCCGCTCAGCGAGGAGTTCGGCGGCACCATCGAGGTCGGCATCAGCGACCAGGAGATCCCCTATCCCTTCGTCACCGAGGCCGGCGACGAGTTCATCCACGGCGATCTCTCGGTGTCCGAGCTCGCGCGCCATTTCCCGACGCCGGTGCTGGCCAGTGTCGGCGACGAGATTGCCGACGGCACCTGGGTCTCGGAGGGCAGGGGATCGCGGCCGCTCGCCCTGTTCGATGCGCTCAGGGTCGACTACTCGCTGCAGCGCCTGATCCATTACACGGGCACCGACTGGCGCACCATCCAGCCATGGATCCTGGCGACCAACTACCAGCGCTATGTCGACCATTTCCTGACTTGGGCGATGGAGGAGCTCGGCAAGCCCGACGGTCCCTACACCCAGCTCATCCTGCCGGGCGGCGCGGTCGTGCGCCGCGGTGAGGACACGTCGGTGGCGGAAGCGGCCGCGCTGGCCGCGCCGTGGCATCGCTTCCAGATGCCGGCCTACAACCTGTTGCGCGGTGACGGCAGCGGCGGCGTCACCATCATCAATATCGGCGTCGGCCCGTCGAACGCCAAGACGGCGACCGACCATCTCGCCGTGCTGCGCCCGCATTGCTGGCTGATGATCGGCCATTGCGGCGGCTTGCGTCAGTCGCAGACCATCGGCGACTACGTGCTGGCGCACGCCTACCTGCGGCGCGATCGCATTCTCGACGAGCTGCTGCCGCCGGAAGTGCCGGTGCCGGCGCTGGCCGAGGTGCAGGTGGCGCTGCAGGAAGCCGCCGAGCGCGTCACCGGCGAGAAGGGCGAGGCGCTGAAGCGGCGGCTGCGCACCGGCACGGTGGTGAGCTACGACGACCGCAACTGGGAACTGCGCTGGACCCAGGAGCGCCGCCGCATCAATCACGCCCGCGCCATCGCCGTCGACATGGAGAGCGCCACGCTGGCGACGCAAGGCTACCGCCTGCGCGTGCCCTACGGCGTGCTGCTCTGCATCTCCGACAAGCCGCTGCACGGCGAGATCAAGCTGCCGGGCGCGGCCACACGCTTCTACCAGCGCGCCGTCGGCGAGCACCTGCATATCGGCCTCGAGACCATCGACCTTTTACGCAGCGAGCTGCATTCGCTGCACTCGCGCAAGCTCCGCAGCTTCGACGAACCGCCGTTTCGCTAGTCTTCGCGTGGCCTCAAAGGTCCCTCGCTGCGCTCGGGATGACAGGGTGCGTTGAGCCAGGAAGGCTGTCATCCCGAGCGCAGCGAGGGACCTTTCGTTCAAGCCGGCCACAGCCACGCCGCGCCGCGCACGCCGCTCGAATCGCCGTGCAGCGGCGGCTGCAGCTTGGTCACGATGCGGTCGGGTTCGGAAAAGATGTAGGGGCGCCACAGCTCCGGCACCCGGCGGTAGAGCGCCGTCATCTTCGACAGACCGCCACCGAGCACGATGACGTGCGGGTCGATCAGGTTGATGACGTTGGCCAGCGCGCGCGCCAGCCGGTCGCAATAGAGTTCCAGGCTCTCGGCCGCTTCGCGATCGCCGGCCGCGGCCGCCTCTGCGATCTCGGTGGCGCTGAGCTTGCGTCCCGTCCTGTCGAGGAACTCGCGCTGGAACGCAGGCCCGCTCATCCACGTCTCGATGCAGCCCTTGCGGCCGCAGTAGCACGCCGGGCCGGGCCGCTCGTCGTCGCGGGGCAGGGGCAGGGCGTTGTGCCCCCATTCGCCGCCGATCGCCTGGGCGCCCATGAGCGGCTTGCCGTCGATCACGACGCCGCCGCCCACGCCGGTCCCGAGGATGACGCCGAACACGACGGGCGAGCCGCGGCCCGCGCCGTCGGCCGCTTCGGAGACGGCAAAGCAGTTGGCGTCGTTCGACAGCCGCACCTCGTCGCGTTCCAGCACGCGCCTGAGGTCACGGTCGAGCGGATGGCCGTTCAGCTGCGTGGAGTTGGCGTTCTTGATCAGGCCGGTGGCGGGCGAGATCGCGCCGGGGTGGCCGACGCCGACGCGGCAGTGCGCGCCTACCTCGGCTTCGAGCTCGCGCACCACGGCGGCGACGGCCTCGACGGTCGCTTGGTAGCTGCCCTGTGGCGTCGCCACGCGCACGCGGGCGAGCTCGCGCCCCGCGTCGTCGAGGACGATGCCCTCGATCTTCGTGCCCCCGAGATCGATGCCGATACGCATGCCGTCACTTCACAGAAATCGCGCGCGAATGTCGATGCTGCTCACTTCCGTCTTCATGCTGTAACATGCTCTTTGCCGGGAGCGCGGACCAGACACGCTGCCCGCGCTCCGGCAAGACAATGAGGACAGCGTACGATGGCCAAGGGCGGGACGGAGAAGGCGTGGCGAAAGCGCCCGTCGACCATCCTGTGGATGCTCTCGCTGGGCCAGCTGATCTCCTGGGGCCTGGTCTACTACACCTTCCCGCTGTTCGTCGTGCCGATGACCCAGGAGCTGGGCTGGTCGCGCAGCGCCATGTTCGGCGCGCTGTCGGCCGGTCTCATGGTCGCGGGCCTGTGCTCGATCCCGGTCGGCGCCTGGATCGACCGCGGGCATGGCCGCAAGCTGATGACCAGCGGCTCGCTGCTCGCCGCGGCGCTCATGCTGGTGTGGGCGCATATCGATTCCCTGCCGGTGTTCTATGCCATGTGGATCGGGCTCGGCGCCTGCCAGGCCGTGCTGCTCTACGAGCCGGCCTTCGCCGTCATCACCCGCGTCTATGGCCCGCGCTACAAGCAGGCGATCCTGCTGATGACCTTCCTCGGCGGCCTCGCCAGCACCTTCGGCATTCCCTTCACCCAGTTCCTGGTCGAGCGCGTCGGCTGGCGGGCGAGCCTCGAAGTGCTGGCCGCCATCAATGTCGCCGTGGCCCTCATGCATTGGCTCTTCGTGCCGGGACCGCAGGAGAAACCCGTGCCGATCGGCGAGGCGAGGCCACCGGCCGACGGTGCGGCGACGAAGAGCCCGCTCGCGGCGGCCGTGCGCGTGCCGGCGTTCTGGGGCCTCGTGGTGGCCTTCGCCGGCTACGGGCTCGCCTTCTCGGCGATGAGCTTCCATCTCATCCCGCTGCTCGACGATCGCGGCGTGCCGATCGGCGTGGTGATGGCCATCATCGCCCTGATCGGCCCGATGCAGGTCGTCGGCCGCGTGCTGCTGATGGTCGGGCAACGCCACATCACCACCATCCAGCTCGGCGCCGGCATCTACTTCGCGTTCCCGATCTCCATGGCGATGCTGGCGCTCGGCATCAGCGACGTCTACGGCCTGATCCTGTTCGCCATCATCTACGGCGTCGCCAACGGCCTCATAACCATCCTGCGCGGCATGGCAGTGCCGGAGTTCATCGGCCTGGAAGGCTACGGCGTCGTCTCGGGCGCGCTCACCATGCCGACCAACCTCATGCGCGCCGCGGGGCCGGTGATCGCCTCGCTCGCCTGGGCGGCCTTTGGCGGCTACACGCCGGTGCTGTGGGGCCTCGCCGCGATCATGCTGGTCGCGGCAGCGGGGTTTGCCGCGGCGGCGATCCTGTCGACGCGCCGGTCGTGAAGTCGCTCAGCTGGCAACCGCCTGCGCTCTGATCCGGTCGAGCTCCTGGCGCAACTCGGCGGCCGTCGGCTCCTGGCAATCGGCCGGCACGTGCGGCGGATCGGGGCTGATGCGTACGATGGGCGGCGTCTTGGCCAAAGCCAGGCGCGCTTCGGCCTGGTCAGTCCGCCCGGCCGCGATGTCGGCCAGCGCCTGGCGGGTGCACAGGCCTTCCCAGCGATCGGGTTCGCGCTGTGCATTCTCGATGGAGCGTACGAAACGATCGGCGCGTTCGATCAGGGTGCGGAGACTGGCGGGCATGTCGGGTCACGGATTGTTGCTGTCGCGGCAATGCCGTAGCCCAAGCGGCTCCGTCAGTAGGTGACTTTCCGCACACACCGATTCATCGCCGCTCAAGCAACGCACGCGCTTCACCGCCGATTTGCCAGGGTTTGACGGTGAAACGGCCGGGACCCATGTTAGTGACCAGTGTTCCTGACCCGGAATCGCCCTATGCGGAAACCAGTGTTCGACCCAAGTGCCAAGAAGCGAACCGTCAGCCTGACCTTGAATGCCGACCTCTACGCCAAGGCGAAAGCGGAGGGCATCAATGCTTCTCAAGTGGCGGAAGAAGCATTGGCGCAGGCGCTGAAGGCACGTCTCGTGAAGAAGGTCCGCGCTGAAATCGAGAAGGACATGGCTGCCTTAAACGCTTACATCGACAAGCACGGTTCCCCGGCGGAGATGCTGCGCGATTACCTCGCCGAACGCGACGATGCCGTTTGACGTCTTCCTCAGGCATCCTCGCCGGGAAAGACCGGTCGTTCGATGATCATGCGATAGCAGTCGAGGCTGCCGCTCAGGAACTCGTACGCCGCGCCCCACAGATAGAGACGGAACCGGCGATAGTTGAATTCGCCGAAACGGGCGATCACCTCCTGGCGGTTCTGGTCGAAATTCCTCGCCCACTGCTGGAAGGTGAGGAAATAGCTGAAACGATCGTCGTGCAGTTCGCGCACGCGCAGCGGCGTTCGGGCCATCTGGGCGAGCAGGTCGTGCAGGACCATGAAGGAGTGGTTCCCGCCGTAGATGTATTTCACCATGAACGACGACAGCTCGTACTTCTTCGTGCAGGCGCTGCCGTCGAGGAAGACCCGACCGCCCGGCTTGAGGAGCGAAGCGAACTTGGCGCACACGGCGCCGTACTGCGGCAGATGCTCGATCACGCCCATGATCACGATGGCGTCGTATTTTTCCGTGGTCTCGTAGGCCAGGAAGTCGCAATCGATGACCGTCCAGTCATGTCCCAGCTCGGCCGCGCGACGCTCGAGATACGCTTTCGATTCCTTGGAGATGGTGAGGCCGGTGCACTTGACCCCGCGCTGCGAGGCATAGATGAACCACGCGCCCCAGCCCGGGCCGATCTCGAGGATGCGGTCTCCCGGCTTCAGGCCGAGCTTCTCGAAGCAATAGTCGAACTTCCTCAGGGTCGCGGCGCTCAGCGTGTCGTCGGGTCCGCTGTAGACGCCTTGCGTGTACATTGGATGGTCGCGATCGAGGAAGCTCAGGAAGAAGTCGGAATCGATGTCGTAGTGAGACGATATCGCCTTCCGGTTGGTCCGCACCTGGCCGAACAGCAGAGGCTGCAGGAAGCGCCACAGGGTGACGATATAGTGCCGATCGCCCATCGAGCGGCGGACCTCGAAGGGCCGCAGCATGTCGCCTTCGATATCGACATGGCCGGCCACGTAGGCGTCGCCGACCCGCCCTTCGTCCATGCTGGCGAAGGCGCGCAGGGCCTGGCGGTTGCGCAGGGTGAGGGTGAAGCTCGGCGGCCCGCTGCCGAAGCTGCGGCGACGACCGTCGGGAAAGACGATCTCGAAAGGCGTCTTGGACTGCGTGAAGCGACTGAGGATTCGATCGACCAGCCCCGTGGACTGTTGCGCAGGTGCTGTCGCAACACTGGGCGCGTTGGCAGGACTGGTGGTCGAAGCCTGATCGTTCATGTTCGCTCCCGCGGGATGGCAACGGCCGGCCTCTACGGCCTGGACCTGCCTGTATGCCACAGACCTTTGAGTGACAGCAGCCCCGTTATATCCGGCCCGCCGCCAGGGCGTTCGCCAGGATCGCCCGGACGCCGGCGCGATGAAACGGCAGGATCGCCCGGAGATAGGCTCTGCCGAGGGCATTGTGCGGGCTCACCACGGTCGACAGGGCAACGCGGCTCGCGCCCGCCGCGTCGAGCTTCCGCACCGATACCCGGAAATCGAGATGCTTGTCGTCGCCGCCGGTGACGATCTCGGTCGCGCCCTGCGCGAACAAGGTGAAGCGGGCGATCGTGTCGCCGACCGCGTAGGCGGGCCTGGTCTCGATCGAAGCGAAGTCGGCTGCCGTCGTGGCGCGGAGCCCGAAAGGCCGCACGATCCACCCGCGCAGGATCAGGAGCCGCCTGATCCAGCCCGGATGGTGGGCGAACAGGGAGAGATAGAGCTCGTCCATGGCGAGATCGCCGCGCGCGAGCGGCGCCTCGTAGGAGTCCCAGTAGTAGAAATGCCGAAGGTCGCCGAGGAACGCGCTGTCAGGCGGCGTGTCCCGGCGGGCGACCGTCTGGTCCCGGTTCATTCAGCCGCGAGCCTGGCCTTCGCCGGCTTGAGGTGCTGCACCTTGGGCATCACTTCCGTCGACAACAGCTCGAGCGAGTGGTGCCAGGCCTTCGGGTTGTCGGCGTAGTCGAAGCCGAACACTAGAAGCTGCCCGAAGCCGCCGACCTCGTCGTAGATCTTCTCGATCTTCTCGGTGACGGTCCGGGGCGAGCCGACGATCCAGTTGTGCCGCGCACAGTAGTCCGGCGTCACGTCGGAATCGGCAATGTCGGGCTTGTGCTTGAGGTACTCCAGGAACCCGAACTGGCCGAGCAGCGGCAGGAAGTACTCGCGCATCATGCGGCCCATGTAGGAGCCGGCCGACAGCTTCATCGCCTCCTCGTCGGTGTCGGCGACGAACACCTCGCGCACCATGCGCCACTCGCCGCGGTCGGGTGTGCGGCCGGCCTTGGCGGCGCCGATCTCGACGGCTTCCCAGTGGCTGCCGACATAGGCCGGGTTGAGGTTGAGGCTCATCGGCAGGAAGCCCTTTTCGCCGGCGAGCTTCAGCGTGTCGGATCCCTTTGAGAGGCCGGCGACGCCGATCGGCGGATGCGGCGCCTGCAATGGTTTGATGTGGGCGCGCAGCAAGCCGAACATCTCGGGCGGCTTGCTGACGTTCCAGAACTTGCCCTTGTAGTCGAACGGCTCGGGCGAACTCCACAGCCTGAGGATGATCTCCAGCGCCTCGCGCGTCATGTCGCGGTTGACGCCCGACATGCCGTCGACGTTGAACATCGCCCAGTCGCTGGGCAGGCCCGAGGCCGCGATGCCGAAATTGAGCCGGCCGCCCGACATGTGGTCGAGCATGGCGACGCGGTTGGCGAGCTCGGCGGGATGATGATAGGGCAGCAGGAAACCGCCGGGACCCAGGCGGATGTTCTTGGTCTGCATCAGGCCCTGCGCCACCAGGAGATCAGGGGACGGATGCGGTTCCCAGGGCGCGGTATGGTGCTCGCCGATCCAGCATTCTGCGAAACCGAGCTCATCGAGCCAGCGGATGACCTGCAGGTCCCACTCGTGCCCGTCCTTGAGCGGCCTCTCGGGCGGATGCGACGGCATCGTGAAATATCCGAACTGCATCGTTTCCTCCTGAGTTATTGAGCGAAGTCGACTACCATCGGCCGGCAAGTGCAAGAGGGGCGATGCATGGCTGGGTCTCGGCGGGCGGTGTTTTTGTGTTGCGACGGTCTCGGGCGCGATTGGGTGCGGCCTGAGACGACGCCCTTCCTCGACAGGCTGCGCGGCGAGAGCCTGTGGTGCAGCGCGCACAGTGCGGTGTTCCCCTCGGTCACGCGCGTCTCGGCCGCCTCGATCGCGACCGGCTGCCTGCCGGGCCGTCACGGCCTGCACGGGAACCGCATGGGCCTCCGGGAGGACGGCAGGATCGTCGTGCGTGACGTCGGCGCGCCCGACTTCCGCACGCACATGCGCCGCGCCACCGGCGGCACGCTGCTGGTGCCCTCGATCGCCGAGCGCGTCGCCAAGGCGGGCGGCTTCATCGCCTTCTCGAACGTCTCGCCGGGCGCCGCCTACTTCCTCGACCCCGAGCATTTCGGTCACATCCATCACCGCGCGGGTTCGTTCGCGCCCGGCGGCAAGAGCATCGGCGTCCTCGACGTCACCCACGATTCCGCCGGCGACTGGGCAATGACCCAGCGCTTCTGCGCGGAGGTGCTTGTGGATGCGAAGCCCGCGGTGGCTTTCATCTGGATCTGCGATCCCGACCATACGCTGCATGCGGTGCCCTTGGGCTCGCCCGCCCATACCGACGTGCTGCGCCAGGCCGATCGCTGCGTCGCCGAGGTCCATCGCACCGTCGAGCGGTTGCGCGGCGAAGGCGAGGAGATCCTGCTGCTGGTCGGGTCCGACCATGGCCATGAGACGATCGGCGACAGCATCGACATCGAGGACTGGCTGGCCTCGCACGGCCTGAAGCAGCTTCTGGACGCGGGCGACGTGGCCGTGGCGGGGCAGGGCACCTCGGCGCTGCTCTACGCGACCGATCGCGGCCGCGCCGGTCTGCTCGGCATCGTCGAGGAGATACGCCGCGCGCCGTGGTCCGCCGACGTCCTGATCGGTGACGACCTCGCCGCAAAGGGGTTCACGGCCGATGGCGTCGTCGCTGCCGTCGACATGGCGCGCCAGAGCGAAGCCAATCCCTACGGCGTACCGGGCCGGCGCTGGATGGCGAAGGAAGGCAAGCCCGTGCCGGTCGGCTGCGGCCAGCATGGCGGCCTGGGACCGGACGAGACCCGGCCGTTCCTCATGGTCAATGATGGCCGGTCGTCGGGAACG
>Ga0081539_10004326_pt1 | contig 15841 bp, 13 predicted proteins | sample TabmetS4T2R2_FD_71023 | JGI IMG/M metagenome (GOLD analysis project Ga0081539, IMG submission 71023) | Tabebuia heterophylla rhizosphere microbial communities from the University of Puerto Rico - S4T2R2 | ecosystem: Host-associated > Plants > Roots > Rhizosphere ...
ACACGACCGGATCGGGATAGTTAAACGGCGCCCGAATAGCTGCCAAGTGAACCAACGCATCGCAGCCGCGCAAACTGGCAGCGAACTGCCCGAAATCGCGGGTGTCAGCGATCAGAAAATCTACTCCCGGCAGGTGGTTGGCAGGGAAAGCGCGGTCAATACTTACTACGGAATGGTTCTGTTCAAGCAAATACGGGATCAGGTTGCGGCCCATATCGCCGTTTCCGCCTGTAACTGCGATCCTCATTCTGTTTCCTTTGATTTTTTGCGCGCTTCAGAGGCGAGAACTTCCTCCAACATCGAGTTCATGTGTCCCTGCATTAATAAGCGAGCCTGGGACGCATTGCGTGACTTTAGGGCATCAGCAATGAGTGCATGATAACGCAAGGCGCGCAACACAGCGTTCGGATCCAACAGAATCCCCCGACGACTCTCCAGGAGTAAATCGCTAACACCTTCTATCGTTTGATACAAGATGGGATTGCGCGCAGCATGGGCAATCTGACGATGGAACAAAACATCAAGTTCGGCAAAACCATGACCGTTCTTTTCTTCTTCTTCCATTTGCCGTACCAGCCCTTCGATCTCAGCCAACTCATCGTCGGTACCTCGTTCAGCGGCCAGATACGCCAGTTCTGGTTCCAAGATACGACGCGTTTCAGCCAAGGCGAGGAGCAGACCGTCGCCCACATTTTGAAACTGACTGGATAATACAGTGGATGGCCGTACTCCTGTGACGTAGACGCCGCTCCCATGTTCAATCTTAATCAAGCCAATGGATTGCAACGAGCGCAAGGCCTCACGGATCGTTCCTGCGCCCACGTGCAACTCTTTTGCCAACTGCGCAATACTGGGTAGGCGATCTCCTGGTAACCAATCGCCCTGACGGATTCGCTGCTGCAACTCTTCAAATATACTATGATACACACGATACCCGCGAACAGTGGCTCTTTCTGCGTTGGGAGCGGAGGCTAATTTTGAGGCCGATTTGGTCATGGGTATCTCATTGATGGAATTGGCTTTATTCAAAAGTGAGTTCCCATATGGCGCCAGGCTCGCCATAGTCCAACACATATAAACGATTCTCGATGAGCACTGCGTCAATGGGATTATGGAATCCGCGTGCAATCTGAGTAGTGATCGCTTCATAATTGTCCCCCGTCTTCGTCAGCTGCAGGTGGAGCAAGTCTTGACCTTGATCGCTAAGAGTGCCGCCAGCGGCTCCCCAACTCAAGAGGAAAGCGCTTAAGGTATCCCCCTCGCTACGCCACTGCGCGGGCATTTCTGTGTCAGTAACAAACACTAGACCTAATGGCGCGCGATGGGGCGTAAACGTGGAGAGCGACCTTCCCTCTGCATAAGCGTTATGTTCCTTTCCATCGTCGCCGCGGTATATCATGGCATCCGGTCCAAGGTTAACGACCGGATCGGTGAACTCACTGGGGGGCTCTGGAAAATCTGGATCATTATGATAGAGACCATTGTCAGTCGCAAAAAAGCCCGGTTGCAAATGCAGGTCTTTGGCCGGGTCATAATCCGCAAATTGCTGTGGATTATCCTGCGTACCAAAGCGCCAGGGGAACCCATAATGCAAACCATCGCGAATCCAATTGAGCTCGTCAGGATAGTCGGCATCGGGACCATTATCTACTGCGAACAAGTCCCCATTGGGCGCGAACGCCATATCGTAGGCATTACGTGTGCCACGGGCAAAGATCAATCCTTGCTCCATGAGCGCAGCTTCATCATTCGGTAAAATCAGTTCTACGGAACTCGTGGGGAGACGGAGAATCTTGGCAGTAAGAGGAACGTCTCGAGTATTCGGGAAGGCGCCATCGTTGTCTTCCACCTCACCATGCTCGGTACGCGATCCACCATTGATGTAGATCCATTGATCATCAGGGCTGACAACGATGCCGTTATACAAGTGGTCGTAGTACGTATTGCTCAATGGATAGGGTTCCGAGGAAGCGAGGGTCTCCCAAGTAAATCCATCTTGATCATTCGGCGTGCCTTTACGAATCACTACTTGAGTCTTCGTCTCGTCAACAGTGGTATTCAAAACGACGTATAACGTTCCATCTGATCCAAAGGCCATACCGGTTCCCGCGCCTTTGATATCCCGAATGGAGGCAACCTTCTTGCGTAAGGCGGAGGCAGAGATATTACTCAACCGAAAGATGCCTTCTTCTGACTTTAGCATATAAATATCGCCGTTCGCAGGGTTGCGCACTAGCCGGATGTTGTTTGGGCCGACCTCTAAGACCTTGCGTAGCGTGATATCTGACCGCAACAGAATGGGCCCCTCCGCGATCGGTTGACTTTCGAATGGTGTGGGGGTGGTAAGAGAACTTGTAACGGGGGCACTTTCTGTATTGCTAACAGGGCTTGTCGCAGGAGCACTCGTCGGTGCGGATGGCTGACAGTTTGAAATCGTCAGGGCGAATAGGAGGATAAAAATTAAGGGATGACTACGCGTTAAACCTAATTTGACAACCAATTTATTTCCGAGCATTCTTCCTCCGATAAGTATGGTTCTCGTACAGGAATAAGCGCCTTAGCGCTGCATGTTATGAACTAGGCTTTAAGGACTGATGTTCAGATCTGGAGCTGATCTTCCGCAATACGAATCATGAGTCTTACCTGCATTCATGCTGGATGGGAGTAGCTAGTCATCTAAAATTTACTGCAGCCAAACCTGTATCAAGAATTCTTGGAATTTCTGTACTAGCAAGCAGTGGATTCCTCCAAGTTTCTGCATAAGATATTCACGAACAAGATGATTACAGGCGCACTAACTCATCCTATCTCTTGAGAATCACATTAACCAACCATTTACAAATAATTGACATAAAACTGCCATTCGCCTATAATTTTAGCCGTGATCTCTTAAAATTGCAACATTGTGACACTAAAGGAGGTGGCTGGCATCGATAACTCATCCTATCTCTTCTAGTCAGTGTTCGTAACGGATCCCATTCAATAGTATATTCGCGAGGAGATCAAATCATATGAACAAGCTCAAGTTAATAAGCCTGATAGCTTTGATTGCTATCATGGTAAGTGCTTGCGGCACCCCTGCGGCGACACAGGAGCCTGCTGCGACAGGAGCCGCTGCAGGAACAGAGTCACCCGTTCTCACCACAGGTAATCTGCCCGATGTAGCCCGTGAAGACACAGTCGTACTCGGCTGGAGTATTTCTTCACCAATTGGCGTCACGAATCCCTGGGCTGTGCCCGGCTACACTCATCAGGAAGGCAATGTGTTCTTGTGGGAAGCTCTGTCGTACTACGGTATTTTTTCCAGCGAGGAAATCCCGTGGCTGGCAGACAGCATGGAGTACAACGACGATTTCACCCAACTGACCATCAAATTGAACCCCGATGCAGCTTGGAGCGATGGCACGCCTCTGACATCGAAAGATGTATTGTTTACATTCAATGGCCAACTGACCAACGATAAGCTGCCTTATCACTCTTCCTTCGACCAGTTTGTGAAGGACATGTCAGCGCCCGATGATCAGACGGTGATTGTCAACTTTAAGATTCCGGCTCCGCGCTTTAAATATGAAGTATTGACATTCAAATTCGATACGGGAATTCCGATCGTGCCCGAGCATGCTCTGAGCAAGGAAGCAGATGTGAATGCTTTCCAGGGTGGTCTTGAAATGCCTCACTCGGGACCGTACAATCTCGTTCTGTGGGATGCCAACCAAAAGATTTATGATTTGCGTAACGACTGGTGGGCGGTCAAAGCGGGGAAGATATCCCAGCCCGAGGTCAAGCGTATTGTCATGGTCAACATTGGCGGCCAGGTCGGTCAAAATATGGATGTCGTGATTCAACGCGAAGTCAACAATGAATTTGACGCCATCCTGGATGTTCGTGCTTCCGTGGCAAAGCAAATCCTAGACTCCAACGCCAAGATCACGACCCATTCAGGCAGCGAACCGCCTTATGGTTACCTCGATTGGTGGCCGAACTCCTTGTGGGCAAACACGCAGCTCGAGCCGTTCAATGATCCGAACGTCCGCCGCGCCATGTGCGATACCATCGATCGTAATAAGATCAACGAAGTTGTCTATGATGGCGCTGAGATCGCCACAGTCTATCCGTTCCCGCTGTATCCGAACCTGCAGGCGTTTGCCGAAAGTGAGGCCGTACAGGCCGAGTTCGAGGCCAATGCCTCGAACGCCATGAAGACCGGTAACGCAGACCTGGCTGAAACCGAACAGTTGATGACCGAGGCTGGCTTCACCAAAAATGCAGATGGGCTTTGGGAGAAAGACGGAGCAACAGTGCCTGCTGTCATCCAGGGTTTTGAGGGTATTCACAGCGATATCGTTCCGGTATTGGTAGAAATGCTAAAAGCTGGCGGATTCGATGCGAGCATCAACTTTGGCTCCGATGCCTATAACAACATGGCAGATGGCAAGCCCGGACTGTATATGTTCGGCCACGGTGCCAGTACTGTGGATCCATACGCCGTGTTGGACTTGTATTCCAGCCGGAATGCTAAACCGATTGGTACCACTGCTGGGAATAACAGTTTCGCACGCTACAGCAATCCCGAGATGGATGCCCTCCTTGATACGATGGCGCCATTGTCGGCGGACGATCCCGCGTTCCAGGAAGCCGCTGCCAAAGCGATGGGGATATATTGGAGAGACACCATTGATTGCCCTGTTATCCAGTGGCTGCATCGTATTCCCTACAACCAAACCTACTGGACGAACTGGCCCACGGCGGCAAACCCGGCCATGGGCGAAAATGGAGCCTTTTGGGCCGAGACGGGCATGTTGGTTATCACTGGCCTTAAGAAAGCCCAATAAGATTTGATTTTCCCATTACGTGACGTGCACAAAACACGTCACGTAATCGTTTTAGGTTGATGTAGTGGCAACTTAACATCGATCATTCACCGGAACCATCCAAATATAGGGACGTTGATACCAACGTCCCTATATTCTCAAAGAGGTTAGGTTTTTTTAATCTGCTCGTGTTATTATCGATTTATCACATCCAAGGCAAGGAGAAGCGTCATGATTAGACTTATCATTCGTCGTCTGCTCTTCCTCATTTTGGTGATCTGGGCTGCCTCAACGATTACGTTTTTTATCCCGCGGCTCTCTGAAAAGAACCCGGTACGAGAGCGATTTGCCGAATTGGCCCGCTCAGGCGGTTTTTCACCTGCTGACATGGACAAGATCATTGCCGCTTACAGCGCTAAATTCGGCCTCGACAAGCCACTATGGGCGCAATACCTGGATTATATGAGCAGCGTCGCTCGTTTTGACTTGGGAGTGTCATATAACAAATACCCCAAAACCGTAATGGGTTTAATTATGGATTCGTTGCCATGGACAATCGTTCTCCTACTGGTGACAACCGTATTATCCTTCGTCCTTGGGAACTTGTTGGGCGCGATTGCGGCGTGGCCGCGCGCACCGCAATGGGTTCGTTCCTTCGCCACACCTTTCATCCTTTTTCAGGGAGTGCCACCAGTATTGATGGGGGTGCTCCTTTTGTTTTTCATCGCCTTCAGACTTAAATTGGCGCCGCTGGGAGGTGCCTATTCTACTGGTGTGATCCCCAACTGGTCCTCGCCCGCGTTTATTTGGGACGTTGTCCATCATCAGATCCTGCCGGCATTAGCGCTATTGTTGGGCTCCGTCGGAGGCTGGGTTCTGACCATGCGTGGTATGGGCGTGACGATCCAAGGCGAAGATTACGTTAACTTCGCGGAACACAAAGGCCTAGATGGCTACACTATTTTCAAGGATTATTACTTACGAAATGCCCTTTTGCCACAAGCAACCGGCCTGGCGCTTGCATTGGGCACCGTGGTAAGTTCCGCAATCGTTATTGAATCACAATTTGGGCTGCCGGGCTTGGGCCGGGTTTTAGATGCTGCCATTCGTTCTAACGATTTCCTGGTCATCTATGGTGTTGTCTTATTCGTTACGATTGCTGTCGCGACCTTGATGGTGATTATGGAATTTATTTACCCGTTGTTGGATCCACGCATTCGCAATGCTTAAGGAGACTTCCCTATGGCCTCTATCACGCTCACCCAGCCTGAAATCTATCGTCCGTCTCGGTCAATATTGTTATTTCGCTACCTGCGTCGAAACATCGGTCTGGCGATCGGCTTCTTCATTCTCCTCCTGCTGGTTGCCTTCACTGTCTATGGGTTGGCGACTGCCGATCTTTCCGATGCATATCCTCTGAGTGTAAAGAGCAAGCAACCTCCCAGTTTGGAATTTCCGCTTGGCACTGATTTCTTCGGCCGTGATTTATACGTGGCAATGGTGGTAGGCTTAAAGCAAACAGCCACCATTGGTATTCTTGCTGGTGCCTTAGGCACCCTCATTGGCGTGTTGTTAGGATTTGTCTCTGCCTACTTCGGTGGTTTGTTGGATACGATCATCAAAGGTGTATGTCAAATCCTCACACCCATCCCTGCCCTTTTGATCCAGGTGATCATTGCTGGTTCGCTCGATAAACGTGATGTCACAATTTACACGATGGCATTTGTGGTGGTGCTACTCGCCTGGATGGGACCAACCCTGGTGATCCGAGCGCAGGTTCTCACAATGAAGGAACGCCAGTTTGTTTCTGTTGCCAAGCTTTCTGGTATGGGGGACCTGGGCATCATATTTGGGGAAATTCTTCCGAACCTGCTGCCATTCATTGCCGCTGCCTTTGTAAACCAGGTGTTTATTGCAGTATATGCTTCGTTTTACCTAGCAGTGTTGGGACTTGGTCCACTGCGCGAACCATTGCTTGGTAATACGATTTGGGCAGCCCAGGCGCAAAGTGCTTTCTTCAATAATTGGTGGTGGTGGCCCGTATTCCCAGCTGTGGCGCTGGTCTTGATCCTTGGTTCGCTCGCTCTGATCAATATGGGCTTGGATGAACTTGCTAATCCCCGCATTCGCAGAGCGGAATAATCCATGATCGCCCCTTCGACCACAATGAAAGATTCTGTCGTTCTTCAGGTCAGGAATTTACAGGTAAGTTACTACACAGATGCTGGACGTGCTCGTGCTTTGGATGGGGTGAGCTTGAACCTTTGTGCTGGTGAAAAACTTGGACTCGTTGGTGAATCAGGTTCGGGAAAGAGCACCATGGCCTTAGCAATGATGCGGATGATCAAACCTCCCGGTCGAATTGAAGGGGGAGAGGTGATCGTGGATGGGACGGATCTGATTCATATTTCCGATGAGGCTATGCTTAAGGCGCGCTTGAGCAAGATTGCCTACATCCCCCAAGGTGCAATGAACTCGCTAAATCCTGTGATCAGAATTGGCGCGCAGATGATGGATGCGATCAAAGCACATCAGGATGAATCAACATCAGATTGGATATCTGAGGCAGCGATGGAAAAACGCTGCAAACAGGCGCTTGAGTCCGTCGATCTCAAGAGTAGCGTGTTCAAAATGTATGCACATGAACTGAGTGGCGGCATGAAACAACGAGTTTGCATCGCCATCAGTATTTTGCTGCGGCCGAAGGTCATTATTGCCGATGAGCCCACGAGTGCTCTCGATGTGGTTACGCAACGACAGGTCATGGAAACCATTGACCGTGTGCAGGAACAGATCGGCGCGGCGGTCATTTTGATTGGACACGATATGGGTCTGATGGCGCAATTCGTGGATAAAGTGGCGGTCATGTATGCCGGGCGGCTTATGGAGTTGAGTAATGTCCGCCAGATGTTCACCGACCCCAAACATCCGTATGCCAAAGCACTTATTCGAAGTCTACCCAACCTGGAGAACAAGGGTGTGTTCAATGGCATCCCGGGAATGGCACCCGCCTTGTTACAACTTCCCGGTGGATGTGCCTTTCATCCTCGCTGCCCCTATGTGATGGAAATATGTAAGACCAAACGACCCGAACCCAGTACCCTTCCTGGTGAACGTATCGTCGAATGCTATCTTTATCCGACAAACGCCTGACCTATGACCAACCTACTTGAACTTAAAAATGTTTCGAAAATTTACTCGAGAGGGTTGCTATCACGCGTTTCTACCACGGCGTTGAATAATGTTTCCTTAAGCCTGGATAGCGAGCACCCCACGGTGATGACGGTAGCTGGGGAAAGCGGCAGTGGGAAAACCACCCTGGCGATGCTTTTGTTAGGCTTTATCGAGCCAACCTCGGGTCAAATATTTTATAAAGGTCAAGATATTCACGCTCTACGCGGAGAAGACCGGATGATGTTCCGGCGCGAAGTGCAAGCCGTTTTCCAGGATCCGTTCGCTGTGTTCAATCCCTTCTATACCGTAGATCATCTGTTAGCGGTTCCCATAAAGCGTTTCAAGCTTGCCAAATCAAAGAGCGAAGCACAGGATAAAATGGTTGAGGCGCTTACCGCAGTCGGTTTGCGGCCGGGAGATGTGCTGGGTCGTTTTCCACACCAACTTTCGGGCGGCCAGCGACAACGGATCAACGTGGCTCGTGCGCTAATGCTGCGGCCCAAATTGTTGGTTGCAGATGAGCCTGTTTCCATGGTCGACGCGTCGCTGCGCGCCAATATCCTGGAAACTTTGCGCAGCTTGCAAAAGAACTATGGGGTCTCGGTCATCTATATTACTCATGATCTCACGACTGCTTACCATGTGGCAAAGTCCATTGTGGTTCTTTATCGCGGCTCGGTGATGGAGGCAGGGGATGTAGATGCAGTCATTAAGTCCCCTCAACATCCCTATACCCGCTTGTTGGTCGATTCCATTCCATGGCCCGATATCGACCGACGTTGGGGCGAAACCGAGATCAAAGCGAGGGAAATGGATTTAACGGAGCAGGTTGTTGGCTGTCGTTTTTCCTCCCGTTGTCCATTTGTCATGGAGAAGTGTAGTCAGGATCCTCCACTCTTCCAGCTTAATAATTACCAGGCTGCATCATGTTTTCTCCTGGAAGGACAGCCGGTGATTGCGCCCGAAAAACTATCGGATTTGTTGCCTGTTTAATGCTCCATTCCTATTCATAAATCAGGCAGAATAATATGTCGATACCCAGGCCGTTGCTTTTTGCGCTGACAGGATGGCTGATTGGTGCGATTGTGGTTGTCGCGATTGGTTTTTCCTGGCCCGGCATTTTCCCCGCGATTACGGTCGTTGAACATTATTATGGCGCTGGACCAGACCTGCTCACCATTATCGCTTTTTCCGTTATTCTGGCTTCGCCAGGTGGTTTGGTAGGCGGATTGATCGGCAGCCGTATCCCCAGGGAGGGAGGACAAACGGAGCAGTTTTACATGGCCGGCATCATGGGAATTATTTTTTCGCTGCCGTTTGCCTGCCTGATTTTGTGGTTCTTCACCGGGTGGTAGCTAGAAGGGACGTTCGTGGTTAAAGCTCATTATGCCAAAAGAGATAGCGGGCATCGTTCCAATCGTAGCTGCAACCTTTACCAACTCGGGAACGTTGGATGAGGATAGTTTCCAGTCCCTGCTCCGACATTTGATTGCCACAAATGCCTCCGCGCTGACCTTGTTTGGGCTTGCTACCGAATTTTATAAATTGGCTGACGATGACCGCGGCCGCATGCAGAGACTCATGTTAGCCGAGACAACCCGTTCTCAATCTGTCGCGGGCATCATCTCCATCACCGACCATAGCTGGGAGGTGGCCTCCCAACGGGCGCGCGAGGCAGAAGAGCAGGGTGCGGATGCCTTGATGCTCCTCCCTCCTTATTTCTTGAACCCTGGGGAGGATGCCATCCTGGAGCATCTCAAGCGCGTCATCGGCTGTGTGAAAATTCCAGTGATCATTCAATACGCGCCGCTGCAAACTGGTGTGCGCATCGCACCCGATATGTTTCTCAGCTTGCGCGACCTCCTCCCCAATGCTGATTTCGTAAAAGTGGAAACTCAGCCACCCGGGCGCTATGTATCCCAACTTGTAGCGCGTTCACAGGGCAAGTTAAAATCATTCGTTGGGTATGCAGGTGTGCAAATGCCAGATGTGCTTGCGCGCGGCGCCACCGGTATCCAACCAGGATGTTCGTTCACCGAGATCTATGTGGAATTATGGCGTCTTTGGCAGGTCGATAAGCCGGCCTTCCTGATCCTTCATCATAGACTTCTTCCTTATATTGGCTACTGGATGCAAAGTGTTGAACTAATCATAAAAGTCGAGAAAGTCATCCTGAAACGACGCGGCATTATTACCAGCGATTATTGTCGTAGTCCTTCTTATACTCTGGATAATAGTGAACAGATGCAGATTGAACAGTTCATCAGCGAGTTTGCAGAGTGGCTTCAATGACAGTTGCCGATTACATCTGCTATCGTACTCCAACGCCTCCAGTCGTGGATGGACATTTAACGGAATCAGTCTGGACAGCGGTCCCTACATCTCCACGCTTCGTCGATATGGCTACGGGCGATCCGGCGTTCTTCGACACACGCGCCGCGGCGCTATGGGATGACACGAATTTGTATATTGGCTTTTGGGTCGAGGAGCCCTTTGTCGAGGCGCACCTCACAGAACGTGATTCCCTGATCTTCATGGAGAATGATGTGGAGGTCTTCATCGACGGGGGCGATTGTTATTACGAGCTCGAGGTCAATGCGCTCAACACTATCTACGAAGTTTTCTTTATCTGGCAGGATGCCTATCAACGCGGCAGCAAGTTCGATGTGCCGGAATTTGACCTGATCGCGCGCAAGGCTTTATCGTTCGGCGGCAACTATGATCGCAGTGGGTGGAGTTTTTGGCGCGGCACACATCCGCGCGGTGTGCGCTGGGCTTTCACCGATTGGGATTTTCCGGGTTTGCAATCCGCTGTGCGAGTGAACGGCGTGATCAATAACCGCTCAGTCGTCGACAAAGGTTGGACAGTGGAACTCGCCTTCCCGTGGAGCGGAATGAACTGGCTGGCCAATGGCCGTTCCCTTCCGCCGCAGGAAGGTGATGTGTGGAATATTTTCTTTGGGCGCTTCGAGAAACTGGAGGTGGCAGGAACGTTGCCACAGCCCCAACCTGCGTGGTGCTGGAATGCGCATCGTATTCTTGATACACACTTGCCTGAAAAATTCACGAAGGTGCAATTTTCGAATCAGTATGTGGAGGATGTATGAGTCCGTTCTCCATCAACCGCACATCTATAGAAGGCTTTGAAAGTATTTGTGTTCATACTGGCTCGATCGAACTAACGCTGATCCCTGAATTGGGCGGCAAGATCAGCAGTCTTCGTGATACGCGCACCAAGCGTGAGTGGTTATGGAGACACCCGCGCTATCCATACAAACGCCTACCTTATGGAAGTTCCTATATTGCCGAAGCAGATACCGGCGGTTGGGATGAATGTTTTCCCAGTGTAGCCGCGTGTTTCTATCCGTCCGATCCCTGGCGAGGTGTCGCGATTCAAGATCACGGCGAGTTATGGTCACAGACCGCTGAATTGGATATCGACGAACATGATGAAACCATAACATTACTGACCCGCTGGCAGGGGATTGCTTTGCCCTACACATTTACTCGGACAATTACGCTTGTTGCCAACTCGTCCGTCCTTCGAACAAACTATAACGTGATGAATGATGCCGATCAGCCTATGAATTATGTTTGGAGTATTCATCCTTTACTGGCCATTGAACCAGGTATGGAGCTGCAACTGCCTTCCTCGGCGCGTTTTCACGTTGCTGGTTCGATCCCGCAAGATTTGATATCGTCTGCGCAAAATGTACAATATCCCTTTGCCGCGTCCGCATTGAATTTTCCCTGGTTGCCTGAACCATCGGTTGGGCGGGCAATAAAAATCTGGAGCGATCCCTTGCCCGCCGGTCATGGCTGGGCAGTCTTATGTGCCAAGGATGGCGAGTTTCGGATGAGCTGGGACGTTGCTCATCTTCCACAGGTGGCAGTATGGATGAACTTTGGGGCATGGGCAGCCGATGGAGGAACACCCTATTACAACCTGGGTCTCGAACCCTGTATCGGCGCGCAGGATTCGCTGGCAAATGCTGTTACCCAGTATCACTTGTACGCAACCCTTCCCCCACATGGATCAAATCCGTGGTGGTTGGAGATTGAGTTGAACGCATGAAAAAACCCGGCCTCTTCAAGAAACCGGGTTTCAGGTTGTGGAAAATCATGGCTGTATGCCATGTGCTTTCAGGTAATCCATTACGCTCTGTACCGCTGGGTCTGGCACAGTCTGAGCAGATGGATTGCTGTGCGCATTGATGTAGTTTGACACACTCTGCACACCTGCCTCCGGCACGGCTTGAGCAGATGAGTCGCTATGCGCCTCCAGGTAATCTGTGACACTCTGTACTGCCGCCTCAGGGACAGATTGGGGCTGGACTACTGGCGCGGCAGCGCCGGTATCGGGTATGCTCGCGGTCGTTGCGCGGCGGCTCACACCTTGGATAGCCAGGGTGAAAACGATAAGCAGGAGGCTGGCACCCAGCCAAAACCAAAGATTTCTGAGTAGACGTTGCATGTTCATGATGTTTCTCCTTTTTGTTGATCACTGATATATTTGGTTTAGTGATCTTTCAACAGGATAGCTGATAACCGCTTGACAGATATGCGCTTTCTTGACAGATACTCGCCGAAAAGTTGACAACCACGCTATACTGTAAAAGTCAACCCTGTTTTTGCTCAGAAAAGAATCCATGCCGCGCGCTTCAACCATCACGCCCGAAAAATTCGCCACCTTTGGTGAGTTGCTCCGATTCCTCCGCCGCAAAGCGGACTTGACCCAACGCGAACTTGCCATTGCAGTCGGATACAGCGAATCCCAGATCAGCCGTCTGGAGCAAAACGAGCGCGCTCCTGAAGAAGCCACACTCGCTGCGCGCTTTGTCCCAGCGCTGTATATCGAAGATGAGCCTCAATTGGTGGCGCGGCTTCTCGAACTGGGAGCTTCAACTCGTACTCACACCTCCCAAGCGGCTGCGCTCCAGCCGATTGCGGAGGCAAAGTCTACGCCGCACAACTTGCCGATCCAGTTGACCAGTTTCATTGGAAGAGAGAAAGAGATTGCCGAAATCAAGCGATTACTCTCTGATGAGAGCGTTCGATTGCTTACCCTCACCGGTCCTGGTGGATGTGGTAAGACTCGTCTTGCTTTGCAGGCTGCCTCTAGCCTGCTCGATGGTTTCCGTGATGGTGTCTGGCTGGTGGAATTCGCGCCACTGACTGAGGCAGCGCTTGTGCCGCAGACTGTGGCTGTTATATTAGGCTTGAAAGAAGAACAGGGTTATCTCCTTCTCACAACACTCACTAATCATTTGCTCAGCAAGAGAGTGTTGCTCGTTTTGGACAATTGTGAGCATCTCATCCAACCCATTGCACAACTGGCCGAGACTATATTGCAAACTTGCCCGGATGTGCATATTCTTTCCACGAGCCGCGAGATATTGGCCATTGCAGGCGAGCGCGCCCTGTCTGTGCCGTCCCTCTCGCTGCCTGACCAGCATGAGTCTCTTTCGATCGAGTTATTATCACAATATGAAGCGGTGCGATTGTTCACAGATCGCGCCGCTGTTGTTATGCCGGGTTTCTCTCTTGTGCTAGATAATGTCCATGCCATCGCGCAAATCTGCCAGAGGCTGGACGGCATCCCATTGGCAATTGAGTTGGCGGCGGCGCGTATCAAGATTCTGAGCGCGGAACAAATCGCGGCGCGGTTGAACGATGCGTTTCATCTGTTAACGGGCGGAAGCCGCACGGCTTTGCCCCGCCAACAAACGTTGCAAGCGACGATGGGTTGGAGTTACGATCTTCTCTCAGAGAAGGAACAACATCTTTTCAACCGATTATCTGTTTTTGCAGGTGGATGGACGTTGGAAGCAGCGGAGGCTGTCTGCGCAGGTGATGGAATTGAATCAGGTGAGATATTGGATCTGTTGATGCAGTTGGTGAACAAGTCGCTCATCATCACTGAGCGAGTGCAGGGGGAGGAGATCAGTTATCGCATGTTGGAGATCATCCGCCAGTACGCGTTGGAGAAACTAACAGCGAGTAGCGAGCTGAATGAGGTGCAAAGGCGACACGCAAGGTACTATCTGGCTCAAGCACAGGCTAATGTATTTGCTCCGGGGTTATATCCATTGGAGCAGAAGCACGATAATATGCGGACAGCGCTGGTGTGGTGTTTGTCGGACACAGGTGATGCGGAATCGGGGTTGCACCTAGCTGCCGCGATAGCACTTGGCATGTTTCATCCGGCGGAGGCATGTCGATGGTTAGAAGCGGCACTGGCGCGCGCGGACACACTAGGAATGGTTGCAACATTCGCTCGAGCCGATGCGCTTCTTGCGTTGGGAACCATCCTCGCGGTCCAGGGTGATTACGCTGCGGGACGTGCTCATATGACGCAGAGCCTGAAAGTTTTCCGGGAATTGGGGGAACGTTCACGAATTTCTTTCGCGCTCAATCGCCTGGGGTGGCTGGCGCGTGAGCAAGGTGATTCAGTCGCTGCACGCGCCCATTTAGAGGAGAGCATAGCGCTCAATCGAGAGTTGGGCAATAAAGTTCGCATTGCCTGGGGATTAATTACTCTCGGCGAAGTTGCACTATTACGAGAAGAAGATACAACGTGGGCTATACCTCTGCTCGAAGAAGGGCTGGCTTTGATGAAGGAGCAAAAGGATGCTCGGGGAGCATTGGGCGCCGGTTGGGCGCTCAACCATCTTGGGCATATTGCGCAGGTTCGAGGCGAGATCGCGCGCGCAAGGCGCCTGCACGAGGATAGCATATCCCTGTTTCAACAACTTGAAGAACTTCCTATTGGCATCGTATGGGGATTCCAGAGCCTTGGGGAGATAGCACTGGCGGAGGGCAAAGCAGTAATAGCAGCCAGGCATTTTGTGAATGCTCTGGGAATATCTCAGGATGAGGGATTTCGAGTGGAGACAGCCTGGTGTCTCGCGGGGTTAGCGGGTGCAGCCGCGCTGAGCGAAGAGCCTGAGCGCGCGGTCTGGCTGTGGGGAGCTGCGGAGGCATTGCGCCAATCAATGGGCGTGCGCGAAGCACCTGCCAGTCGCGCGACTCATGAACGTCTCAAAAATGTAGTTCGCCAGCAATTGGGCCAAGCCGCATTCAATGCAAAATGGGCTGAGGGGCAAGCCGCTTCTGTGGAACAGGCAATCGCCAAGGTTATGTCATGACTCTAAGCATTGACCTCTCCAATTATCATGCTCTTGTCACGGGCGTGAGCAGCGGCATCGGCGCGGGTATCGCGGATACACTGGCTCAGGCGGGATGCGACATTGCAGGCTGCGGGTTGGAAGCAAGTGAAAGCGATGGCGCTAAGCATTTTGTTGCCACTGTCCAAAATTATGGGCGGCGCGCCATGTATCAATCGTCTGACATCTCGGATGCTGATGAATCTCGTTCTTTTGTTGATTGGGCGGCAGCACAACTAGGTGGTATTGACATTGTGGTCTCGAATGCTGGGCGTAATTTTTTCAAGGGTGTTGAAAAAGTCACGGATACAGATTGGGACGCGAATATTAACTTGAACCTGGCTGCGCACTGGCGCGTGGCGCAAGCCGCAAAGCCTTTTCTCGATCAAGCGCGTACGCCGGTTATCATCATTATCACTTCCAATCATTCGCTTTATACGCTGCGGAATTCCTTCCCATACAATGTGGCAAAAGCTGGACTGGTGGCGATGGTGCAATCCATGGCAATCGAATGGGGACCACACATCCGCGCCGTTGGCGTTGCCCCAGGCTTTGTCGATACGCCGCTTGCCGAAGCCTGGTTCAATGAATTTCCAGACCCGGCCGCCAAGCGCAAGCAAATTGTGGATTTGCATCCCGTGGGCCGCCTTGGCACTCCCCGGGATGTTGGAGCCTTATGTGCCTTCCTGT
>Ga0081539_10004327_pt1 | contig 15835 bp, 7 predicted proteins | sample TabmetS4T2R2_FD_71023 | JGI IMG/M metagenome (GOLD analysis project Ga0081539, IMG submission 71023) | Tabebuia heterophylla rhizosphere microbial communities from the University of Puerto Rico - S4T2R2 | ecosystem: Host-associated > Plants > Roots > Rhizosphere ...
AAAAGCAATGTCGCCTCCTGTTCAAAGCCCTGCGGGCTAACCAACCACTGCACCGTATTGCTGCCCGCTTGCGGTTCCTGCTGAAACTGAAAGGACGCGGTTGGGCAGCAAACGGTGACCGGGCGCGTTAGCCATCGACGTAAAAGTTAGGGGTACATTTAATGCCCAAGGTCTTTATCAGCCATTCGTCGCACGACTGGCCTTTCGTGGAGCAAGAGATCATTGCCCCGCTTAAGCGCCATGGGGTCGAGACGTGGTACTCCCGCGATCATATCCAGGCTACTTCTGACTGGGAGAAGAGCATCCGTAAAGGCCTTTCAGCCTGCGACTGGTTCTTGGTGGTGCTGTCGCCGCAGTCCGTGGAATCGGAATGGGTCCGATCAGAATTGCATTGGGCGCTGGAACACCGTGCCAACTACATCATTCCAGTTCTTATCAAGACGTGCAACTCCACTGACCTACACTTGAGATTGGCACGCGTCCAGCACATCGACTTTCGCAATGACCTGCAAGACGCGCAAAAGCAGTTACTCAAAATTTGGAACATCGACTACGAATACAAGCGGCAACCACATGAGTTACGACTTGTCCAAGGACCGTTTGATTTGCAGGGAGCTATCTACCCACTTCGCGGCAGGGTCATTGTGGGGAGAAGACCCGACCAAAGCTCGGACCCAGACTGCACAGTGATAACGCTGAGTGACGATTGCCTTGCGCGGCGACACGCGGAGTTTGTACTTAAAGAAGATGGATACGTTCATGTAACCGATCTCGACAGTCCGAATGGAACCCTCGTCAACGGCAGATGCATCAGGTCGGCAGTGCTGCACGATGGAGACGAAATTCGATTAGGTAGATCACTCTTTGTGTACCGCCATTTTCCCAAGGACTCGGACCAGGGAGGGACGATGCAATCAGAAGGGATGGCTAACCTGCCGCGCCACCGCATCGCCGCCCTGTTGCGGATGCTGCTGAACCTGACAGGGCACAGTTGGGCGGCTCGCGGTGCGCGGGGGCGTTAGAGCGTAAAGTGGCCGAGTTGAAGGAGCAACTGCGCCGCACTTCGCAGAACCCTTCCCACCCACCGGTCGTGAGCGGTGTCCATCAGGTGGAAAATCGTCCGCGTGCGGGCAGGATTCTGACAGCGGTAGCGTTGCGTGCTATTGGGCTGTTTGCTGGCTTGATCACGTTGTTACTCTGAAAGTCGGGACAAGGGACTACGACCATGGCTATATGGGACCAAATCCGCAAACTAGTTGTTCAATAATGTAACGCTTGTGTCCTTAAGGAGGAATTATGCATCTCTTCGCCTGGGTCCGAGCTTTAGATCGGATAGTCCTGGTCCTTATGACTACGATCTCATTAGCCTTATCCACTTCTGGCTTCCCGCCTGTCTGGGCCGACACTTGGTTTTACCAACCGACGAACTTAACCTCCAATATTCCAGGGCTGGCACTTCACACCGACCCTCACTTAGTGAACCCCTGGGGAATTGCGCTGGGTCCTCAGACTCCATTCTGGGTAGCAGATAATGCGGCAGGGGTGACTACGCTGTACGATGGTATAGGAGAACCTTTTCCACCCCCGGCACCACTGGTCGTGACGATCCCAGCTGCTACGAGTAGTGTTGATCATGGAACTCCCACCGGCGTCGTCTTTAATCCCACCGCCGATTTTGTAGTTACGCTGGGAACCAACTCCGGCCCCAGTCGCTTCCTCTTCGCTACCGAAGATGGGACGATCTCGGGCTGGAACTCCCAGGTCAATTCCGCCGTGGCCATTCGCGTCGTGGATAACTCGGCCACTGGCGCCGTATACAAAGGCCTGGCCTTGGCCTTCACGGCTGCCGGTCCCAGACTCTACGCCGCCAATTTTCGCGCGGGCACGATTGACGAATTTGATCAGAATTTTGCGCCGGTGCGCGTCAGCGGAGCGTTTGTGGATCGGCATGCACCCTCAGGGTTTGCCCCCTTTAATGTCGCCGTCATCAACGGCTTACTATATGTGGCCTACGCGCAACAGGACGAAGACAAAAAAGATGATGTTCCCGGGGTCGGCAACGGCTTTATCAATGAGTTTGATCTCGAAGGGCATTTCCTGCGTCGCTTTGCCCAAAGAGGTCGACTCAACTCCCCTTGGGGGATGACACTAGCACCGTTCGATTTCGGTCGGTTCGGCACCGCGCTGCTGGTGGGCAATTTTGGCGATGGACACATCCTCGCTTTTGATCCAGACTCCGGCTCATTTCTGGGGCAGCTCAATGACGCCAAGGGACACCCGTTAGCTATTGAAGGACTGTGGGGCCTCGCATTTGGCAATGGCAATGTGGCCGGTCCCAGGAACCTCCTCTTTTTCGCAGCGGGTATTAATGACGAGCAGGACGGTTTGTTTGGCAGCATTCAAGCATGCGATCGAAAGCAGGGCTGTTTGTAATTAAAAGGTAGGATGGACAAAAGCGCAGCGTTACCTACCAACCAGACTCTGAGGTCTAACTCTGCGCTGCACCGCATCGCCGCCCTGTTGCGGTTCTGCTTGAAGCCGAAAGTGCACGGCTGGGCAGCTCGCGGTGAGCTTGGGCGTTAGCCAATCATGAAGCGAGCTTCGCCCCGCACGATGAAATAAGGGAGATTTAGTCAATTCAAGGACTTAACATCGCTATTTCATAACAGCCAGTCATGAAGCGAGCTTCGCCCCGCACGATGAAATAAGGGAGATTTAGTCAATTCAAGGACTTAACGTCGCTATTTCATAACAGTCTTCATGACGTGGGGCGTCGCCACCATATATGGAAGTAAGGAGCAAGTCGTTATTCAATGAATTCAATGACTTAGCCGCCTACTCTTATAGCAGGCAGTTTGACGCAAGCGGCGCCGCCCATGATGAAATCAGGGATTTTTTGTCCTATTTCATAGCAGGCTCGGGCGTTTTTCTTGTACTGGAGTGCCCGAAGGAGTAAAAAGCCAGCATGAGTTGTAAGAGCTGCGGGTTTGAGAATCCTGAGGGAATGAAATTCTGTGGGCAGTGTGCTGCACCCCTCAAGTCCCGCTGTCTGAGCTGCAGGTTTGAGAATCCAGCCGGGTTCAAGTTTTGCGGCGCATGCGCTGCGCCGCTCACCGGGCGGACTGCGATTCCCCAGCCCCAACCTCTCCCTGCTAGTCCTGCTCCTGCGAGTTACACGCCGAAGCATCTCGCCGAGCGCATCCGGGCCGAACAGGTCGCGCTGGAAGCGCGGGGCGCAAGGGACGGTGAGCGCAAAACCATCACGGCTTTGTTTGCCGATCTCAAAGGCTCGACCGCATTGATCGAAGGACTTGATCCGGAGGAAGCGCGGGCGATCATTGATCCCGCGCTTCGGCTCATGATGGAGGCCGTCCATCGCTACGAGGGCTACGTCGCCCAGGCATTAGGCGATGGTATCTTCGCCTTGTTCGGGGCGCCGCTGGCCCATGAAGATCACCCCCAACGGGCGCTCTATGCTGCGCTACGCATGCAAGAGGAGATGCGTCGGTATGCCGATAGGCTGCGGGAGCAAGGGCATCCCCCGTTGTTGATGCGAGTGGGGATCAATACTGGGGAAGTCGTGGTGCGCTCGATTCGCAAGGATGATCTGCATACCGACTACGTCCCCGTCGGCCATTCCACGAATCTGGCCGCCCGGATGGAGCAACTGGCGGCGCCGGGCTCGATTCTGGTGACCGAGCACACACGGAAATTGACGGAGGGGTATTTCGAGCTGAAAGCGCTCGGGGCAGCGACCCTCAAAGGAGTAGAGGAGCCGCTCCGCGTCTACGAAGTGCTCGGCGCGGGGCCGCTGCGCACCAAGCTGCAAGTCTCGGCCCAGCGTGGGCTGACCCGCTTTATCGGGCGCCAGGCAGAGATGGAGCAACTCCGCCAGGCCTTAGAGCAAGCCAAGGCCGGGCACGGGCAAATTATAGGTGTGATGGGCGAGCCGGGGGTAGGCAAATCGCGTCTATTTTATGAATTTAAGCTCACGTCTCTCAGTGGCGCTCTCGTCCTGGAAGCGTACTCGGTCTCGCATGGCAAAGCCTCACCGTATCTGCCGGTGATCGAACTGCTGAAAAGTTACTTCCAGATCCAACCTCAGGATGACGAGCGCGCGCGTAAAGAGAAGATCGCAGGCAAGGCCTTGATTCTGGACCGTAGTCTAGAAGGTACGCTCCTCTATCTGTTTGCGCTGCTTGGCTTCGACGACCCGCGCTCGACCTTGGCCCAGATGGACCCGCAGATTCGGCGGCGGCGGACGTTCGAGGCGCTCAAGAACCTCTTCTTGCGCGAGAGTCTCAATCAGCCATTGATCTTGATCTTTGAAGACCTGCATTGGATCGATAGTGAGACGCAAGGATTCCTCGATGTCCTGAGTGAGAGTGTGGCCAGCGCGCGGATTCTGCTGCTGGTGAACTACCGGCCTGAATACCGCCAGGAGTGGGGGCAGAAGACGTACTACACCCAAGTGCGCTTGGCGCCATTCGGCAAAGCGGAAGCGGAAGAATTTCTTAACGTTCTGCTGGGCGACGAGGGAGGGGCGACCGGCCGGTCGCCCCTCTACAGCCTCAAGCAATTGATCTTGGAAAAGACCCAAGGCACGCCATTCTTCATGGAAGAGATTGTCCAGGAGTTAATGGAACAAGGGGTACTCGTGCGCGATGGCGTAGGGGCGCGACTTCAACCTGGCTTTTCCTCCAAAGGCCCTGTACTCCTACACACCGATCTGCATATCCCGACCACCGTGCAAGGCGTGCTCGCCGCCCGCATCGACCGCCTCACGCCGGAAGAGAAGACATTACTGCAACAGCTCGCGGTGATTGGTCGCGAGTTCCCGGTGAGTCTGATCCGTCAGGTTATCCTCCAGCCCGAAGACGAATTGTATCGCCTCCTGGCTTCTCTGCAGCACAAAGAATTTCTCTACGAGCAGCCCGCGTTTCCCGAAGTAGAGTACCTCTTCAAGCATGCACTGACGCAGGAAGTGGCGTATGGCACGGTGCTGCAGGAGCAGCGCAAGCTGTTACACGAACGTACCGGCCAGGCGTTGGAAACCGTGTATGCCGCGACATTGCGTGAGCACTATAGCGACTTAGCCCATCACTACCGTCGTAGCCCCAACACCGAGAAGGCGATCACCTATCTTCATCTGGCGGGACAACAGGCCGTGCAGCGATCGGCCAATACGGAAGCGGTCACCCACCTGACCACGGCCTTAGAGCTGCTCCAGAGTCTGCCTGATAGTCCCGCACGGGCCCAGCAAGAACTCACGCTGCAGCTCACCCTGGGGCCGGCTTTGATGCTCACCAAAGTGGCGGGGGCCCCGGAGGTGGGAGCAACCTACACCCGCGCTCGGGCACTGTGCCGGCAGGTGGGAGACACCCCTCAGCTGTTCACAGCACTGCGTGGCCTGTGGGAGTTTTATCAAATACGGGGGGAGTTAGAAACCGCGCGTGAACTTGCCAACGAGTTGCTCACTCTCGCTCAACATGGACATGACGCGGCGCTGCTCCTAGAGGCCCATAGCGCCCAATGGCAGACTTTGGTGCCGTTAGGCGAGTTTGTTCCTGCCCGCGAGCACCTGGAGCAGGGACTGACCCTGTACAACCCGGCGCAGCACCGCTCCAATGCGTTCCTCTACGGCGGGTATGATCCTGGAGTGTCCTGCCGGGGCTATATGGCGAGGGCGCTGTGGGCTCTGGGCTACCCGGACCAGGCGCTCAAGAGCAGCCACGAGGCAGTGACCCTGGCCCAGGAGTTGTCTCACCCCGGTAGTGTGGCTCTTGCCTTGGCCTATGCCATCATGCTCCATCAGCTCCGCCGCGAGGGGCAATTGGCTCAGGAGCGAGCAAAGGCACTGATCACGCTCTCTCATGAGCCAGTATTTTCGGTCTTTTTGACGTGGGGAAGTATGCTCCAAGGCTGGCAGTTGGCCGAACGGGGACAGGCCGAAAAAGGCCTTGCCCAGATACGCCAGGGCTTGGCTACCTGGCAGGCTGCTGGGGCAGAGCTGTATGTCCCACTCTTTCTGGGCACGTTGGCCCAGGCCTATGCGTTAGGCGGCCAAGTGCAAGAAGGGTTGAGGGTGGTCGCCGAGGCACTGGCTTATGTAGGCAAAACGGAGGAACGCTGGTACGAAGCCGAACTCTACCGCCTTAAAGGCGAACTGATACTACAACAGTGCGAAGTGGAAAGTGAAAAGTCGAAAGTTGAAGAGGCAGAAGCGTGCTTCTCCAAAGCCCTTGAGATCACTCGCAAGCAGCAGGCCAAGTCGCTCGAACTGCGCGCCGTGATGAGCCTCACCCGCCTGTGGCAGCAGCAGGGCAAGAGGGAGGAAGCCTGCCAGCTGCTCGCCGCGATCTACAGCTGGTTCACCGAAGGGTTTGATACGAAAGATTTACAAGAGGCGAAGGCGCTGTTGGACGCACTAGCATAAGGGGGGAAGAGACGATGCAGTGTCGCAGTTGTGGCGTAGAGAACCCCGTGACGGCCAAGTTCTGTATCGAGTGCGCCACGCCCTTTCCGAGACGCTGTCCGCAGTGCGGGACGGATAATCCGCCCCAGGCCAAGTTCTGCGCCGAGTGCGCCGCCTTGCTCGCCGTTCTGCAAGCGCATCAGCCTCCTTCTGTTCTTCACCCTCCTGTGCACTACACGCCGAAGCACTTAGCGGAACGGATTTTGGCCGAGCAGGCAGCGTTAGAAGCCCGTGACGCGCCGGACGGCGAGCGCAAAACTATCACCGCGCTCTTTGCCGATCTCAAAGGCTCGACGGCGCTGATTGAAGGCCTCGATCCCGAAGAGGCCCGAGCGATGATTGACCCGGTGCTGCAGCTCATGATGGACGCCGTGCATCGCTATGAGGGCTATGTGGCACAAGCGTTAGGCGATGGTATCTTCGCGCTCTTCGGCGCCCCGATTGCCCATGAAGATCATCCCCAACGGGCCTTGTATGCTGCGCTGCGCATGCAAGAGGAGATGCGTCGGTATGCCGACAGCCTGCGGCAGCAAGGACAGTCCCCGTTGTTGATGCGGGTGGGGATCAATACCGGGGAAGTCGTAGTGCGCTCGATTCGCAAGGATGATCTGCATACGGACTACGTTCCCGTGGGCCATTCCACCAATCTGGCCGCCCGGATGGAGCAACTCGCTACGCCAGGCTCGATTCTGATAACGGAGGACACCCATCGCCTCATCGAGGGCTACTTCGCCTGCAAAGCGCTGGGTCCTACCCAGATTAAAGGGGTGGAGGTGCCGCTCCACGTCTACGAAGTGGTAGGTGCTGGTCCCCTGCGTACTAAACTGCAGATTGCGGCCCGTCGGGGACTCACGCGATTTGTGGGACGGCAGAGTGAGATGGAGCAGCTGCACTCTGCTTTGGCGCAAGCCAAGGCTGGGCATGGGCAAATCGTGGGCGTGATGGGCGAGCCGGGGTTAGGGAAGTCGCGCCTATTCTACGAGTTCAAGCTGATATCACAAGGTGGGTGTCTGGTGCTGGAAGCCTATTCGGTCTCGTACGGCAAAGCCTCACCGTATCTACCAGTGATTGAGTTGCTCAAGAGCTACTTTCGCATTGAGCCGCACGACGACGAACGGACACGACGGGAGAAGATCGGCGGTAAGGTGTTGATGCTTGACCGGAGCCTGGAAGGCACCCTACCTTATGTCTTCTCCCTGTTGGGCGTTGAAGATCATCACGCGACTCTCCAGCAGATGGACCCACAGATTCGGCGCAGACGGACATTTGACGCGCTCAAGCAACTCTTCCTGCGTGAGAGTCTCAACCAACCCCTGATCCTGCTCTTCGAGGATTTGCACTGGATCGACAGCGAGACGCAAGGGTTGCTTGATACCCTGAATGAGAGCGTGGCCAGCGCGCGGATTCTCGTACTGGTCAACTACCGCCCCGAGTATCGGCATGACTGGGGGCAGAAGACCTACTACACCCAATTGCGGCTGGTCCCGTTGGGCAAAGAAGAGGCTGAGGAACTCCTCACTTCTCTGTTAGGCACCGAGCAGAGCCTCAAGAGATTGAAACAGCTGATCTTAGACAAGACAGAAGGCACGCCGTTTTTCATGGAAGAGGTGGTGCAGACCCTGGCGGAAGAAGGCGTCCTGGGTGGCGAACGCGGTAACTATCGCGTTGAGAAAGCGCTCACCACCCTCCATATCTCCCCCACCGTGCAAGGCGTGCTCGCTGCCCGTATCGACCGCCTCGCGCCAGAAGAGAAAACACTATTGCAACATCTCGCCGTCATCGGGCGCGAGTTCCCGGTGAGTCTGATCCGCCAAGTGATCCCTCAGCCCGAAGACGAATTGTATCGTCTCCTTGCTGCCCTGCAGCACAAAGAATTTCTCTACGAACAACCCGCGTTCCCTGAGGTAGAGTACCTCTTTAAGCACGCGCTCACGCAGGAAGTGGCGTATGGCACGGTGCTGCAGGAGCGACGCAAAATCCTGCACGAGCACACCGCGCGGGCGATTGAAGCCTTGTATCGGGCCACCTTGGACGACCACTACAGCGACCTGGCGCATCATTACAGTCGCAGTGGCAATGCCGCCAAGGCCGTGGAGTATCTCAGCCTAGCGGGACAGCAAGCGGCGCGGCAGTCGGCGCACGCGGAAGCCATCACCCACTTCACTACGGCTCTTGCACTGCTCAAGACCTTGCCGGACACCACCGCCCGAGCCAGCCAAGAACTGGCCCTCCAACTGAGCCTCGGCGCGTCGTTGCTTGCCACCAAGGGGTATACTGCTGCCGAAATGGAAAAGACCTACACTCGCGCGCGGGAGCTTTGTCTGCAGGTGGGGGAGCCGCTTCAGATCGCGCAAGCCTTGTTTGGTATGTACCTGTTTAACGTTGTGCGCGGGAATCACACCACGGCGCGTGCCTTGGGGGAACAGTTCCTTGAGGTCGCCCACCGCCAGCAGGATGCCACCCTGTCCCTCGTGGTCCATGTAGTGGTGGGGATATCATTGCTCTGGCGCGGAGAGTTTGCCCCCGCACAAGCGCATCTTGATCAAGCTGGGGCTTTATACGATCCCGAGCAGCACCGCGACCTGGCCTACCAGATGGGACAGGATCCGGGGTTATCGGCGCTGGAGTTTGCCGCGGAGATCCTGTGGTACCGTGGCTATCCCGACCAAGCCTTGGAGCGCACCCGTTACTTGCTCTCCTTAGCCCAAGCCCAGGCGCATCCCTTCACCTTGGCGGAGACGCTGGCTGCTGTTGCCCGCATACATCTATACCGCCATGAAGGCCAGGAGGCCTACGCCCACGCAGAGGCGTTACAGACACTTGCTCACGAGCACGGGTTTGCGTTCTCTTCGGCCTGGGGGGTGATCCTGCAGGGCTGGGCACTCATCGAGCGTGCCGCGCAGTTGGGTGTAGGGGAGCAGGGAGAAGCAGGCCTCGTGCAGCTCCGGGAGGGGCTGAAGGCTAGACGAGCCCTGGAGGCAGAGCTGTTGATCCCGCTCCTGCTGGGCGCGTTGGCTCAGGGCTATGCGCAAGACGGCCAGGTGCAAGAGGGACTGCGGGCGGTTGCCGAGGCACTGGTGGTAGTGGAGAAGAATGACGAACGCTGGACCGAAGCGGAGCTCTACCGTCTCAAGGGCGAACTCCTGCTGGCGCAGGAAAGCAAAAATCAAAAATCAAAAGGCAAAAGGCAAAAATCCGAAAATCTAAATCCTAATTCCCAAATCCTAGATCCTCGGTCAGAGGCGGAGGAGTGCTTTCTCAAAGCCATCTCTATTGCTCGCCAACAACAAGCGAAATCCTGGGAACTCCGCGCTGCCACGAGCCTCGCCCGCTTGTGGCAGCGGCAAGGCAAGACCGCGGAAGCCCGAGAACTGCTGGCCCCGGTCTATAATTGGTTCACCGAAGGGTTTGATACGAAGGATTTGCAAGAGGCCAAGGCGCTGTTGGACGCACTCGCAGGAAGCCACTAATGGATTTATATGCCGTCCTCGATCAGATCATGGTGCTTCTCCAACAGCGGGGGCGCCTCACCTATCGTGCGCTCCAATACCAATTCAAACTGGATGAGGAAGGGGTAGAAGCGCTCAAAGCAGAACTGATTGATGGACAGCAAGTGGCCAGCGATGAAGGAGGAAAAGTCCTCATCTGGAAGGCCCCCAGTGGAACGGCTCCTCTGCAGCACAGTCAGTCAGCAGTCGCGCAAGCGCCGGCGGCCTACACGCCCTCTCACCTTGCTGAGCGTATTCGCGCTGAGCAGGCTGCTCTGGAAGCGCGGGGTGCGACGGAGGGTGAGCGCAAAAGCATTACGGCACTGTTTGCTGACATCAAAGGCTCGACAGATCTTATTGCCGATCTTGATCCCGAAGAAGCCCGGGCGATTCTCGACCCGACGTTGCAGTTGATGATGGAAGCCGTCCACCGCTATGAGGGCTATGTGGCGCAGGCGTTGGGTGACGGCATCTTTGCCCTCTTCGGCGCACCCATTGCCCATGAAGATCATCCCCAACGCGCGCTGTATGCCGCGTTGCTCATGCAAGAGCAGAGTCGCAAACGGGCCGAGCAGCTGCGGCGTGAAAAAGGGGTCAACCTGCAGATTCGGGTTGGGGTGAACACTGGGGAAGTCGTGCTGCGCTCGATTCGTAAAGATGATCTACACACGGATTACGTGCCGGTGGGGCAATCCATTCACCTCGCTTCCAGAATGGAAAGTCTGGCGACCTCAGGGTCGATTCTGGTCAGTGAACAGACGTACAAGCTGACAGAGGGATATTTCGATTTCACGGCATTGGGCCAAGCGCAAGTTAAGGGATTTCCTGAGCCGCTGAACATCTACGAAGTCGGCGGTGTGGGGACACTGCGGACCAAGCTGCAACTATCGGTACATCGAGGACTAGCCCGGTTTGTGGGACGGAAGAGCGAGATGGAGCAGCTGCAGCAAGCCTGGGAGCAGGCCAAAGCCGGGCACGGACAGATCACGGCAGTGATGGGTGAGCCAGGAGTCGGGAAGTCACGGTTATTCTATGAATTCATCGGGGCACGGCATGCCGTGCCCCGACAGGTCCGCGATTGTCTGATTTTAGAGACCTTCTCGGTCTCGCATGGCAAAGCCTATCCCTATCTGCCGCTGATCGAGTTACTCAAGAACTATTTTCAACTCACCACCCAGGATGACGAACGACGGCGACGGGAGAAGATCACCGGCAGAGTGCTCACGCTGGACCGTCGTTTAGAAGATACGTTGCCATATCTGTTTTTTTTGCTCGGCATTGCCGAGCCACTCTCGCCCTTACAGCAGATGGACGCACAGATTCGTCGCAAGCGGATCTTAGAGGCGACCAAACGCCTTCTGCTCAGAGAAAGTCTTAACCAACCGCTCATTATCATCTTTGAAGACCTGCACTGGTTGGATGCCGAGACGCAGGCATTTCTGCAACTGCTAAGTGAGAGTGTGGCGACAGCACGAATCCTGCTGCTGGTAAACTACCGCCCCGAATACCAACAGCAGTGGAGCGGCAAGACCTACTTCTCGCAGTTACGGCTCGACCCGTTAGGCAAAGAGCAAGCAGAAGAGATGCTTGCGGCTCTTTTGAATGACGCTTCTGCATCCCCTCTTCCCGCCGGGGAGAAGGCTAGGGGAAGGGGAGTGGACCATGATTTCTCCGCCCTCGAACGCTTCATCCTCGACAAGACCGAAGGTAACCCATTCTTCATGGAAGAGATTGTGCAGACCTTACGTGAGCAAGGACTCCTCAACCGTGATGATGGAGGGGCGCGGCACGCCGCGCCCCTCCCAAGCGATCTGCGCCTACCGACCACCGTGCAAGGCGTGCTGTCTGCCCGCATGGACCGCTTGTCAGCCGAAGAGAAAGTGCTGCTGCAGACGCTCGCCGTGATCGGGCGAGAGTTTGCGGCGAGCCTGCTACGGAAAGTCGTCACCCAACCAGAAGCCGACCTCCACCGGTTGCTGGCACGCTTAAGGGCGGCGGAGTTTGTGTATGAGCGGCCAGCGTTTCCTGATGTGGAGTACATCTTCAAGCATGCGCTCACGCAAGAAGTCGCATACAATTCCTTACTTATCGAACGGCGTAAAGTGCTCCATGAACGTGCGGCACAAGCGATTGAGGAGGTGTACCGCCATCGACTCGATGACCATTACAGCGAGTTAGCCTATCACTACAGCCGTAGTGAGAATACGCAGAAGGCCATTGATTATCTCCAGCTTGCTGGGCAGCAAGCCGTACAGCGGTCGGCGCATATGGAAGCAATCAACCATCTCTCCACAGCCGTGGAGTTGCTCCTGACGCGTCCGGAGACACCGGAGCGGGCAGTTCAGGAACTCCAGCTACGTCTCATACTGGGACCGGCGCTGATGTCCGCTCAGGGGTGGGCCGCGCCGGCGGTGGAACAGCACTATCTCCGCGCTCGTGCGTTGTGTGACCAGTTGGGCGATATCCCGCAACGCGTGCCAGTGCTGTATGGCCTCTGGGGGTTTCACGTGACCCGAGGCGAGCTGCTTACGGCGCAGGCGCTGGCCGAGGAGTGTCTGCAGCTCGCGGGACAGACGCACGAGGCCGGATTGCTTCCCCAAGCGCACTTTGCCGTAGGGCTCATCCTCCTGTCCCGAGGGGAGTTTGTCCGTGCTCGGATGACGCTGGAGCAGGGCGTTGCGTACTACCAGCCCCAGCACCGGGCGCAGGTTCTCCTCTCTGGAGGGCTAAGCTCGAGGACTGGGAGTCTCGCGCTGACGGCTCTGGCGTTATCGGTGCTGGGGTATCCTGAGCAGGCCCGAACGCGGACCCATGAGGCACTACATCTAGCGCAGGAGCTTGGTCACCCTTATAGTCTCGTGCAAGCCTTATGCGTTGCCGCTTGGGTCGATAGCGAGCGCGGGGATGGGCGCGTCGCCCAGGAGCGTGCGGACGCGCTGATAGCGCTGTGCAGCGAGCACGGCTTTCCCTTGTACTTGGCATGGGGAACGATGGTAAGGGGCGAAGCACTGATCGCGCAGGCGCAGTGGGAGGAGGGAGTCGCCCAGATCCTGCAGGGCCTGGAAGTATATACAGGAGAACTCTGGAGGACCATGTATCTCACATGGCTGGCAGTGGGGTATAGGGGAGCAGGACAAGTAGAGGAAGGCTTAGCGACGGTCGCCGAGGCGCTGTGGCTGGTGGACAAGAATGACGAGCGCATCTACGAGGCGGAGCTGTATCGGCTGAAAGGGGATCTCACTCTGCAATCTCGTGGCCAGAGTCTAGCGGCTAGAGTCAAGGAAGCCGAAGTATGTTTTCTGAAGGCCATTGAGATTGCTTGCCATCAGCAAGCGAAGTCACTAGAGCTGCGGGCGGTGATGAGCTTGAGCCGGCTGTGGCAGCAGCAGGGCAAAAAAGAAGAAGCTCGGCAGATGCTGGCGGAGACTTACAACTGGTTCACTGAAGGATTTGACACAGCCGATCTAAAAGACGCCAAGGCGTTCCTAGAGGGTGTGTCACGAACGCTTGACGAAAGATGAGCGATGCTATGGGAAAGATGAGGGACGGCCCCTCGGAGCCGCCTTTCAGGAGGAGGCTTCAAACCGCTCCCGGCTGTTGCGTTAAAGAGGCGTGGTGGTGAACGCAGGGGAAAAGGCGCGGCGTAGCAACCACGTCAGGTAGAGAGTAAAGAGATGAGTGTAAGCGAACCGCTGTGGACGTATCGAAAACGCCAGACGTTCTTGTCGAAACCAGAGGCGCCTCTAATCTCTGGGAGAAGTTTGTGGGAAACCTGGGTACTGCGCAGGCGGCAACCGGTATATAGGCGGCATGACCTTGAGGCAGGCTTTGCCATGGAACGTGAGAACCTGAGCACACGGACTGTCGACGGGTGCTACTCTACGTGGAGCGCTGGGTGCAGGCCCCGACCATCACTGAGGCGGGAGAGGTGAAGACACGGCAGCACGGCACGCCGCAAGGCGCAGTCCTGGGGCGGTGATGTTGAATCTCTTCCTACCCCATGCCTTGGATCGTTGGCTGCGACGGGAGCTGCCGACGTGCCCGGTTGCGCGCTCTGCGGATGATGGGACGGGGCATTGCCGCACGGAGCGGCAAGCACAGGAGGTGAAGCACCGCCTCGCCGCCCGCTTGTGGGAGTACGGGTTGGAGCTGCATCCGGACAAGATGCGCGTTGTCTACTGCAAGGACAGCAATCGCAGGGGCGACTATTCCACGATTCAGTTTACCTTCCTCGGCTTTACCTTTCGGCCGCGGCGGGTACAGAATCGGGCGGGGGAGCTCTTTACGAGTTTCCTGCCCGGCGCCAGCCGTGAGGCCCAGACACGGATGCGGCAGCGGATCGCGCAGTGGCATCTGCCGCGCCAGACGATGAGACTCTTCGCACGTTCTTGACCTACTACGATGCGATTTTAGCAGGATGGTGGCAGTACTACGGCAGTTTCTACCCGACCGCAGTGTGAATGGGGTTCTGCCATTTCGACCTGACTCTCGCTGGATGGGCACGGCGGAAGTCCAAGACGCTGCGCAGGCACAAACGCCAGAGTTGTCGCTGGCTCGCCAAAGTGTCACGTCGGGAGCGAGACCTGTTTGTCCACTGGCGGCTGCGGTATGGCACGGCTTGATAAGGGGAGCCGTGTAAGTCGAGAGATTCACGTACGGTTCTACGAGCGGCTGAAGGGGCAGTTCCCTTGGCCGACTCATCAGCTTACATAGCTGTGAGGCGGAAGGAGCTTCTAAAGCTGCTATTCCCAGGTAAGCACAGCGTGCCACGGAGAAATATAACCGAACGAATAAGTAAGAGCCGAGCGCATGTACGGTGCGCTCGGCAAGAACTCACACAACGCTTACTCGGATATAGTAGTACAATTCCGTCTGAAGAGCCCAGGCTACAGGCTAGTAGAGAGCAGCCAGCCGTGCGGCCTCAGCACGCAGAGTTTCGATGCTCAAGCGAAGATTATAAGCAGCATACCGTGCGCTCTCAGTTCTAGCTCGTGCTTCAGCAATTCGGGCATCCACCAGGGCTTGATCAGCCAAGCGCCGAGCCCGCTCATACTCCCGCAGGCTCAAAGCGGTCCTAGCATTATCTAGTTCTTCTCTGGCTAATCGTAGCTCTACAGGTGAATACGAAGAGGAAGAAACTATAGGTGCCTGTGCGGCCTCATCACGTAAGGTCTCGCTGCTCAAACGCAAGTCACGAGCAAGACGGCGCGTACTCTCCCTCTCCGCCCGTAGCTCAGCACGTTGGGCATCTGCTAAGGCTTGATCAGCCAAAAGCCGAGCCCGTTCGTAGTCCCGTAGATTATAGGCGATCCGAGCACGATCTAATTCTTCAGTAGCTAACTGTAACTCTATAGGTGTAACCAACGGAGAGTATATCTTTGTCGTAGCCACACGCACGGCCTCGTCGCGCAGAGCCTCGCTGCTTAGACGAAGGTCATGAGCAGTTTGACGCATGCTTTCGCTCTCCGCTCGAGTCTCAGCAAGTTGGGCATTGGTTAGGGCTTGATCGGCCAAGCGCCGAGCCCGCTCGTACTCGTAGACATTCAGAGCTGATCTTGCGTCGGCCAGTTGTTCCTGTGCCAATCGCAACTCTCCTAGTGCGTACTGTGAAGCCGGACGCACGGTCACTTCAGAATACGAGACTGATGAGACCGGCGGTCGCGCAGCACATGCACTGGCCCCTAGCGCTAGCGCTCCACACAAGAGTGATCCAGGAATTCGCCACTGTGTCGCAATAGTTTTTCCTATCATAGTCGGCCCTGAAAAAGTGCCTAATTTATTAGAAATGCTGAATAGTTGTTGAAAAATCGCCTCTGGATTTCACCAGGTTTTGCTCCCTTGTGCCCAATTGCGGGCAATTTCACACTGACTT
>Ga0081539_10004328_pt1 | contig 15834 bp, 16 predicted proteins | sample TabmetS4T2R2_FD_71023 | JGI IMG/M metagenome (GOLD analysis project Ga0081539, IMG submission 71023) | Tabebuia heterophylla rhizosphere microbial communities from the University of Puerto Rico - S4T2R2 | ecosystem: Host-associated > Plants > Roots > Rhizosphere ...
CCTGGTATTGGCCGACGGCGACGTGGGCCCGGATGAGCAGAGTCGCCACTCCCAGGGTCTGACGGTCGTTTGCGCCGAGGCGCTGACGAAACTGCTCGTACAGCTTGCCGGCCAGTAGCCTGGCGGCTTCGTAGTCTCCCCGGTCGAGGAGATAGTGGGCCGCGTCGCGGGCCAGCGACCTGACCTGGGGGTCGTCGGCGCTGGCGGGGTCGACGGCCGCCAGATGCGGCAGCATCTGGGCCCACGCGCGCCAGGTGACAGCGCTGGTCGGGTCGCCCGGATGAGCGGCAACCAGCAGAGCGCGCACGTAATCGCGGACGCGAATCGCGTCTGCTTCGGCGAGCTGGTCCTCATCGACGTGTCTTGGCTGCCGAACGTGAGCCTGCAGATCCTGCCGTACAGCGCCGGTGAACACCCTCTGATGGCCAGCTCCGTGACGGTCCTGCACTTCCACGGCAACAGCCAGCTCGATGTCGCCTACCTGGAGGGCCTCGGCAGGGCCGAGCACTTCGAGAAGCGGCCGGTCGAGGTTGCCCGCTACCGCGAACCGCTCGACCGGTTGAGCGCGACCGCCCTCGACCAGCAAGCGACAAGGAACATGATCGAGAGACTCCTAGCGCCGTGAGACTGCTGCGGTAACCCGGCCGCCTCTCTTTGACCGCCCCCGTCTCACACGGCCTGGCAGCCCCAGGCGGGAGGCCACCGAGGCGCGCACCGCCGCCCGGGCCGAGGTAGGGGGCTACTTCGAGCTGCACAGACCCCTCGCGAGCCACTCCCCGAGCGGTAGTGGCTCGAAAATCCCGATGAGCTGCGTCGAAGGGAGCAGGTTGGTGCCGCCCCTTGAGGTCCCAGAGACGCGGACTCAACGGCAGTTGGTCTTCCACCGTTGAGCTGCGCAAACATCATCGAGGTGCAGGGTGATCTCGGTTGGTCAGATCCTCGCCGCTGAGCCCCCGTGGAAACCCCAGATAGTTACAGATCATCGAGTTGGTTCCCGCCTGGCCGCCGGGAACGACCGGCTCCCCGAGACTGATCAGCGCCGACGATCCGGAATGCGTCGGCCCTCGGCGTGAGTAACCGATCCCACGCAGCCGGGAACTCGCTGACCGCCGCGAAGAGGATCCGTTCGAGTGGTCGCCAGTTCGCTGCGTGCGCCAATGATCGGGATCTGCGCCCGCTGGACGTCACCGCGAGTTAGGCTGATCTTGGCAGTTGGTGGCGTTGCGGGGGGTCAGCGTGGCGGTGGACGAGTTCCGGGCCGGGTTCGGCGGTGTCGTGCTCGAACCGGCAGACATCGGATTTGACGAAGCGCTCACCCGCGCCATCTGGAATGGCGACATTAGGCGCCGGCCGGCACTGATTGCCCGACCCAGCAACGCCGCCGAGGTCGCCGATGTACTCACCTACGTCCGCCGAGAATCACTCGACGTGACCGTCCGCGGCGGCGGGCACAGCTACGCCGGCCACGCGGTCGCCGACGGCGCCGTCATGATCGACCTGGGTGAACTGAATGCCGTCACTGTCGACCCGACCGCGCGACGGGTTCGCTGCGGCGGCGGCGCCACGTGGGCCGACGTCGACGGCGCGACATCGCCGCTCGGCCTCGCCGTGACCGGCGGCTTCATCTCCCGCACCGGCGTCGGCGGCCTCGCCCTGGGCGGCGGCTTCGGCTGGCTCACCCGCCAGGCCGGTCTCACCTGCGACAACCTCGTCCGCGCCGAAGTCGTCACCGCCGACGGCCGCGTTGTCACAGCCTCCGCCGTTGACAATCCGGACCTCTTCTGGGCACTTCGAGGCGGAGGCGGAAACTTCGGCATCGTCGCCGGCTTCGAGTTCAACCTCCACCCAGTAGCGCCGATGGCCAACCTCGCGCTGTTCTTTTGGCAGCCCGACCGGGCCGCCGACGCCCTCCGTCACGCCCGCACGCCGCTGGCCGCGCTGCCCGATGAGTACGGCACCTTCGTCGCCGGCATGAGCGCCCCGCCCGCCCCGTTCGTGCCCGCCGAGTTCCGTGGCACGCCAGGCTTCGTTGTCGCCGTCGTGAACTGGGGCGACGCCGCCGAGCACGCCGCCGCAGTAGCCCCGTTCGCCGCGCTCAACCCGCAATGGCAGGCCGCCATGCCGATCCCGTACGTGGCGCTACAGCAGATGTTCGACGAATCCGCGCCGTGGGGCGGCTACGCATACGAGAAGGCGTTGTACCTGCGCGAGTTACGAGATGACGTGATCGACATCCTCGTGGAGTACCTGCCGCGCAAGACCCACCCGTTGTCATTCCTGCCGATCTTCCCGCTCGGCGGTGCGTATGCCGCCGTCCCCGAGGACGCCACCGCCTTCGGGGGACGCCGGGACACCGGATGGCTGATCAACATCGCCGCTTTCGCCGAGTCGACGGACGCGCTGGCCGCCGAACGCAGCTGGGTCCAGGACTTCTGGGCTGCGCTGCTGCCCCACTCCGTTGCCGGCGGCACCTACGTGAACTTCCTCTCTGACGCCGACTCCAACCGCGTCCGCGCCGCGTACGGGACAGAGAAGTTCGAGCGGCTGTCCGCGATCAAGGCAGTCTGGGACCCCGGCAACGTGTTCCACCACAACGCCAACATCCCACCGGCGAGCTAGCGTCGCTTGCCGCCCGCCAGCCCGTTCGGCACTACCGGGTCGCCGGTGGGTGACGGTCGGGCCGGAGCGACACGGCATGCCGCCATGGCGGGCGATATTCAGATCGTCGATGCTGTCCGCGCCGGCCAACATGCCGGCCACGATGGTGGCCACCTTGCCACCCGGGTTGGCGCCCTTGTCCCCGCTCAGCCGCACCCGGTCGGCGACCCGCGTGTGCAGGCCACCGTCCTGCGCCAGGCGCATCACCGGCACCAGCCCGGCACACGACACCAGATTCGGATCATCAAACGAAACACGCGCATCCGCCACGCCGCTATCGCAGGCATTTCACCCGTGGATCCAGGCTGAGGCGTATATGGCCGGCGAGCACCCAGGAATCTGGGATGGCGGGCCGCTGGTCGCCTGCCCGATCCTGGAAGATGATCTCGATGCTCGGGTATCACGAGGACTCTGAACTGTCAGGCTCGAAGGCAGAAGGAGCGCACCCATGGTCATCGTTGCTGGACACATCACCGTCGAGCCCGAGCAGCGGGAGTCTTACTCGCGGGGCGGCGTGAGCGTCGTCGAACAGGCCCGCGGGACAGCTGGCTGCCTCGGTCGACCCCGGGCCGCGTCAACATCATTGAGCGATGGGAGTCGCATGCGGCTGTCGAAGCCTTCCGCGGCAGCGGCCCACGCAACGAGCAAGGCGGGGCAATGCTCTCGGCGTCGGTAGCCGAGTACGACATCGCCGACGTGCGGCCCTTGTTCGGGGAAGGCACAGCATGAACCTGTAGCACGGACGGTGCCACGATCGGTGAGATCGGTGTCGGCACGGTCCGACCGAACGACGACCAGGCCAACGAGAAGGGAACCGCGACCGTGAAGCTGACGACCACCACGTTCGTCTCCGTGGACGGAGTGATGCAGGGGATCGGCAGGCCGGACGAGGACCGCAGCGGCGGATTTGAGCTCGGCGGATGGACCACACCGCTGTGGGACAACGAGGCTGGGACCTATATAAACGAGGTCTACGGGCGCGCCGACGCGTTCCTGTTCGGCCGGCGCACCTACGAGATCTTCGCCGGCTCCTGGGGCGTAGTGCCAGATCCGGGCATCAACCCCATCGCAACGGCGTTGAACACGCGGCCCAAATACGTGGCATCGACCACACTCACCGACCCGCAGTGGGCGGACACGACCGTCCTCTCCCCTGATGTCGCGGCGGCCGTCGGCGAACTCAAAGCCAAGCCTGGAGGTGAACTGCAGGTGCACGGCAGCGGCGCCCTGATCCGGTGGCTTCTCGACAACGACCTTGTCGACGAGATCAACCTCTTGATCTTTCCCGCGGTCGTCGGCCAGGGTACGCGGCTGTTCCCCGACACCGGCCCGGACAGAGCGCTCGAACTGGTCGAATCGCGGGCCACTCCTAAAGGGGTGACGATCCAGGTCTACCGGCCCACCGGTCGCCTGCAAGTCGGAACGGCCGCGGTCGACCTGAAGCACATGCAATAGATACCCATCGAACGGCTCGGACGACCGCAGCGGCCCGACGGACCGTCGCGTTATAGATACGTGTCGACTGGTCTGTGGCGACCCTGTCAGCCGCCGCCGCCGTGGTGTGTTTCCATGGGGCGACAGAAGGCTTGGCCGCCGCCTTCGCCAGATGGTGCTCCTCGCCGCTAGGCGTCGGCAGCGCGTCCTGGGTCGCCGAGAGATCGCGCTGCAGTCGCCGGGCCTCGCGATGATCGTCTTGGGGCATCACGACAGAAGCTCGAGCCCGACTTGCGTGTGTGGTGGGGTCGCTGGGGTTCGGGGCGGAGCCCCGCAGATTGCCGCGCTGCCCGCCGTGCGCTTGTGCATGGGACAGTAGAGCCGCCGCCACCGCGCCGACGACGATGCTGCGAGAGCCGGCGACACGGCCGGGATTGGGCTCGCACGGACATTCTCCGACCAGGGCATCGGAAGCGTGCGCCTTGGAGGCCGGACGCTCACGGCCGGTTTCGACGCGGTCTTCACCGCGGCCGGCATGGAGGTGATCCGCACCCCACCGCAGGCGCCGCGCGCGAACGCGTACGCGGAGCGCTGGGTGGGTACCGTCCGCCGTGAATGCACCGACCGGCTACTCGTCATCGGCGAACAGCAGCTGGCCGCCGTCCTGGCCGAGTACGCCCGTCACTACAATCAACACCGTCCACACCGATCACTCGAACAGCATCTTCTTGTCGATCAACGACGAGGAGTTCGTTAACGCAGCCAAAGTAACGTACGCGCTGCTGGACGCCGCGTGCCGGCTGTTCAAGAGCCGGCATTTGCAGCCGGCCGCGCAATGAGCACCGACCGAGGCCGGGTGCTTCATTGATCTGCGAGCACACGGCCGAGCGGTCCGCGCTCGGGACGTGTGCCGCTATTCCAGAGGTCAATCGGCCGGAGGACCCGGTTGGCATGCTGATGGCCGTTGCCGGCGGGCGCGTCGACGCGGTGGGCGAGCTCGGCGCGGTTGGCCGTGCCGGTCTTGTGCAGCATGTTGGAGACGTGGACGCTCACCGTCTTCTCACTGAGCGCGAGCGTTCTGGCGATCTCGGAATACGTGCGTCCGGCGACCAGATAGGTGAGGATCTCACGTTTACGGTCAGTGACCGCGGATGCTCGTCTCACCGGCGGCTGGCGCGGTGATCGAGATGCAGGCGCCGCGTGCGAGCGCGTCGAGCTGAGCGAGCAGCTGCACCGCCTGCAGGTCGATGGCGAGGCGGTGCATTTCCTCGAGCGCGGCGGCACCGTGGTGCCGGGGGCGGGGTCACGCAGCGCGGCTTCGGCCGCCGCCACCGGCAGTACATCTCGTTCCACGCCACGGAGGCTGTTCCGCCAGCGCGGATGAGGTTTTCGGCAAGGACAACCTCAATGAGAACGACCGGTCCAGCAAATGCGTAACCTGGCCATCGGCGTCCTGTGCCACCACGGTTGGACCAACATCGCCCAAGGAGTACGCCACCACGCCCGATATCCTTGGCGATCGCTGACCACTTCTCGGCATCACCCTGACCCAACGGACAAACGCGATCTTGCCTGGGCCGTGCAGTCAATTACCTAAAGATCCTGCTGGACGGCCGTTGGAGAAAGTGACTGGGCGCTGCGGAAGACGTTGTCGGGGTCGTAGCGGTGTTTGACCTCGTGGAGTCGACTGGCGTTGTCGCCGTAGTAGGAGTGTTCCCAGTTGTCCAGGTCGGCGTCGGCGAAGTTCGCGAATACGCCGCCGGTGCCGTACCGATGGACGGTGTCCCGCATCCCGCGTACCCATGTGTTTGCGGTGGAGCTGGCTTCCTGCGTCGCGGCGATGTGGTGGATCAGGTACCGCGCCTGACGGTGTGGGAAGGCGGTCCCGGTGGCCGGCACGGCGCCGTATGCTCCGCCCCAAGGCATGAAGCCGATCTCGCGTACCGGGGGGCCGGCCGCGAACCGCTCGAGGAGGGTGCCGATGGCCTGCTCGGGAAGGTTCTGCTCAAAGAACTCCGAGGTCGAATATAGGTGCACGGCTGGGTCGAGCTCACCCAGCCGCTTGGCGTGGTATCGCGCTGTGTCCGAATATGACAACTCGGCCACGTCGGTTCGCGCCGGCGGGAGCTCACGGCAGAACTGGTTCAACAGCGCCACCGTCTCGGCCTCGGCTCCGGCCATCGCGCCGTGGAGGTTCACCTCGTCCGCGGACACGCCCAGCTCGGCACACATCCGGTTGGATACGTCGACCCCCCGGTCGAGCCAAACCTTTATCACCTCGGCCGCCTCGGCAGGGGGCCAGCGGTACTGGAAGCTCGTCATCCGCGGTGCCGGCACGGTTTGGAAGGTCATCGACGTCACGACGCCGAAGCCACCAATCCCGCCGCCGCGCAGTGCCCAGAACAAGTCCGGCTCGCGGTTCTCGTCGATCGCGAGCACGTGGCCATCAGCCGTCACCACCTCGGCCTGAATCAGGTGGTCGCAGGTAAGGCCGTACATGCGCCCGAGGATGCCCCAGCCACCGCCGAGCGTCAGGCCAGCAACCCCGACCGTCGGACAGGTCCCGGCCGGCAACGCCCGGCCGTGCTCGGCGAGCGCCGCGACCAGGCCGGCCATCCGGACGCCGGCACCGACGACGGCGCGCTTCCCGTCCACCTCGACCAGGTCCATCGCGGACAAGTCGAGGAGCAGACCGGTCGTCGAGGACAGGCCTGCCGAACAGTGTCCGCCGGACCGGATCGCGAACGGCAGATCGTGCTGGCGGGCGAACCGGATCGCTACGGCGACGTCCTGCGTGCTTGTGCAGCGCAGCACCGCCGCCGGGACCGGTTCACCATGACCGGCAATGTATGGCCTAGCTCGGGCCACGTCGAACCCGACGTCTCCCGGCCGGAGCAGCGTGCCGGCGATGGCATCGCGCAACGCCGCCCAACGCCCGAGGGTCACGGTCCGGTGGGTGGCGCCGGCGGCCGAGGCGTCTCGGCTGGTCGGTGGTTGCGGCATGGTGATTGTCCCTTCGTCCGGGGGGCGGGTTAGAAGCCGAGCGGCTCGTCGACGAGCAGCACATGCAGGCGTCCCGGCTCCGGGTCGCCGTGCAGGATCAGCACTTTGTGGACGGCGCTGCCGAGGCCGTAAACCGACCGGGCGCGGGCATCTTCCAGCGGCAGGCTGTACTCGTGGATGCGCCGCATGGCGCTGTCGAGGTCGGGGACGATCTTTCTGCGCGCCGATGATGAGGACAGAAGTGCGGCTGGAGTAATCAGCAAGGAGCGTACCGGCGATCACTTTCATGTTGGTTTCATTCGCTGTCATAGCGGTGTCAGCTCGGATCGGACTACTGACACTTGCCTTGTGTCACCTCGGCGCCGGCGCGGCGCGCACGTCGCTGCCCTCGTGCAGGTAGTCGTAGCCGGTGGAGCTGCAGTCTGGTTGTCCCGGGCAGCTGGCTCATCCGGCTGCCGTGAAGGAACCAGCGCATTACCAGCGCCGCCTGGTCGCGGCAGCCCAAGCGCACGGGTGCCGGCGCGAGTACCCGCCGCACCCGCGCGTCGGCCAGCAGACCGGCCACAGGAGGCCCCGCCGTCTGGTCGCGGCGGATTATGACCACGCGGCCAGGGCGAAGCCTATGTGAAACCGCGACGTGTAACCCTTCAGGGTAGTTCCCCAAGCCTTTTAAGTCCTCGCTCACGTTAGCAAATCAGATCGAGCGCAGAACCGCGGAAGACAGGCCGTTGAAGGAGACGTGTGACGATCGGCGGTTTGCTTCTCCGGATCTTCCCAGTGATGGTCGGCATCACGGTCGGCTACGCGGCGGGGGGCAGGCTGTCGGCCCTCGCCTCGACCCGGCGGCGGGTTCCGCGGTTGCTATGGATGCCCTGGCGGCCCACATCGTCCAGGACAGCCTCACAGCCGTCTGGCTCCGCCTGCCCCTCCTTTGCTTCGTCTTTGCCGCCGTGGCCGCCTGGTTCGCCGCCAACATCCCTCGCGTCGTACCGACGGCCCGCGTCGCTGCGGTGGTCGTCCTGCTGGGGGCGAGCCTCAATGGCCGTGCTATCGCTGCTAACGGGCGCATGCCGTACCCCCCGTCGGGCGTCGAGGCGGCCGGTGCACCGACCACAGTCATCACGACAACGAATGAGCCCATTGGTCCGGACACGTCGACGGCACCATCGAACTACACGTACGGCAACAACCCCGGCGAACCACCCTCTCCCACTCGCCCGACGACCCCACCGCCGCGGCGAGCCGGACCCGTCGGTGCGATCACCGGCGGCACCCGGGCAGAGACCAGCGTTCAACGCAGTCCTCACCCGGCCGGCGTGGCGGCGACACCCGGCGGCGGCACGCGTCCTCACGCCGATCCTGCTCGCGATCGCCGCCGTCACCGCGATGGTCCTGCTTTGCGCGGTCGCCGGCATCCTGGTGTGGCATCTGCTGCCAGCCGGGTTCGGCGGCTGACATGTCACCCTCGGACGACCGAACACACGCCGCACTGGGCATACGATCGAACCAGGCTCCTTAGTGGACGGCCGACCGCCTCGAGCCCCACCGTTCCACACACTTCCGTCCAGGCACGCAGGACCGGGCGGGAGCGGACAGGTCACCTCGAAGCTCCCAGCCTGACGCTCCCGCCCGGCCCCGAGTGCCTGGACGCCCGCATCGCATGACCACGCCGACGCCAGCGGCCCCACAGCGGCGGCGGCCCGCACACCCGCCGAGGTGCACATGACCGACGACCGCGGACAGCGGGCTTGCCGCCGAGGTATTGCGGCAGCACGCGAGCTATATGGACTCGGTGAGCCGGATGTTCGACGCAGTGGACGATGGGAACACTCCGCTGGTCACGCGCATCGACACCGAGGAGACGGAGCCGGTCTTCGACGCCATCGAGGAACGGGTGGACCTCGCGGCCGAACGGCACCACGAGGTGGCGCTGCGGTCGCTGACCGGCTGCACGACATTGAGCGCCTGGTGTTCGCCGGCATCGTGGTGGGATTCGCGGTTGGCCTGGCCCTGCTGGCATTGTTCGGCCGATTGATTCTGGGCTACCAGCGCGACCTCGCCCAGTCCGCCGCCAACCGGCATCAGGCGCTGCATGATGCACTGACCGGTCTGCCCAACCGGAGGCTCTTCAGGACAGAGCCGAGCAGGCCCTGCGCGCCTCGACGCGCTCGGGTCAGCAGGTCGCGATCATGCTCGTCGACCTGGACCGGTTCAAGGAGGTCAATGACGCGCTGGGCCACGCCTACGGTGATCAGCTGCTCAAGCTGGTCGGGCCCCGCCTGCTCGCGGTACTCCGGAAGGGCGACACGCTCGCCCGCGTCGCCGGCGACGAGTTCGCGGTCTTGCTCCCGGCGATCGACGACCCGGCGACCGTCTCGGCCGTGGCGGCACGGGTGCCCGCAGCACCCTGCGGACTCTGAATCTGGTGTTGGCGAAGGCGTTCGTCGAACAAACCGGCAGGACGCTAGGCGCGAATAAGCCACGCGAGAGCGACGACGAGCGGCCGGTGTGGTCTCTCGCTGAGGCACGGCGGTTCGGAGACCACGTCCGTGAGGATCGTCTTTACCCGCTGTGGCGGCTGCTACTCGTGTCCGGTCTGCGGCGCGGGGAACTGTGCGGACTGCGGTGCGGTGATCTGGAGCCGCGGCAGGGCACGCTGACGGTGCGTCGGCAGCTGGTCGTCGAGGATCCCGGGAGCCGGGTTCGAGTAAAGCCCCCGAAGTCGCACAACGGCGTGCGAACGCCGGTGCTCGACCCGATGACGCTCGAACTGCTCACGAAGGTTGAGGCCGGGCCGGTGTCGCGGTACTTGTTCACCGGCCGTACGGGCCGTCCGCTGCGGCCGGACAATCTCACTGACCGGTTCAACCACCTTGCTACAGCCGCGAAGGTCCGGCCGATCGGCCCGCATCAGATTCGACATCTAATCGCGTCCAGCCTGCTCGACGCCGGCTACGGCGTCCACGAGGTCGCCGAGCGGCTTGGCCATGATCCGGCCACACTCATGCGCTACTACACCCGGGTCAGCGCAGCCAGACGTCTGCAGGCAACGTACCGGATCGCCGAACTGATGACACTGTCAGACGGCCAGACAGGGCCGCCTCGAAACCGGCCGGACGACACCACACGCCTCCTGCCCTGAGGTCGGCAAGATCTGAGAAGTCGCGCGCCAGCCGAGGCCACGCCTGGAAAGTGGGCATGCGTGTTCAAGTAATCGCCGGTGCAGTAGAGCGATGCAGATTCCAAAACCCGCCCCCGCCCGTGGCAGAGCAATGCCGTTGTTGCCTGACGAACGGCCGTGGCCCAAACCAACGGTCCGGGTCCGCATCAGAAACCCTTTACTCGGGCAGACACAATAGGTAGCGACCAGGGAAACACGCCCGAGCACGCCGCCGGCCCATCTGACTACTGGCGGTTAACGGGGGAGTGGGTTGAGATCCGGCACCGGTGTGGCTGGTGTTTCCCTGGTGGCGGGAATGCACAAGCACCACCGGCTGTGCGCAACGTTCGCAGGATTGTTGCACGCCGGTGGTGGACCGTTTGACTCGACGATGTGCGGGCTCGCCGTGTGCCGCTATGCCGACTCTGGTAGGTGAGCGATGGCTCGTCGCAGGTCGGCGAGGCTGACGAGCCTGTCTGGCTCACGCTCGGCCTGTTGCAGTTCCAGCCACTCCCGGATGATGGCCGAGGGCGGGACGCCTCGGGCGGTGGCTTGGTTTCGGATGCGTAGGTAGGTGGAGGTAGGCACCCGGGCGGAGATGACGACCATGGGCTCGTCGGTGAGCCGCGGCGGCAACCGAGGCGGTGGGGCGGTCAAGTCGAAGCTGATATCGCCGGCCGCTGCTGCGGCCGCGAGTTGCTCAGTTTCGGCAAGGTCGCGGTAGGAGATTTCGTGTTCGTCGTTCATTGGGTTGCCTCCCATGCCTGGAACGCGGCTAGCTCATCGTCGGTCATGTCCCGCGCCCCGAGGATCCACCAGTCGAAACCGCCGCTGTGCCGGACTGTGACCACGAGCGGTCGTCCCGCGCCGGTCCGCGCGTAGAGGCCCAGCAAACGCGGGCTGGCGCCGACAGCGGGGGCGGGCAGGCGGCGGTCGGCGGCGAGAGCCTGAAGGACCTCGTGCGGCTCGATCCCGTGGAGCGCGGCGAGGGTGGCGGCGAGCCAGTGGTAGGGCACACGCTTCAGCGTATACGCTGCGTAGACGTAATGGTAGAGGATGTCGACGCAGCTTCGAGGTGTCCTCGACGGGACACGTCTGATTGGCGCTCAGGATGGCACTTGGCCTGCGGCAACCAGTTGACCGTGACCCATCCGGCTCAACGCGGTCGGCCAAGACGCCTGCGCCCGCCTGCCGCGAAATTGCTGCGCGACGTGGCGCTGTTGGTGCGTTGCTTCGGCGTCGACCGGGTGGCGTCGGTGGGCGGCGGCAGACCCGGACGGCTTGGCGCTTTCTGTCGCGTCGGCCGCGCATCCAGGTGCCTACCATTGTGGACTCGCCCGTCATTGTTAGCGACCTTGATGGCGTGTCAAGTGGTCGGTCGCTCTCTTCGGCTGGGCAAGCTTTTGTCCGGCACCGTGTCCCGCAGCGCCGTGCACCGCGCCACCGGAGCCGGATCTGCCTGCCCGCCAGTGGTGTCGCCCAACGGTGGTGAGCCGGTCACATTCCCCGTCGAGGTCGACCGGACGGTGTCCGGCTCGGGCAACCCGACTGTCGGCGGCCAGCGGTTCTGGCTGGGCCCGGACGGGGCCGGCCCAGCCGATCACGCTGTGTCGACACCCCCGTGGTGTATCTGCGGGTCAACGGCGTGCGGCTCTAGACCATTCCGTCCCGGCTCCACCCGCAGCTGCTGTCCGCAGTTGCTCACCGACGGCGGCCGGCAGCCCGCCGCACCCGCCGGCCAGCGACGCCGGGCCGGGCGTGGCGATCGAGGTAGACCGGCTGGTCAGCGGCACCGGCCTGTTTGGGCCGGCCGGCCGCCGCCACCCGGTTGGGAGCCACTTCGCCGGCCGCCGGGTCACCGTCCGCCTGGACCGCGGCCTGCTCCAGCTCGTCGACCAGGCGTGCTGCTGCGTAGTGATCCAGGCGGTGGTTAAGTCGGCCGCGGCCGACGGAGCCACGGTACCGGGCAGCTGAGTGGTGTCGTCGGTCTTAACGAACGCGCAGAAACCAGGTTTCACATTGGACGTGATCCGTTGCGGACAGGCCACCGTTGTATCCGGCAGGCGCTCGCTCTCATCGACGCCGCGTCGGGCGGACGGTTCCCGGTCCGATTGCCGACGGCGGCCCGGTCGACGAATACCGAAACCTGTCCGCGTAACGGAGGACTGCTTCTGCATGCGGAAAGCCGCCCGGGTGACATCTTCCCGGGCGGCTTTCCGCGCAGGCTGTGGCAGTGCAATGGTCGTGGATAGGCTGGCGAACCGTTGGGCATTGGTCTGTGCCGATCAACCGATTTGAATCCCCACGCTGGTGGAATCCGCGGGCGGGGCGATGCCGGTAGGAGGCCCGTCCACGGTCAGGCGCCGACCTGGCCCGCGGGTGATTCGGGTAGGTCGACGCCGATCTTGTGGATGACACACCAGGCCCAGTTTTCTCCCGGTTCCCGGCTTCGCAGCACGGGATGCCCGGAGTCGGCGGCGTGCCGGCTGGCGTGCCGGTTGGGAGAGTCGTCGCAGCACCCGACCCTTTCGCAGGAGGCGCAGAACCGCAGATGCACCCAGGAGCCGCCGGTGGCGGCGCAGTCGGCGCAGCCACCATCGGGCTTGGGTGTATTCTCGACCGATTTCAGGTGCTCACATGGTCTCTGGTCGGGTGGCGCCGAGCCCGCTGCCTGGATCGGGAGCGTGACCCGGAACGTGGTGCGGCCCGGCTCGGAATGCATGGTCAGTTCGCCGTGGTGTTCGAGCACGACGGTCCGGTAGCTGGTGTGCAGTCCCAGCCCGGTGCCGTGGCCCGGGGGTTTGGTGGTGTAGAAGGCGTCGAAGATCCGACGCTGCGTGTCCGCCGGGATGCCGGGCCCGTTGTCCTCGACTTCCACGACAACGTTCCCGCGGTCACGCCGGGCGCGCACGGAGAGGGCGGGTGGTGCGTCTGTTCCGGCCAACGCGTCGCAGGCGTTCTCGATGAGGTTTGTCCATACCTGGTTCAGCTCGCCGCCGGACGCGGTGATCGTCGGGAGTTCCGGCTCATAGTCCCGTCCGACGTGGATGCCCGCGGTGCGGTTGCGCAGCAGGACGAGGGTGTCCTCGAGCCCTTGAACGACGTCGACTTCCTGGATGGGCGCCCGGTCTAGGTAGGAGTAGGAGCGCAGCGCGGCGACGATCTCGGAGATCCGTCCGGCGCCGGTGACGATATCGGCCGCGGAGTGCCGGATTGCAGCCACCGCCGCGAGGAAATGCGTCGCGTCGGCGAGGTCGACGTCGGTGCCGATCCGGCTGAGTTGCTCGACGCCGATGCCGGTCTCGACGAGCGCCGGTACGGTCTCCCAGGCGTCGCTGACCCCGTGGTCGGCCAGCCAGTCCTCGACCTCGGCCTCCTCGTCGCTGATCTCGAGCGGGCTCCGTGCGGACGTGGGCGGACGTTCCACGAGGTGGAGCAGGTGGGCGCGGGCCGCCGGGCTGGGCAGGTGGACCAAGAGGCGCTCCAGCTCACCGGTCAAATGCTGGGCGGCGCGCTGAACGGCGGCGGCGGGGTTGTTCAACTCGTGCGCCACGCCCGCCGTGAGCGTCCCCAACTGCGCCATCCGCTCCTGGTGGCGAAGCTGGTCATTGGTCTCGCGGATGCGCCGCAGCAGAGTCTGGAAGATCGCACGCGCGGCTGACGCACTGGTCCGGAGCAGATCGTCCAGCGCGGATCTTGGAATCGAGAAGAGCTCCGCGCCCGTCTTCGCCCGCACCGACGCCGACCTCGGCTCCTGCTGCAGCAGGGCCATCTCCCCGACGACCTCTCCCGCGCCGCGCACCGCCAGCACCGTCTCACGCCCGTCCGCATCCTTGTAGACCTCGACCTGTCCGACGGTCACCACATAGGCCCGATCGCCCCATTCCCCTTCCCGGAACAGCACCTGCCCCGGGGCCAGCCGGATCTCAAGCGCCTCGGCGCAGATCCTCGCGAGGTCGTCATCGGCCAGGTCGGCAAAGAGCGGCACCTGCCGGAAGTGCTCGAACATGCGGGCCTCACCCATGGCCGGCGATCGGGATGTAGCGGTGCCTCACCCGGTCGTCCTCGACGTCGACGACCCGGAAGCCCGACGGATCGTTACCGAGCGGGTAGCCGACCGGACCGGTGACGACAACTTCCAGGTCGCCGTCCCACCCGCCGCCGTTGCGGTGCCAGTGTCCGCAGAAGAACGCGCGGACGCCGTGGGCCTTGAGCAGGTCGAGGATCGGACGCCGCCGGTCGACCGGGATGTTCCAGTAGCTGTCCGGCTCGTCGGATGAGTGCGTGAACAGGGGATGATGTCCGAACAGCAGGATGTGCCGGCTGCGCCGCAGGCGGGCCGCCGCCAGCGTCCGTTCCAGGAAGGCCGACTGCCGCTCCCATTCGTCCGGAACCAGCTCCGGACGCTGCCAGACCACGGTGTTGACGGCGATGAACGTGACGCCGCCGTGGTCGAACGCGTAGTGGTCCGGGCCGAACCGGCTCCGGTACCGGGACAGGCTCGACGGCGTCGGGCGGACGACGTCCGATGCGGCGTCGTGATTGCCGGCGACCCAACGCATCGGGATGCCGTCCAGCCGCCCGGTGAGCCGCCACAGCTCGGCGAGCTGCTCGTCGCTTTCGGGGTCGTCTGTCATGTCTCCGCCCATCACGATCAATTCGGGCCGCAGTGCCCGCGCGGAGTCCAGGGCTCGCTCGTATTGGCGCGCGTCCCAGTCGAACCCGGCCGTCTTCGGAACGGGCGCGACCCGCATGCCGCGCGCGGCGAGCTCGGCGACTTCCGGCTCAGTCAATCCGGAGAACGTCGCGTAGCAGCCGAGCTGGCAGTCCGCCATGAAGATGAACCGGAACCGCGCCATCGCCTACCGCCATTCGATGCTCACCAGCTGCACCGGCTCGGCAAAGCCCTTGAGCCGGACGGTGCAGGGCTGCGACACCGGGTACCGTATCCCGGGTCCGCTCACGGTCTCGCACGAGACAAGGATCTCCCCGCCCTCGGCCAGCGCCCCGATCCGCGCGGCCTCGTGCACCCCGATGCCCGCGTAGTCCAGACCCCGGACCGCCGCCTCGGCCCGGTGCATCCCGATCCGTACCTGTGGCGCGAAGCCGTGCGCCCGGCGGTGAGCGGCCAGCTCCCGCTGCACCGCGACGGCGGCCTCGACGGCCGGTGCGGAGTCGTCGAACGCGATGAAGAACCCGTCACCCGTGTGCCGGACCTGCTTGCCGCCGTGCCGGTCGAACAGCGACCGAAGGGTCTGGTCGTGCCACCGGATCAGCTCCTCCCATGCCTCGTCACCCAGCGCCTCGATGAGCGGGGTCGATCCCACGATGTCGGTGAACAGCAAGGTACGGGTGACTCGCTGCCCCGCCCGGGTGGCGGCCTCGCCCGTGCCACCCAGCAACCGGTCCACCCGTTCGGCGTCGGGAATCGCGCCCAGCCGCTCGAACGCGGCCTTCGCCGACTCCAACTCGAGGTGCGCGGCGCTGTCGTCCCCGGCGGCCTGATACGCCTCGGCCAGCGCTGTCCGGGCCCGCGCCACCTCGTACGGCGCGCCGACCTCATGCCAGCGCTCGACCGC
>Ga0081539_10004329_pt1 | contig 15834 bp, 17 predicted proteins | sample TabmetS4T2R2_FD_71023 | JGI IMG/M metagenome (GOLD analysis project Ga0081539, IMG submission 71023) | Tabebuia heterophylla rhizosphere microbial communities from the University of Puerto Rico - S4T2R2 | ecosystem: Host-associated > Plants > Roots > Rhizosphere ...
TCAACTTCACAGCGCTGTACCAGCTTCCGCTTGGCAAAGGCACGCACCACGATCTCGGCAACGTGGGCAATGCAATGCTCGGCGACTGGGAGATCGGTGGCATCGTGAACGCGCGCAGTGGTCTGCCGATCGAAGTCGGTATCACGCGTCCGGACGTGGTCATTCAATGCCAGGCTGACACGTGTCCGGTGACGATCAATGGCGTTGCTGCGACGGTGTCGCGCGGCTTCGTGGCCCAACTGCCGGGAACGATCAACGCAGCGAATCCTTTGCCGGTTGGATTCGTCGGCGTCGTCAATACGCCAGGCGGCGGCGCGTCGCGCAACGTGCGGCGTCCGAATCTTATTGCGGGTGTCGATCCTTATCTCAACAACGACCGCAACCTGATCAATCCGGCCGCGTTCGCGACGCCGCTGCCCGGCCAGTTCGGAGATCTCGCGCGAAACGCGCTGCGCGGGCCGAGCTTCACGCAGTTTGACCTCGTGCTCAACAAGCGCTTTCGTCTGACTGAGTCGTCCAATATCGAATTCCGCACGGAGATCTTCAACATCTTCAACAAGTCGAACTTCGCTGTTCCGGCAACGACGCTGAATAACGCGTTGCCAACGATCACTTCCGCCGGCGCTCTTTCTTCAGGACTCCAGCCGAACAGCCCGTTCACGCAGTCTGCTGCGGGCGGCACCTTTGGTTTGCTGCGCCAGACAGTCGAACGCACGGTGGGCTTGGGAACGAACCGGCAGATTCAATTCGCGCTTCGCTACAACTTCTGAGGTGAATATGTCAGTACAAGAAATGTCGCTGCTGGAGCAGAAGAATCCCAGCGTCGTGGCCGAAGACGTTTACGACGACGGCTTTCTGCGAGTGGAGCACAAAAACTACTACGCCGCGTGCGGCGGCCAGTCCATCAAGCTGCCGCGCACGGAGTTTCTGATCTTCTCGCGGCTGACGCGGACGCCCGATCGCATCGTCACCGCCGAAGATCTCTGGACTTCGGTTTGGGGCAGCAACAAGCCGCTGAATTCCGAGAGCCTGCACGTTTACATCTACCGTTTGCGGGCCAAGCTCGCGGATTTCGGGCTGCACATCGAGACGATGGTCAATGTCGGCTATCGTCTCTTGACCGCCAAGACCGAGTGACAAACTTGCCGTGCTGTTAACCGAGAGTTCAGATGCAGTTCAGTCAGATGTAACACCGGCTGCCTAGATTAGGTCTCTGAAAAACTCGCTCGACAATCAGCCCGACCAGCACAGGAGATACTAAATGTTTGCTCAGAAGAGAGGGGTTCAACTGCTCGCGTCGCTCTGCGCGGTGGTGGTTCTCGTTGTTTCGTTCGCGTGTCAGCCCAATGGTTCCGGCGGCGCGGGCGGTTCGGTGTCGCTGCAAGGCGCGGGCGCCACTTTCCCAAATCCGCTTTATCAAAAATGGTTGAGTGAATACGGCAAGCTCCACGCGAACGTGAAGATCGATTACCAGTCGATCGGCTCCGGCGGCGGCATCAAGCAACTCAAAGAGCAAACCGTCGACTTCGGCGCTTCGGATGCGCCGATGAAAGACGAAGATCTCAAAGCAGCGCCGGGCGAAATACTGCACGTGCCGACGGTGTTGGGCGCGGTCGTGATCACTTACAACCTGAGCGGGCTGAGTCAGCCGCTGCGTTTTTCACCGGAAGTCGTTGCTGACATTTTTCTCGGCAAGATCAAGAAGTGGAACGACGCGAAGATCCTTGCTGACAATCCGGGAGTGACGTTGCCGGCGCAGGACATCACGGTCGTTCATCGTTCGGATGGCAGCGGCACGTCGGCAGTTTTCACTGATTATCTTTCGAAGGTGAGCGCGGAGTGGAAGGAAAAGGTTGGTTCCGGCACGTCGCCGAGCTGGCCCGTCGGCATTGGCGGCAAGGGAAATGAAGGCGTAACCGGACAGGTCAAGAGCACGCCGAACACGATCGGTTACATCGAGTTGGCCTACGCCGTGCAAAACAATCTTCCGGTCGCGCAGATCAAAAATACGAGCGGCAACTTTGTCGCGCCTTCGATCGATTCCGTAACCGCCGCAGCCGCTGCATCAGTGGGCAATACACCAGACGACCTGCGCGTATCGATAACGAATGCGCCGGGCGCGCAGGCGTATCCGATTTCCAGCTACACCTACATCCTCGTTTACAAAGCGCAAAAGGACGCAGCCAAAGGCAAGGCGCTCGTGGACTTTCTGTGGTGGGGAATTCACGACGGCGAGACGTTCGCGAAGCCGTTGCAATACGCGCCATTACCGGACGACATCGTCAAGCACGCGGAAGCGAAGATCAACTCGATCACCGCCGGCGGCGCGCCGCTGAGGCAGAGTTAGGATATGTTTTTAGAAAATTCCCTTTCCAGGCCTCACGCCAGCGGGTCCTGGCTGGAATGACGCGACGGGTGCTTTCGCCAACCGGCAACACAGGCGACGCAGTGTTTCGCGTACTCATGTTCGCCGTCGCGCTGTTGATGGTCGGGATCGTCATCGCAAAACTAATCGCATTGAGCACCGACTCGATGCTCTCGATCCGGCAGTTTGGTTTTTCGTTTCTGACGAGCCAGCGATGGGATCCGGTCAAAGGCGAATTCGGCGCGCTGCCGTTCATTTACGGCACGGTCGCGTCGTCGCTGATCGCGTTGCTGATCAGCGTTCCATTTTCATTGGGTATTGCGATCTTCCTGGTGGAGCAGGCGCCGCACTACATCTCGCGGCCCATCGGCTTTCTGGTCGAACTACTCGCAGCGATTCCGTCGGTGGTCTACGGTCTCTGGGGCATCTTTGTGTTGGCTCCATTCCTCCGCAACCACGTCGAGCCGGCGCTCGCGACTGCGTTGGGCTGGTTGCCGCTCTTTCAGGGTTCGATCACTGGCATTGGTTTGCTCACAGGAGGAATCATTTTAGCGATCATGGTCACGCCGATCATTTCCGCTGTCGTGCGCGATGTGCTGACTGCCGTGCCCGGATCGCAACGCGAAGCCGCACTCGCACTCGGCGCGACCAAGTGGGAGATGATTCGCGTGGTGTTGGTAAACGGCGCACCGGGAATCGCGGGCGCCGTGATTCTTGGTCTCGGACGCGCGCTCGGCGAGACGATGGCGGTGACGATGGTGATTGGCAACCGTCCGCGAATCAGTGCCTCGCTCTTTGAGCCGTCGTACACGATTGCTTCGGCGATTGCGAACGAGTTTACGGAAGCGACCGGCGATCTTTATCTGAGTGCGTTGGTCGAACTCGGACTGATTTTGTTTCTCGTGACGTTCGTCGTGAATGGCATCGCGCGCCTGCTCGTGTGGAACGTGACGCGAAAGACAGGCGGAGTTGGCAGGGCTGCGTAGATGAATAACACCGATCGCCTTCGACGAGTGAACAGCGCGGTGATGACGGGACTGACGGCGTTGTGCACGCTGCTCGCGGTCGGCGCCCTGCTGATCATCCTGTCGTACATCGCATGGCAGGGAATCGGTTCGCTCAACTTCCGTTTTTTGATCGATAGTCCGAAACCCGTCGGGGAAGGGGGCGGAATCGGAAATGCGATTCAGGGATCGCTGGTGCTGCTGTTGCTCTCGTCAGTTTTCGGTTTGCCGATTGGAATCGCGGTCGGAGTTTATCTCGCGGAGATTGGCCGCGGACGTTTTGGCAGCGCGATTCGTTTTCTCGTCGACACGTTGACGGGCATTCCGTCGATCGTGACCGGGGTTTTTGTTTACGCGATTCTGGTGTTGCCGATGAAGCACTTCTCGGCGTTCGCGGGCGGCGTGGCGCTCGCGCTGATCATGGTGCCCATCGTCGCGCGCACGACGGAAGAGATGCTGAAGCTCGTGCCGCACAGTTTGCGCGAAGGCGCGCTGGCGTTGGGCGCGCCGCAGTGGCGCGTGACTTTGGGTGTGGTGATTCCGGCTGCAGCGCCGGGAATCGCGACTGGCGCGATGCTGGCCATCGCGCGTATCTCCGGCGAGACGGCGCCGCTGCTTTTCACTGCGTTCGGCAGTCGTTTCTTTCAGACGTCACTTAACGAACCGATCGCGTCGCTGACTGTGCAGATCTACAACTACGCGATCTCGCCGTACGACGAGTGGCACGCGCAGGCATGGGCCGCGACGCTCGTGCTCATGACTTTAGTTTTGGGAATCAACATCATCGTGCGGTTACTAACGAGGAGGAAGTTTTAGCGGGGATATGCTGGTTCAAGTGCAAGCGCCAACGATCAAAAGCCCGGATCAACGTCCGGCCGTCGTGGCTGGTGATACCGTTTCGGGCAAAACAAAGGTTGTCGTGCGCGATCTGAACTTCTTCTACGGCAAGGTGCAGGCGCTGCACAACATCTCCCTCGAGATTCCGGAACGCATCGTGATGGCGTTTATCGGTCCGTCCGGCTGCGGCAAGTCGACGTTCCTGCGCACGCTCAATCGCATGAACGACGTGATACCCGGCACGCGCGTCGCCGGTCAGGTGCTGATCGATGATCGCGACGTTTATGCGCCCGGCACGGACGTCGTCGAACTGCGACGCCGCGTCGGCATGGTGTTTCAGAAGTCGAATCCGTTTCCGAAATCGATCTTCGATAACGTTGCGTACGGCTTGCGGATCAATCGCATCACGAACGATCGTCAAGAGCTGGCCGAGCGCGTGGAAGAAGCACTCAAAGACGCGGCCTTGTGGAACGAAGTGAAAGATCGTTTGAAGAGTTCGGCGCTCAGTCTTTCGGGCGGACAGCAACAGCGTCTTTGCATCGCTCGGGCCCTGGCAATTCGTCCGGAAGTGCTCCTGATGGACGAGCCCGCTTCGGCCCTCGATCCGATTGCGACGTCGAAGATCGAAGAGTTGATCTTCGATTTGAAAAAGCAGTACACGATCGTGATCGTCACCCACAACATGCAACAGGCCGCGCGCGTGTCCGACACGACGGCGTTCTTCCTGCTCGGGAAGTTGATTGAAGTCAACTCGACTGAGAAGATGTTTACGGCGCCGAACGAGAAAATGACCGAGGATTACATCACGGGAAGGTTTGGTTGATTAAGTAAGTTATGGATCCGCATCGACACCTCGACGACGAACTGAGTTCATTGCGCGACCGCGTGCTGCTGCTTGGCGGCGAGGCGGAAATGGCCCTCGAACGCGCGATGTATGCGCTCACGGGGCGCGACAGCGACGTCGCTAATCAGGTGCTCGATCACGACGATCAGGTCGATCGACTGGAGGTCGAGATCGATCGGCAGTGCATCGACATCATCGCCTTGCGCCAGCCCGCGGCGCGCGATCTTCGTTTCGTGATTTCCGTCGCGAAAATGGCGCCGGTGCTGGAACGCATTGCCGACCACGCGTGCAACATCGCACGCGCGGCGATCGACCTCAACAACGAGCCGGAGCTCAAATCACTGCTCGATTTGAGCCGCATGTCGGATCACGCGCTCAAGATGTTGCGCGGTGCGCTCGATGCGTTTACCTCGAGTGACGCCGTGATGGCGCGCGAAATCATCAAGAGCGACACCGAAATCAATAACCTTTACAACCATACGTTTCACCGGCTGATTGAGCTGATGGTGACTGAACCAACCACTGCGACGCGCGACGCGCGTCTCTTGTTCATCGCCAAACATCTCGAACGCATCGGCGATTACGTCACCGATATTTGCGAGCTGACCGTTTACATGGCCGAAGCCGCATTCATCAAACACAGCAATTAATCATGGCCCGCCCAATCCTGATCATCGAGGACGACGCCGACATCTCGGAGAGCTTGAAGTACAACTTCGAACGCGAAGGACTTCCGGCCGTCACGGCGCCGACTGGTGAAGCGGGTTTGTCGGCGGCGTTGAGCGAGCGCGATCCGCCGCGGTTGATAATTCTCGACCTGATGTTGCCGGGCATGAGCGGCATCGAGTTGTGTCGGCGTTTGCGGCGCGAACCCGCGACCCGTCGCACGCCGATCATCATGTTGACGGCGAAGACTTCGGAAACCGATCGCGTCACCGGTCTCGACCTCGGCGCCGACGATTACATCACCAAGCCGTTTTCCGTGCGTGAACTGCTTGCACGCGTGCGTGCCGTGATGCGCCGCGCGGATGAGACGATGGGCAAAACGTACGAAGACGACCATCTGAGCATCGACTTCGACGACATTCGCGTGGTTTGCGACGGAACGAAAATAAGATTGACGAACAAGGAGTTCACGTTGTTGTCGGTGCTCGCGCGCAGTGCCGACCGAGTGGTGACACGGCAGCAGTTGCTGGATAGTGTTTGGGGATACAGTTACTATGGCGACGCGCGCACGCTCGACGTGCACATCCGCCGTCTGCGACAGAAGCTGGACAAATGCGGCGACTGTATCGAGACGGTAGTCGGAGTCGGGTATCGGTTTGTTGGTTGCAGGTGATTGCTCGTGTTCAGGCGATTCTTTACAAACCGGGAAAAAGCACCAGCGCGCGAACCTCAGGACACGGATAACACGGATCAGATCTTCACGGCGAGCTCGCTTTTCGAGGCGACGCTGGCCGGGATGCGCGAAGGTCTTTTGGTCGTCGATAAGGACATGCGCGTGGTCGCTTCCAATCCGGCCGCGCACAAACTGTTCAGCAGCTCATTCTCGAAGCTCAACTCGCAACGCCTTACAGAGCTGACGCGGAATCCCGCGATCTACAGTGCGTTTCTCGACGGTCTGAAAGGTAACGAAGTCAGCGGCGTGAAAGTCGAGACGCACGGAACCGAACGCCAGGTTTTCGATCTGCGCGTCGTGCCGATCGGAAACGTCAACGGCCACGGCGCGGAAGGCGCGCTCGGTGTTTTCTTCGACATCACGCGCACCGAACGTCTTGAGCTCGTGCGTCAGGAATTCCTTTCCAACGTTTCGCACGAACTGCGCACGCCGCTCACCGCGATCGTGGCGTTTGTCGAAACGCTCGAGAGCGGCGCGAAGGAAGATCCGGAAAGCTGCCGGCGCTTTCTTTCCATCATCCGCAAAAACGCGTCGCGCATGCACGGACTCATCGACGACATTCTCGAACTCACCGCGATCGAGGGTGGCAACATACAGTTGCGCGCCGCGCGGGTCGAGCTGCACGAGTTAGTGGATGACGTCTGCGCTTCGTTGACGACGCAGGCGCAAGCGCGAAACATCACGCTGCGAAACAACGTCGCGGAAGGAGTTTCCGTGTATGCCGATTCGCGCCGGCTCGAGCAGATGCTCACGAACCTCGTCGACAACGGGATCAAGTTCAGCCACGAGAACGGAGCGGTTTCGATCAGTTATGAAAGCGGCGAGCGCGATCGGATACTCGTCAAGGACGACGGCGACGGCATTCCCGCACAACACCTGGAACGCTTGTTCGAGCGGTTCTATCGCGTCGACCGGGCGCGTTCGCGAGAGCTGGGCGGCACGGGATTGGGGCTGGCCATCGTGAAGCACCTCGCGCTGCTGCATGGCGGCGAGGTGACGGTCGAATCCGAGCTTGGAAAGGGAAGCACCTTCACCATCCACTTGCCGAAAAACCCTGCGATTTCCGCGGGAAAGCTGTCGTAAAACCGTGTTGGCAAATCCTTCCGGGTTTGCGATAATAGCTGGCAGATTTTTGCCCTCGTTCTCTTCCCCGACAGCCCCGGAAAGTCCTCAAAAAATCGTGAGTTTTGACCGATAGAGAAGCGGTCTGGGGAGATCAACATGCGAATCCGAAGAGTAGCTCGATCCGTATCGTCGTTTACGACTCAGGTTGGTGCGGGCCTGGTGAAAACTCTGGTGACCAGCCTCGCCCTCGGGATGGTGCTGGTTGCCGTGATGCAATACATGGGCGTGCCGGTCCCGACCGCGCACGACGTGCTCGGCGGCATCTCGCGACTGGCGCACCTGAATTGAGACTCTGCAGGTTGGCCAACACGGCGTTCAAGGCGAGTTCTGAACAACCCACTCAGGTCAGTTCTGAACAATCCACCGACGTGGTCGGTGGTATTTGCAGACTCGACCTAACAAACTTACTAGGTAGATATGAAATACCGACTGTGTCGGTGGATTCTTCGGACCAGCCTAAGCTTCCGATTGTTCGGACCAGCCTAAGCTCCTGGATTGTTCAGACCAAGTTCCTAGAACGAGAACACCAACTGCTGCTGGGCGCGAAAAGTGGTCGGTGCAAACGCGCCCACCGGCACGAAGAAGTTGGGAAACTGCCCGCTGTTCCGTAACTGGTGCTGGAAGAAGAACAAGCTCTGGAAAGTCACCTTCTTCGCGATGCCGTATTCGAAGCGGAAGTGGTTCGTGCGAATGTTGACTCCGGAGTTTGTGCCCAGGTCGTCGTCAGTCACCTGCGAGATCAGCGCATTCGCGCCCTTGATCGAAAAGACGTAAAGAAACGACGTATCACCGCGTTTCGTGATCCGTCCGATTTGCAGCGCGGCCAGCATCGCGTCGCGTTCGTTCAGTCCCGTGGCGATGTTGCGCGCGACTTGCAGGTTGAACGAAATCGGAAACGCGTGCTCGCCGTGCGTGAATCCCGCATTGTTCAAACGATACGTGAGTCGCAGCACCTGAAAACCCGGTGCGGTGTAGACTGCGCCGCCCGGCGTTGTCGTCGCATTGCCGGTGCCGGTGAGCGGACCGGAAAGCACGAGACCGAGGCCCGGCTGGACCAATAGCACCACGCCGTCTGCCGTTGAAGCAAGCTGGATCTGATTCGGGTTGCGATAAATCTGCACGTCGGCGCCCGCCTGGCTGCTCCATCTCTTATTGAACGTTTGGTTCGCCAGCAGGCCCTGGTGAAACAGGTTCGCGGAACGACCGGCGGTGCCGACTACTTGATTGGCGCGTGCGAGCGGACTGCCCGCCGCGATCACCGCGACGTTTGGATTCGTGAAGATGTACTGTCCGGCGCGGAACTCGAGACTCGTCAGCCGTAAGTCGTTCGGCTTGAACGAGGCGACATACGTTTCGTTGAAGCCGTTGAAGCGAACGTCGTCGTCAAACAAAAAGCGCGAATTGTCGGCAAAGACGTCCTGGAGGCGGCCGGCACGCAGCGTGACTGCTTTGCTCGGCCGGTATTCTACCCACGCTTCGCTGAGCGAAATCGGCGCGCGCGCGGTGATCGCGGTGAAATCCTGATCGCTTGTGAGTGGATTATTTAAAGGACCGGTCGAGAGCTGGCCGTGGAAACTCAAGTTCCGATAGAGGTCGGTGTCGAGATTGAGCCGCAGCCGGTATCGCGCGCGCACATTTTGCACGTGTTGCAGCGGCGGATCGGGCGGTTCAGTTGCTGAGCGAAGGATGCTGTCGAAGCGCAGGCGAAAGTCGCCGCTGACTTTGAGTGGACCGATTCGTAGCGCCTGGTTTTCGAGTTTAGCCACGCGCTGCTCGACAGTTGGTTTTTCGGGCTGAGCAGGAGCGGAGACGGTCGCAAGCGGAGCGTCAGTGGACGGGGATGTTGGAGATAGTCGAGCCAATAAAGCCTGAATGGCTGACTGCTGGTCCGCGATGGTCTTCTGCAGTTGATCGAGCTTCGCGTTCTGCCGTTCGAGCTCGGCTTCGAGCAGCCGCACGCGTTCGGAAACGTTTGTTTCCGCGGGTTCATCGGCTGCTTTGGTCGCAGTCTTCACCAGTTCCTGCGCGAGCGCGGAGGTGAACGCGAAGAGAGTCAGAGCTAAACAAAAACTGAGACGAAGGGCGATACACGTCTGTCCGGTGCTTTTTGGCAGCTTCATGAGTTTCATTCCTCGAACGGGGTCCGGTTCTTTCGTTGGTTTGGTTGCGAACGGCCGAGGATATGGCCGCGGTCTTAAATCGAGCTTGCTACGAAGTTACAAGTATGTGAATAGAAAAACTATCGCTCGTCCGGTTGAATATGAATCGTCAGATGGTGAGTGGTCTCGAACTTAAAGTTGTCAGCATCGGTAACCTTCACCTTCACCACGCGCTCCTCCTGCAAGTGAAGTTGTGCACCGATCAGGAAGGTGGCGTCCGTGCTGAATTGATGTGGGTGCTCGAACTCCGCGCCCGACCACGTAATCGACAGCGGTGGGCGCAGTTCGCGCGTCGTAAGCGCGAACCGAGCACCGACTGAAGGAAGGCCACGAATCACATTGAGATCTTTTGGGCCCTCGATCGCTATCGCGGAATCGCGCCCCAACTTCTGCATGGCCCCGCCCGCCGTAATCCCCGCCTCGTTCACCACCACGCGCGCGTATTTGAACACCAGCTTAAAATTGGTATTGGGGATTAGCACCTGGGTTGGAAACATGGCCGCCGCTGCGCACCCGGCGCCACCCTCGTGACCCGGTTTCGAATCTTTGGAGGTGACGACTTGGAACAACGGAATGGGAAAGACTATTGCGAGAGGGATAACGAAGGCCAAGAGCGCACTTCGATCCGAACTCGTGGAGCTATCAGAGTGACAGACGATCGTCGAGACGGGAACCGTCAAGGTGTCATTGCGGACCAATGTGAGTTCCACGTCGGGTGCGGGATCGGTGATGAGCTTGGTGGCTTTGATGGTCGTCTTCACCCGATTGGGTGCAATGAAGTCGATGTCAAAGCTGCGGAGGATCACGTCACCGTGAGGGTCGGCTGCCTGCGACTCGGAGTTGAGACGCTTGGGTGCCTTGTTCCATGCGTCGTCCCCAAATCGCTCGATAAGCTGCGCTGAAATGCGAAACGCGTAGCCGAACGGGTCTGCCCGCTCTTGTGCGTTCAGGAGATTGATCTCCGGCAGGCCAAGCTCGCGATCTTGCTCGCCCGCCGGGGTTAGGTGCGTGGTCCATATCCCGACCCGCTGGCGGCCGCCGGCGCACTTCATGAGCACTTCGCCATTGGCGAAACCCGCGCCAGACAACGCGTCCATGATCCCGTGCTTGAAAACGGGCATGGCGTCGTCAGGCAGACACGACGACAGTTCGATCGCGACCTCGGGCGCGACCGGATGTGGTGTTGGCGGAGAAGGATCATGATCTGTTCCCTGGGTGCCACCGCCGCGCTGATCATCGCGTTTTTTCATGGCCGTTCTCCTTTACAGTCGTGTTTCGCGGGTTCACCTTACGCCTTTGGCGACGACGTGTCTACATAATGGATGCTATCGCGGCTCGCGTCCGACGACTTGTAGTTGCGACACTGGCGATTAGAGACTTTCGTTGACAAGCCTCTCACGCGCCGCTTACTATTTTAGACGTAATCAATGTCTCCAGCTCTTCCCTCAACAGAAGAATGATGCTTCTTCAGGCGGTAACGACCACAACCACGCCGGCTGTCGGAAGCCCGATCACAGCTTACTGGCCGGTAATGGTCTTTTTCGCTGTCGCTGTGATCTTCCCGGTGCTGCCGCTGATTCTCGGCCGCTTTCTCCGGCCCATCAAATACGAGAAGGGCAAGATGCGGCCTTACGAGTGTGGCATCGACCCGACGACCGAAGCGCACGAGCGGTTCACCGTGCGCTACTACATCGTTGCGATGCTCTTTTTGATATTCGACGTCGAGACGATCTTCCTGTTGCCGTGGGCGATTATCTTCATGGGAGATGACTTTTCCTTTACGACTTTTGCGCTCGTCGAGATGTTTGTCTTCATCGCGATCCTGGTCGTTGGTTACTACTACGCGTGGCGCAAGGGCGCGCTGGAGTGGGCCTGATGGAATTGGCGATTGCCAATTTCCAATTGCCGATTTGGACGCGTTGCTCCGGCGGCGAAAATCGGCAACTGGCAACCGTAAATCGAAAATAACTTATGGCTGAACACGAAGAGGGATTTGTTTTAACCACCGTCGATTCGATCATGAACTCGATTCGACGCACCGTCGGCGCGAAGACCGTCGATATTGCTGCGCCCGTGGTTAACTGGGCGCGGAAGTCGGCGTTGTGGCCCATGACGTTCGGTCTGGCGTGTTGCGCCATCGAGATGATCGCGACCGGCGCCGGACGCTTCGACATCGATCGCTTCGGTGCGGGCGTCTTTCGGCCGAGCCCGCGGCAAAGCGACCTCGTCATCATCGCCGGCACGGTGACGTTGAAAATGGGACCCGTGGTCCGCCGCGTTTACGATCAGATGCCGGAGCCGAAGTGGGCAATCGCGATGGGCGCGTGTGCTTCGACCGGTGGCCCGTTTGATTCCTATTCGACGATGCAAGGCGTCGATCGTTGTATCCCAGTGGATGTTTACATTCCCGGCTGCCCCCCGCGTCCTGAGGCGTTGCTCTACGGCCTGATGCGTTTGCAGGACATCATCATGCGTGAAGCCCCATCGGCTTACATTTTTGAAAGTGACGGAACGGTTCGCCGGCAGCGCAGGTTCGCAGATGAAGAGATGCTCGTTGACGCTGCGATGGGTGTTGGCGACGTTGCCGCGCCGCCGTTACGTTAGCGGGAGGAATAGAACTATGAAGAAACTCAGTTTAATAGCGCTCGTTAGTATGCTGATGCTTTTTAGCAGTGCCGTATTGGTAAGCGCGCAAACCAAACCCAGACCAACTTTGAGACGACGGGCGCCGGTTAGACGCAGCACCACCGTCGTGCCGCTGGTCCCGGTCGGAACCGATCTCAAAGTGCGGATCAACGATACGCTGTCGAGCAAAGATTCGCGCATCGGCGATCGGTTCACCGCGACGGTGATCGATCCGAGCCGGTTTGACGAAGCAAAACTGACGGGCCACATCAGCTCGATTCAAAAGTCAGGCAAGATCAAAGGCCGCACGAGCATGAATCTCGCTTTTGATTCAATCGAGATGCGCGACGGGCGACATGGCGTGTTGCATGGTTACGTGACGAGAGTTTATGGCGAAGGTTCAGGGCGCGCGGACAACGAAGGTGGCGTTGAATCGAGCAGCCGCACCAAGCAGAGCGTCAAACGCGCGGGCATCGGCGCGACTGTCGGCGCGATCGTCGGCGGCATTGCCGGCGGTGGCAAGGGCGCGGCGATCGGTTTGATCATCGGCGGCGCCGGCGGTGCGGGTTCGTTGGCGGTGCAGGGAAGCAAGGAGTTGAAGATCGAGTCCGGCACGGAAATGCTGGTGCACGTCACGCGCGGTTAATCGCCGCCCACGGCAACACGAAAAGCGGGGGAAGCGGGGCAAAATCCGCTTCCCTTTGTTTTTTACCCCCGCTTGGAAGAAATGCGCGGTCGAGCTCGTCTAAAGATCTGGTGAAGCAATGGAGCAGCGCGCGGTAATGGCTCAAAAGCTTATTGACGGGGCGGTAATCGAAGCCTGCCGGCAGGGCGACCGCGACGCCTTTCAGCTCCTCTTCGAAGCTTACAAAGACAAGGTGTTCTCCATCGCCGTCTATTCGGTGGGCGGCGACCGCACCGTCGCCGACGACGTCACGCAACAGATCTTCTTGAAATTGTTCACGGCCATTCGCCAGTTTCGCGGCGACTCGGAATTTACCACCTGGCTTTACCGGCTGGTGGTGAATGCGTGCGTGGATGAGCGGCGCCGGCGGAAACGCTGGCTGCCGTGGGGAGACACCGAGGCGATGACAAGCTTTACTGACGGCAAATCGGCGGACAAGCAATTCGATCGGATCGAGATTAGCGAGGCGGTGCGCGAGGCGATTGCGGAGCTGAAACCGAAGTTTCGTTTGCCGATTCTGTTGAAGTACATCGAGGGTTTGTCTTACGACGAGATCGCCAGCGTGATGGGGTGTTCGAAAGGCACGGTTGCTTCGCGGCTGAACCGCGGGCACAGCCAGTTGGCGAAACGGCTGGCGCACTTGAACAATGCGGCGGCGTGGGAAAGCGAGTGAGTTTTACGGAGAGTGATTAGATGTTTTCGAAGCACGTAACCAAAGACATTTCAGCTTACTGTCAGGGAGAGTTGTCGCCGGACGCTGCTCGACAGTTTGCGGAGCACATCATTTCGTGTGCGAAGTGTCGCCGGGAGTTTGAAGAGATCAAGTTGGGGATCAGGTTGGCGGAACAGTTGCCGCAGGTCGCGGCGCCGGATTTTCTATGGACCAATATCTATCCCGCCCTGGGCCGGGAAAGAAAGAACTCTTCGCTGAAAGTTCAGTGGCGAGTTCGTGTGGCGGCGATAGCGGCCGCGTTGCTTGTTGTTGCGGCGTTAGGAGTTTGGTGGTTTTCGCGGCAGGGATTTAAGAACAAACCTTTTTGGGAGGTACAGCAACTTGCGGGCGCACCCCGAATCGGTACGGAACGGATTCGAAAGCAGGCACGCCTCGGTGTCGGAGAATGGTTGGAAACCGATGCGACTTCGCGCGCGCAGATCGCTGTGGGATCGATTGGCCGCGTCGATATCGATGAAAACACACGCGTGCGTTTGCTGGAAACTCAGCCGACCGAGCATCGGCTTGAGCTCGCGCGCGGGAAGATGAGTGCAACCATTTGGGCGCCGCCGCGGCTGTTTTTTGTCGACACGCCTTCGGCGGTGGCGGCGGATCTGGGTTGTGCTTACACGCTGGAAGTCGACGATCACGGCGCGGGTCTGTTGCGGGTAACGTCGGGTTGGGTGGCGCTGGAGTTACAGGATCGCGAGTCGATGGTGCCGGCGGGCGCGGCGTGTGAGACGCGGCCGGGAGTCGGGCCGGGCACGCCGTATTTCGAGGACACGGCGCCTTCGTTTCGGGCGGCGCTCGAGCAGATGGATTTCGGGGGGGATGCGGCGGCTCGCGCGAGTGCGTTGAATTCAATGCTGATTGAGGCGCGAGCGCGCGACACGCTCACGTTGTGGCATTTGCTGGCGCGGGTTGACGGGGTGGATCGCGAGCGTGTTTACGACAAGATCGCGTCGTTTGTGCCGCCGCCCGACGGTGTCACGCGCGAAGGCGTTTTGAAATTAGACCAGGCGATGCTGGACCGCTGGAAAGACGCGCTCGAAGTGACCTGGTTTGTAAATAGCCCGCTCGTTCCCAAGGTCCTCGCCGAAGGCTACTGGCGCGTCAAGAACGGCGTCACCCGCCGCGCGAAAGAGCTGCGGTAAGAATTACTGCGACTGAGTCTTGCTTAGGCTGGATCTCAGGAACCCACCGACGCAGTCGGTGGTACTTTCATATTTAACCTACCAGGTTTGTAGGTGGAGTATCAAAGTACCACCGACTGTGTCGGTGGGTTTCTAATACTACCAACTACGTCCCTGAGAGGTGGCGCGTGTCGTTGATTGTGAGCACGCGCACGAAGCCGTCGTCGCGCAGCTCGAATCTCGTGATGGCGCAATTCGCGCTGGTGATCCAGACCGGCTTCAATTCCGGCGCGTCGAGCGCACCGATCAGGTGCAGCGCCAGGATGCAGATCGTTCCCGTGTGACTGAACACCGCGATCTTTCCACCTTCGTGTTGCACGATGATCTCGTCCAGCTTTTGCCACGCGCGATCAAGCAGTTGCCGATAACTCTCCCCACCCGTCAACACGTGCTCAAAATCGCGTCGCAACAACGCCGCATACTGCTCCGGATGTTGCTGAGCGGCGTCTTCAAACGTCAGACCTTCCATCACGCCGACACTACGCTCGCGAAACGCACTCGTCGGATTCACCGCCAATCCCGTCAGCGCCGCCAGCGGCTGCGCCGTCTCAACAGCGCGCGCCAGATCGCTCGAGTAAATGGCGGTCAACTCTTCGGACTGCAAAGCGCGCGCGGTCGCCTGCGCCTGCCTTCGCCCGCGCGGCGACAAAGGCGTCGCGGTGTGACCACCGAAACGGCGGGCGGCGTTTCCTTCTGACTGGCCGTGTCGAATCAGCAGGACGTGGGTTGAGAGGGACATTTCGAGCCGTTGTTGGTTGGGTGCTTACCGAGCAAAGCACTGCGCTTACCGCACGAGATCTTTCGCGAGCTGAAGCCTGAGCTGTGCGAAGACTGTGAATACAACCGTCGCCAGCTACTTCGCGACCTGAACTGTGGGAAGAGAATC
>Ga0081539_10004330_pt1 | contig 15833 bp, 14 predicted proteins | sample TabmetS4T2R2_FD_71023 | JGI IMG/M metagenome (GOLD analysis project Ga0081539, IMG submission 71023) | Tabebuia heterophylla rhizosphere microbial communities from the University of Puerto Rico - S4T2R2 | ecosystem: Host-associated > Plants > Roots > Rhizosphere ...
GGCTCGCGGCGAGCCTCGGGCCCAACGCGCAGCTGCCCCCGACCGCCGCCACCGCCGACCGCGCCGCACGCGCCGGCTCGAGCGCACCCGGCTCTCCCGGCGCGCCGGCCGGCCCGCCCTGCAGCGTCGGCGGCATCGGCGCTACCGGGACGAGCGGGCTGTTCTCCGGCGCCTGGGCCGCCCTCCCGACGAGCGCGCTCGGCTGCGCGCCCGCACACGAACTGCGTCCGAACCGACTGCCGACCGTCATCTGGCGGCCGACGGTCTTCCTCGCCCTCCAAGAACGACCTGGCTAACGCCCCCTGGGGCTGCTCATGACCAGCGTCGCGCCGCTCGCCGGCACGGCGTCTCGATGAGTCGTTTCGAAGGGGGAATGCATGAACATCAAGCTGGTCGCCACAAGCGGCGACCGCACACGAACCAGGTCAGTGCTGTTGGCGCTCGTGGCGCTCGCGATCCTCGCGATCGCGGCCGTCCCCGCGTCCGCAAGCGCTGCCAGCAAGGCGAAGGCCGAGCCGGCCGCCGTGCTCCAGCAGGGCGCCGGGATGGGTCCCAGGCCCAGTACCGCGGTGCGCCGCGTGCAGCGGGTCCTGAAGGCCCACGGCTACAGCCTCGGCAAGCCCGGCGTCGATGGCCGCTTCGGTCCGCTGACCGATGCCGCCGTCCGTCGCCTGCAGACCGACTACGGCCTGGCCGCCGACGGCGTCGTCGGGCCGAAGACCCACCGGCTGGTGCGCCTGCTCCAGCAGCGCAAGCAGCAGCGGACCGCCGCCACGCCGAAGCAGGCCCAGAAGCCGAAGACAGGCAAGGCCACGCCGACCACCAAGCAACCGAACGCCCAGCCGGCGTCGCAGCCCCAGACGCGCACGACTGTGCTGCCGTCGCAGAGCGACGACACCGGATGGCTGCTGGCGATCATCGCCAGCGCGGCGCTCGGGATGCTCGGCGCGGCGTTCGTCGTGTTCGCCACGCGCTGGAAGCGCAGCCGTCGCGACCACACGCCGATCCTGGCCCCGATCAACCGCGAGCTCTTCCTCGAAGGACGCAGCGAGGACGCGCGCGTGGGCGAGTTCCGCGGCCAGGCGCTTGCCACCAAGCTCCGCGCCGTTCCCGGCGAGGAGGACGACCACGAGGAGACGAGCTACCTCGTCGACGACGTCCGCAAGGCGGCCCCGATCTGGGTTCGCCACGGGGACGTGCGCCGCAGGATCTCCCGGCTCGGGCCGGGTGAGGCCGTCATCGGCTATGTCACCCTGTCGCCCGACGCCGCGCCCAGTGACGCCGACGCGCCCGTGCACGCCATCGAGGCGGCGTGCGAGCGCTCGGACTGGGAGCTCCTGGAGGTGGTGACAGATCGCGAGAACGGGGTGTCTAGCCTCGAGCGTCCGGGCCTGTCCCGCGCGCTCGAGCAGATCGCCGCCGGCCAGGCGCGCGGCCTGGTCGTCAGCGACCTGCGGCGCCTGAGCCGCTCGATCATCGATCTCGGCGCGCTCGTGGAGTGGTTCCGCGACGCCGACGCGACGCTCGTCGCGCTCGATCTCGGCATCGACACCTCGACCCCGTCGGGCCGCGAGCTCGCCGGCACGCTGGTGAAGCTCAGCGGCTGGGAGCGCGAGCGCATCGCGCGGCGCACGCGCAGCGGCCTGACCGCGGTGAAGACCCCGCCGAGGCCGAGCGGCCGCCCGTCCGTGGCCGATCGCCCGGCGCTCCTGGAGCGCATCAACGCGATGCGCGCGGCCAACATGACGCTGCAGGCGATCGCCGACCAGCTCAACGCCGAGGGCGTCCCGACGCTCCGCGGCGGGCAGCTGTGGCGGCCGTCGAGCGTGCAGGCGGCGCTCGGCTACAAGCGCCCGGGCACCCGCAGCAACCCGCGCAACCAGCTCCCGTCCCTCGAGGATCGCGAGGCCTGAGCCGCTGAGCTAGCCAACGACGACATCGCGATGGAGGTCCGTCTGGACCGGCATCCCGCCGGCGTGCGGCAGGTTGCCGGCGACCGCCTCATCGTCACGCGCGGCGAGCCACGGGGCAAGCCACCGCCCGGCGACCTTGCCGGGCGGCCACCACAGGGTGTGCGTGGTGGCCTCGCCCTCGCCGGAGCCGCCCCCGGCGTCATGGCGCAGGTAGCGCGGGCCGCCGGCGGTGAGCAGGCGCCCGCGCAGCACCGGACGGAACGGCGCGCGCTCGACGACCGCGCCCGCCTCCACGGCGATGTCCGCCGCCGCCGCATCGGCCTGCTCAGCGGCCAGGCCGCCGAACTTCACGGGGAAGGCGATGCCGTCGCCGGCCGCCCACACGCCGTCGACGCCAACGACGCGGCAGTGCGCATCGACGCTGACGAAGCCGTCGGGATCGCTGGGGACGCCGTCGATCGCCCGGCCGCGCAGGCGCGGCAGCGCGAGCACTCGGGCGACCTCAAGCCGGCGCCCCGAGGGGCGGAGGAGCAGCGTGCGCGGCGGCCCGGCGTCGAGCTCGGCGTAGGCGCCCAGCTCCACGCGCACGCCCGCGCGCGCGAGCTCCTCGCCGACCACCTCGACGGCCCGCGAGCCGAACACGGCCAGCGGCGCCTGCTCGGGGGTGACGAGCACGATCTCCGGCCGCATGCCCATGCCCTGCGCGTCGCCGGCGATGAGCAGCGCGAGCTCGTAGGCCGGCAGCGGCCAGCCCGGCCCGGGCGGGACCACGATCGCGAGGCGCTCGCTGTAGCCCTCCTCGAGGTCGCGCAGGAGCCCGCCGAGCGCCTCGACGCCGCTGGCGTCGTCCCACGTCATGACGCCGCCGCCGGTGAACGCCGGCTCGGACGCGGCGCCGGTGGCCAGCAGCAGCGAGTCGTAGGAGAGCGCCTGGCCCTCGCCGACATGCACCACGCGGTGCTCGGCGTCGACGCCGCTCACCGGCGCGTGGACGAAACGGGCGCCGGCGGCCTGCGCGGCCTCAGCGAGCGGGGTGCGGCGCTGGCGGCCGAGCGCGAACGGCTCGGCGACCGCCAGCGGCCGGTAGACGAAGTCGCGCGTCGGCGAGACGAGTGTCAGATCGACGCGATCGCCCGCCATGGCGCGAAGCGCGAGGAGGGCCTCGATGCCGGCGACGCCGCCGCCGGCGATGACGACACGGTGTGCAGTGGTGCTCATGGGCTCGGTGGGGTCGTGGGCCAGGTCAGGTGGACGCGAACGCCGCGCGGCTCGACGCTGATGTCGCGCCAACGCCGCAGCGCGGTGCCGATGCGCTGGGATGCCGCGCCGGCGTCGAGCTCCAGGCGCGAGAGGCCGCGCAACCGCGCCTCCTGCTCCAGGGCGTCGATCAGGGCCAGGGCGACGGTCGTGGTGGGCGCCTGCTCGAACCGCACTTCGCCGCGCAGGCCGTACAGCCGCACCAGCGTCGCCCGGCCGACGACCGCGCCCATGGGATCCAGCGCGACGACCTCGGCGCGGTCGATGCTCTCGGGCCCCGAGGGGTGGACGGTCAGCGGATCGGGAACGGCGCTCATGGTCCGATCGTGGCCATTGAACGCCCGGTCCTCATCGGGGCTCATCACCCCGATGCCTGCGGGCGACTACGGACGCGTCACGGCGATGCGACCCGGCTGATCCCGCCGGTCGGCAGCCGCCGCGGGGCCGGCATCGGGCGGCCCTCGAGGTCGCGCGCCGCGAGCCACGGCGTCAGCCAGCGGGCGGCCACCTTGCTCGGCGGCCACCACGGGCACTGCTCGGAGACCTCGGCGGCGATCGCGCCGCCGGGCGGCTCGGCGCGCAAATATCGCGGCCCGTGCGCGGTGCGCAGCAGCGCGCGCATGACCGGCCGGTAGGGCCGTGGCGCGCGCTCTGATCCGGCTTCGAGCGCGATCAGGTCGGCGACGGCGTCGGCCTGCTGGGCGGCCAGGCCGCCCTGCTTGAACGCGCCCGCCGTGCCGTCGCCCATGGCGAACACGCCTCTCGCGTCGCGAGCACGGAAGGACTCGTCGACGAGGATGAAGCCCTCGTCGTCGCAGAGGATCCCCGGCAGGTTGGGGCCCGACAGGACCGGAAGGTGCACCACGCGGTCGCACTGCAGCCGCGCGCCCGGGCCCAGGTCGACGACCGTCGGGTGGGGGACGCCGGCCTCGACGCCGGTGAGCAGCTGGATGCCGGCGCTCTCGAGCTCGTTGCGGATGAGCGCGGCCGCGGGAGCGCCGAACGCGGCGAGCGGCCGCTCCTCGGGGGTCACGAGCGTGAGCTCGTCGGGCTTGGCGTAAGCGGCGATCATGAGCGCGAGCTCATAGGCCGGCAAAGTCCAGGCCTGGCGCGCCGGCACCACGATCGCGATCGTCGTGGCCAGGCCGCTGCGCAGATCGGCGAGCACGTCGGCGAGCCCCTCGGGGTCGTTGGGTCGCTCGACGCAGACACCGTGCTCGTAGGCGGGGTGCGGTACGGCGCCGACCGCGAGCACGAGCGCGTCGTAGCTCAGCTCGACGCCCGAGCCCAGGCGCAGCCGCCGCTCCTCGCGGTCGACGCGGGCGACGGCGTCGCGGACGAGGCGCGCATCGAGATCGGCGGCCAGCTCGGCGAGCGGGTAGCGCCGCGGGTGCCCGACGCCGAACGGCTCGAACACCTCCAGCGCCCGGATCACGAGCTCGTCCTTGGGATCGACGAGCGTCAGCGCGACCTGGTGACCCACCAGGCCGCGCAGCGCAACCATCGTCTCCAGTCCGGCGATCCCGCCACCCGCCACGACGACGCGCAGCGGGTGGTCGGGGGAACGCGGGTGGGGCTGCATGGCGCCTACTTTCAGCTCGAGAGCGCGACCTTGCCGACGGGTGCCGGTTCGCGCACGTCGCGCCCCTCGAAGCGCCGCAGCACCCGCAGGGTGAGGACGAGGAAGCCGAACCCGGCGAGCAGGAGGCCCACGCCCATGACGATCGCGAACGTCGCGACGCTCTCGGCGAAGTACGCGGTGTTCAGCGCGGTGGTCAGTGCCGTCTCCTGGACCCACAGCCCGCGCAGCGGGTTGTCGATCGGCCGGCCCTTGGCGTCCTTGGCCGCGGCGTTCTCGTCGTTGGTGCCCTTGCCGTCCGCGGTCGCATAGCGAGGCAGCTCCGCGTAGGTCTTGCCGCCGGTGGCCTCGAGGGTGTGCTTGCGCATCACCTTGGCGAAGGCCTCGGCCTTGCTGCCCGTGTCGACCAGCTTGTTGGGGATCGTGGAATCGGGTGTGCCGACGATCTGCTCGCGCTTGAGGTCGTCTCGAACGCGATCGCGACCGTTGAGCCCGGTGACGACCGAGCCGATGCCGAACGCGATCAGGATCACGCTGGCGACAATGCCTCCGTACTGCAGGAACTTGCTCATCCTCCGCTCCTTCCTTGCTCGGGGTTACGCGCCGCCATTCTTCGGTGGCGGCGAGGTGCCGCCATCGGTGTGCGGCCGTGAGAGGGAGCGGTCCCGTACGGATCATGCGTCCGTAACCCACCCGGATGCCCCGAGTGAGAGGCTGCCTGCATGACCGCCACCGCACCCACCGGTCCCCTGCAGTCCGACGAGCTGCGCCGCATCGACGCCTGGTGGCGCGCCGCCAACTACCTGTCGGTCGGCCAGATCTACCTGATGGGCAACCCGCTGCTGCGCGAGCCGCTGCGCCTCGAGCACGTCAAGCCGCGGCTGCTCGGCCATTGGGGCACGACGCCCGGCCTGAACTTCGTCTACGCGCACATGAACCGGATGATCCGGCTGCACGACCTCGAGGCGATCTTCGTCACGGGGCCTGGCCACGGCGGCCCGGGCCTGGTCGCAAGCGCCTACCTCGAGGGCACCTACGGCGAGATCTACTCGCACATCACGCAGGGCGAGGAGGGGCTCGAGCGGCTCTTCCGGCAGTTCTCGTTCCCCGGCGGGATCCCGAGCCACGTCGCGCCCGAGACGCCCGGCTCGATCCACGAGGGCGGCGAGCTCGGCTACGCGCTCGTGCATGCCTACGGCGCGGCGTTCGACAACCCTGACCTGATCGTCTGCTGCGTGGTGGGCGACGGCGAGGCCGAGACGGGGCCGCTGGCCGCCAGCTGGCACTCGAACAAGTTCGTCGACCCGGCGCGCGACGGCGCCGTGCTGCCGATCCTGCACCTCAACGGCTACAAGATCGCCAATCCGACCGTGCTCGCGCGCATCCCGCAGGACGAGCTGCGCGCGCTGCTCGTCGGCTACGGCCACGAGCCCTACTTCGTCGAGGGCGACGACCCCGAGACGATGCATCAGCTCATGGCCGAGACGCTCGACCAGGTCGTCGTCGACATTCGGGCCATTCAGCGCCGAGCGCGCGACGGCTCGCCGGTCACCGAGCGCCCGCGCTGGCCGATGATCGTGCTGCGCACGCCGAAGGGCTGGACCGGCCCGCGCGAGGTCGACGGCGTGCCGGTCGAGGGGACCTTCCGCGCACATCAGGTCCCGCTCGCGCAGCTGGCCGAGCGGCCCGAGCACCTCGCCGAGCTCGAGGCGTGGATGCGCTCGTATCGCCCGCAGGAGCTGTTCGACGCCGATGGCCGCGTCGTGGCGGAGATCGCCGAGCTCGCGCCCAAGGGCGACCGGCGCATGAGCGCCAGCCCGCACGCCAACGGCGGCCTGCTGCTGACCGATCTGCAGCTGCCCGACTTCCGCGACTACGCGGTGGCCGTCGAGTCGCCGGGCACGACGACGAGCGAGGCCACGCGCGTGCTCGGCACGTGGTTGCGCGACGTGATGCGCGCCAACGCCGACGCCGCGAACTTCCGCGTCTTCGGGCCCGACGAGACCGCGTCCAATCGCCTGTCCGGGATCCTCGAGGCCACCGACCGCACGTGGGTGGCGCGACGCGTCGACGGCGACGACCATCTCGCGCCCGACGGCAGGGTCATGGAGGTGCTGTCCGAGCACCTCTGCCAGGGCTGGCTCGAGGGCTATCTGCTCACCGGACGCCACGGCCTCTTCAACTGCTACGAGGCGTTCATCCACATCGTGGACTCGATGTTCAACCAGCACGCGAAGTGGCTGAAGGTCACGCGCACGATGCCCTGGCGCCGGCCGATCGCCTCGCTGAACTACCTGCTCTCCTCGCACGTCTGGCGCCAGGACCACAACGGCTTCTCCCACCAGGACCCGGGGTTCATCGACCACGTCGTCAACAAGAAGGCCGAGATCATCCGCGTCTACCTGCCGCCCGACGCCAACACGCTGCTGTCGGTCATGGACCACTGCCTGCGCAGCCGCCACTACGTCAACGTCGTCGTCGCCGGCAAGCAGCCCTCGCTGGACTGGCTGTCGATGGACGAGGCGATCGTGCACTGCACGCGCGGCATCGGCACGTGGGAGTGGGCCAGCACCGACGAGGGCCAGGTGCCCGACGTCGTGCTTGCCTGCGCGGGCGACGTGCCGACGCTCGAGGTGCTGTCGGCCGCCGTGCTGCTGCGCGAGCACCTTCCCGAGCTGCGCGTGCGCGTGGTCAACGTCGTCGACCTCATGCGCCTGCAGAGCGAGGGCGAGCACCCCCATGGCCTCTCCGACCACGAGTTCGACGCGCTCTTCACCTCCGACCGGCCGGTGATCTTCGCCTACCACGGCTACCCGTGGCTCATCCACCGGCTGACCTACCGGCGCAACAACCACCGCAACCTCCACGTGCGCGGCTACAAGGAGGAGGGGACGACGACGACGCCGTTCGACATGGTCATGCTCAACGACATGGACCGCTATCACCTGGTCATCGACGTGATCGATCGGGTGCCGGGGCTGGCCGCGCGGGCGGCGCACCTGCGCCAGCGGATGGTCGACACGCGCCTGCGCCACCGCGCCTACACACGCGAGCACGGCGACGACGCGCCGGACGTGCGCGACTGGACCTGGCCCGGGGCGCGGACCGCCTGAGTGCGCGTCCTCGTCGTCAACGCCGGGTCGAGCAGCCTCAAGCTGCGGCTGCTCGGACCGGCCGACGAGCTCGAGGCCGAGCGCGACCTCGCGCCCGACGACCGCGACGCCCTTGCCGCGGCGGCCGCCGAGTGGCCGCGCCCCGACGCGGTCGGCCATCGCGTCGTCCACGGCGGCGAGCGCTTCCGCGAGGCGGTGCGGATCGACGGCGAGGTGGTCGCGGCGCTGCGCGAGCTCGTCGACCTTGCTCCGCTGCATCAGCCCGCGGCGCTGGCGGGGATCGAGGCGGTGGGCGACGTGCTGCCGGGCCTACCGGCGGTGGCGTGCTTCGACACGGCCTTCCACGCGACGCTGCCTGCGGCGGCGGCGACCTACGCCCTGCCGCGCGCGTGGCGCGAGCGGTTCGGGCTGCGGCGCTTCGGGTTCCACGGGCTCTCGCATGCCTACGCCTCGCGGCAGGCGGCGGCGCCGCGGGTGGTCACGTGCCACCTCGGCGCCGGCGCCTCGCTGGCCGCCGTGCTCGACGGGCGCTGCGTCGACACGACGATGGGCTTCACCCCGATGGAGGGCCTCGTGATGGCCACGCGCGCGGGCAGCGTCGACCCCGGGCTCGTGCTGTGGCTGGCGCGCCACGGCGTCGACGCCGACGCGCTCGAGCGCGGCCTGGACCGCGAGGGCGGGCTGCGCGGGCTGGCCGGCGACGCCGACATGCGCGCGGTGCTGGCGCGCGACGACGACGACGCCCGGCTGGCGATCGAGGTCTACGTCCATCGGCTGCGCGGAGCGATCGCCGCGATGGCCGCCGCGATGGACGGGCTCGACGCTCTCGTCTTCACCGGCGGGGTCGGCGAGCACGCCCCGGCGATCCGCGAGCGGGCGGCGGCCGGCCTGCGCTTCCTCGGCGTCGCGCTCGACGCCGACGCCAACGCCGCGGCGTCGAGCGACGCCGAGATCGGGGCGCCGGGCGCGGCGGTGCGCGCGCTCGTCGTCACCGCGCGCGAGGACCTCGAGGTCGCGCGTCAGGTGCGAGCGGCGCTGGCCTGAGCCGCGGGCCTCGCCGCGCGATCAGCGCGCGGGGCGGCGGTCGTAGAGGTAGCGCGCCCAGGCGAAGCTGGCGGCGGCGATCGCCAGGCACCAGGCGATCGCCGCGATCCCGGCGCCGCCGACGTGCTCGTGGCCGAGCAGGTCGCGCAGGGTGTCGGTGATGGGGGTGAACGGCTGGTTGTCGGCGAACCAGCGCAGGCCGGCCGGCATCGACTCGGTGGGCACGAAGCCGCTGCCCAGGAACGGCAGCAGGAACAGGAACATCGGCGTGTTGCTGGCCGTCTCCACGCTCTTGGCGAGCAGGCCGAGGGCGACCGCCAGCCAGGTGAGGGCGATCGCCACGAGCAGCAGCAGCCCGACGACGGCGAGCCACTCGACCAGCCCGGCGGTGGGGCGGTACCCGATCGCCAGCGCGACCGCCATGAGGACGACCAGGCTGAGCGCCGTCAGCACCAGGTTGCCCAGCACGTGGCCGGCGAGCACGGACGGCCGCCAGATGCGCATCGTCTTGAACCGGGCGATGATGCCCTTGGTCATGTCCATGGCGACGGAGATCGCGACGATGTTCGCGGCGCCGGCGATGGCGAACATCAGCATCCCGGGCGTGACGAACTCGACGTAGGCGTCGCGTCCGCCGCCGACCTCCAGGCCGTTGCCCAGCGTGCCGCCGAAGACGTAGACGAACAGCAGCAGGAACACGACCGGCATCAGGAGCGGGAACAGCGAGAGGCCGGGGTAGCGGCGCAGGTGCAGCAGGTTGCGCCGCAGCATCGTGGCCGAGTCGCGCACGGCGTAGGCGCCGGTCATGCCGACCCCACCTCGGGTTCCGGGTCGCTCGTCGCCGGCCGGCCCGTGAGCGCGAGGAACACGTCATCGAGATCGGGGGTGTGGATCGAGAGGCTCTCGACCTCGACGCCCGCCTGGTCGAGCTCTCGCAGCACGTGGCGGACGGTCGCCACGTTGCCGTCGGTGGCGACCTGCAGGGCGAGCGACTCCTCGTCGCGCGCAGTCGCCTGCAGGATGCCCGCGGCCGCGTCGTGGGCGCCGCGGTCGGCGAAGACCAGCTCGATGTGGCCGCCGGGGACCCGCTCCTTGAGCTCGGCGGGCGCGCCCTGCGCGACAAGCCGCCCGCCGTCGAGGATCGCCACCCGATCGGCGAGCTGGTCGGCCTCCTCGAGGTACTGGGTGGTGAGGAAGACGGTCGTCCCGTCGCTCACGAGGCCGCGGACGATCTGCCACATCGTGCGGCGGCTGCGCGGGTCCAGGCCGGTCGTCGGCTCGTCGAGGAAGATGATCTGCGGGTCGCCGATCAGCGTCATGGCGAGGTCGAGGCGGCGCCGCATCCCGCCCGAGTACGTCGATACGGTCCGGTCGGCCGCGTCAGCGAGCTCGAAGCGGGCCAGCAGCTCGACGATCCGCTCCTCGGCATCGGGACGCGCGAGGTGCTGCAGATCGGCCATCAGCCGGAGGTTCTCCCGGCCGGTCAGCAGGTCGTCGACGGCGGAGAACTGGCCGGTCAGGCCGATCGCGTCGCGCACCGCGTCGGCTTCGCGCGCGACGTCGTGCCCGGCGACGCGGACCTCGCCGGCATCGGCGGCGAGCAACGTCGCGAGGATGTTCACCGTCGTGGTCTTGCCCGAGCCGTTGGGGCCCAGCAGCGCGAACACGCTGCCCTCCGCGACGGTCAGGTCGATCCCGTCGAGGACGACGTTGTCGCCGAAGGCCTTGCGCACGCCGACCGCGGTGATCGCGGCCGACGTCGGCGCCGCCCTATCCGGGGAGCTCGCCCGAGGCGCGCAGCGCATCGCGGTGCTCCTCCCACTCCTCTTGCAGAACGCCGATCCGCTCGACGAGCCAATCGGCGAACGCCTCGAACTCCATCAGCGTCGCTCTGCGCTCGGGCGACGCGTCCCCGACGACCTCGAGGCCCTCTCGGGCGAGGTCGCCGAGCTCCCGGTACTCCGCCACGTCGAATCCCTTCGCCTGGGCGGAGGAGAAGTCCACGCGAACCCGGTCCGCCCGCTCGCCGGCCGCGCGCGAGCGCTCGACCGCGCCCATGCGCTCCAGCACGTCGAGCGCGCCGGTGATCGCGCTGCGGCTTGCCAGCAGCGCGTCGCCCAGCTGCGCGATCGTCTGATCGGGCGGGTCGCACACCAGCAGGTAGCCCATGACGCGCCCGACCATCGGCGGGTACGCGTACCGCCGGGCGTAGAAGCGACCGAAGTGATCGGCGAAGGTGATCTCCTCGTCACGAGGCACGCGACAAGCCTAACAGAGATAACGGAGATGTCACAGATTTGTGTTATCTCGGTCTTGGGTGATCAGCGGTAGAACGTCACCTTCGTCGCACGCCGGTCGTTCGCGCGGGAAGATCAACGAATCGGGGGTCGCCTTGACCGAGCACAACCACATCCGCATGGGCCGCCTGGCCGGCCTGGCACTCACCGTCGCGGTCGGCCTCGTCGCCGCCGCGCCCGCCGCCGCCGCGCAGCGCGCCACCTTCGTCACGCGCACGCTCACCGAGCCGGCGACCCCCGGCCTCGCCGTGACGGGCCCGCTCAGCGAGTTCCGCGCCACCTCGAGGGCGCGCGTCGTAGTGCCCAGCGCATGGCGCAGCCTGCGGGCGCCCGCCGGCCGGCTTCGGTTCCAGAGCGTCAACAACCCGAGCTGCCGTTACGACCTCACCTACAGCGTCCGCTCCGTGCTCGCCACGAGCCAGGACGCCGCGGCGTACGTCACTGCGAAGCTCCCGGCGCCGGGGGCGCCATACGTGCTCGACAGCGGGGTGCGCGGAAGGCGGGCGTTCCGCGTCGTGCGCCAGCGGGGGACGAGCGGCCGCGTTCGCCTCGACGCGCTCTGGGCCACTGTGGTCAGCGCGCGCTCGGACATCGCGCCGGCCGGTCAGGTGGCGTGGACCGAGGTCCGCGTGACCGCCATGTCGCGGGCCGGCGACGAGTGCCACGCGGGCACCTGGCGCGACGCGCTCGGGCCGGCGATCGGCGATTCGCTCGCGGTGGCGCGGACCGCGCTGCACTTCAGCAAGGCCCCCTAGCCGAGCACCTGCGCGTTTTCACGGACACGGTCGCGTGGTCTCCACGCTTGGTGGTCGGCCCACCGGCCGCCGACACTCGGGGCGTCAACGTCACGAGGAGGCCACATGCCGAGCTCCGGGGAGCGGGAGTTCGCCACTCTCGTCGCGCAGCTGCGCGCCCTCGAGGACGAGATCGCGGGCGCCCGGCGCGCGTCGGAGGACGCCCGGTTCGGGCACTCGCACGACCACCACGTCTCGCGCGAGCGCGGGCCCGCGCCGCGCGGCGAGCCGGTGACGCTGGCCGACGGCGCGCGGATCCTGATCCGACCGATCGAGCCCGGCGACGCCGGCGAGCTGGCCGCCGGGCTCGCGCATCTCGGCGCCGTCTCGCGGTTCCGGGTCTTCGGGGAGCGCGTCAGCCACCTCACCCGACAGGAGCTCGCAGACCTCACGCATGTCGACCACTCGTCGAGCGACGCGCTCGTGGCGCTCGATGCGGCCACCGGTGAAGGCGTCGGCATCGCCCGCTACGAACGCGTGCCGGGCGACGCGACGCGGGCGGAGGTGTCATGCGCCGTGCTCGATGCCTGGCAGCACCGCGGGGTCGGCTCTGCCCTCGCCGAGCGGCTGGCCGCCCGCGCACGCGCCGCCGGGATCGAGCGCTGCACCGCGCTCCTCGTTCTCGGCAACGAGCGCGGGCGCCGGCTCCTGGCCCATGTCGCCGACGAGGTCGCCGAGCGTCGCGACGGCGGGACCGTCGCCGTCACCGCGCAAGCGCGGAGGACACCATGAGCACGTCATCGCAACCAAACGGCAACCTCGCGGGCCGCGCCGGCGCCTGGAGCGCCCGGCGCTGGAAGCGCGCGACGTTCGGCATCGCTCTACGCGGTCGTCCAGGGCAGCTGATTCGAACCGCCCCGGCGGCTAGGACGGCGTCGAGCCGACGACGTATCGCGTCGGGACGTAGTTCTGGTTCTGCTGGGGCGGACGGACGTAGGCCCGCTTCTGGCGCGGCGGGAGCTTGATCTTCTCCTGCGGGATCTCCTCGTAGGGGATCAGGCTGAGCAGGTGGCTGATGAGGTTCAGCCGCATCGTCCGCTTGTCGTCGGCCTCGACCACGTACCACGGCGACTCGCGGGTGTCGGTGTAGGCGAACATGTCGTCCTTGGCCTCGGCGTAGTCGACCCAGCGCCTGCGCGCCTCGAGGTCCATGCCGCTGAGCTTCCAGTGCTTGGCCGGGTCGTTCAGGCGCGCCTTGAAGCGGCGCTCCTGCTCCTCGTCGCTGACCGACAGCCAGTACTTGACGAGGATGATCCCGGAGCGCAGCAGGTCGCGTTCGAACTGCGGACACGTGCGCATGAACTCCTCGTACTCCTCCTGCGTGCAGAAGCCCATCACGTGCTCGACGCCGGCGCGGTTGTACCAGCTGCGGTCGAACAGGACCATCTCGCCGGCCGCCGGCAGATGGGCGACGTAGCGCTGGAAGTACCACTGCGTGCGCTCGCGCTCGGTCGGCTTGCCCAGCGCCACCGTCCGTACCACGCGCGGATTGGTCTTCTCGGCGATCCGCTTGATCGTCCCGCCCTTGCCGGCCGTGTCGCGGCCCTCGAAGATCACGACGACCTTCAGGCCCTTGTGGACGATCCACTCCTGCAGGCGCACGAGCTCGACCTGGAGCCGCGCGAGCTCCTTCTCGTAGCCGCGCTTGCTGAGCCTCCGCGGCTCGCCGACCGGCTCGGCGTCGAGAGGAGGTCGCTGCCATGCGTTCTCGACGGTCGCCATGTGCACGACGCTAACGCATGTCGGCGGGTAAGCAGCCGCGATGCTACAGGTACGTCACCGCATCGCTTTCCACCGGGGCGCGGCCGCGGAGGAAGTCGAAGTCGCAGCCCTCGTTCGCTTGCAGCACGTGCTGCCCGTACAGGTGCCGATAGCCGCGCGCGTCCTTCGGCCGTGGCGGCGTCCATGCGGCTCGCCGTTGCGCGAGCTCTGCGTCGTCGAGGACGAGGTCGAGTGCTCGCGCCTCGACGTCGAGGCGGATTCGGTCTCCCGTGCGGACGAGCGCGAGTGGGCCGCCGACGGCGGACTCGGGGGCGACGTGAAGGACCACCGCGCCGTACGACGTGCCGCTCATGCGCGCGTCGGAGATGCGCAGGAGGTCGGAGACCCCGCGCTTGAGCAGCTTGGCCGGGATCGGCAGATGGCCCCATTCGGGCATGCCCGGCGCGCCGACCGGACCGGCGTTGCGCAGGACGAGGACCGAGTCCTCGTCGACGTCGAGGCCGGGGTCGTCGATCCGGGCCGCGAGGTCGTGGATGTCCTCGAAGACGATGGCCCGACCCTCGTGCGCCAGCAGGCGTGGGTCGGCCGCTGAGATCTTCATCACCGCTCCGTCGGGACACAGGTTGCCCTGCAGCACGACGAGCGATCCGCGCTCGCCGAGGGGGTCCGCGCGCGGGCGGATCACTCCGTCGCCGACGATGTCCGTGGGCACGGACTCAAGCGTCTCGCCGAGCGTCCGGCCGGTGACGGTCAGCGCGTCCAGGTGGAGGAGATCGCGTATCTGGTGAAGGACCGCCGGCAGCCCGCCGGCGTAGTAGAAGTCCTCCATGAGGCGGTCGCCGGCGGGCTTGAGGTTGACCAGCCACGGCGTCGTCGAGGCGAGCTCGTCGAACAGCGAGAGCGGGAGGTCCACCCCGACCCTGCCCGCGTAGGCGATCAGGTGGATGATCGCGTTCGTCGATCCCGAGATCGCATGTAGCGCGCGGATCGCGTTCTCGAACGCGTCGGGCGTGAGGATGTCCGACGGGCGGATCCCGTGTTCGACGAGCTCGACGATCTGGCGTCCCGCCATCTCGGCGAGGTGCGCGCGGCGCGAGTCGACGGCGGGGATGGCGGCGCCGCCCGGCAGAGTCAGCCCGAGGGCCTCTGTCACGCAGGCCATCGTCGATGCCGTGCCCATCGTCATGCAGTGCCCGTTCGAGCGCGACATCGCGTCCTCGATCTCGCCGAGGTCCTGCTCGCTGATCCGGCCGGCGCGCAGCTCCTCGTGGTAGTGCCAGCAGTCCGAGCACGAGCCGAGCTCCTTCCCGCGCCAGTGCCCGTTGAGCATGGGCCCGCCCGTGACGACGATCGTCGGGATGTTGGCCGAGCATGCGCCCAGGATCGACGCCGGGTTGGTCTTGTCGCAGCCGGTGAGCAGCACGACGCCGTCGAGCGGATAGGAGCGGATCGACTCCTCGACGTCCATCGCCATGAGGTTGCGGTAGAGCATCGTCGTGGGCTTCATCAGCGACTCGCCCAGCGACATGACCGGGAACTCGCGCGGGAAGCCGCCGGCCTGCAGCACCCCGCGCTTGACCGCCTCGGCCAGGCCGCGGAGGTGCACGTTGCAGTTGACGAGCTCCGACCACGAGTTGCAGATGCCGATCACCGGCCGCCCGCGGAACGTCGCGTCGCCTACGCCGCTGGCCTTCATCCACGAGCGATGCAGGAAGCCGTCGAGGTCGCGCCTTTCGAACCATTCGGCGCTGCGTCTCATGCCTCGTGCTCCAAGACGATCTTCGCGACGATCCCGCGCCGGTCGTCCATCAGCCGCACGGCGTCCTCGAACTCGCCGATCGGGAAGCGGTGGGTCACGACGGGGTCGAGGTCGAGCACGCCGTCGGCGAGCAGAGCGACGACGCGCGACCAGGTCGACGCGGGGTAGGCGATGCTGCCGATCAACGCCATGTCCTTGCCGACGAGCAGGTCGGAGGGCAGCGTGAGCGTCCGACCCTCGCCGGCGATCCCGAGCAGGACGGCCCGGCCGCCCGGACGGCAGAGCTGCGTGGCGAGCTCGACCGCGACCGGCGCGCCGGCGGTCTCCACCACCAGGTCGAGCTCCTCCGACTCGG
>Ga0081539_10004331_pt1 | contig 15828 bp, 20 predicted proteins | sample TabmetS4T2R2_FD_71023 | JGI IMG/M metagenome (GOLD analysis project Ga0081539, IMG submission 71023) | Tabebuia heterophylla rhizosphere microbial communities from the University of Puerto Rico - S4T2R2 | ecosystem: Host-associated > Plants > Roots > Rhizosphere ...
GCCACTTCCCTCGAAGAGGACGATGTCGGGCCCGAGCGATGAGGCGAGCCGCGCGGCAGGCTGCACGTTCGAGAAGAAGGGCGCGCCGGCGAGTCCGCCGCCGCAGCGGCGCGCGCCGACTGTCGTGACGCGCGCCATGGCCGCGTCCTCGAGGTAGTCGGAGGCGGCATGGACGCCCGAGCGCGAGAGCTCCAGCAGATCCTCGAGCGCCGGCCCCGGCTCGGCGACGACCGGCTCCCGCGGTCCTCCCCGCCCCATCGCGACGACGACCACCTCGCGCTCCCTGGCGAGGAGGCGGGCGACGTGCCCGGACACCGCGGTTTTGCCGACGCGCTTGCCCGTCCCGATGACGGCGATCGACGGGAGCTCGAACGGCTCGAACCTGACGGGATCGAAACGGAAATCGGCGCCGATGTACGAGAGGCCCGCCGCCAGCGCGCGGCTGGCGAGGGCGAACCTGCCCCTGGGATCGAGGATGGGCTCGTCGGAGAGGTCGACGACCCCCTCAACGTCCGCGGCCTCGATCCCTTCCTCGAGCGTGGCGTAGAGCGGGACGCCGTAGTCCTCGTCGCCGCGAAGCTTCTCCGTCCCGCCGACGAAGACGGCGCCGACGACGTCGTACGGCATCGCCACGAACGCGACGCGAACGACGTCCGGATAGTGCTCCCCGTCGATGACCGCGAGAACGTTCACGGCCTGCTCGTCACCTCGTCCTCGATCCTCGTCGTGTACTTCTCGAACTCGAGCGTCTCCGCCGAGAACTGAATGATGCGCTCTTGATCGTGGTACGGGTACTTCCGCCACACGTCGACGTGGGTGCCCTCGATCTCGATCAGGTTGTAACAGGGCCGGGTGTTCCCTCTGAGGCGCAGCGACGAGACCGTGCCTGCGTTCACGATGAAGATGTTCTCCAAGCGCCAGGCGTATGGAACGTGCTTGTGGCCCGAAAGGACCAGGTTCACGCGCGCGCGCTGCAGCGCTTCGAGCGCGTCCCCGGCGTCGTAGACGACGTTGCGCTCGCGTCCCGTTCCGGGGACAGGGAGCAGGTGGTGATGCAGAACGAAGATGCGGAAGTCCGCGGGCTGCGAGAACTGCTCCTTGATCCAGGGATAGCGGTTGCGGCCGATGTGGCCGTGGTCGAGATCGGGCTCGGTGGAGTCGACGGCCACGACCGACACGCCGTTCACGTGGACGACGGGATTGCGGTCGCCGAAGAGCTCCTCGAAGTGGATGTAGCCGACGTTGCGCGAGTCGTGGTTGCCCGGGACGACGACGAGCGCTTGGCACTGCAGGCGGTCGAGGTAGCTCTTCGCCTCGGCGTACTCCGGCTTGAAGCCGTACGCGGTCAGATCGCCCGAGCAGACCACGATCGCCGGCTCGAGCTCGTTGATCTCCATGATCGCGCGCTCCATCAGGTCCGGGACGAAGTACGGAGACCCGCAATGAAGGTCGGAGATGTGTGCGATCCGGATCACGCGCCTCGCCTTGCCGTCCACCAAGCCCAGTCGAAGTGTAATGCGGGGTTGTCCGAGCACACTGCTACCCTCATATGCAGATGGCCTCGGAAACGCCCGGTTTGCAGGCAACTTCCAACGCCGACGAGCCGCACTTCGCCAATCCAGCCGAAGTCGAGTGCGCGAAGATCCTCGACTTCTACGGGATCGAGTGGGAGTACGAGCCGACCTCGTTCGTCCTCGAGACCGACGAGAGCGGTCGGGTGATCGAAGCCTTCACGCCGGACTTCTACCTCCCGGAGCAGGATCTCTATCTCGAGGTGACCGTCATGAAGCAATCCCTCGTCACCCGCAAGAACCGCAAGATTCGGAAGCTGCGGGAGAGGTATCCCGAGATCAAGATCAAGCTCTTCACCAGGCGCGACTTCGATCGCCTCTCCGAGAAATACAAACTGAACCTCGCCTCATAGAGCCGTTCGACCCGAGGATCGGCGAGATCTATCTCTCGCGTGACGAGATCCGAAGCCGGGTCGCCGAGCTGGGTGCCCAGATCGCGGCGGACTACGCGGGTCGCGACCCAGTCCTGGTCACCGTGCTCAAGGGAGCCTTCATATTCCTCGCCGATCTCTCCCGGGCGCTCACCGCGCCGCACGCGCTCGACTTCGTCGTTCTCGCCGCCTACGACGGGGCGCTCGGTGGCCGAACGAAGATCCGGCTGATCAAAGACTTGGACCTCCCGATCACCGGGCGCGACGTCGTCATCGTCGAGAACGTCATCGACACGGGCCTGACACTCAACTACCTGATCAAGACCTTCAAGCTCCGTCGGCCACGGGACATCGCAGCATGCACGCTCCTCGACAGGCCGTACCGACGGCTCGTGGACGACATCCCGCTCCGCTACGTCGGCTTCACGGTGCCCGACCACTACTTCGTCGGCTACGGCTTCGACCTCGACGGCCGCTTCCGCGGGCTCCCCGACATCCGGATCGTGCACTAGCTCGGTTTCTCGGTGGCCGACGCGGGAGAGAATCAAGGCGTGGAGCGCGCAAGGCCAGAGGGGCAAACGCCTGATCTGCCGTCGCCGGCCGAGCGGCGCGTGTTCAAGCTCCTGCCGCTCGCGTGGATCGTCGTCTTCGTCCTGGCGGCCGTGATCCTCTATCTCGTCTTCACTTAATCGGCCGAAATCTTCGGCTGCGCCGCGATTTCGGCCGACGAATCCCGGTATCAGGCGTCAGCGCCCGTTGGAGCGTTGATGATCCCGAGTCGAGGTTGGCACACGCCGTTCTAAGCGTGGCTCACTGAATCGCCGACCGACCAGACGCGCTAGAGGTAGCTCAAAGGGTTGACGGGAGTGCCGTTGACGCGAACCTCGAAATGGAGGTGGCACCCCGTCGAGTGGCCGGTCGAGCCGACGGCCCCGATCACCTGTCCCTGCGAGACAGAGCCGCCGCCGACGTAGAGCGCGGACTGGTGGCCATACGCGGTCGCCATCCCGCCGCCGTGGTCGATCACGATGATGTTGCCGTAGCCGTCCATCCACCCGGCGTAGACGACCGTTCCGGATGCCGCCGCCCGGATGGGCGTCCCGCAGGCAGCGCCAATGTCGATGCCCTCGTGCATGCGCCCCCAGCGCCAGCCGAAGCCGCTCGTGATCGGGCCGCTGACCGGCCAGATGAAGCCGCTCGCCGAGGGCGCTGCTGCGCCGCCGCCGCTGCTGCTGCTGCCCGAGCTTCGGAGCTGCTCGGCGATGGCCGCGCTGGCGGCCTGCATCTTCTCGAGGTCCTCCTCGTCCTCGTGTCGCTGCGTGCGGACGTCCGCGAGGAGGCTCTGCTTGGCATCCCTCGCCGCCCCCAGAGCCGCCTGACGGGCGAGGAGCGCCGCACGCGCTGCGCGCTCCTCCTCGGTCTTCTTCGCCAGGACGGCGGTCGCCTCGGCCACCTCCGACCTCACGGCGGCCGTCTCCTGCCTCGCCGCGCGCGTCTCCTCCTGGACACGCTTGATCTCGTCAGCGATGTCCTTGTCGTGCTCGCCGATCGCGCGGAAGTAGTCGAGCTGCTCGAGGAGGTCGGAGAAGCTCTGAGCCTGGAGCAGGATCTCGAGCTCGCTCGCCTCGTCGCTTTCGTAGAGCTGCACGAGACGCTGCTCGAGGCGGCGCTGCGCGATCGCATGCTGCTGCGTCAGGCGCTGGATCGTCGCCGCCAGCTCGCGGAGCCTGTCCTCGAGGCGGGCGAGCCGCGCGCGATGGGCGGCGAGATCGCTTTCGAGCTTCGTGAGCCGGTCGCTGAGGACACCGATGTCGCCGTTCAGCGCGTCGATGCGCGACGACGCATCGGAGATCTCCGTGCTGAGGACTCCCTCCTTGGCCTTCGCGCGCTGAATCGAGTCGTGCAGGCCCGAGATGCGCGAGTCCACGGCGTTTTTCCGCTCCCAGAGCGACTGGCCGAACGCAACCGGGACACACAGCCCGATCACCGCGGCGGCGGCAACGAGCACGGCGATGCGGCGGGGGATCGACACCGGACTTTGAGTTTCGCCGGGCGCGCGGACAGCCCTGCGCGCCCAGCCGCGGGGTTCCTTCGGTTGAAGCCCGGTGTTTACATCAAATTGCTGGGGTTTTCCAGCCGGAAGAGACGCTCAGGCTTTGCGTCGCGCGCGCGTCTTGGCGCGTGACTGGGGTGCCGCGGGCGCGTCCGGCTCGAGCGGCGACTCGTCGGGGAGCGGCTCCGGAGGCGGTGTGGGCTCGGGCCGGTCGGCCTCGTCGGGCGGGGGCCAGGGCTCCGGAATACGGACGGGCTCGGGCGGTTGCTCGGCCTTGATTTGCTCGGTCGGATTGACGTTCAGCTGTGCGCGGCGAACGCGCGCGTCGATCTCACGGATGAGGGTTTCGATCTCGGCCTCCTTCTCGGCGATTCGGTCGACGACTGCCTGCACGTCGGCCTTTGCCGCCTTCGTTCCCGCTTTGTCGCCGTAAAACACCGCGTGGCCGAGCCTGTGCAGCGCACGCCCCTTCTCCGCCTCGAGCTCCGCTCGCTCTCGCCGCGCGCGGAAGAGGTCCAGCTGCCCGCGCGAGCGAGCGGCGACCGAGGCCCGGGTGGCAAAGAAGCGCTCGCGGACTCCGAGCAGCGCGTGCTTGGCCGCCCGCCGCTCCGCTTCGCGCTGAGTCAGGAAAAGGACCGCCGCAGCGAGAAAGGCGACCACTCCCCATGCCCACACACCGCCGGCGAGCAGCACGATCGAGCCGATCCAGACGAGCACGGCGATGATCAGCACAGGGTGCGGCGGCCAGCGCCGGCCGGGCGCGCGCACCGCCGTCGCGTTCGTATCCTCGGTGAGGGAGCGACCGCACTCTGGGCAGAATCGGCTCTCCTCCGGGACGGAGGTGCCGCAGTTCGGGCAATCACGCATGGACGTCCTCCCGCTCGGGCGCGGCCGAGGTCATCGGTGGCTCGAGCGCGCGGAGCGCTTCCGCGGCCTGCTGTCGGAGGGGCCCGACGAGCTCACCGTAGTCGGCGTCCGAGATCTTCCCCGTCCTGTGATCGAACTCGAGCTCCTTCAAGGCTGCGAGTGCCCGGTCCCGCTCCTCCGCCAAACGCACCCGCTCGCGCTCGGCTTGGGAGAGCTCTGCAAGACGGTCGTTCTCCACAGCGGGCTCCCGCAGGAAAGGCCGGGCGACGAAGACGACGCAGGCGACGGCGAGCGCGAGGGCGAGGATGACGGCCACTGCTTCCATCCCCCTAAGCCGGTGCGTACGCGAAGCGTCGGGCGAGCCTGCGCTGCTCGCGGGCGTCGGGCCACATGGCGATCAGCGAGCCGAGGACGAAGACGATCCCTCCGAGCCAGATCAGGTTGACGAGCGGGTTCACGAGGACCTTGACGAAGATCGTCCCGTCGCCGTTGAACTGATCCACGATGACGAAGAGGTCTTCCGCGCGCAGCCAGTCCGACCGGATCGCGACCTCGTTCGAGACCTGCTGCTCGGCGAGATAGCGGTTCTTGCCCGCAGAGACCGCCCCCAGTGACTTCCCCTTCCGGGCAACCGCGAACTGGGCGCGCATCTCGACCGCGTTTGCGGCGCGCCGCTGGCGGCTCTGAAGGTAGGTGAGGTCGTACGACCCGATCGTGAGCGACCCGCCCGGCGAGAGCTTCGCCTCCCGAGTCGTCCCGAAGCCGCCGATCCCGACTGCGCCGACGAGGACGAGGACGATCGCCGCGTGGACGACGTAGCCTCCGTAGCGGCGACGGTTTCGGGCAACGAGCCCGCTGAGCGCGCCCCACCACGTCGAGTCGCCGAGCGAGCGGCGCGCGCGCGTTCCCCGCGCGAACTCGAGCGCGATCGCGGCGAGGACGAAGGCTCCGAACGTGTAGCCGACGAGACCCGGCGGGCTGGAGCCCGCCCCGAGGAGCACGAGGACGGCTCCTGCGAGAAGCGCGACGCCTGCGGGCCACACGAGCGACGCGCCAAGCGCTCGCAACGATGCGCGTCGCCAGGCAACGAGCGGGCCCACGCCCATGAGGAGCACGATCGGCAGGCCGAACGCGATGGCGAAGAAGTCGTAGTACGGCGCTCCGACGGTGACGGCGACTCCGCGAACGGCCTCCGAAACGAGCGGGAACACGACTCCCCAGAGAACCGTCAGCGCGAGCGCGACGAGGAAGAGGTTGTTGTAGAGAAAGGCCGCCTCGCGCGAGACGAGGGACTCGAGGCGCGTGGGCGAGCGCAGCAACGGCAGCCGCACGACGATGAGCGCGATCGAGGCGGCCACGACCAGCGCGATGAAGCCGAGGAACCAGGCGCCGATCGAGGACTGCGTGAAGCTGTGGATGGAGCTGATGACACCGCTCCGGGTGAGGAACGTCCCGAAGAGGGAGAGCGCGAAAGCGCCGGCGATCAGCACCGAGTTCCAGACGCGGAGCATGTTCTTCTTCTCCTGCACCATCACCGAGTGGAGAAAGGCCGTCGACACGAGCCACGGCATGAGCGCGGCGTTCTCGACGGGATCCCACGCGTACCAGCCTCCCCACCCCACCTCTTCGTACGCCCACTTCGCGCCGAGGAGAATGGCGAAGCCGAGGAACGTCCAGGAGGCGAGCGTCCAGCGGCGCGACGCCACGATCCAACGCTCGTCCGTCCGCTTCGAGGCCAGCGCGGCCATGGCGAAGGCGAACGGCACGGTCAGCCCGACGAAGCCGAGGTAGAGAAGGGGCGGGTGGGCCATCATGTACGGGTTCTGCAGGCTGGGATTGAGGCCGGCGCCGTCGGCAGGAGCGGGCCCCGTCGCGAAGGGGGACGCGACGACGACGAGCATGAAGGCGAAGAAGCTCGCGATTGCGCTCAGGATGGGAACCGTCCAGGGGAGGACGTCGCGCGTCAGCTGCCTGTTGAGCGCGACTGCCGCAGAGCCCATGGCGGTCAGGACGAGCAGCCAGAGGAGCAACGAGCCTTCCTGGCCGCCCCAGAACGCCGAGACGGAGTAGCGGAGCGGCAGCTCCCGCGACGTGTGATCGGCGACGTAGACGAACGAGAGGTCGTGCCGTATGAGTGCAGCCAGGAGGACGAGGGCGGCGACCCCCACGGCGCCGAGGGCGGCGAAGAGCGCGTTCGTGGCCGACTCGAGCAGGCGTCTGCGCCCGTGGAAGGCCGCATAACCCCCGGCGAACGCTGCGTAGAGCACGAGCCCGAGGGCGACGACGAGCGCGGCACGACCCAGCTCCGGCATCAGTGACGGTCCTGGTGGCGCCGCCGCGCTCCTGGCGCCCGAAAAGCAAGGCGGGCGCGGACGCAGGGAGCCTCGTCTGATTGAACGCGGATGCGTTGGAGGCGACCGAGGACAAAGCCCGGCGACGCTTTGCAGCCGCCCAGGAGCCCGGTGTGCGTCGCCGGGGCGGTCACTCCTAGGACTGCTTCGAGTTGGAGTCCGGGGCGTACTTGGAGGGGCACCTCGTCACGAGCGACCCGCGCTCGGCGACGAAGACGCCGTCCTGCAGCTTGCCGCGCACCGAGACGTCGCGCCCGGCGGCGAAGAGGTCGGGCACTGTGCCGGTGTACACGACGGGAATCGTCGCGGTGCCCTTGATGTCCCGCAGCACGAAGCGCAGACCACCCTGGTGGGCGTCGCCGCGCACCGGTGCAACGACGACGCCGGCGAGGCTGACCGTGCCGCTGTGCGAGGCGACCTCGCTCGGGCGCACGGAAGGGGTCGATCCGCCGGCGATGCTCGTGTAGAGCAGGAAGACGGCGAGGGCCGCCGCGACGGAGAGCGCGATCACGAGCCGCGCAGGATTGCGCCGCCTGGGCACAACCCCGAGTTTACCGGGGGACTCCTCCTAGCTCTTGGGGAGCGGCTCGGGCCGGCGGTCCGGGATCTTGTACCCATGGTCCCGGCAGAGAGAGCCCGGAGCGTCCTCTGTGAGCGCGTCGCAATAACCCTTGCCGTACGCGGCTCGCAGGAAGGCCGCGACGACGTCGAGGTTCCACTCTCCGACCCCGCAAGCCTCGCTCCAGAGGTCCGCGAGCCGAAGGTCGATGTCCAGCTCGAGGAGCTCGATGCGCGTTGGTCGCTTCGCCATGTGGAAGACCGTACTCTTGGCGTCGGACGGCATGAAGACCCGCTTTGGACCCGCCCGTGTTCCGAGCCGCGAGAGCCCGGAGGCGGCCATCGAGCTGCTCCTCGAGCGGGGCTATACGGCATGCGAGATCGATTTCGAGGGTGGCTTTTGGATGAAGCCCGAATGGGAGTGGGCGTCACGCCTCGGCGAGCTCGCGAGGACGCACAAGATCGCGCTCTCCGTGCACGCTCCGATCGCCGCGATCCTCGGACACCTGCGTGGCGACGAGGGAAAGCGCAAGCGTGCCTTCGGCATGATCGACCACTCAGCGGGCGTCGCCACGGCGCTCGGAGCGGAGCTTTTGGTCGTCCACCCCGGCTACCTGCTTGGCCGAGAGCGGGAAGAGGCGCTCGAATCGGTGGCACGGGACCTCGAAGCGCTGCGCGAACGCCTCGAGCCGAAGGGACGCACGGTCGCCTTCGGGATCGAGATCATGGGCCGCGTCCGCGAGCTCGGCACACCGGAGGATGTCTTCTGGCTTGCCGGCCGCTTCGCCTGGGTGCGTCCCGTGCTCGACTTCGCCCACCTCCATGCCGTCACCGACGGCGGTTTTGTCACGAAGGACGCCTTCGGGGGCGTGCTCGAGGCCGCCGACGGCGTCATCGAGCCCGGCGCCCCGTTTCACATCCACTTCTCCGACATCGCCTTCGCCAACCGGAACGAGACGAAGCACCTGCCCTACGGCGAGGGGACGCTCCGCGCCGAGCCGCTTCGGGACGCGCTGAAGGCCTTCAAACGCGCGGCGACGATCATCTCGGAATCGCCGGGCGAAGAAAGCCACCAGGCGATCAAGGCGATCCTCGCCCCGACTCGCACGCGCGCCCGCACGGAGCGGTGAACGGGGCTTTGCCAACTCTTTACCGCAGCCTGGCGAACCTTCACCGAGGCAAAGCCCGCGCTTAGGACCGGCCTCCCTAGCCTCGATCTCGTCATCGAGAGGGAGGAACCCATGACCAAGCTGATCGTGTTCGCTGTCGCCGTGCTCGCCGCGGCCGCCTTCGCAACGTCGGCCGCGCTCGCACAGGGCGGCGGTCGCGAGGTGATCAAGAGCGGCTCCTGTAGCGGAGCGGCGACCTGGAAGCTGAAGGCGAAGGCCGACGACGGCCGAATCGAGACCGAGTTCCAGGTCGACCAGAACCGCGTCGGGCGGAAGTGGCGCGTGACGATTCGCCAGAACGGCGTGCTCCGCGCCGACGTCGTCAAGACGACGCAGGCACCGAGCGGCTCCTTCGAGCTCCGCCGGCTGCTCCCGAACAAGCCGGGCGGCGACTTCATCGTGGCCAAGGCCACCGCGCTCGCAACGGGGCAGACCTGCCGCGGCGCGCTCACCTTCTAGGCGCGTAGCTCATACGACCCGCCGTCCTTCGGGGCGGCGGGTCTGGCCCTACGACACGATTCGAAACTGATTCGGGGTCGCGTCCGTGAGCGCGATCGTGCGCTCCTCGCCCTCGCGCCACCCGTCCCCGAGCTTGGCGTCGAGGGTCGTCTCGAGCTCGCCGCTCGCGGCCAGCTCCTGGACGATGTCCGCACCGCCGATGAGCTCACCGCGGACGAAGATCTGCGGGATGGTCGGCCAGCTCGAGAGCGCCGAGAGCTCCTGGCGGATGGCGGGATCGGGCAGCACGTCCACGGCGGTGAAGGGCGCGCCCACGGCGCGGAGCGCCTGCATCGCGCGCTCCGAGTTGCCGCAGAACGCCTGCTCGTGCGTCCCCTTGACGAAGGCGACGACGGGCTCGCGGTCGATGGTCTCCTGGATGCGGTCTCTCAGCTCGCTCATGTGTCTCCTCGGGTGGTGATCCTCAGTTCGTGGATGGTGCCGTCGTCGAGCGGCGCCGCCAGCGCGTCGTAGACGAGCCGGTGCTGGTCGACGAGCGGCAGCGCGTTGAAGCGGGGGCTCACGACGGTGACGTGGAAGTGGTCGCCGCCGCCGGTGCGGTCGGTGACGTCCAGCTGCCGCGCGTCCGGAAACGCGTCACGCAGCAGCTGCTCGATCGAGGCGGTCATCCCGCCCGAAGATACCGATTCGAGGGCGGTCTAGTTGATGTGCAGGTCGACGCCGAGGAGAACAAGCGGCCAGAGCAGCACCGCGAGGAGCGCCGAGATGACGCGCTTCACGGTGTCGAAGTGCTTGAAGTAGTCGTGCGTGGCCGCGATCACGACGCCGATGACGAGGTAGATGAGCCCGAGAAAGTTGACTCGCACGGAGCCATTTTTTCCCGGGCCCCGCGAAGAAAAAACCCCGTCAGCCCCGCGTTTGGGCCTTGTGCCTGTGGTGCTGCGGCTTCTTCGGCTTGGCCTTCTCGGTGGACACGCCGGGCGCGTGCGCCGGCACGTTCATCGGCTCGAACGCCCCGACCGCGTTCCCGGTCCAGAGCACGGCCCCGGCGAAGAGCGCCCCGAGGAGCGTGACGTAGAGAAGCACCCGCAGCATTCTTCTTCGACGGTCGGCCGAGAACGGCCATCTCGCGTCCCTCCAAAGGGGTACCTCGGCCTCGCGGTGAATCTGTAGCTTCTGCTCAGATGGCGAAGACGCTCTTCGATCGGATCTGGGAAAGCCACGTCGTGGCCGAGCGCCCGGGCGAGCCGGCGCTCCTCTACGTCGACCTTCACCTCATCCACGAGGTCACCTCGGCGCAGGCCTTCGACGGACTGCGCATGAGCGGCCGCAAGGTCCGCAGGCCCGATCTCTCGGTCGCCACCATGGATCACAACGTTCCCACGGAGGACGGGCCGATCCGCGATCCGCTCGCGCGCGCCCAGCTCGAGGCGCTGCGCCGTAATTGCGAGGAGTTCGGCGTGCCCCTCTACGCAACCGGGAGCGGACGCGAGGGGATCGTCCACGTCATCGGCCCCGAGCTCGGCCTGACGCAGCCGGGCATGACGATCGTGTGCGGCGACAGCCACACTTCGACCCACGGAGCCTTCGGGACTCTCGCCTTCGGCATCGGCACGTCGGAGGTCGAGCACGTGATGGCGACGCAGACCCTTCCTCAGCGCAAGCCGAAGTCGATGCGCCTCCTCTTCGAGGGCGAGCTGCCCTTCGGGGTGACGGCGAAGGACGTGATCCTCGGGGCGATCGGGAGAATCGGCGTCTCCGGCGGCGTCGGCCACGTCGTCGAGTACGCCGGAGAGGTCGTTCGCGGCCTGTCCATGGAGAGCCGCATGACCATCTGCAATATGTCCATCGAAGCCGGTGCCCGCGCCGGAATGATCGGGCCGGACGATACGACCTACGCGTATCTCGAGGGACGGCCTGCTGCCCCGACCGGCGCCGAGTGGGAGCGCGCTCTCGACCGCTGGCGCGAGCTCGCCTCCGACGAAGATGCCGAGTTCGACCGCGACGTCGCCATCGACGTCCGCGAGTTGGCCCCGCAGGTCACCTGGGGGACGAACCCGGGCATGGTCACTTCGGTGGACGGGACGGTGCCGGATCCAGGGGACTACGACGATCCCGACGAGCGCGAGGCGGCCGAGCGCGCGCTCGCCTACATGGCGCTCGAGCCTGGCACGGCGATTCGGGAGATCACCCTCGACCGCGTCTTCATCGGCTCCTGCACGAACGCGCGCATCGAGGACCTGCGCACGGCTGCCGCGGTCGTCGCCGGCAAGCGTGTCCACGAGGGCGTTCGCGCCATGGTCGTCCCAGGCTCGGCGACGGTGAAGGCGCAGGCGGAAGAAGAGGGGCTCGACCGTGTCTTCGAGGCAGCCGGCTTCGAGTGGCGGCGCGCCGGCTGCTCCATGTGCCTCGGGATGAACCCGGACATCCTCGCCCCGGGGGAGCGCTGCGCTTCGACGTCCAACCGCAACTTCGAAGGACGGCAGGGCGCCCGCGGCCGCACCCACCTCGTCAGCCCGGCAATGGCCGCCGCCGCGGCGCTCGAGGGGCACTTCGTCGACATTCGCGACTACGCGCTCGCGCCGGTGGCATGAGGCCTTTCAAAAGCGTCACGAGCCGCGCAGCCGTCCTCGACCGCGCCGACGTGGACACCGATCAGATCATGCCGAAGCAGTTCCTGAAGCGGATCGAGCGCACCGGCTTCGCCGAGTTCCTCTTCTACGACTGGGCGAAGGATCCCGAGTTCGAGCTGAACCGCCCGGAGGCTCGGGGGGCGAAGATCCTGCTCACGGGCCGGAACTTCGGTTGTGGGTCATCCCGGGAGCACGCGCCCTGGGGCCTGCAGGAATGGGGCTTCGAAGCTATCGTCGCACCCTCGTTCGGGGACATCTTCCGGACGAACTGCGTCAAGATCGGCCTGGTGCCGATCGTGCTTCCTCAGGAGCAGGTGAAGGCGCTCATGGCGGCGCCGGACGAGCTGACCGTCGACCTCGAGGGCCAGACGGTCGGCCCGTACTCGTTCGAGTTCGACTCCTTCGAGCGCCACTGCCTGCTCGAGGGCCTCGACGACATCGGGCGGGCGCTGCAGCACGAGGACCAGATCGCCGCCTTCGAGGCGGCGCATCCCCAGCGGTTCGCTACGACAAAGCTCTGAGAACCGCGTCTCCGAACTCGGAGGTCGTCGCGTGTCCGCCTAGATCCCGCGTCGGAGCCGACGCGATCGCCCGTTCGACGGCCTGTTCCAGGCGGCCCGCCTCCTCGGGCCGACCGAGGCCGTGCTCGAGCATTAGCGCAGTCGAACGGAGCATCGCCGTCGGGTTGGCGACACTCCGGCCGGCGATGTCCGGCGCCGACCCGTGCACGGGCTCGAAGATCCCCGGGCCCGAGTCGGAAAGGCTTGCGGAGGGAGCGAGCCCGAGCCCACCGGTTACCGCAGCGGCGAGATCGCTGAGGATGTCGCCGAACAGGTTCTCCGTCACGAGCACGTCGAAGCGCTCCGGCACCGAGGCGAGCTGCATGGCTGCGTTGTCGACGAGCATGTGCTCTACCTCGACGTCGTCGTACTCGCCGGCCACCTCGTTCACGACCCGGCGCCACATCCGCGAGGTCTCGAGCACGTTCGCCTTGTCGACGGACAGGAGGCCCTTGCGGCGCGAGCGCGCGAGGTCGAGCGCGCGCCGGGCGATCCGCTCGACCTGGCGCGGGTGGTACTCCATCGTGTCGAAGACGGTGCCGTCGTCGCGCACGCCGCGCGCGCCGAAGTAGAGGCCGCCGACGAGCTCTCGCACGATGAGGAGGTCCACGGATTCGCTGTGCGCCGGCCGCAGGTTGGCGTAGACGTCGAGCTCGGCGCGGAGCCGGAGCATTCCCTGCTCCGGCCGCACTTCGGCGGCGTCGAACTCGGGGTCGCCGATCGGCGCCTTGAGGACGGCCTCGGCTGCGAGGCAGGCCTCGAGCGTCTCGTCCGGGAGCGAGTCGCCGGTCTCCCGAATGGCCTGAGCGCCGAAGACCCTCTCTTCGAGCTCGAGGTCGGGTGCGAGCGCCTCCAGGGCGCGCCGTGCCTCCTGCATCACCTCCGGACCGACGCCGTCGCCCGGCAGGCAGACGACTGTCACGTGAGCACGCCGAGCCGCTCCAGGACGGCGTCTGCGTCCGCCTCGACGTGGACGGGCTCGAACAGGCCGCTGACCGGTCCCGGCGTCTTGAGCCCGTCGCCCGTGACTACGAGGACGACGCGGTCGTTCCCACCGAGCTCTCCTCGCGCCACAGCCTCGCGGAGGGCGCCGAGCGAGACCCCTGCGGCCGTCTCGCCGAACACGCCGGTATGCGCGGCGAGGACAGCCATGTTCTCGCCGACCTCGGCCTCGGGGACGGCGTAGATCGCGCCGTCGGTCGCGCGTGCGGTGGCCACGGCCTTGTCGCCGTCGGCCGGATTGCCGATCGCGAGCGAGCGGGCAACAGTCGCGGGACGCACCGGAACCACCCGTGCGTCGGCCCCGAACGCAGCGGCGACGGGCGAGCAGCCCTCGGCCTGGGCGCCGAAGAGCCGCGGCGTGGCCGCGTCGATCAGCCCAAGACGACCAAGCTGGTCGAATCCCTCGGCAATCTTCGAGTAGAGGGATCCCGAAGCGATGGGGGCGACGACCGCATCCGGAGCATCCCAGCCGAGCTGCTCGGCGATCTCGAAGGCGACCGTCTTCGAGCCCTCGGCGTAGTAGGAGCGCAGCCCCACGTTGACGAACGCCCATGGAAGCTCGAAGGAGAGCTCCACAGTCAGCCGGCTGCAGTCGTCATACGTTCCCTGGACGGCGTAGATCGTCGGGCGAAAGACGGCGGTGGCGACGAGTTTCTCGGGCTCGAGATCGGCAGGGCAAAAAACGACAGCTTCCATCCCCTCCGCGGCGGCCCGAGCCGCGACCGCGTTGGCCAGGTTGCCGGTCGACGAGCAGGCCAGCGTGTCGCGTCCGAGCTCGCGCGCCTTCTGCGCGGCGACCGCGACGACGCGGTCCTTGAAGGAATGCGTGGGGTTGGCCGTGTCGAGCTTCAGCCAGAGCTCGCGCAGCCCGAGCTCGCCGGCGAGCCTGTCCGCGCGAACCAGCGGGGTCAGGCCGGGCGCGAGGCGAGGCTCCTCGGGCGCCTCCAGCGGCAGAAGCGCGGAGTAGCGCCAAATGGATGCGGGCCCCGCTGCGATCGACTCGCGCGTGATCGTGCCGGCGAGGGCTTCCCAGTCGTAGACGGGATCGAGTGGTCCGAAACAGGCACTGCAGGTGCCGATGTCCTCGAGCGGGTACTCGGCCGCGCAGCTACGGCAACGGAGGGATTGGGCGGGCAACTCGGTCTCCTTTCTCGCTGACATCCTCCCGAGCCTCGTGGCTCGGCCGGGATTGGCACCTTGCTCCGCCGGAGTAGGTTGCCGAGGCTTCACAGGGCCGGATCCCTCAGCCTCTCTCGATGCGAGCGGGGCCGCTGCCCGTCGCTCATCTCGGAGTATAGGTCGCTCCTCCCGGGCCGGTCACTGCCCCTTCGGAGGCAGACGAGACGAGCGCCGCGTACTTGGCGAAGACCCCGGTCGTGTAGCGAGGCGCCGGCGGCTTCCAGTCGCGGAGACGCGCGGCGAGCTCGTCCCCGGACAGCTCGCACGAAAGCGTGCGCGCCTCGACGTCGAGCACCACGATGTCGCCGTCGCGAAGGGCGGCGAGCGGGCCCCCGCGGGCCGCCTCGGGCGAGACGTGGCCGACCATGAGACCGTGAGTCGCGCCGGAGAAGCGTCCGTCCGTCACGAGCGCGATCTCCTCGCCCAGCCCCTCCCCCACGATGGCGCCCGTCACGTGCAGCATCTCGCGCATCCCGGGCCCGCCCGCCGGGCCCTCGTAGCGGATGACGACGACGTCGCCGGGCTGGATGCGCTTGTCGCGCACCGCCGCGAAGCACGCCTCCTCGGAGTCGAAGACGCGCGCAGGGCCGCGATGGTGGAGCCGCTCGTGCCCGGCGAGCTTCACGACGCAACCTTCGGGAGCGAGGTTGCCGCGGAGAACCGCGAGGCCGCCGATCGGCTTGATCGGCTCCTCGATCGGCACGACGACCTCCTGACCGGGCCGCTCCTCGACGGCGGCGGCGATCTCGCCCAGCGAGCGCCCGTCCACGTTGGGCGCCCGCGCGTGCACGAGCTCGCGCTTGAGCAGCTCCCGCGCGACCAGCGCGACGCCGCCCGCTTCGTACATGTCCGTGGCGACGAAGCGGCCGCCGGGCTTCAGGCTCGCGACGATCGGCGTGCGTGCGGCGATGTCGTCGAAGTCGTCCAATCGCAGCGGAATGTCGAGCTCGCGCGCGATCGCGAGCAGGTGGAGGACCCCGTTGGTCGAGCCGCCGGTCGCCACGATTGCCGCCGCGGCGTTCTCCAGCCCCTCGCGTGTGATGATCTGCGAGGGG
>Ga0081539_10004332_pt1 | contig 15824 bp, 13 predicted proteins | sample TabmetS4T2R2_FD_71023 | JGI IMG/M metagenome (GOLD analysis project Ga0081539, IMG submission 71023) | Tabebuia heterophylla rhizosphere microbial communities from the University of Puerto Rico - S4T2R2 | ecosystem: Host-associated > Plants > Roots > Rhizosphere ...
AGTCGAGAGCCGTGCACGTGCCGATCGCCACGCCGAAGCCCACGGCCCTGCCGACCCCCGTGGCCCCGCCATCGCCCACGCCGGACCAGCCGGTGGTGGCAGCTGTGCCTGCACCGCCCCTGGTGGTGCGCGGCTCGGGCGTGCTGATATGGCCCGTGCACGGCCCAATCACCACCTACTACAGCGCCGCGCACCTCGCCATCGACATCGCCGCTCCCGCGGGTACCACGGTGGCAGCGGCCGATGCGGGCACCGTGGTGTGGGCGGGGTGGCGGAACAACGGGGGCGGCCTGGTGGTCGAGCTCGACCACGGCAACGGGATGCACACCGTCTACAACCACCTCAGCGCGATCTACGTGAAGGTCGGCCAGGGCGTCTCCCAGGGCGAGGGCATCGCGGCAGTGGGCTGCACGGGCATGTGCACCGGCCCGCACGTGCACTTCGAGGTCATCGTCAACGGCATCCTGGTCAATCCGCTGCGGTATCTCTGAACGCCGCCCTCTCCTCCCCTCGGCAGCCCGGCGCTGACCCGTTGCTATGATCGCGGCCGATGTTCGCTGACCAGGCGCGGATCCTGGTGGTCGCCGGCAACGGCGGCGATGGGTCTTCCTCGTTCCGGCGCGAGGCCCACGTGCCACGTGGCGGCCCTGACGGCGGCGACGGCGGCAAGGGCGGCGACGTCATCCTGGAAGCCGAGGCGGGCATGACCACGCTTGCCGAGCTGCGTCGACGCCGTCACGTCCGAGCCGCCGCCGGCGGACGCGGGGCCCGACGTCGTGCGCATGGCCGCAATGGCGCCGACGTCATCCTCAGGGTTCCTCCCGGGACGGTGGCCCGGATCTCCGAGCGCCAGGGTGACGAGCGGGCTGATCCGGTCGACCTCGGCGAGCTGCTGGCTCCAGGCGACCGGCTCATGGTGGCCCGCGGCGGCAAGGGTGGCCGCGGCAACGTCCACTTCGTCTCGCCCACTCATCGGGCCCCCACCCACTTCGAGAAGGGACAGCCGGGGGAGGAGCGCTGGATCGAGCTGGAGCTGAAGCTGATCGCCGACATCGGGCTGGTCGGCGCGCCGAACGCCGGCAAGTCGACCCTGCTGGCGGCGCTCACCGCCGCAAGGCCCGAGGTGGGATCGTTCGCCTTCACGACGACCAGTCCAAACCTGGGCGTGATCGGGTTCGACGAGGACGAGTCGGCGGTCATCGCCGATCTGCCGGGACTGATCGAGGGCGCACATGAGGGCCGTGGCCTGGGCCTCGCCTTCCTGCGCCACGCTGAGCGCACCCGCGTGCTGGTGGCCGTCGTCAACGGCGCGGCGGCCGATCCAGTCGGCGAGTGGCGTGGCGTGGAGGACGAGCTTCGGCTGCGCGATCCCGCCCTGCTCGAGCGACCCATGCCCGTCGTGGTCACGAAGATGGACCTTCCTGAGGTCCGCGAGCGGTGGCAGGAGCTGCGCCGGGAGCTGAACCGCAACGGTCGGTCTCCGCTGGCCGTCTCGGCGCACGATGGCACCGGCCTCGATGCCCTCCGCCACGAGCTGCACGAGGCGCTTCAGGCGAGCGGTGCAGCCCTCCAGCCGGACCAACCGGTTCGCGTCCATCGCTTCGATCCACTGGAGAGCGGGTGGCGCGTCATCCGTGAAAGCGGCGCGTTGCGAGTGCGCGGAAAACGCATCGAGAGCGCAGCCTCGCGCATCGATTTCGACAACGACGAGTCACGCGACCGATTCCAGCGGACGCTCGAGCGCTCCGGCATCGACGCGGAGCTGCGACGGCTGGGCGCGCAGCCTGGAACGCTGGTACGGATCGGCAAGGTCGAGCTCGAATGGGGCGAGGACGAGTGAGCACTCGCGGCACGCTCCTGGCGCCGACCGGCGCCGGTCCGGCCTCGAGGGCTCGGCGAGTGGCCGCGCGGCGACCCTCGCCGCAGGCGCAGCGGCTCCCCGAGGATGGCGCGGAGGAACGCATCGGCATCCTAGGCGGCACCTTCGATCCTCCGCACGTCGGGCACCTGTGGCTGGCAGCCCTCGCCAGTGACAGCCTTCGGCTGCAGCAGGTGCTCTTCATGCCCGCGGCCCAGCCACCCCACAAGCGCCGGCGCGGGATGAGCTCCATCACCGAGCGGCTGCTGATGACGCGCCTGGCCATCGGAGGCAACCCACGGTTCCAGCTGTCGACCCTCGAGGTCGGCCGACCGGGGCCCTCGTATACGATCGACAGCATCGAGGAGCTGCTGCGCAGCCACGCCGACGCGCGTCTGTTCCTGATCATGGCCGCGGACTCGCTCGCCCAGATCGACTCCTGGCGCGAGCCCGATCGGCTCCTCTCGCTGGTCGAGTGGGCGGTCGGCCCGCGCCCCGGGAACGAGCTCCCGGACAAGGCCGCGCTCCGCCGCCGGTTCGGCAGCGCCGCCCGCCGGATCCACCTGCTCAAAGGCCCGGCGCTCGAGGTGAGCGCCACCGACATCCGACAACGGGTGGCGGCACGCAAGACCATCCGCTACCTTGTGCCGCAGGCCGTGGAGGAGCTGATCCTCGACAAGGGCCTCTACCGGCGGAAGGCCGGTACGTGACGGAGTAGGCGCCCTGGCAGAAGCACGACAGCAGATCACCGAACGGGATCCGGCGGAGCTCGCCCACCGCATCGTGGACGTGGCATCCGACAAGAAGGCGTCCGACATCGTGCTGCTGCGCACGGCCGAGATCACCACCATGGCCGATTACTTCGTCATCGCCAGCGGGCGCAGCGACCGTCAGGTCCAGGCGCTCAGCCAGGCCCTCATGGACGAGCTGCGGGACGAGGGCATCCGGCCACTGGGGGTCGAGGGACTTCGCACGGCCCGATGGGTGCTCCTCGACTACGGCAGCGTGATCGTCCACCTCTTCGCCCCCGAGGAGCGCGAGTACTACGGTCTCGAGCGACTGTGGAGCGGCGCCAGCGAGGTTGTTCGGCTCGTCTGACCCGGGGGGCCCGGCCGGTCGTACCGCATCGGTACCAGGCCGCACGGCTGAATTCGGGGCTGAATCGTGGGTACTGCGCGAGTACTACTCCGAGCCCATCCGGTACTCCTATTGAGGAGCGACTGGCCCGATTCCATGCTCGCGCCCATGAGCGACTTCGCCTCCATCGCGCGTCCAATCGAGACCTGCCGGTTCTGCAGCGGCCGGCTGCTGACCAGCGTCTTCGATACCGCGTTCAAGGATGCGGTCGCCGAGGAGCGGCTGTTCTTCGCCATCCCTGGCGCGCTGTGCGTGCCCTGCCGCCAGCTCTACGTCGATCAGCAGCTGATCGGCATCCTCGGGCTCACCGATGCCCGATGCACCTTCGCGATCGAGTCGGATCGCGTCCTTCGCGCCGGAGCGGCCTAGCCTCTCTCCGCCGCGCGCGGCATCCCGACCAGGTACTCCCCCAGCCATGCCGTGAGCGCTGGCTCCGGCGCCATGACGTTCGTCTTGATGGCCAGATCGGTCTCGAACAGCCCGATGAGCATCGCTTCCAGCTCAGCGCCGGAGTAACGTCGCGCCGCCTCGGCGAGGCGCTCGGCGACCCGCGCATTGCCCCGTCCGACGCGCCGGGTGATCTCCCCGGCGGGAGACCCGGACGCCGCCAGCTCGCGAGCCACGATCAGGTCGCTGATGCGGCCCTGGAGCGCGCCGAGGATGCGCAGCGCCGGCTGCTCCTCCGCCAGGGCACGGCTCAGTGCCGCGGTGGCGGCCGCGGGATCTCGACGATCGACCGCATTGGTGATCGCGAACAGGCTCGCCGGCCGCGTGTCGGTGACCAGTGCCGCGACGTCGTCGGCGGTGATCGCCCGCTCAGCGGCGTAGGTCGCGAGCTTCTCGAGCTCACTGGCGACAATGCGCGTCTGCTCCCCTCGCTCAACGTCGGTTTCGGCCACCATGCCCCCGACGCGGTCTGCCAGCATCGCCGCCGCCCGAGGCTCGATCAGGATGCCCCGGTCGCGGGCCCGACTGCGAACCCACGCCTGTAGCTCGCCACGGCGCGGGGCGAGCCGCTGCTCGACGGTGCCGCCTCGCTCCACCACCGCGTCCGCCAGGCGCGTGAGCAGCGCCGGTGGCCGGGTCGCATCACGCGTCGAGCGCACGTCCACGAGGGCCAGGGCCGCGCCATCGGGCAGGTCTCGTGCGAGCGCGATCAGCTTGTCGCCGGCAACGGTCGCACGTCCGGCGGCGCGCACCGGCTGGCGCAGAACCGTAAGCCGGGGTCCGAACATGCCGATGCTGGCGGCCTCCACCCGCGCGGCATCCAGGACCGCCTCGTCCGGGCTCCGCTCGGCGACCAGCTCGACGCGGTCGTCGGCGCCGATGCTCATCGAGAACGCGGCCACCAGATAGTCAAGCTGGAAGCTGTCATCGCCATGCGCCAGCAGCAGCGAGACGCTCACGAGCCTGCCTCCCAGGCTTCACGCAGGCGCTGGACCAGCGTCTCGGCGTCCATCGCGACCGCGTCGCACAGCTCCGCCTCCAGCGCGACGGCGGGCCGCCGGGCCGCCTCGATGCTCTCCGCATATTCCGGGTGGCGCACTTTCAGGTCGTCGATCCGCTCGTCGACGGTGAGGAACTCCTGCGCCACGTGGCGGTCGGCGATCGAGACGATCACCGACGGCCAGCCACGCGGGAAGCATCGGTCATCCAGCAGGCAGGTCACCGGGTGCGACGCCACCGGCGCCGCCAGCTCGGCATACCCCATCGCGCTGAGCCGCTCGGCAGCCACCTGTCCGTGCTGGCCGCCGCCCCGGCGGGTCTCGGGCTTGTCGATGTCGTGCAGCAGGGCGGCGACCTCGACCAGGCGAACGTCCACCGGGACACCGGCCGCAGCGACCAGCCGTGCGGCCTCGGCCGCGACCCTCGCGACCCCCTTCGAATGCGCGACGATCCCGTCCGGCAGGCCAAGCGACGCGAGGAGCTGGATCGACTGGTCGCGGCCGGGAACCACCATGGGCCGATGCTACCCGCATTGCCGGCCCCGTGGCTGACGACCTCCCTGCCCGACCCGTCGACGGCGACTTCGACCGTACCCTCCAGATCGGTCCGGTGCACCATCAGGCCCGGCACCTGCGCCAGGTGCTCCAGGGTGATGGCGTGCGGGTGGCCGTACTCATTGCCGACGCCGCACGAGATGATCGCGATCTCGGGTTGTGCAGCTGCAAGGAGCTCGGGTGTGGTGCTTGTTTCCGAGCCGTGGTGGCTGACCTTCAACAGATCAACGTCGGGCACCTCGTCGCGCTCCAGCAGCAGCGCCTCCACTGGAGCGTCGGCATCTCCGTCCAGAAGGGCGCTGAACGTCCCACTGATCAGGAGCATCACGACCGACGCGTTGTTGATGTCATCGTCGATCAGCGGCGCCGCCGCATCCAAGTCCGAGGGATAGAGGACCCGGATCTCGGCAGTTCCCAGGGACAGGCGCTGCCCGGCCCTGGCCAGCCGATAGACGCCAGGCCCTTCCGCCATCGCGAGCTCTGTGAAGCGACCATAGCTGGGGTTCGGGTAGTCGCGGCCCGGGCCGAGCACGGCGCCGACGTCGAAGCGCTCGATGGCGGGCAGCAGGCCGGCCACGTGGTCCTCGTGCGGGTGGCTGAGCACCACGATGTCCAGCCGCCGCTGCCAGAACGGCAGCTTCTCTGCCAAGCGTCGCAGGATGAGATCGGGGTCCGGTCCGCCGTCCACGAGCAATGTCTCGCCACCTGGAGCAACCACCAAGATCGCGTCGCCCTGTCCAACATCGAGCGCCATGATGTGCAGCCGACCGTCCGGCTGTGTCAGCACGGTCAGCGCCGCCAGGACCCCCAGGGTCGCTGCCACCAGCACTCGCGGGCGAAGGAGCCCGGTGGCCAGGCCTCCTTCACCGCTGCCGGATCGTTCAGCGTCGTGCTCGCGCCTGGAGCCACGAGCGACGAAGAGCAGGACCAGCGGATACCAGGCCGCGGCCAGCCATGGTGGAGGTGCGAGCGGGACCGATGCCAGCGGAAGCGAGGCGGCAGCTCGCCCGGCCACGATCATCACACGCAGGTAGAGCCAGGCGGATCCGCCCGCAGCCCAGGCGAGCGCGTCACCGACCATTCCGAGCCCCCCATGCACGGTCCCGACGAGCGCGGCAAGCCCACTGGTCAGCATGACCACCGGCACGAGCGGCACCACGACCACGTTGGCCAGCGGGGCGACGAGCGAGAGCCGTTCGAAGTTGAGCAGGATCACGGGCAGCGTCGTGACCTGCGCGGCCATCGTCAGCGCCACCGGCTCGCGGAGCAGGGCCGGCCATCGGGCAAGCCGCCGCTCGAACGGAGCGGCGAACCACACGAGGCCCGCGGTCGCCAGGGACGACAGCTGAAATCCCACGTCCCACACCACCGTCGGCGCGACCAGCACCATGATCAGCGCCGCAAGCGCCAGCGCGGACAGCGCGTGCGATCGCGAGCCGCCCAGCCGAGCCATCAGCAGGGCACCGGCCATCAGGGCGGCGCGCAGCACCGATGGCGAGGCGCCCGTGAGCAGGACGTATCCGGCCACGGCGAGGACGGCGGCGCCGGCCGCGAGCCAGCGACCCGAGGGTAGCCGGCCGAGCGGGCGGGAGGCAGCGGCCGCAAGCGCGGCCACGATCGCGATGTTCCAGCCCGAGATCGCCACGACGTGCGTGAGCCCGGCGACCGCGAACGCGTCGTTGATGGCGGGGTCGATCCCGGACCGGACACCCAGCACGATCCCGGCAGCGAGCGCCGCTTCGGGTTCGGGAACGACCTCGTTCAGGCCGCGGAGCAGCCACGCTCGTACGCCGCGTGCGCCTTCGGCGATCGGCGGCAGCTGATGCCCGATGATGGCGACAGTGCGGGCGGACGCAATGGCGGCGATGCCCTGCCGGGCCAGGTACGCTCGATATGCGAATCCCTCGAAGTCCTGCGGCTCCTCGAGAGACGACTCCAGCCGCACCCTATCGCCGGCGACGACCACGACGCCGCGCGGCAGCCAGACAAGGACGCGCCCGGCAGTCGGTTGCGCAGCATCGCCCTCGGTGGCCAACCGTAGGTCCTCCAGCACGAGCTGCTGACGCTCGCCACGTGGCCGCGGGTCGTCGGCCGCCGTGCCCTCGATAACCCTCGAGTCATCGCCGATGGCCGCCTGGACGGTGCCCGGTCCTGTCGGCAGCGCGACCTGCGCGCCTCGCCAGCCGCCCACTGCCAAGCCAACGATGAAGAGTGCCGTTATGCCAAGCAGTCGCGCGCGAAGGGCGACAGCGGCTCCGGCGAGCAACGCGGCGGCGGCCAGCGGGCCGAGACCGACGAGCGCGGAGACACCCGCGTCGCGCAGGACGATCCCCAGTACGACACCGGCCAGCAGCGCCGGCAAGATGGCCGCCACCTCGGGACCTAGAACGTCACCAGCGCCCGAATGTCCTCGAGCTGGCCGCGGTCGATGACCTCTCGCTCGACCATCTCATCCAGCGTCGCGAAGGGCTTTTCCGCACGTGCCGCGACGATCTTCTGCACCGTCACCGGGCCGATGCCCGGGAGCGCCTCGAGCTCCTCGGGCGACGCCGTGTTCAGGTTCACGAGCCCGTTCCCCGAGCTGGGCGCAGGGCCACCGCCGCCGCCCGTTGCCGCGCCGATGATCGGCACGTAGACCTGGGCGCCGTCGCTCAGCACGGCCGCCAGGTTCAATGCAGCCGCCGCTGCATTCAGGTCGGCCTTTCCCGAATAGCCGCCGGCGGCACTCAGCGCGTCCGCGACGCGCGAGCCTGCTGGCAGAAGGACGATGCCCGGATGGCGTACCGCGCCCTGCACGTCGACGACCACGTCAGCTGAGGGAAGCGCAGATCCATCGGCGGATGCATCGGCTGACGCGGATGGACTCGCCAAACCTCCGGGGTCAGGTCCGGGTGCATGGGCGCCGAGCATCCCGACCAGGACCAGCCACGCTCCAGCCAGTGCGCAGATCGCGCCAGCCAGGCCAACGCCGAGCGCCACGCGATCCCGTTTGCTGAGGCTCATCCGCACGCTCCCGGGAGGCGAGCAGCGCGACCTTAAGACCTGTCCGAGGCCCGGCGCCCGGGCACTCGACGCCGGGTCCCGGAAACAGGATGGGCAGGCTAGCGCCGCCCTCCTTACCCGCCGCTTACCAGCCGGTCACCAGCCGCCGTCGCTGCGCAGCGCGGAGCAGCCCCAGCGTCAGTCGGTTGGGGTGACCACGTTGACCAGCTTGCCCGGCACCTGGATCACGCGCCGCGGCGCCCTGCCGCTCAGGTAGCGCTGCACGTGCTCGGAGGCGAGCGCGAGCCGCTCGATCTCATCGGCGGGCGTGTCGCGGGTCACGACCAGCCGATCGCGCAGCTTCCCGTCCACCTGCACCGGCAGCTCGATCGTGTCCGCCACAGCCAGGGCGGGATCGGCCACAGGCCACGCCTCGGTATGAATGCTGTAGTCGTGGCCGCGCCGCTCCCACAGCTCCTCGGCGATGTGCGGCGCGGATGGCGCCAGCAGCAGGAGCAGCGTGTCGATGGCGTCCACGTACACCGGCCCTGAACCGATGCCGGCATCGCGCGCGTGCTGGATCGCGTTCGACAGCTCCATCAGCTTGGCGACCGCGGTGTTGAAGCGGAAGGCGGACAGGTCGTCCGTCACGCCGGCGATGGTGGCGTGGGTCGCGCGGCGCAAGGCGCGCTCCAGCTCCTCGACGCTGCCCAGCACCTCCGATCCGACCGCGCCGGGGTCGTCGACCGCCAGGTGCCATACGCGGCCCAGGAAGCGGTGCACGCCCTCGATGCCCATCGGGTTCCACGGGCCACCCTGGTCCCAGGGACCGATGAACATCAGGAACAGCCGGACCGTGTCCGACCCGTATCGGGCAGTCAGCTCGTCCGGGTTGACCACGTTGCCGCGGGACTTGCTCATGCGCTGGTGGTCGGCGCCCAGGATCTGCCCCTGGTTGCGCAGCACGATCCATGGCTCGTCGAAGGACAGCATCCCCATGTCGCGCAGCGCCTTGACGAAAAAGCGGGCGTACATCAGGTGCAGCACGGCGTGCTCCGCACCACCGGTGTACGTGTCCACCGGCAGCCAGCGCGCGACGGCCTCCGGGTCCCACGCCCGCCCGTCGTCATGCGGCGAGCAGTAGCGCAGGAAGTACCACGACGAGTCGACGAAGGTGTCCATGGTGTCGGTCTCTCGCCGCGCATCTGCGCCGCATACCGGACAGGTCGCATGCAGGAACGCCTCGTGTGACTGCAGCGGCGACACCCCGGTCGGCGCGAAGTCCACGTCCTCCGGCAGCATCACCGGCAACTGGTCCTCCGGCACCGGCTGCGCGCCATGCTCCGGGCAGTACACGATGGGAATCGGCGCGCCCCAGTAGCGCTGGCGGCTGACCAGCCAGTCGCGCAGCTTGTAGCTCACCGCGTGTCCGCCCAGGCCCAGGTCCGCCAGCTGGCGGCTGATCGCGCCGATCGCCTCGGCGGCGGGCATCCCGCTGAACTCGCCGGAGTCGACCAGCACCTCGTCGGCGGTATGTGCCACGAACGGCTCGCCCTCGGGCGCGCCGCCGGGCGGTTGGACGACGTATCGGATCGGCAGCGAGTACTTCTGCGCGAACGCGTAGTCCCGCTCGTCGTGGGCGGGCACCGCCATGATCGCGCCGGTGCCGTAGCCGGGCAGCACGTAGTCCGCCACCCACACCGGGATGCGTTCCTGGGTCATCGGGTTGACGGCATAGGAGCCGATGAACACGCCTGACTTCTCGCGCTCGGCGCTCAGCCGCTCGATCTCGGTCCGGCGGCGCGCCTCGGCGACATAGGCGTCGACCTCACCGCGCCGCTCGGCCGTCGTCAGCGCGGACACGGCGGGGTGCTCGGGCGCCAGCACCATGAAGGTCGCCCCGTACACCGTATCCGGCCGCGTGGTGAAGACCCGAATCGGCTCGGCGTCATCGGCCTCCAGCGGGAAGTCGATCTCGGCGCCCTCGCTGCGGCCGATCCAATTGGTCTGCATCAGCTTGATCGGCTCCGGCCAGTCCAGCCCCTCGAAGCCCAGCATCTCGTCGGCGTAGTTCGTGATCCTGAAGAACCACTGCTCCAGGTCTCGCTTCACGACCGGCGTGCCGCAGCGCCAGCAGTGGCGGTCGGCGCCTTCCACCTGCTCGCGGGCCAGGACCACCTGGTCCTTCGGGCACCAGTCGACCGGCGCCATGGCCCGATAGGCCAGCCCGGCCTCGTAGAACTTCAGGAACAGCCACTGGGTCCAGCGGTAGTAGCTGGCATCGCTGGTCACCACCTCGCGATCCCAGTCGAACATGCAGCCCATGCTCCGGAACTGGGCACGCATGCGGTCGATGTTCTCCGCGGTCCAGCTCGCCGGGTCCACGCCGCGGTCGATGGCCGCGTTCTCGGCCGGCAGCCCGAACGAGTCGAAGCCCATCGGGAACATCACGTTGTCGCCGCGCATGCGATGCAGGCGCGCGACCGCGTCCGAGGGGGCCGCCGCGTACCAGTGGCCGATGTGCAGGTCGCCCGAGGGGTATGGATACATCGTCAGCACGTAACGTTTTGGCCGCGGATCCTGGTCGTCGGTGCGGTACAGGCCGTCCTCGGCCCAGCGATCTCGCCACTTCTGCTCGTATGAGGCTGGATCGAATCGTTCGCCGCGGCCGGTGCGGGCCCCTTCGGCGGTCCGGGTCGTCATCGGTCGCTCCTTCGTGCTGTCCACAGGTCCAATCGGTAGGGGACGGCGAACGGCCGCCCGTCGTTGAGGTGATGCCGGCCGAGGAGGGCCGCCAGGTCGAGCCGGAATCGCTCCTGCTCTTCGGGTGACTTGTTGACGCGCACGTACGACGCCGTGAACACCATGCCCACGAAGTCGTCGTCAGTCATCGTCATCTCGTGCTGCAGCTGGGTCAGCCGTACGTCGCTGAACGCGGTCCCGTGGCCCTCGATCGCCTTGCGGGTTATCTCTTCCGGCATGGATGCCTCATAGCGGCCCGCGTCCTCATGGCCGACGTACCGCTGCAGGACGTTGGCGTAGTCGGCCAGGAAGGGAGAACGTGCCGCGTCCCGCACGTTCCAGAACAGCGCCAGTCCGCCACCGGGCTTCAGGATGCGGGCGATCTCGGTCAGCGCCGCCTCCTGGTCGAACCAGTGGAACGACTGGGCGGCCGTGACCAGGTCTGCCGAATCGGGATCCAGCCCCGTCTCCTCCGCTGAAGCCTGCACGGTTGAGATCAACAGGCCCTCATTCGCGGCGCGGCCGCGCAGCACCTCCAGCATTGGCCTGCCGGGTTCGACGGCGGTCACCCGCCAGCCCAGGTTGGCCATGGCCAGCGACGCGCGGCCCGTGCCGGCGCCAAGGTCGACGACGTGTGGGGTTCGTGGCAGCGTCAGCTGTTCGGCGATCGACTCGAACAGCTCCTCGGGGTAGTTCGGCCGGAAGCGGTCGTAATCGCCGGCCCATCCGTCGAACGAGCGGGCGCGAGAGGTGTCCATGGCGCTCACCGCCCTGCGCCAGGCGCGCCTGGCGGGAACCAGGCCATCAGCAGCTCGTCGCGCAGCTCGTCGCCCCCGCCGCGGTACTGGTGGCGGCGCAGCCCCTCGGGGACGAAGCCCGCGTGCTCGTAGACGGCGATCGCGCGCTCGTTGTCCGGAAAGACCGCAAGCCCCAGCTTCAGCAGGCCGCTCTCCGCGCACCAGTCCTGCGCGGCTCGCACCATCTCGGAGCCGATGCCGACGTCGCGCCAGGCGGCAGCGACCACGATGCTCAGGGTCCCGACGTGGCTGCTCACCGTGTTGCGCTCCACGCTGACCAGAACGTTGCCGATGACCTCGCCATCGGCCTCCGCCACCAGCGTCAGGCCGTCGCTGCTGCGGATCATCTCGCCGATGAAGAACGCCTCGGACGGCTGGCTGAGCGCGCTGGGCGGGGTCAGCAGCCAGCGACCCTCGGCCCGGACCGCGGCGAACAGCGTCGCCAGTCCTCGTGCGTCGGTGGGGCGGGCCGGACGAAGCTGCCAGTGCCTGCCATCGCGGGCGGTGCGCTGCGTGCCTGGTTGGGTGACCATTCGTTCGCGCTGCTCCATCGGCTCATGGGTATCACAAAGCCCCCATTCGTCAGGACGAAGGGGGCTTCCATTCGCGGTACCACCATGACTTGACCGATGGGTGGTGGAGCTGGGGGGACTCGAACCCCCGACCCCCTGCATGCCATGCAGGTGCTCTCCCAGCTGAGCTACAACCCCACGATCGGTCCACTCATTGGCGCGATATCGGACGCCACCCCGGCCGGTCTCCCGGCTGCTCGGCGGACGAGTTCGGCGCCTGACCGATCGCCGGCTTTCACCGTCCCGGCTCGCTGCGGATCGACGGGCAGCGCCTACTGCTTCCGCGTCATCGCGTTCGGCCGCAGCGTACCACACGGAGCCTGGAACGCCGCCAATACAGGGCTTGACACGGTCCCTATATTCACAAGATGAATCGTATCGCCAATGAGCCGATGCGAGCGTATGACAGCCCGTTGCGGGACGAGCAGCAACGAGCGACGCGAGCCCGCATCCTGGATGCCGCGCTGCGTGTCATCTCCGGCGGCATCGCCAGCGTCTCGGTGCCGGCGGTCGCACGCGAAGCGGGCGTTTCGGTGCCGACGATCTACCGGCATTTCCCCACGAAGGCGGAGCTCATGGCAGCGGTCTACCCGCACGTTGCCGCCCGGATGGGGCTCGACCAGGTTCCCGATCCGACATCGCTAGAGGACCTTCCTGGCTTCCTGCGTCGCACGTTCGCGCGGGTCGACGCCCTCGACGACCTCGATCGTGCCGCCATGGCCAGCCCCGGGGCCGATGAGGTTCGTCGCGCGACAATGCCACGGCGCCTGGCGCGGATCGGCAGGTTCACCGATGCGGTGGCCGGAGATCTCTCGCCGGAGGCCCGCGACCGCATCACGCGCCTGCTGACCGTCCTCACCGCTTCCGCCTCGCTGCGCATGTGGCGGCAGCACCTGGGGAGCTCCGTCGAGCAGGCAGCCGACGACATCGATTTCACCATTCGGGCGGCCCTTGCCGCCAGCAGGAGGAGCCAGCCATGACCCGAGCAAGCGTCCGTTCCCTGCGCGAGCTGCGCCTCACCGATGCGCCGCAGGTCGGCGGCAAGGCCGCCGGCCTCGGAGAGCTGTTCGCGGACGGCGCCAACGTCCCCGACGGAGTGGTGCTCGCCGCCGCATCGAATGGTGAGGCGCCTGCCGAGCGTCTTGCCACGCTGAGCGAGTCCGCGGCCGCCCTGGGGCTCGGCCCATTTGCAATCCGATCGAGCGGCATCGCCGAGGACGGCGTTGAGCAATCGCTGGCCGGCATGTTCGATTCGGTCCTCAATGTGGCGCCGGCCGACATCCCGGCGGCTGCGGATCGCGTGCTGGCCAGCGCCGGCGCGGCGCGAGCCGCGGCCGACGATGGGGCGCTCGATCGGCGGATGGCGGTGATCGTCCAGCGCATGGTCTCGCCGGTGGCCGCCGGCGTGGCGCTCACCGCCGACCCGCTGAGCGGCGACCGTCAGACATGCGTCGTCACTGCGGTGCGTGGCCTGGGAGAGCGTCTCGTCTCCGGCGCCGCCACCGGCGACGAATGGGAGGTCCGCGCCGGCCGAGCGGTCGCCCGGCGGCAGCCGGAGGGAGCCATCGACGCGCGCCAGGCCGCCGCCGTCGCCGGCGAGGCGCGACGGATCGCCGATGCGCGCGGACGTCCCCAGGACGTCGAGTGGGCGATCGACGGCGTCGGGACGCTCTGGATCCTCCAGGCGCGACCGATGACCGGCCTCCCGGCAGCGGTCAGCTGGGACGCGGCGGCGCCCGGCGCCTACACGCGCCAGTTACGCATGGGCGAGTGGATCGGCGAGCCCGTCACCCCGCTGTTCGAGTCGTGGCTGCTCACCGCCATGGAAGAGCGGATGCACGCCATGTTCAGGGAGGAGATCGGGCAGATCGCGCCGCGCCCATACCACGTCATCGTGAACGGGTGGTACTTCTACTCGATCAACTTCCTGTCGGGGGGCGCGATGCTGCGAAGCCTTCCCGGCATCCTGTCGCACGCGGTCAGGAACCCCCGAACGCTCGCCGGCGTCCTCCCGGCCACCGTGCGTCACAGCGTCCCGATCACGGAGCGAATCTGGCGCGGCGAGGTGCAGCCGCGCTACCGCGAGGCCGTCGCGCGCGCCTCCGCTGACGTGGATGGCTTGCGGGTGGCGGACCTGCCGACACTGATCACCGGGTTGGCGACGATCGCGGGCGACTACTTTGGCTGGATCGCAGCCCTTGGAGGTGCCGCGTACAAACTGGAGATGAACCTGGCGGCGTTCTACCGCAAGCACCTGGCCCCGACCCTCGGCGGCAGCCACCTGACGCTCCTCTCGGGCCTCCCGGTGCCGATGAACATGAATGAGCTGGCGATCGCGTCACTCGATTGGTGGCACCCGCCGATCCCCTCCCAATCTATGGGCGACGACGCGATCCACGACCGCGTGGTGCATGCCCGGGAGGATGCCGAGCAGGCGGCGGAAGCGGTCCTCGCCTCCCGCCCGCGTCTGCTGGCGACGTACCGCAGGACCTTGGCCGACGCCCAGCACGTCATCCCGATCCGCGAGGAGCAGGTTGCCGAGCTGACCACTGCCTGGCCGGTGATGCGGCGGGCCGTGGTGCACATCGGGGAGGCGCTGGTCGCGCGGAAGGTGATTGCGCAGGTAGACGACGTCTTCTTCCTGACACGCGACGAGGTGCTGGCTGCCGTCAGTTCCGATGGGATTCCGATGGCCATCGACGTCCGACCGCGACGCCAGCTTCGCGAGCAGCAGGCCAAGCTGGTGCCGCCGCTGATGGTGGGCCGCGTGAGCCCAATGGTGCAGCGCATGTGGGACACATATCCGAAGATGCTTGGCGCGGTCCGCTCGCCGACGGCCATCGTCGTTGGATCGCCGGCGTCCGCGGGACGAGCGACCGGTCGGGTGCGCGTGGTCCGCGGTCCGGGCGAGTTCGACCATCTCCTGGACGGCGAAATCCTGGTCGCGCCCCTCACCGCGCCGGCCTGGACGCCGCTTTTCCGCAGAGCAGCGGCAGTCGTCACCGACGTTGGCAGTCCGGCGGCCCATGCCTCGATCATCGCGCGCGAGTTCGGCATCCCGGCGGTGGTGGGCTGTGGCGACGCCACGGCACGGCTGCGGACCGGGATGCGGGTCATGGTTGATGGCAGCACCGGCAACGTCGAGCCGGCTTGAGCGACCTTGTCCTTCTCGGGCAGCCCCGAGCCGGCCTGAGCGTCAGGCAGGCAGCAATGTCGTGAGCCCCTCGCCCAGGTCCCGCGGCGTGTAGCCGAGCTCGCTCCGTGCCCGGGCATCCGTAAACCAATAGGTGACGCCCACTGCGGCACGCAGCAGCTCCCCATAGTTCGGGATTCGGGCCGATAGCGTGGCCGCCATCTGGCCGAGTGGCACGATTGCCTGCAGGAGGCTCGACGGCAGACGCAGGCGCGGCAGCGGATGTCCGCCCAGTGCGGCAGCGCGCGCCAGCACGTCGCCCATGCGCGCGAGCTCGCCGCCGAGCAGGTACGCACGCCCCCGTTGGCCGCGGTCGAGGATCAACAGGTGGCCGCTGGCCACGTCGTCGACATGCACGAAGTTGCCGCCGAGGTCGGCAGCCGCGATGGCGGGCAGGGTCCCGCGCATGGCCTGCATGATCTGGGCGCCTGCCTGGGACCTGTCGCCGGGGCCGTAGACCAGGCCGGGCATCGCGATGCGGATCGGCGCGCCGGCGGCGATCCGCTCCTCCACCAGCTGATGTGCCACGTACTTCGTTTCGTC
>Ga0081539_10004333_pt1 | contig 15821 bp, 15 predicted proteins | sample TabmetS4T2R2_FD_71023 | JGI IMG/M metagenome (GOLD analysis project Ga0081539, IMG submission 71023) | Tabebuia heterophylla rhizosphere microbial communities from the University of Puerto Rico - S4T2R2 | ecosystem: Host-associated > Plants > Roots > Rhizosphere ...
TCGTCGCGCTCTGGATCGGCTCGTGCGGGCCGACCGCGCCGGCGCCGGCCGCGTCGTCTTCGGCCCCGGCCTCCGTCCGTCCGTCGCGCGTCCCGGGGCCGCCCGGGCTCGACTGGTCCCAGGCCGCAGCCGTCGACCGGCCGGCCGGCATGGACGCGACGCCGCCCTCGATCTCGCCGGTCGGGAGCGGCGGCGGGCTCGGCCATCCCGGCCACTTCTCGGGCCAGGGCAATCCCTTCGACGTGGCCGCCGTCGGAGATCGTCTCGTCGCGGTGGGCTACACCTTCCCGGGATTCCACGGGGTGACCTGGACCTCCACGGACCGCCAGGCGTGGATGCTGACCGAGCTGCCGGGCGCGACCGATGCGGCATTCCCGACGACAGTCGCGGCGGGACTGACCGGCGGAGCGGCCGGTGGCCGGGTCGTCATCGGCGGCCGGGTCGGGAACGACGCGGCGGCATGGACCGGCGACGGGGCGTCCTGGGCGCGAGTCGACGGCGGGGACGCTTTCCGCGAGGCGCCCGAGACGCGCCTCTCCGCGATCGTCGCCGCGCCAACGGGGTTCGTCGCCGGAGGCTGGGCCGGTGTCATCACCCAGCCGGGTCGTCCGCGGTTCTGGACGTCGGCCGACGGCATGACCTGGACCCGGATGGGGGATTCCACGAGCGACGAGAACGGCCGGGTCGTCGCGATCGCGGCCGGCCCCGGCGGGTTCGTGGCCGTCGGGACGACCGGGCCGCTCGGTCCGGCGACCGGGTCGGCGGTCTGGCATTCCGCCGACGGCACGTCCTGGGAGCGGATCGACGCTCCGGACCTTCGCGGCGGGCGGATGCGCGCCGTGACGGCGGGCAGCGCCGGATTCATCGCGGTGGGTGCCGACCTCGACGAGACGGCCGCCGCCGTCTGGCGATCACGCGATGGGCTCGCCTGGGAGCGCGTCCCGACCCAGGACAGCCTGACCTACCACGGCCTCGGGATCACGATGTCGGACGTCGTCGCCGGCCCGACCGGGACGCTGGTCGCGGTCGGCCACTTCCTGTTCGGTCAGCAGTACGGTCAGGGAACGGCGTGGACGTCGGAGGACGATGGACGGACCTGGACCCGGATGCCCGACGCCGCGGCGTTCGGCCAGGGCGAGCCGCTTGCCGTGATCGCCGATGGCGCCGGTTACGTGGCGGTCGGAACGGTTGGGGCGCCGGACAACTTCATCCCGACGGTCTGGCTCAGTCCATCGAGGTGAGAGCCCGGGGCGACGGGAGCGACCCTAGAAGTCGCGTCGCTCGCGGCTGATGTGATAGACCGCTCGACTGAGGATCGCCAGTCCCAGAGCCGCCAGCCACAGCCCGTAGGCGCGGCCCGGGAAGAGCGCCTCGAGGTTCGTCGTGCCCAGGTCGACGATCCGGGCGACCAACGCGAGCCAACCGACGATCGCCAGGATCAGGTAGCTGAGCGGCCGGTCCAGCCCGACCCGCACGTCGCCCGCGGCGTAGGGCAGGGCGAGCAGTGCGATCACCGCGAGGCCCACGAAGAAGACGATCACGCCGCTCCCGTCGAACGCGTTCCCCGTCAAGTTGGGCAGGGGCCCGTCCGAAGGGGTGCCCCACCACGGCAGGAAGCACGCGACCAGGATGACGACGGCGGCCAGCGCGGCGAGGCGCCGGCCCGCTCCCAGCGGACGACGATGCATCGTTAGTCCGGGCCTGGCTCGACGCTCGAATAGACCTCGGGCCGCAGGACGCCGACGAATCGGAGGTTCCGGTAGTACTCGCCGTAGTCGAGCCCGTAGCCGACGACGAACTGGTCGGGGATCGTGAACCCGACATAGTCGACCGGGATGTCGACGAGCCGGCGGGCGGGCTTGTCGAGGAGCGTGCAGATTCGGAGCGAGCGCGGGTTCTTCCCGCGCAGGTAGCGGATCAGGTAGTTCAGGGTGAGGCCGGTGTCGATGATGTCCTCGACGATCAGGACGTCCTCGCCCTCGATCGTGGCCGACAGGTCCTTGAGGATCCGGACGAGCCCAGACGATTCGGTCGCCGTGCCGCCGTACGAGCTGACCTCCATGAGGTCGATCCGGACCGGCGCGGGGATGGCGCGCATGAGGTCCGCCATGAACGGGAGCGAGCCCTTGAGGACTGACACCAGGGTGACCCGCCGGTCGCCATAGTCCGCCCCGATCCGGGCACCGAGCTCGGCGACCTTCGCCGCGATCGCCGCTTCGCTGACGACGACCTCGCCGATGTCGGCGACCAGATCGATCTTCGTCGGGGTCACGTCGCGAGCTCGCGATCGACAGGGTCGGCAGCCACGGCACCGCCGAGGCCGGCGCGGTCCCGGACGACCTGGCCGGACGAGCCGCTCAGCGTGTCGACGAGGCCCAGGCGCCCGAACTTCAGCATGAGCGCCCGGAAGTCGCGGGCGTAGAACAGCTTGATCCGGAGGTCGGGGTACAGGTCGCGGATTCGCCGGAGCTTCCGATTCTTCTTCCGGACGAGCTTCTGGCGAAGGGTCGTCATCTCGAGATAGAGATCCAGGTCCGGCAGCCAGAAGTCCGGCGAGAAGCTCTCCGTCACCTCGCCGTCGAGGTTCCACAGGATCGGGAAGGTGTGGGGCTCGTATTCCCAGCGGATCCGGTAGAAGTCGAGGATGCGGGCCATCTCGGCCTCGCTGGCGTGCGCGAACGCCGGGGGGACCCGGTCCGGATCGACCGCCCGTTCGAGGAGCTCCGGCTCGAGGTCGGGCGACCCGATCGGCGCGTCGATCTGCGCCTCGACGGCCACCCGCGGTCGGTGCCCCCGGCCCCCGTTGCCACGCCGGCTGTTCCGCCGCCGCCGACGGGCGGGTCCGGCCGTCTCGCTCGGGCCGACCGTCACCGGCTCGGTCCGGCGGCCGGTGGCTCGCGGCCATCGACCAGCCCGGCGAGGCCGCGCCGGGCGAGCAGGTCACGGACGAGATCCACGTCGGCCGCCCCGATCGGCGCGGCCCCGCGGAATCGCTCTTCGTCACTCGGCCCGAACTCGCCGTACGTCACCCCCGGTCCAACGGCGATCGGCTCGTCGTCGGCGTCGTCGTCGGTCGCGACGACGATCCCCAGGGACTCGCTCCGGCAGGCCGGGCAGTGGATCTCGACGAACGCGATGTCGTCGCGCCGGGCGAGGACGCGGATCCGCTCGTTCGGGACGAGGCCGCCGCAGGCGGCGCAGTCGACGCCGCCGCCGAGCGAGTCCAGGTCGTCGCGCGGATCCATCGCGCGCAGTCTAGCCGGTCGGGGGCCGATTCGTGATCGGCCACAGTCGGTCCCCGACCGATACTCCCGGCTTGCCGCACGATACCCCCGGGGGGTATCATCGGCCGGCGAACCCCCGCTCTGGAGACCCGTCGTGCCGACCAGCGCCCCGCGCCGACCGGCGCCCCAGGCGAAGCCCGCCCCGAACTTCCGCCACAGCTACTCGAAGGACAAGGCCGGCCTCGTCCGGCGCCTGTCGAGGATGGAGGGCCAGGTCCGCGGGATCGCCCGGATGATCGAACGCGAGGAGTACTGCGTCGACATCCTCCAGCAGACCGCGGCGCTGCGGGCGGCCGTCGACGCCGTTTCGATCCTCGTCCTCGAGGACCACGTCCAGGGCTGCGTCCGGACCGCCGCGGAAGCCGGTGAGGCCGACGCGTACGTCGAGGAGGTGATCGACGTCGTCCGGCGAACGCTCGGACGCCCGGTCCGGAGCTCGCGCTCGGCCTGACCGGCGCTCGACGGAACGGACCTGCCTGGCGCGGGCGGGCTCGCTCCTCCCCGCCCGGAGCCACCGGTACTTCTAGCGAGGGCCCGAGACAGGCGGGTGGTTTCGGCACGCGGTGCGTCGGCGCAGCATGGCTCGCGATGACCCACCCGCGCCCAGAGCGGTTGGCCGCCCGGCCACCGACCGTCTCACCCTCCCCCCAAGTCTCCGACCGTCGGGGGGACCAGCGTCGGTCCGTCGACCGCGCCGCGCAGCGCGAGGCGGCGCTCCTCGCGAAATCCCTCGACATCCTCGCCTCCGGGGATGACGCGGAGACCCGGCTCGGCGGCCTGCTCCGTCTGCTCGCGACGACCGTAGGAGCTCGGCGCGCCGCGGTGGTCGCCGACGGCATCGAGCGGCAGGCCGCGGTGGCGGTCGACGAGGGCGAACAGCCTGAGGCCGCGAGCGACCTCGCCGCCTGGCTCGACGCGAATGCGCCCCGCTCCCGCGCACGGCGGGCGGCCGCCAAACCAGCCCCGATCTCGTTCGTCGTGGCGGGCCGGGTGCTTCGGGAGGCACCCACGAACCCGAACGGCGCCGGAGGGCACCGAACGCCGAGCGCGGTGGCGCTCGAACCGATCGCCGCCGTGACGAGCGGGGACGCGCGCGGCAGCGCGGGCGCGCCGGACCGCGTCGCGTCAGTCCGTCACTTCGCCGTGCTCCCGATGCCGTCCGCCGGGGAGGTCGCGCTCGGGTTCGAATTCGGGAAGGCCTCGGACGCGAAGCGGGTCGCCGAGCGTCTCCCGCCCAACCTGGCCCGCCACGCCGCGGTCGCGCTCGCCCTCGTGACGAGCCAGCTCGCGACCGAGCGGGAGCTGGCAACCTTGCGCGCCCGCGAGGCCGAGCATGCGACGTTCGTGTCGACGGTCGCCCATGAGCTGCGCACGCCGCTGACCGGACTCGGTGGATACCTCGAGCTGATCCTCGGCGGGCAGGTGACCGATCCGGTCGTCGAGCGCGACTTCCTCGAGCGCAGCCGCGCGATCGTCGGCTCGATGGGCGAGCTCGTTGGCGACCTCCTCGAGCTGTCGCGGCTCGAGTCCGGCACGCTCGGCCTGGAGATCGGGCCCTTCTCGCTGGCCGAGGCGTGCAGCCAGGTGGCGGCGAATCTGCTGCCGATCGCGATCGAGCGGCGCATCCGGCTGACCACGTCGCTCCCGGCACGTCTGCGGGTGGCGACGGCCGATCGGCGGCGCGTCGAGCAGATCGTGATGAACCTCGCGGCGAACGGCCTGAAGTTCACGCCGTCCGACGGCAACGTCGAGATCGTCGGGCGCTTCGACGGCCTCGTCGCCATCGTCGTCGTACGCGACGACGGCCCGGGCGTCCCGGCCGAGGACCGCGACCGGATCTTCGAGCGGTTCCATCGGGCGAGTGGCCACGAGAGAATCACCGGCACGGGACTCGGCCTCCCGATCGCGCGCGACCTCGCTCGCCAGATGACCGGCGACCTGGAGGTCGCCTCGGTCCCGGGCGCCGGATCGGCGTTCGTGCTGGCCCTGCCCGGACCGGCCGAGGTTGCCCCCGCGCTCGTTCGCGCGGCGCTGGAGCGGGCGCTGGTCGCGGAGCACCGAACCCTCGAGGAACGGGCCGTCCGGCGTGCGATCGACGCCGGCCGGGGCCGGCCGCGGTCCGGCTCGGATGGGCTCGCCCGGCGACCCACGCCGATTTCGGGGACCGGCCGCCTGCGCGCTCTGCCGAACCCCCGCGACGAGGCGCCGAGCCGGGCCTGACGCCGCGCCGCCGAGCGGAGAGCCGCTCGGCCCGAGTCGCCATGACGCGCCCGCTCCCCGTGGACGACCGGGCGAGGCGTCCCGAGTTGTCCACAGCCTGACGGCCGGAAGGTGGATTCGTGGATAACCCGGTTGACTCGGCATGGCCGGGCCCGTAGTGTCCGGCATCCGCACCGATCCCACCTGGGGACCGAGGCTCGCGAGGGGCACGGGGAAACCCGGCCACGAACCGGACGAGCAACGGAAGACCGGGGCCGAGGCGCGGTGTGACGTACGACGACGCCGGGAGCGGAGCCCGGACGGCCCGCAGGCACGACCGACAGGAGGGGTGCCTGGACCGTCCGCGGGACCCGCTCCCGACGCGCGTCGACTCCCTCCCACTCGTCCCCGCGGCGTTCGACGCCGCCCTGCGTGCAGGGCTGACCGGGCTCGGCCTGAGCCTCTCGAGTGACGCCCGGGCGACGATCGACAGCCACGTCCGGCTGCTTCTCGCCTGGAACTCGGCGATCAACCTGAGCTCCATCCGCGACCCCGCCGAGATCGCCGTCCGCCACGTGATCGACAGCCTGACGGCACTGCCCCTGTTCGAGGACCGCCGGATCCGCGTCTTCACCGACCTCGGCAGTGGCGGCGGCTTTCCGGCGCTGCCGCTCGTCGCTGCCATCGCCGATTCGCGCGCCCGGCTCATCGAGTCCGTCGCGAAGAAGGCGCGGTTCCTCCAGACCGTGGTCGACGCCGCGGCGCTGGAGGATCGCGTCGAGGTCCTCGCCCTGCGCGCGGAGGCGCTTGCGGTCGATCGGGCGAGCGGTCACTGGCAGGCGGTCACCGCACGTGCGGTGGCCTCGCTGGCCGACCTGGTCGAGCTCGGCCTGCCCCTGCTGGGGCCCGGCGCTCTCCTCGTGGCCTGGAAGACGGCCTCCGCGGTCGCGCCGGGTTCACCGGAGCTCGAAGCCGCCCGGCGGGCGATCGCCGCGATCGATCCCAGGGCAAGCATCCAGGTCGAGCGGGCGGTCCCGGCCACGGCCGGGTCCGGTGTTGCGTCGCTCGCCGATCATGTCCTCGTCCTCGCGACCCGGAGCAAGCAGCCGGTCGCCGGTCGCTGGCCGCGCGATCCTGCCGCTCGCCGGCGCGAGCCGTGGTGATCAACCCGGTCACGACCTCCCGACCCGACCGGAGCTCGCGCGCTGCTAGGCTGACCCGGTGCGCGTCGCCGTGCTCTCGGACATCCACGCGAACCTCATCGCCCTGGAAGCCGTCCTCGGTGCCGTGGGTCCGGTGGACGCGGTGTGGCATCTCGGCGACGTGGTCGGCTACGGGCCGGAGCCGGACGGGGTCGTCGAACGCCTGGCCGGTCTCGGGGCGGTCGGTGTCGCCGGCAATCACGACCTCGCAGCGCTCGGCGGACCCGAGATCGAGTGGTTCAACCCGGACGCCCGGGCGGCGATGGAGTGGACCCGCCGGCGCATCGACGCACGAACGCGGGAGTGGCTTCGAACGCTCCCGAAGGTCCGGACCGAAGATGGCGTGACGCTCGTCCACGGCAGCCCGCGTGACCCCGTCTGGGAATACGTCACGTCGCTGCCGATCGCCCGGACGAACCTCGCCGCGCTGGAGACGCCGGTCGGGCTCCACGGCCATACCCATCTTCCGCTGGCATGGGCCGAGCATGACGGTCGGATCGATGCGATCGCGCCGAGCCCGGGCTCGAGCCTCCAGCTCGACGGCCGCCGCCTCCTGCTCAACCCCGGCAGCGTGGGTCAACCCCGCGACGGCGACCCGACCGCGTCCTGGCTGGAGATCGACACCGTCGCCGGCACTGCCGACTGGCGGCGGATCGCCTATGACGTCGAGGCCGTCCGCGCGGCGATCATCGACGTCGGGCTGCCGCCTCGGCTCGGCGACCGGCTCCGCGTGGGCCTGTGAGCGCCGCCGGCAGCGGCCAGCCGCTGCGCGGCCGCAAGCCGGGCGACCGTCGCGTCCGGGTCGAGCGGCCGCACGCGGCGCTCTTCCGGTGGACCGGCCCGGGCCAGCTCACTGCCAAGGAGGCCGCCTCGAAGCCGACGACCTCGACCGAGCGTCTCGTCGCCCGGGTCAAGGCGGTCCTGCTGGGGCGGCCGCTGGCGAGCGAGGAGGAGATCGGCGAGCGGCTCTCGAAGAAGAAGGCCCTCGCGATCTTCAGCTCGGACGCGATCAGCTCGTCGGCCTACGCGACCGAGGAGATCCTGCGCGTCCTGATCCTCGGCGGTGTCGCCGCGCTCGCCTGGGGGCTGTGGGTCAGCGTCGCGATCGCCGTCCTGCTGATCGCGGTCGCGATCAGCTACCGCCAGATCTGCCTCGCCTACCCGACCGGCGGCGGCAGCTACTCGGTGTCGAAGCGGAACTTCGGCCGGCGCGTGTCGCTCATCGCGGCCTCCGCGCTGATGATCGACTACGTGATGACGGTCGCCGTGTCGACCGCGTCCTCGATCGAGCAGGTGACTTCGGCGTTCCCCGCCTTGATCGACCAGCGGGTGATCCTCGGCGTCCTCGCGATCGCCCTGATCACGATCGGCAACCTGCGCGGCCTGCGCGAGGCCGGCAACCTGTTTGCCGTCCCGACCTATCTCTTCGTCGGTTCGGCCCTCCTGATGATCACGATCGGGTCGTTCCGGATCGTCGTCCTCGGTGAGCGCGGCACCTACGACGAGGCGGCGCTCCTCGCCCAGACCGGCGAGTCGTTCCAGACCCTGAGCGTGCTGCTCCTCCTCCGGGCGTTCGCCGCAGGTGCCGTCGCGCTCACCGGGACCGAGGCGATCGCGACCGGAGTTCCGGCATTCCAGCCGCCGGAATCGAAGAACGCCGCGACGACGCTCGCGATCATGGCGGCGCTCCTCGGCATCCTCTTCATCGGCCTGACGTTCCTTGCCGTGAACCTCGGCATCACCCACGTCGACCTGCCCGAGAAGCAGACGGTGATCAGCCAGATCGCCTCCCGGATCTACGGCGCCGGCTCGGTCCCGTTCTTCCTGTTCCAGGGGTTCACCGCGCTGCTCCTCGTGCTGGCGGCGAACACGAGCTTCAACGCGTTCCCCAGGCTCCTCGCGATCCTCGCGCTCGACGGGCACATGCCGCGCCAGTTCTCGTTCCGGGGCGACCGCCTCGCGTTCAGCTACGGGATCATCGTCCTCGCCACGGTCGCCGCCGCGATCATCGTGATCTTCGGGGGCGAGACTCACTTGATCATCCCGCTCTACGCGGTCGGGGTGTTCATCGACTTCACGATCAGCCAGGCCGGGATGATCCGGCACTGGCGGCGCGAGCGGCCGCCCGGCTGGCGGAAGCGGCTCGCGATCAATGCGTTCGGGTGCACGCTGACCGCGATCGTCGCCGTGGTCGTCACCGTCGCGAAGGCGCCCCAGTCGTTGATCGTGCTCGTCCTCATCCCGGTGCTCGTGGGCCTGATGTCGGCGATCCACCGGCAGTACACCGCCCAGGAGGCGGAGCTCCGGGTGCGCGACGAGTTCGTCGTCCCGCTGCCCCACCGCGAGCAGCGGGTCGTCATCCCGGTCAACGGGATCAACCGGGCGGTCGTTCAGGCGATCATCTTCGGCCGGACGCTCGCGTCCGATGTCCGGGCCGTGTACATCACCGAGGACCCGGACGCGGGCGACGCGCTCCGCCGGAAGTGGGAGCGCCAAGTCCCCGGCGTCCCGCTCGTCATCGTCGAATCGCCGTATCGTGCGCTCGTCGGGCCGCTGACCGCGTACCTCGACGTCCTCGACCAGCAGTGGCCGGACGACCAGCCCGACCCGATCACGATCGTCGTCCTGCCCGAGTACGTCGCCCGCCATTGGTGGGACCGGATGTTGTACAACCAGTCGGCCAAGCGCCTGAAGTCGGCGCTCGTGGGGCGCGAGCACACGGTGATCGCCGACGTGCCGTATCGGCGCGGCGCGGAGAAGGCGGCTCCACCGGCCAACCAGAACGAGGCATGAGCGACCCTCGCAAGCCGATCGCGGGGCGGAAGCCGGCGGACCGGCGCGTCCGCGTCGACCGTCCGCACTCGCCGTACTTCCGGTACACCGGCCCCGGCCAGCTCGTGGCGAAGGCAGCTGCGCACGAGCCGAAGAGCGCCCTGGGCCGGGCGTGGGCGCGGTTCCGGAAGATCGCGATCGGCCGGCCGCTCGCGAGCGAGGAGGAGATCGGCGAGCGGCTCTCGAAGAAGAAGGCCCTCGCGATCTTCAGCTCGGACGCGATCAGCTCGTCGGCCTACGCGACCGAGGAGATCCTGCGGGTCCTCGTCCTGGCCGGGGCCGGCGTGGCCCTGTCGCTGTCCCTCGAGGTGGCGGCGGCGATCTCGGTCCTGCTCGCGGTCGTCGCGCTTTCCTACCGCCAGGTGTGCCGGGCATACCCGTCGGGCGGCGGCGCGTATTCGGTGTCGCGCGCGAACCTGGGCGCGCTCGCCAGCCTCGTCGCCGCCGCGGCGCTCCTCATCGACTACGTGATGACGGTCGCGGTCTCCACGGCGTCGGCGGTGGCCCAGGCCTACTCGGTCGTTCCCAGCCTGTACGACGCCCGGATCGTCATCGCGGTCGTGGCGATCACCCTGATCACGACCGCCAACCTCCGTGGGCTGCGCGAATCCGGGAACATCTTCGCGATCCCCACCTATCTCTTCATCTTCCTCGCCCTCGCGATGGTCGCGATCGGCTCGGTCAACGTGATCACCGGCCAGGCCGTGCCGATCGAGCAGGCGGATGCCGTCGAAACGGGCACCGAGACGCTGGGCCTGTTCCTCCTGCTCAAGGCGTTCGCGAGCGGGTCGGTCGCGCTGACCGGAACCGAGGCGATCGCGAACGGCGTTCCGGCGTTCCAGCCGCCGGAGTCCAAGAACGCGGCCGACACGCTGATCGCCATGGCCATCCTCCTCGGCGTCCTGTTCGTCGGGATCACGTTCGTCTCGGATGGCTACGGGATCGTGCCCACGGTCGACGGCGGCCAGACGGTGGTCGCCCTCGTCGCCTCCACGGTGTTCGGCGCGGGCTCGCCGCTGTTCTACCTGTTCCAGGCGGCGACGGCGCTCATCCTGTTCCTCGCCGCGAACACGAGCTTCAACGCCTTTCCGCGGCTCGCCGCGCTCCTCGCGATCGATGGCTACATGCCCCGCCAGTTCGCGTTCCGCGGCGATCGGCTCGCGTTCAGCTACGGGATCGTGCTGCTGGCGGGGATCGCGGCGCTGCTCCTCGTCGCGTTCGGCGGCGACACGCACGCCCTGATCCCGCTCTACTCGGTCGGCGTGTTCGTGTGCTTCACCCTGTCGCAGATCGGCATGGTCAAGCACTGGTCGCGGGTCCGCGACGCGGGCTGGTGGTGGCGCGCGGCGCTGAACGGCTTCGGCGCGGTCCTCACCGCGATCGTCCTGGTCGTCGTCGCGTCGGTCAAGTTCCTCGACGGCGCCTACCTGGTCGTCATCCTCATCCCGCTTCTCGTCGGGATGATGCTGTTCATCAAGCGGCAGTACGACGCGTCGCGCCGGGAGCTGCGGGTGAAGCCCGGCCTCGTGTTCAAGGCGCCGCAGCGCGAGGAGCGCGCCGTCGTCCCGATCCCGGGCGTCAACCGCGCCGTCATCCAGGCGGTGAACGTCGCCCGCTCGATCGCCGAGGACGTCCGCGCCGTGTTCATCACGGAGATCCCGGAGGACGGTGCCGCCGTGCGGGCCCAGTGGGAGCGCCAGGTCCCGGGCGTGCCGCTCGTCGTCGTAGAGTCGCCGTATCGCGCGCTGACCGGACCGCTCCAGGCCTACCTGGACGTGCTCGACTCCAACTGGCCGAAGGACAAGCCGGAACCGATCACCTTCGTCGTCCTGCCCGAGTACGTCGCCCGACGGTGGTGGGAGCGGATCCTCTACAACCAGTCGGTCAAGCGGCTCCGGAGCGCGCTCCTCGGCCGTCCGCACACGGTGGTCGTGAACGTCCCCTATCGGCGCGAGGACCCGAGCCTCTCGGATCGGACGCCGAGCGCGCCCGACGAGCCGAAGCCCACCTGATCGAGTGCGGCGGTGACGCAGGACACCGTCGGCGTCTTCGGGGCGCACGCCGGCGCCGAGTGGCGGTGATAGAGTCCCCGGCGTGCCTCAGGAGCCCAACCAGCCCTTCAAGCGCGCTGTCGTGGCGCTCTCCGGACATCCGAATGGCCAGCGGCTCGTCAAGCTCGTCGCCGAGCTCGCGAAGGTCCACAAGGCGGAGCTCGTGGGCGTCCACGTCGTCGAGGTCGACTGGTCGATGCCGCTCGACATGGACGTCGCCGGGCGCTCCGACGAGATCCAGCAGGTCCTCGATCTCGCCGAGGGCACCGCGGAGGCCGCCGGGGTCACGCTCGAGTCGGTCCTGCTCCAGGCGCGCGACGTGGGTGCGGCCCTGGTCGACGAGGCGCTCGAGCGCGATGCGGACCTGCTCGTCGTGGGCCTGGCCTATCGAACGAAGTTCGGTGGCGATTTCGCGATCGGCCGGACCATTCCCTACGTGCTGAAGAACGCGCCATGCGCAGTCTGGGTCGTGCGTGAGCCGATCCAGGAGGAGACATCGTGAAGACCGTGATCGTCGGCTGCGGCCGCGTCGGATCCGTGCTGGCCGACGCGTTCGACCGGGCCGGCCACCAGGTGATCGTCCTGGATACGAAGACCTCGGCGTTCGACCGGCTGCCCGGGACCTTCCAGGGCTCCGCGATCCGTGGCGACGGCACCGACGAGGACACGCTCCGCCGCGCCGGCGCGGATGGGGCCGACATCTTCATGGCGATGACCGAGGGCGACAACCGGAACGTGATGTCGGCCCAGCTCGCGACCGAGGCGCTCGGCGCGAAGCAGGTGATCGCCAAGATCAACGACCCGCTCCGGGCGACGGCCTACGCCGATCTCGGGATCGCGACGCTCTGCCGGACGAACCTCATGGCGTCCGCCGTCAGCGACTTCCTGGGTCTCGCGATCACGTTCGGGCTGGGCCTGTCGCCGGCGACCGGCCAGCATCCGGGCGGGCACCACCAGAGCGGTGGACTGGCCGCAGGTGGTGCGTCCGGCCCGCTCTCTGACGCACCACCGAGCGTCGCCGGACCGCCCGGGGCGCCGGGGCTGCCCGGCACGGCCGCGGAAACCGTGGTCACGCCGGTCGTGACGCCCGTCGGCGTCGGCGCCGGCGAGACGACCCCCACCCCGGCCCCTCCGCCGGCCAGCGCCCGGGAGGGCTGAATCGTGTTCGTGCTCGTGATCGGCGGCGGCAAGGTCGGCTACTACCTGACGAAGGAGCTCATCGACAGCGGTCATGAAGTCGTCCTCATGGAGAAGGACCGCGATCGGGCGAGCCAGATCGCCGACGAGATCGGCTCGATCGTCATCGCCCACGACGGGTGCGAGGGCACGTACCTCGCCCAGGCCGGCGCGAACCGCGCGGACATCGTTGCCGCCGTCACCGGCGACGACGAGGACAACCTCGTGATCTGCCAGATGGCGAAGCACCACTTCGACGTCCCGCGCACGATCGCCCGGGTCAACAACCCGAAGAACGAGGCGCTGTTCAAGCACCTCGGCGTGGACGAGCTGATCAGCCCCACCCGGATGATCCTCGGCTCGATCGAGCAGGACATCCCGGTCCACGAGCTGCTCCACCTGGCGGCGCTCGGCGAGGGCGAGCTCGAGCTGATCGAGGCCCACCTGCAGGCGGGCTCGCCCGCGATCGGCAAGGCGTCGCGCGACATCGCCATGCCGGAGGGCTGCTCGCTGTTCGCGGTGATCCGGGACGGCGTCGCCGTTCCGCTCCGGCCCGAGACGGTCCTGGGCGAGGGCGACAAGGTGATCGCGATCGGCAAGGCGGAGTGCGAGGCGCTGCTGCATGAGCAGCTGATCGGCGACACGGAGGTCGCGCCGGCCGGCTGATCACGGAACGCGGGGGACCCAGGAGGGTGCCGGACCGCCGGTACCATCCCGGGGATGGATACGACGGCCGGACCGATCCTCGAGATCGGGATCCTTCTGCTTGCGGCCACGGCGGCCGGGTGGGCGGCTCGGCGTATCGGGCTGCCGGCCGTCGTCGGCTATCTGGCGGTCGGTGTCCTTGTCTCGCCGTTCACGCCAGGCTACGTGGCCGACCGGGAGCAGCTCCAGCTCCTCGCCGATCTGGGCGTCGTCCTGCTCCTGTTCGAGGTCGGAATCGAGGTCGACCTCCTCCGGATTCAGGCCGAGCAGCGCGGGCTCCTCGTCGCGGCGCCGATCCAGACGATCCTCACGACCGTCATCGCGGGCATGGCCCTCCTCGCGGCCGGTCTGGCCCTAATCGCAGCCGCGCTCATCGGGCTGTCGATCGCGATGTCCTCGTCCGTCGTCATCGTCAACATCACGAAGAGCCGCCGCCGAACGACCGACCGGCCCACCGAGCAGGCGCTGCTCGGCTGGAGCGCGCTCCAGGACAGCACCGGCGTGGCCCTCGCGGCCGTCCTCCTCGCACTCCTCGGCACGGGCGGCCGGCCGCTCGCGGAGGCTGCGATCGGGATCGTTGCGTTCGTGGTCCTCGCGGTGGCGGTCGCTCGGATCCTGCCGGTCGTTCTCCGCGCGCTGCAGGCCGAGCACGACCTGTTCCTGATCGTGTCGGTCGCGAGCGGGCTGACCCTGGCCGGCGTGGGCTCGGCGATCTTCGGCGTCCCGCTCGCGCTCGCGGCGTTCGTCGGCGGCCTGGCGGTCACCGAGAGCCCGGAGGCCGCCGAGGCACGCCGCCGGCTCCTGCCGTTCCGGGACGTGTTCGCGGTCCTCTTCTTTGTGGCAATCGGGACGCTCATCGAGCCCGGCGCGCTGCGCGACGGCCTCGGCTGGCTCGGGCTGTTCCTCGTCCTGATCGTCGTGGGCAAGGTAGCGGTCGCCTACGCTCTCGCTCGCCTCGCCCGGCTGCCGGTTCGGCCGCTCCAGCTCGCCGTGGGGCTCGGCCAGATCGGCGAGTTCTCGTTCGTGCTCGGGTCGGCGGCCGCGGCGGCCGGCGCGATCACCCACGAGCGCTACGTCGCGCTCGTCGCGGCCGTGGCGATCTCGATCGCGGTGAGCACCGTGGTCGTCCGGCTCGTCGGCTCGCCGGTCGCCAGGCCGGAGGCCGCAGCCGCGACCGGATGACGCCGCCCACCGAGGCGACCCTCCGAGCGTCGCTGCGGAACGGCTACGGGGTCGAGGCCGCCCGGCTCGAACGCGAGGCCGACGGCGCCGACGCCGCGGCCCACGCGTGGCGCGTTACCGCTGCGGACGGTCGCCGCCTCTTCCTGAAGCTCCGACCCGAGGTCCGGCCGGCGGCGATCCTCGTCCCGCGCCATCTCCGGTCGGCTGGGCTCGAGGAGGTCGTCGCCGCGCTGCCGACAGCCGGCGGAGCGGGCTGGCTGGAGATCGATGGGTGGGCGGCGGTCGTCATGGACCTCGTCGACGGCCGGACGGCCTTCCGGGCCGGGTTGGCGCTCGACGGATGGCGCCGGCTGGGGGCGTTCGCGGCCCGGCTGCACGGGGTGGTCCTGCCACCGGAGCTCGCGGCGATCGTCCCGATCGAGGACTTCCGGCCGAAGGCGACGGATCGCGCGCGCGAGCTCGATGAACGAATCGGGCGCCTCGCCGCGGATGGGCTCGACGATGACGCGGCGGCGGTCCGGCGGCGCTGGCTCTCCGAGCGGGGCGCGATCCGCACGATCGTCGCGGCGACGGACGAGCTCGCGGCCCGGATCCGCGGCCGCGCGAGCCCGCCGCCGACGGTCCTCTGTCACGCCGACTTCCATCTCGCGAACGTTCTAATCGATGCGGGCGGCCGCATCCATATCGTCGACTGGGACGAGATCGTGTTCGCGCCGCGCGAGCGCGACCTGATGTTCGTGCGCGGCTCGGCGATTCCGGAGGTCATCTCCGACGAGGCGGCCGACGCGTTCGAGTCCGCGTACGGCCCCGTCGAGATCGACCGCGAGCTCATCGCCTGGTACCGGCTCGACTGGACCGTCCAGGATCTCGCCGGGTTCGCATCCGAGGTCCTGTTCGATCCGGACCGCGAGCCGTCGACCCGGCCTCGGGCCCGACGGATCTTCGAGGCGCTCTTCGGCCCCGGTGACCAGGTCGCGGCCGCCGTCGCCTCCCTCGCGGAGCGGTGAGTCCAGGAGACTCGAATCCCTCGATCAGCACGCTCGGATCACGCGGTGAGCGTCGTCCGGCGACGACGATCCTTGCTCACTGATCGGGCGGATCGAGTCCACCAGACTCAGGGCTACGCGCCGGCGGGCCGCGCCCGGGCGGGGCGCGGGCGAGCCAAGGAATCGCAACATCCTTGACAACGC
>Ga0081539_10004334_pt1 | contig 15821 bp, 15 predicted proteins | sample TabmetS4T2R2_FD_71023 | JGI IMG/M metagenome (GOLD analysis project Ga0081539, IMG submission 71023) | Tabebuia heterophylla rhizosphere microbial communities from the University of Puerto Rico - S4T2R2 | ecosystem: Host-associated > Plants > Roots > Rhizosphere ...
CAGGGCCGCCAGCTCTTGCTGCCGTCCCACGAAGCGGGTGAGCCCACGCGCCGCCGCGGCCTGCAAACGCCGGCGCACCGTACTGGCCCCGACCAGCTCAAAGACCTCCACGGGCTCTGGCAACCCCCGGACGGGAAACCGCCCCAGGGCGTTGACCTGCACGAGTCCCTCGACTAGCCTGAGGGTCGCCGCCGTCAGCCGGATACTCCCAGGTGTCGCGAGCTGCTCCATGCGCGCTGCCAGATGCGTGGTCTGACCGACGGCAGAATAGTCCATATGCAGGTCGTTGCCAATCGCCCGCACCACGACTTCCCCCGAGTTGAGCCCGACGCGCATCTGCAGCTCCAGACCGTGGGAACGGCGCACCTCCTCGGCATAGCGCCGCATCGCCGCCTGCATGGCCAGGCCGGCGTAACAGGCCCGCACGGCGTGATCCTCGTGCGCCACTGGCGCCCCGAAGAGGGCCATGATGCCATCGCCCAGCACCTGGTTCACCGTCCCCTCAAAGCGGTGCACGGCGTCCATCATGCGTTGCAGCGCCGGATCGAGGAGGGCTTGGGCGGCTTCCGGGTCGAGATCGCGGATCAGCTCCGTGGAGCCTTTGAGGTCGGCAAACAGCACGGTGACCTGTTTACGCTCGCCTTGCAGGGCATTTCTGGTGGTGAGGATCTTCTCGATCAGATAAGGTGGGGTATACGCCAGCGGCGCCGGCGCTGTGGCTGGTGGTGGCGTGGGGGTGGGCGCTGGGGGCTCTACGGCGGCACCAGTCCAGACCAGTACTTCACCGTCTTCATCACGCGCCAGGCGCTGGCCCTTGATGAGTTCGTTCGTCAAATCTTCGAGGGCCGCGTCGTCGAGCTGGAACTGCCGCTTCAGCGTGCCGTAGGTCAGACGCCCCCGGCGCTGGAGCATCGCGATCGCCTGGTCGAGAATCTCCTCAAAGGTCATCGCCCACCCTCCCGAGGCCGCTGCGGCGTGCAGAAGACGGTGTGGGAATTGGCAAGGCCGCGTGAGCGTATGTATACCGCAGATGGTCGCCAGAAGAAAGGGCTGCCTGCCCTGGCGTGCGTTAGCGCGCACGTGCGCCCGACGCAGTCGCGCCAAGCAGGAAGTCCGGGAAGCGTTGGCACTAGGCTGTACCGATCTGCAGCACGGCTTTGATGGTGGTGCCTGTGAGCATGTCAGCCACGGCGTCATTGATCGCCGCGTGCGGATAGTGCTGCACCAGCCACTCAATCGGTAGCTGACCGGCGCGATAGAGGGAGATCAGGCGAGGCAGAAAGGTCTGTACCTCGCTGTCGCCTTGCACGCACCCGCGCACGCTGCGACCTTGTTGGATGGTCCGCATCTCTAAGTGCACCTCGACCCCCGCGCGAGCGCTGCCCACGAGGCACGCGGTGCCGCGCGGGGCGAGCACCTCGACGGCAGCGTGGAGGGCCTCGGGGACTCCCGCCGCTTCGAGGCAACACTGGGCACCACGCCCACCGGCGAGTCGTCTGACCTCATCGACTAGCTGCGGGTCTTTGGCATTGACGGTATGCGTCGCCCCCAGACTGCGCGCGAGCGCCTGGCGCTCGTCGAACACGTCGACCGCGATGATGGGGGCGCATCCCGCGAGCTTGGCCGCGAGCAGCCCAGCGCAGCCGACAGTCCCCGTGCCGAACGCCACGGAGGAGTCGCCGGGCTGCGGCTTGAGGACGTGCATGACCGCGCCAGCGCCGGTGTTCACCCCGCACGGAAAGGCCGCCAGGATGTCGAGCGGCACCTCGTCAGGCACCCAGATCGTATTGCGCGCCATGGCGAGCGTGAGGCTGGCAAACGAGGACTGCTGGAAAAATGAGCCGTAGACGGGTTCCTGACCACGGCTGAAGCTGAGCGATGTGCCATCCGCGCGATAGCCACTTTGTTTGAGCCTGGGTGCCTGGCCGCAGTACGTCTCGAAGCCGGCGAGACACTCCGGACACGCGCCGCTCTCGAAGCGCAATGGCAATGATGTCGGGATCCTGGTAATCGTTCCTGTACAATGTATCGAAACCGAGCAGGCGCAGGTATTTGGCCAGTTTCCCGAGATGGACATCGAGAATGAATTGCGTCTCACGCAGCGGCTGCGGTCTGAGACGGAGGAGTGGAGAGATGTCAAAACTTTCGAAAACCGGATAGACCGCCACACGATCACCGTCGCGCAGCCGATACTCAAAGGCGACAGAAACCCCGTTGACCATAATGAGGTCGACTTCGGTATGGGGGACACCTACTGCCTCTATAGCCTCTTTGATGGCTGGCATGCCGTTGAAATGATAGACAGAGGTGATCTGTTGCTGCGTGGGAGGGAGAAAATCGTTGAGCTCAGCATAGAAGCGGAAATAGGCAACCTGAAGGGACATGGATGGTTCTACTCCAATGACATCGTGTGGAGAGCTGTCTCGTCTCATGCCGTTCACTATCTATGGGATCATACGTCGAGCCTGATGAGCGGGTCAACAGGCCTGGTCCTACATGCCTCTGTCCTGGAGTTTTCGCATGCCAGGGGACAGCAGACAGGCGTATGACGTCAGGCAGGTGTATAGTGATAGAAAGAGACCAGGGCTCACCTCATATTCGATTCCCATGACGCAGGTCACTGGCAAGAGCCCCCAGTAGTGCGCTCTCGCAGCACGGGTGGAGCAGAGCCCGCTGGTGCGAGGGGCGTGTCTGGAGGGACGCGCGAGGAGACGCTATGCGAACGATGCTCTACCCAGCTTTCGGCCACGAGTTCATCACTGTCTCCGGTGAAAGCCGCCCCGGCCTACCTCCCGATGAGGCGGCCCGCGACCTCTTCGCCCGCTTCAGCACTGAGCTGCAAGCCCACGGCCTGTCTCTTGACGACACCGTCCGCACCCGCCTCTGGGGTCGGGACCGGGCGGCGCGCGACGGTGGCAGCGGGGAGCGCGTGCAGGTCCTCTCCGGGAAGGCCCGCTCTGCAAGCTCGAGCTACATCTCCCCAAGCCACTTCGACTCTGCGGGTGCCGTCGCTGTGGACCTGTGGGCCATGCGGGGCGCCGCCCAGAAGACCGTGCTGGAGTACGACCCGCCCATCGTCCCACCCCGCTACATCGTTACCGGTGGCCTCGTCTTCCTGTCCGGGGTCACGTGGGACACCGGCACCCTAGATGAGCAGTTGGACACCATCCTCCCCCGCATCGATGGTTCATTGCAAGATGCTGGTGCCTCCTGGGCACACGTGGTCAAGCTGTCCTGCTTCCTACACCGGTCCCAGACGGTACAGACCCTGCGGACGGGCCTCCAGAGGGTCCTGGGGGCCGAGCGTGGGACGCTGCTTGGTGGGGAGGCCCCTGTGGAGATCACGTACAGCTTCGTTGACGGCTACTCGACCCCCGGCAAACTGATCGAGATCGAAACGACGGCGGTGCTCTAAAGAGTTGGCGTTCCGGACGCTCCTCCGTCGCCGGTTTTGTCATACACGCTCTTAGCGCCCGATGAACTTTGGCTCGCGTTTTTCGACAAAAGCCTGGATGGCCTCTTTATGGTCGGCAGTGGAGAAGCAGTGTCTCTCCAACGCTAATGACGTATCGAGTACGAGATTGACGGTCTCGCGCAAGATCTTATTCACGGAGACTTTGGTGCCACGAATCGCTTGCGTCGGCCCAGTGGCGAGCCGCTGCGCCAACATCAAGGCCGTGGCCATGAGCTGATCTGCCGGCACGACGCGATTGATGAGCCCAATGCGCTCTGCTTCCGCTGCCGTGAGGAGGTCACCTGTCAGCAAAAATTCCTTGGCACGGGCCGCCCCTACCAGCCAGGGCCAGATAACTGCTCCCCCGTCACCAGCGACGACGCCTACGCGCACGTGTGGGTCACCGATTCTGGCGTTATCAGCCGCGAAAATGACATCGGAAAACAGCGCCAGGGTCGCCCCAAGGCCAGTGGCTGGACCATTCACCGCGGCGATAATCGGCTGCTGGACCTCCAGCAGGTCCACAATGATCTTGCGCGCCTCGCTGAACAGGGCATCGAGCTGCGGTGGCGTCAGGTCCTGAAACCACTTGATATCCCCGCCAGCGCTGAACGCCCGGCCCTTGCCGGTGAGCACCACCACGTGGGTCTCCTGATCCAGAGCGATATCGGCAAAGACGTGCGACAGTTCGGTGTGCAGTTCGGCGTTAATAGCGTTGAGAGCCTCCGGCCGGTTCAACGACACGATCAGCACTTTGTCCTGACGTTCACAACTCAGGGCGTGATAATGGCTGTAATCCATAAGTGTATCTCCTGTGCGCATACGGTACGAGCGTGCTCTCAGCTCGACGGTGTACACATGTGGGAGGAGAAGGGCCAGGGCACTGTCTGCTTTGGCAGCCAGTTGAGGTCACGGTTGCGTCGGACTATTTCGCCAGCCACCAGATTTCATCACGCATGCCTTCCCAGAAGTGGATGCCCCTTGTGGCTGTCTCATGGCCCTGCCCGTTGTCCCACCACGCCATTGGGACAACGGGATTGGCCCACACAATCGCCGGGATATCCTGGTCCAGGATCGCGATGCCCTGGTCAATAAGCTCTTTGAGTTTTGCGGGATCTGACTCCAGTATGCACGTGATGCTGGCCCAGCGAGGAGAGCATTAAGAACGGGTCAGCAGTTGGGGCCTTACCAAGAAAGGGGACACCTGAGGGTACGAGGGGATGGCAACTAGTGCAACGCGCGGCAGGCCGCTAGCGCTTGGCATAGACACAGCTCCTCTGAGGGATGGGGCACCTGCGTGCGAGAGTCACAACGCGTATAGGCCATTTCTAATGTGGCTCGATCGCGGTGTCAAGCGCGTTCTCTGCCCTCCAGAACGCTGATGAAGGCAAGGATGTTTGTCGGGGGATGTCCCAACCTCGCTAAAGCGGGTTGCACGGCCGGACTTCGCCAGCCTGGCTCTGACGTCAAGTGTCAGCAGGGTCGGTCGACCTGGCGGATGGCGCGGCGCGGCGTGTCCCAGGTCTGAATCGGCCCGTCCTCCGGCCAGACCTTGTGCACGTCAATCGCGTGCTGGGCGAGTGCGTGCAGCACCGTGTCCTCGTGGTCACCAGTTGTTTCCCAGGCACAGTCGATACCAATATCGCGACAGCCGATCACCTTCATACGTGGTTCGTCCTGTCCACGGTATACGGGCTCAGAAGAAGATGCTAAGGTTCTGGGCGTTGATCACCACCGCGTCGATGATGATCCGGCGCTTCGCCACCTTCCATTCGCCGTTCACCCGGCGTAACACGTCCTCACGCCGACCGACAAAGCTGTCTTCATCGCCCTTCTGCCCCTCCAGCCGACTGCGATAGGTGAGGAAGCTAGAGTAGACCACGGCCTCCTCCGGGCTGTCGCCGTCCAGCACCTCGATGTTGGTGATTAGGTGGCGCGTACGTGACGGCGGCTCCTCGGCCCAAGCCATGCCAGAAAAGAAGCGCTGCACCCGCTGGGTGAGGCTCGCCTTCGTCTCCTCGAAGTAGCACAACTCGTCTAGCTCGCGTTCGACCTCCCACTGCTCGTCCGGTCCCGCGCGCAGCCGGTTGTAGCGCGTCGGCATCGTGTAGGAAATGTCGTCCGTCAGCAGTTCTAGCCAGTCGTTGAAGCGACGGTCGTCGAGCAGGCGGGCTTCCTTATACAGGAACTGCTCGATGGCGTGGAAGCGCTCGTGGCTCACGCGTCACCTCCGTCCCCGTGCATGCCGTCTGCGGCGGGCTCGATCGCCATCTCGTGCGCCCAGCGCCGGTAGAAGCTGCGGTGCGTCAGCTCGCCGGTAGCGCGGCCGACCTCGCCCGGTAGGTCTGCATGGGAGTGCTCGTGGCCCAGGCCCATCTGGTAGTTGAACTCGAGCGTGCGCGCCAGCGAGCTGTGGCTGGAGGCGCTCACCTGGCTCCAGTTTTCGCCGTCGTCCTGCTCTAACATGCCGCTTGGCCCGAAGCGCTGGACGTAGTCCTGTCGGATCGCTGCCTTGACCTCCGGCGGCGCGTCTTTGTCGACGAAGCAATAGGACCAGACCTCCATACACTCTGGCCCGCGGGGATGGTAGACGCGGATCGAGTGCGAACCCGGCACCCAGCCGAAGTTGGGGAAGACGTTGCCGGCCACGAAGGAAAGACGCGAGCGCACCGGACCCAGCCGCTGGATCGTCTCTGGGAGCGTATGCAGATAGTACTCCTGCACAGCCGGCGAGACAGCGCGCACGGCCGCCTCGGGCGTCTCGGCCAGGAGCACCACGAGCGTGTGGCCAGGGTGGGGAGAGACCTGCATGCGATTCGGCAGATCCTGAAACAGCGGCCGTCTGGCGCTGACCCGCGCCAGGGAGCCGTGCGTGTAGGGGACGTGATACCAGTCGCCGGAGTTGTTATCGGCAGCGACCTTCCAATTGGCCTTCATCACCCAGCGGTGCACACCGCTGATCAGCTCCGTACCGCCGGCTCGGCGGTCGAGAATCACGTCCAGGTAGAAGGCCATGTCACCCAGGTACGCACGCAACGACGGCGCTGACGGGTCGAACGTGCCAAAGAGGAGGCCCTTGTAGCTGTCCACTTGCGCAACGAGCAGCAAGCCCCATTCCTCCTTGTTGAGCTCGCCGTAGTAGCCTTCCTTGTGCTTTGGCACACCGATCAGCGCACCGGTCGTGTCATACGTCCAGGCATGATAGGAACAGGTGAATGCGGCCGTATTGCCCTTGTCCGCCCGACAGACGCGCATGCCGCGATGACGGCACGTGTTGAGGAAGGCGTGGATCTGGCCGCTGCCGTCGCGTGTGACGATCACCGGCTCCTCGCCCATGTACGCCGTGAAGAAGTCACGCGGCTGCGCCAACTGGCTCTCGTGACCGAGGAAGAGCCAAGCCCGCCGGAAGACGCGTTCCTGTTCTCGGTCGTAGAGCGCACGGTCCAGGAAGGCCTCGCGCTTAACCCAGGCAGCCCGCTCATCCATTAGCGTCTTGGTGTCCGTCAGCACCGGATACCTCTCCCGGGTAGGTGGTAAAGAAGTCCTTCAGGCGCTGCACCTGGCTATCGTGCCCGTGGACATGGAGCCCGTCAGTCTGTAGGGCTATAATACACAGCGCCTAGAGGAAACGCAAACGGCATTGTGCACCGGCCCCACCGTGCTCGAGGAAGGGCGCCCGTTAACCAACTCGCTGCGCCCCCTGCGACTGCGTCGGCAGAGCGGCCCAGTTTAACGGGCCGCTTCCCCCTCTGCCCACGCAGTGGCAGGGGGCAGCTACCGCACAGTGGGCAACTCGAGGTTGATGTCCGCCCCTATGAGCGCCACCCGGTAGTTGAGATTCCTGGAGAGCAGGTGCACGGTGGCCAGGCCCTTTGTGGTCAATTCGCCGCGCTGGTTCTTGCCAACGATGTCGATGTCGACCAGCGCATAGCCGTCCTTGACATACTTGCGGCTGACGGTGCCCGTAATCCAGGTGGTATCGCCAGCCACGTTGAAGCGGCGCAGCTCGCCGCGCAGCCGCTTGAGGATGGCGTCGTCGCCCATCCAGTTGGTGACGAGCGTCGCCAGCCAAGCGGTACGCTGCGGACCATAGTCGTAAGTCCCCGGCACGCCGACCTCGCGGGCGACCGAGTCGCGGTGGTGGCCGATGCCCGTGTACTCGATGCCGCCACCCGCCTCGGGGTTGCGGAAATAGTGGCCAGGGTGACGCATAGCGCTCTTCAGCACGACGCCGTGGGTATGGCCGCGGCCGCAGCCGACGAGAAAGCCCATGGTGTCCATGAGCGAGAGCGGTCCACGGGCGATCGCCGGCAGCGCCTCGCCCTCGGCCACGTCCTCCCAGTAGCGCACGTCGCCACCCCGGATCTGCCGGTCTTCATGCAGGACTGCCGCGTCAATCCGAGAGTACTCCTCGTCGCTGTACTGGTGCTGCGTCGGCACGTCTCTATACTTGCCAGTCTCCCGCGCTGCTCGCCGCTCGTGGCGGGTGCACCAGCCCAGCGTCTTGGCGATCAGCTCGTCCCGCTGGTTGGTGAAGAGTGCCTCGACATACTGCATCACGAGCCGGCCGGAGAAGCGGCTCTCCTTCTCCTCGACACCAACCACCCGCTCGACGCAGTTGATCCGGTCGCCGGGCCGGATGGGCCGGCAGAACTCCCAGTCATTGCCGGCGTAAAAGCCGTGCACGCCCGGCAGGCCCCAACGGGTGCGGCCCGGCCAGCCAAAGGCATAGGGGAAGCAGGGATGGCCGAGCTGTGAGCCCCAGCGGCTGTAGCGACCGTGCTGGACGTCGCGATAGAGGGGATTCAGGTCGCCGATACCGTTGCAGAAGTTGGTCAAGGTGTCGGGCGTCGCGTCCTGGAGATACGGGCCCTCCGGGCGCAGCTTCACGCCGTACATCTCCCGGAGCCTGGCGACGCCCTCGTCGGTGATCGTGCCCTCTGCCGGACGCTGCTGTAAAGAGACATCATCTGAAGACATAGGATTACCCCCTCCCACGCAAAATGCAGGAGATTCCCCCGCCAAACTGGGTGCTGCGCACGGCTAATTGGCTATACACACCCCCGCCAAACTGGCGGGGGTAATTAGCCCTACGCAGTAGCCGTGCGCAGCACGCGCAGCACTAGGTAATAGCACCGCTCTGGCGCAGCGCCAGAATGTCCGCCTCCGACAGCGCCAGCCACTGGCGGAGCACCGCGTCGGTATGCTGGCCCAACTCGGGCGCTGCCGCCGCTGGCGCCACCGGTGGTGGCTCGCTGCCATAGACCACCGGCTGCCGGCTCACCCGCACGGTACCGCCATCGGGCATTGGCACCGACCGGAGCAGCCGGCGCTCGTCCACCCAGGGATGATCGAGCAGGGTGAGCACGTCGAGCACCGGGCCGTTGGGCACGTCGTGAGCGTCTAGCCGCTCGGACCAATGCTGGCTCGTGTGGGTGGCGAAGAGCGCCGACAGCTCTGCCATCAGCGCGTCTCGGTTTCTCTGCCGCTCGCGCAGGCTGGCATAGCGCGGGTCATCAACCAAGTCGGACCGGCCGACCGCGGCGCAGAGCCCACGCCAGAACCGCTGGTTGAAGGCAGCGACGGCGATGTGGCCGTCCTGAGTGCGGAAGGCGCCCATAGGCACCACTGAGGCGTGCATTGAACCGGCTGGCTCAGGCGGCTTCCCAGTGGCCTGGGGCAAGGTGACGTAATAGCTGAGAAAGCTGAAGAGGCAGTCGAACATGCTGACGTCTAGCACCTGCCCGCGCCCAGTGCGCTCCCGCTCGTACAGGGCGGTGGTGATGGCCTGCACGGCGTAGAGCCCGGCCACCATGTCGCCGATAGAGAGGCCACAGCGCAGAGGTGGCCTGCCCGCCTCACCGGTGACGCTCATCACGCCAGTCATTGCCTGGGTAATCAGGTCAAAGGAGGCACGCTGGGCGTAGCTCCCGCTCTGGCCGAAACCAGAGATGCTGCACTGGATCAGGCGCGGATTGCGGGCGCTGAGCGTCTCGGCACTGAGGCCATGCTCGTCGAGGACACCGGGGCGGAAGTTGTTGATCACCACATCGGCCTCTGCGGCCAGCCGCAGCAGCAGCTCACGCCCCTGCGCATGTTGCATGTCGACGCCGATGCCGCGCTTGCTGTGGTTGATGGCGACAAAGTAGTGGCTGATGCCATGCAGGTAGGGCGGCGTGCCGCGGGTGGTATCGCCACGGCCCGGTCTTTCCACCTTGACCACATCGGCACCTAGGTCGGCGAGCAGCACGGTGGCGAACGGCCCGGAAAGGACATGGGTAAAATCGAGGACGCGTATCCCCGCCAGCGGACCCTGTACGCTGTTGTCGGACACGGGGATCCCTCCTACTGGCCGGGGATGTTGGGCGCCGGCACCAGGTCGCCCTGCGGGGCGTGGGCGCGTTTGTAAACCATAATGTTGCGCTCGAACTCGATGACGACGGTGCCGTCTTGCTTGTACCCATAGGTGCGCACGGTGAGGATGCCATACTGCGGCCGCGACCGCGACTCCCGCACCGCCAAGACTTCCGACTGGGCGTAGACCGTCTCACCGGCGAAGAGTGGATTAGGCATGCGCACATGGGTCCATTCCAGGTTGAAGCCGTTCTGGCTCAGGTCGGCGACGGTCAGACCAGTCACCAGGGCGAGGGTGAAGCAACTGTTGACGAGCATCTTGCCGTATGGGGTGTGGGCGGCGTAATCGGCGTTGAAGTGCGCCTGGTTCGGGTTGTGCGTGATACCCGTGAACCAGATGTTGTCCGCGTCGGTGACCGTGCGCCCCAGAGCGTGGCGGATCACCTGGCCCGGGGCGAAGTCCTCAAAGAAATGGCCGGCCTGCGACATGTTTATTCCTCCTCCAAGGCAGGGATTGGGCTGGGGCCGAGGGCGCCGGTGTCGGCGAGCTGCCGGAGACGGGCCGCATTGTAGTGCAGCAGCTCCTGCAGCACCTGGGCCGTGTGCTCGCCGAGACGGGGAGGCGAGACAAACTGCTCCGCTGGCGTCCGCGAGAATTTCATCGGATTCCCCGCCAGCCGCACGCGGAACCCGGCACTGTGCTCGACCTCGACCACCATGTTCTGCGCCAGGATCAGTGGATCAGCGAGCGCCTGGCCGACGGAGTGGACCGGGCCGCAGGGGACGTCGGCAGCAACCAGCCGCTCGGTCCACTCGGCGGTGCTGCGGCTGGCCATGATCGGGTCGATAATCGCCAGCAGTTCGGCCCGATATTCCAAGCGCGTGGTCAGGTCGGCAAAGTGGGGATGGCTGATCAGATCTGGCCGACCGAGCGCCGTACAGAAGTTGGCGTAAAACTTAGGCGTGTGGGCGACCACGGCGATCCAGCCATCACTGGTGCGGAAGGCCTGGTAGGGGACCATAGAGGCGTGGGCTGAGCCGACCGGGCCTGGCTCCTGGCCCGACTGCCAGTAATAGGCGGCGACGTAGGTGTGCAGGGCAATCTGGGCGGAGAGCAAGGTGGTGCTCACCAGCTGTCCCTGGCCGGAACGCGTGCGCTCGTAGAGGGCGGCCAGGATCCCATGGGCAGCGAACATGCCGCCGGCCACGTCGCCGATAGGCAGCCCCATGCGTACCGGCGGCCGGCCCGGCTCGCCGGTGAGGCTCATGCCGCCCCCCATGGCCTGGATCACCAGGTCGTAGCCGGGGCGCACCGCAGCGGCGCCCTCGTCACCGAAGGCGGTGAGGCTGCAGCAGATGATGTCCGGCTTGATCTGCCGCAGCCGCTCGTAGTCGGCGCCGAGCCGCCGTAACGTCTGGGCGCGGTAATTGTCGACGACCACGTCGGCATGAGCGACCAGCTCGTAGAAGACCTGCCGACCCTCGGGCAGCTTCAGGTCGAGAACGATACCGCGCTTGTTGCGGTTGGCTGAGATGTAGTAAGCAGTCTCGTCGCCGTAGCGATACGCCTTCTGGTGGCGGCTCTCATCGCCCTCCGGTGGCTCGACCTTGATCACCTCAGCCCCGAGGTCAGCGAGGATCATAGTACAATACGGCCCTGCTAGGAATCGGGTCAGGTCCAGGATGCGCACCCCTGACAGGGGTCGTTCCGATCGTACCTCCACCAGGCATTCCTCCTCACGCCGCGTCACAACGATCACCCTGTTACACAGTCGGGCTGAAGATACGAGGTGACAGGAAGCAAGTCAAGCCCACTGCCCCGAGGCCGACGACGCGGCTCCCGAGATCGAAGAATCGCCGTGCCGAAGCCACAGCCGAGCTTTTGTCCCACGCCGGGAGACTACTTGATCAGCTCATAGCTATCCCGCCCGGTAATGCGCGAAATAATCACCGCACCGCCCTGGTTCTCGCCATTCGGCGCTGACCTGGGACTATCGAAGGCCACCGTCCCCGCCAGGGCCTCGAGCTTGGTTTGGGCCAGGGCATCCCGGAATTTCTCACGGTCCGTCGCCGTGCAGGCCCGCTTTACCGCATCGACGGCAGCCTGGAGGGCTTGATAACCATAGACCGAGTAGATAGTCGGCTCCTCTGGAAAACTCTTGTAGTCCGTCACCACCTTCTGCATCTGGGGATCAGTACTCGTCAGGTCGAAGGCCACCGCCCAGTTGATGGCCCCTTTGATGCGGCCATTGGACAGATCCCAGTACGTCGGATCTTGGAACACACCATAACCACTGAAAATTGGTACTTTGCCCAGCAATCCCAGTTCTTCCATCTGATTGATGATCTTGCTGCCTTCAGTGTTGGCGGCGTAGACCCCCAGCCACTCGGGGTTTGTCCCTTTGATGGTGGTAAGTTGCGCCCGGAAGTCCGTGTCATTGACGCGGAAGGCTTCGAAGGCCACCATCTCATAGCCGAACTTCTTCGCCAGGTCCCGGATCAACTCCGCCTCGGCGCGCAGGGCATCCTGAGTGATATCGTACAGCAGCGCCACGCGCTGGGGGTTGAACTTCGCTTTGAACACCTGCAAGAAATACGGCGCCGCCACCGGCGTCGCAATCGTCACGCGAAAGGCGTAGGGATTCCATTTCTTGATGGGGACCGCCGACCCGGTCGCGATGATGGGCATCTTCACTTGCCCGGCCACCGGCTCCATGGCGGCAAACCCGGTCGAGGGCGTTGAGCCCAGCACGGCGAGCACGCTGGCATCGTCCGCCGCTTTCCTGAGCCCGGCAATGGCCTGTTCCCGGGAATTGGCCATATCCCACACCGACAGCTTAATGGTGTAGGTATTGCCGCAGGTGTCCTTAAACCCACCAGCATCGTTGAGATGTTTGGCGGCCAGCTCAACCCCATGAATCGATCTGGTGCCATAGGAGCCGGCCTGTCCAGTGAGGGCATTAACCTGAAAAAAATGCACGACGCGGTCCTCTGCCCTGAGGGAAACCCAATTGCCGGCCATGAGTAACGCCATCAATGCGACGCCAAGACTGAGCATGAAATGTTTCATATCCCTCTCCTTCCATTTACCGGCTGCCCTGGGACCCACCAAGCCCAGGAGCCGATGAGGGTTGAGAGTGCCGTCGGCGCGACTGTGTCGGCGCAGGGCCGTCAGACCCTTCCCGGCGTGACCACCACGCGCGGACAGCAGAGCGGCGCCCCAGGGGTACTCGGGTAATGACCCCCTGGAGACGCACGATCACAATGGCCGTCAGAATGACGCCATAAATAATGAACCTGTCGTACAGCGAGAAACGCAGCAACTCGGGCAAGATGGTCAGAAACATGGCCCCAAAGAGCGGTCCCCAGAAGGTGTATGAACCACCAAAGACCCAAAAGATGAGATAGTTCACGGAGAAAAAGAAGCCCATATCCTCGGGGTTTTGCACCAGCACATAGTGCGCGCGGAGCACACCGCCAGCGCCGGCGATGCCGCCCCCGAGGGCAAACACCAGGGTTTTGACCCAGGGGGTATTGATGCCCATGGCCGCAGCGGCATGGGCGTTGTCACGACAGGCACGCGCCGCGTACCCCAGGCGGGAGCGGTCAAAGCGCCAGGCCACAAAGACGACCAGGGCCAGGACGATATAGACGGCTGCGAAGGTGGTTTCCAGGGGGATACCGATAAAGCCGTTGGCACCGCCAATATAGTCCAGGTTGAAGGCGATAATGACCATGGTCTCCCCAAACGCCAAGGTGGTCAGTCCTGCCACCAACTCATTCATACGCAGGGTTACCAGGGCCAGGAGCATGCCAGTAAGGAAACCGACCATTACCCCGGCGAGGAGCGCCAGGAGAAAAGGCCAGTCAAAATTGGTCGTGAGGACCGCCCCTACGTAGGCGCCCATCCCGGCGATGGCCGCGTGGCATGCCGACAGTGCCCCAGCCGCATTGCTGAAATACACCCCCATGGTAATGATGGCGTTGATCCCAGCCGTAATCAGGGTCACCACCCAGAACGCCGGTACGTGCGCGAGGATAGAGCGTAGCATGGCCTCCCCCTGCCACTGCGTGGGCAGAGGGCCGCCTCATTAAGGGCGGCCCTTCCACTACACTTCGTATGAGCCAAAAAGTCCCTGCGGGCGGAAGAACAGGACCGCCAACAACAGGGCGAACGCCACCGCGTCCCGCAGGTTGGACGAGACATAGCCCGTCACCATAGCCTCCACGACGCCCAGCAGCAACCCCACCGCCATGATGGCTTCGATATAGCGATTGCCGGCCACCAGCATACAGACAAACGATTTCAGCCCGAAGAGCAGCCCCATGAAGGGCGCGGCACTGCTATAGAGGAGACCCAGCGTCACCCCGGCGGCTCCAGCCATGATTGAGGCAATACTCACCGTGAGCTGTGAGACCAGGTTGACGTTGACCCCACAGGCCGCTGCCACGTCGGGTTTCTCGGCCACGGCGCGGGTCGCTCGGCCCCAGCGGGTGCGGTAGACGTAATACCGCAGCGCCAGCATGATGAGCACCGCGGTCAGGACGGTGGTTATCTGCATGCTGGTCACCCGTACGCCGCTGACAACAAATGTGTGCGCCGGGATCACACTCGGGACCCGTACCGGGTCAGGACCAAAAACGCGCTGCGCACCATTTTGCAGGACAATCGATACTCCAGAGGTGGCAATAAAAGGCGTCAGGATATAGGTGCCACGTGTGGGCCGTACCACCAGGCGCTCCAAAACCAAACCCACCACGCCAGTGACGACCATAGCCAGCACCAGCACGAGCAGGAACACGCCCACTGCAACACTCACCCCAAGCCCCTGGCCAGGTACGTGCAGCCTGGTGATGACGACAAACGCCACATAGGCACCTACCATAAAGATTTCAGGGTGGGCCAGATTCACCACGCGCATCACACTAAAGATGAGGCCAAAGCCCAGGGCCACGACTGCATAAGTGCTGCCGATCATGATCCCATTGATGAGCTGCTGGAAAAACTGTTCCATACCTGACGAGCCTCCCCCGCCAAACTGGCGGGGCAACTAGCCGTGCGCAGCACACTAGCCGCCCAAATACACTTGTCGTACCCTTTCGCTGGCTTCCATGTCTCGAGCCGGACCGCTATCGCGGATCTCGCCCACCTCCAACAGATAGGCATAGTCCGCCACGCGCAAGGCCTGGCGGGCGTTCTGCTCCGCCATGAGAATGCTGATGCCACGGGCACGGATCTCCCGCGTCAAATCGAACAGGTACTGCACCACCCTGGGAGCGAGGCCAAGCGAGGGTTCGTCCATCAGCAAGAGTACGGGATTGGACATCAAGGCCCGCCCGATCGCCAGCATCTGTTGCTCACCACCACTCAGTGAGCCCCCCAGTTGCGCCTGCCGTGCCTTGAGGATCGGAAAGAGCTCCATGATCTGCTCCTGTCGCGCTCGCACCTCCTGAGCATGACGCTGACCAAAAGCCCCCATGAGCAGGTTCTCATGCACGGTCAGTGTCGAGAAGATCTGCCGCCCTTCCGGCACCCAGGCGATGCCCAACTGGTTCACCATGTGGGGCGGGAGGCGCTGCAGCTCTCGGTCCGCCAAGGTCAGCGTGCCGCGACGGGATTTGACGAGCCCCATGATGGCCCTGATGATACTCGATTTACCAGCGCCATTAGCCCCGAGAATGGCCCTGATCTCCCCTTTGGGGACCTCCAGGTCAATGCCCTTCACGGCGCGTACGGGCCCATACGTGACCTCCAGGCCCTTCACTTGCAGCAATGCGTTCACACTTCGACCCCCAGATATGCTTCGATCACCTCTGGATTGGCCTGGATCTCGGCGGCGCTGCCCTGGGCGATCTTTTTGCCAAAATTCAACACCACGATCTGGTCAGAAATCGCCATGACCAGGTGCATATTGTGCTCGATGAGCAGAATCGTGGTGCCGCGCTCGCGCAAGCGCCCGATGAGCGCCATGAGCTCCTGAGCCTCCTGGTGACTCATACCCGCGCTGGGCTC
>Ga0081539_10004335_pt1 | contig 15820 bp, 15 predicted proteins | sample TabmetS4T2R2_FD_71023 | JGI IMG/M metagenome (GOLD analysis project Ga0081539, IMG submission 71023) | Tabebuia heterophylla rhizosphere microbial communities from the University of Puerto Rico - S4T2R2 | ecosystem: Host-associated > Plants > Roots > Rhizosphere ...
ATTCCCGACGCGCGCGAGATCCGGATCCTCGACGGTCTCGTGGAGCTAACGGCCGCCGGCCGCTGGCAGCGCGCCGCCGCCATCGTCAGCGACTGCGAGGTCGCGGCGCCGCTGCAGTGCCGGATCGGACCCGTTTCACTGGGCGGCGCGGAAGCGCTGCTGGTCGTGCCGGGCAGCAACGGCGCGCTGCGCCTGAGGGTGACGGAGCTCGTGCCGGCCGACCCCCCGCGCGCGGCCGAAGCGCGGATCCGCTTCCTGGCGCCGGCCGACGCCATCGACCTGATCAAGGTCGGCGACCGCGACGAATCGGCGCCGCTCGTCGACGATCGCGCGGCGACGATTACCGCGGTCGAGAGCCGTCAGATCGTGCCGGGCGACATCAGCCTGACGGCGCCGCTCGACGGCATCCAGCCGCCGACCAGCATCCGCGCCGCGGACCGCATTGCCGCCATCGACGCGGTCGTCCGTCTCGGCGCCGATCCGGCCCGCGACGGCTGGCACTATCGATCGCATCCGCTGCGCGTCGGCCAGTCGTTGACGTTCGTCACACCCCGTTATTCGATTCGCGGCCTGGTCCGCAGCGTCAATGCCGAGATCCGATCGACCAGACCGTGAGGTCGAGCGCGTCATGCTCGGGCTCATCCAGCACAGCGCGCTCGTGCGCGGTGTGCGCGCGCTGCTGGTCGGCCTCGACGCGGCTGCGTCGACGTCGATGGCTGCCCGCCTGTTGCCGCGAGCGATCTCGAGGCAGGCGATTGGCGCGGCGCTCGTTGCCGCCGCCGCCGTGCACGCCGCGATCGTCTCGGTCGTACCGCCCGCGTCCGCGCCGGCCGGCCGCTATGCGTTCGCGATCGGCGCAATCCTCGTCGGATTGGTGCTCGCACGAGTGAAGACCCCAACACATTAGTACGTACTGAGTAGAGTCCATCCATGTGCGGCATCTGTGGGGAGGTGCGCTTCGACGGCGCGCCCATTCGGCAGCAGGACGTCGTCGCGATGCGCGACGAGCTGACGCATCGCGGACCGGACAGCATCGGCCTGTTCGTGTCGCCGCGGGCGACGGCCGGGCTCGGCTTCCGGCGGCTGCGCATCATCGATCTGTCGCCCAACGGCAGCCAGCCGATGGCGAACGAGTCCGGCTCGGTGCAGGTGATCTTCAACGGCGAGATCTACAACTTCCGCGAGCTCCGGCAGCGGCTGCTGACGCACGGCCACCAGTTCCGGTCGCAGAGCGACACCGAGGTGATCGCGCACCTCTACGAAGAGAAGGGCGCGGACTGCATCGGCGAGCTGGAAGGCATGTTCGCGATCGCGATCTGGGACGAGCCGGCGCAGCGCCTGACGCTGGCGCGCGATCGCGCCGGCAAGAAGCCGGTCTACTTCTACCGGGACACGCACCGGCTGGCGTTCGCCTCGGAAATCAAGTCGTTCTTCGCGCACCCTGAGATCGCGATCGAGCCGAATCGCGACGCGATCCCGTATCACTTCATCCACGGCTACGTCCCCGGACCGGCGACGCTGTACCAGCGCGTCTTCCAGCTCGAGCCCGGCACATTGATGACGCTCGACGTCTCCGGCGCGGCCTCGTCGCGACGCTACTGGCACCTCGAATATCCGCTGGCCGGCCAGGTCGAGCCGGCCGAGCACGACGCCGCGGTGGAAGGCGTGCGCGAGCGGACGACTCGTGCGGTCGAGCGGCGGCTGATCAGCGATGTCCCGCTCGGCGCGTTCCTGAGCGGCGGCGTCGATTCCACGATTGTCGTCGGTCTGATGAGCCGCTTGATGTCGGAGCCGGTGAAGACGTTCAGCATCGGCTTCGAGGGCGACAAGAGCTACGACGAGACCGGTTACGCGCGCATCGCGGCGGAGCGGTTCAAAACCGATCACACGGAGTTCCGCGTCTCGCCGTCGGCGATCGACCTGATCGACAAACTGAACTGGCACTACGACGGGCCGTGCGGGGACTCGTCGGCGATTCCGACCTACATCGTCTCGCAGCTGACGCGCGAGAAAGTCACGGTGGTGCTGACCGGCGACGGCGGCGACGAAGTGTTCGCCGGCTACCTCCGGTTCTATGCCGCCGTCCTGTCGGAGCGCATCCCGCGGCCGGCCGGCAGCCTGGCCCACGCCGTCCTGTCCCGCCTGCCGACGCCGTCGACCGATCGGCACTGGTTCGCGCGCGCGCAGCGCTTCTTCGAGTCGATGGGCCGCCCCCTGCACGATCGCATGACCCGCTGGAACGCGCTGTTCTACGACGATCTCGGGATGCTGCTGCGTCCCGAATTCGCCGCCTCGATCGCTCCGGTCGACAGGCTGCGCTACATCGACGCCGAACGAAGCTTCCTGTCGGGCCGCTCGACGCTCAGTCAGGTGCTACACGCGAACTTCACGTCGTATCTGCCCGACGATCTCCTGGTGAAAACCGATCGCTGCACGATGGCGCACTCGCTCGAGGCGCGGGCGCCGTTCCTCGATCGGGAGTTGGTCGAGTACGTTGCGCGCCTGCCCGATGCGATGAAGCTGGACGGCCGCCGGACCAAGGCGATCCTGCGCGACGCGTTCGCCGATCTCATCCCGCCGGAAATCCAGACCCGCGGCAAGATGGGGTTCGGCGTGCCGCTCGGCGCGTGGTTCCGCGCCGACTTGCGCGACTACGTCCGCGATCTGCTGCTGTCGGCCGACGCGCGCTACCGTGAGTATCTCTCTGCGGCGTTCGTCGAGGGCCTGCTGGCGCGCCACCTTTCCGGCACGGCGAATCTCGGCCAGCAGCTCTGGACGATCCTGTGCTTCGAAGCCTGGCTGCGGCGGCTGCCGGACTGGACGACGCGGCGGCGCCATCCGGCGGCGGCCTCCATCGCGTCATAAGTCGTTACTGGGGCGGAGACGATGCTCGAGTTCTTCAAAGAGACGATGCGGCCGGCTTCCTTCGCGGGGCTGCTGTGGCTGCTGACCATCGGCGTCGTCTTCCTGAACATTCCCGCGCTGGCGCGCTGGGGACGGCGCTGGCTGACGGCGCTGGCGCTGCTCTACTGGATCCTCGGATCGCCGCTGACGGTCATGTGGCTGGCGCGATCGCTGAGCGGCGGCTACCCGCGAATCGAATCGGCGCAGCAGCTGGAGGGCGTCGAGGCCGTCGTGCTGCTCGGCGCCGGCAGCTTGAACATCCGCGCCGACAGCCGGCAGCTGCCGATCGTCACCTACGGCGCGGGCCTGCGGGCGCTCGAGGCGGCGCGGCTCTATCATCTGACCGGCCGTCCGCTCGTGATTGCGTCGGGCGGCGTCACCGACACCACGAGCGGCGCCGCGCCCGAAAGCGAGGCGCTCGAGGCGGCGCTCCTCGAGCTCGACGTGCCGGCCGACCGCATCGTCTCGGAATCGCTGTCGAAGAACACGCGCGACGAGGCGGTGATCGTCAAGGACATGCTCCGCGCGCGCGGCATCACGCGCTTCGCGCTCGTCACCTCGCCGCTGCACATGCCGCGCTCGATGGCAGTGTTCGCCGCGCAGGGGCTGCAGCCGATTGCGGCGCCCTCGAGGCTGTTCTCGGAGCCGGGCCGCGCCGGCGGGATTCTGCCCAACCAGACGTTCCTCCAGGTCGGCGACTCGGTCGTCTACGAGTGGGCGGCGCGCGTGTACTACTGGTGGAAGGGCTGGTTGTCGTAACGCGTGAAGCTCTCGATCATCATTCCCGTTTACAACGAAGAACAGACCATCGGCACCGTCGTCGAGCGCGTCCGCGCGGTCGATCTCGGCGCGATTGAGAAGGAGATCATCGTCGCCAACGACGGCTCCGACGACGGCACGCAGCGCGCGATCGACGCGGTGCCGGCCGACGGCGCCACGCCGCTGCGCGTCGTGGAGAGCCCGATCAATCTCGGCAAGGGCGCGGCGATCCGCCTCGGCATGAAGTACGCGACCGGCGACGTCCTGCTGATTCAGGACGCCGACCTCGAGCTCGATCCGAACGAGTACGGCGCGCTGCTCGCGCCGATTGCGGCCGGCGCGAAGGTCGTCTACGGTTCACGATTCCTGCGGTCGGTCCCCGGCATCTCGAAGCGAACGCGCCTCGCCAACCATCTGCTCACGTCGCTCACCAACCTGCTGTACTGGTCGAGCCTGACGGACATGGAGACCGGCTACAAAGTCTTCCACCGCGAGGTCCTCGGCCGCGTCCGGCTGCGCGCCGTCGGGTTCGACTTCGAGCCGGAGTTCACCGCGAAGCTGCTGCTTGCCGGCTACCGCATCGTGGAAGTGCCCATCAGCTACAACCCGCGGCGGCGGGACGAGGGCAAGAAGATCCGCTGGGTCGACGGTCTCGACGCGCTGTACGTGCTCGTGAAGCTGCGCCTCACGGGCGGCCGGTGAGCTACTTCGACGGCACCGGCCACGATGGACCGAAGTGGTACGCCGTGCCGGAGAGCGACTGGTGGAAGAGCTGTGGCAGATGGCCGACGCGATCCCACCGCGCCGCGACGTCCGCGGCCTCGATGACCTGAAGCGGCGCCGGGTCGAACTGCCACACCCGCCCCACGACCTTGCCGCCATCCCGGATTTCGAGCGCGGCCTGCGCGCCCGCCCGGGCGAGGCGCTGGACGGCGTCCGCGGCGAACGCGTCGGCCGCCGGCACGAACTCGAGGTCCGGACGAGGCGACGAAGAACCAGACGGCCAGCGTGCCGGCCAGGGGATCGGCCAAGGCATAGCGGATCGTGATCAACCACGCGGGAATGACGACCGCCGGGCCGATGATCGGGATGTATTTCTGGAACGCCTGCAGCCACAGACTGAACAGATCGCCGGCGGTGAGCACGCCACCGTAGACCAGGCGCATTCGTACATAGCCGAACAGCGTCAGCGTGGTGCCGTGCGCGGCGGCCAGGGCGCCGAGCGCCGCGTCGATTCCCAGTCCGACCGCAATCACCGCCGTCACCTGCCACCAGAGGCGATCGCGAAGGGTGCCGAGCGCCCGCTCGAGGAGCGTGCCCTCATGCTGCAGTGCCAGGAAGAGCAGCAGCACCGGACCGAAGTAGAAGCCGTCGGTCATCTCGATGAAGAGCGTCAGCGCGAGCAGCGCCGCGCGCCAGGGCCAGGTGCGCGAGCGAAAGGTCCGCGCCGCGAGGACGAGCGCGCCGACCTGCAGCAGCGGCACGAACGTCACTCTCGCGAACATCGTCTGCGACGAGACGACGTAGAGCGTCGACAGCGCGACCTGCAGCACGACGACGTAGGCCATCGCCGGACTGCGCGCGACGCGCAGCCCCAGCCAGGCCACCACGACGAGCAGGAGCGCGTTGGTGAAGGCGCTGGCGAGCCAGAGATGGCGGTCCGAGATCGAGAGCCCGAGGCCGTGCAGCGCCGCGCTGGCGAGGTAGTAGAACATCGAATCGCCGAAGCCGTGCGGCGAGTAGGCCAGCGACTTGAAGAAGTTGGAGCGGATGTCGGCGTCGACGTTCCAGAGCGGCAGCGCGTGCAGGCGCAGCCCCGGCATGAACTCCGAGTACTCGTCGGTGCCGCCGCAGATCGAGAAGCGCGCGTGACCGACGCGGCGGACCGCGCCGAGCGCGACGGCGAGGCAGAGGATGAGCGCGGCGGCGGCCGCGAGGCGCGGACGCAAACGCCGTATAGTACCTCACGCGATGGCCTTTGACCTTGCGGCGCTGACTGACCGGCGCGTCTTCGTCACCGGCGGCGCCGGTTTCATCGGCAGCGCGCTCGTCGATCGGCTGACGGGCGCCGGTGTCCGCGTGACGGTCTACGACAATCTGTCGCTCGGCCGCCGCGAGTTTCTCGCCGATGCGATGGCGAGCGGCCGCTGCGCGCTCGTCGAAGCCGATCTGCTCGACGCGGCTCGCCTGGCCGCGGCAATCGCCGGGCACGACACGGTGTTCCATCTCGCCGCGAACTCGGACATCTCGCGCGGCCGCGCCGAAACCGATCGCGATCTCCGTCAGGGCACGCTGGCGACGTTCAATGTCCTCGAGGCGATGCGCCGCCACGGCATTGGCGAGGTCATCCTCGCCTCGACCAGCGCGGTCTACGGCGAGCACGGGACGGCGCCGGTGCGCGAGGACGCCGGCCCGCTACTGCCGATCTCGCTCTACGGCGCGAGCAAGCTGGCGTCGGAGGGGCTCGTGTCCGCCTTCGTCCACAACTTCGGCATGCGCGGCTGGATCTTCCGCTTCGCCAACGTTGTCGGCGGCCGCGCCACGCACGGGGCGGTCTTCGATTTCATCCGGCGGCTGCGTCAGGATCCGCGGCAACTCCAGGTGCTCGGCGACGGCCGCCAGGCGAAGCCGTATCTGTTCGTCGAGGATTGCGTCGACGGCATGCTCTTCGGGTGGCGGCACGCCGCCGATCCGTTGAGCGTCTTCAATCTCGCCGTCGACGGCGCGACCTCGGTCGCCGAAATCGCCGAAGCCGTCTGTCATGAAATGGGCCTGACCGCCGTGGAAATGCGCTACACCGGCGGCGAGCGCGGCTGGCCGGGCGACGTCTCGCAGGTGCGCCTCGATCCGGGCAAGCTCGCGGCGCTCGGCTGGCGGGCCGGCCGCTCGTCGATCGACGCGATTCGCGCGGGCATTCGGGCGTCCCTCGCGTCCCCGGCGTCATCGTCGTGACCGAACGCCCGGACGCGCTGCCGGCCGTGATTCTCGCCGGCGGCCTTGGCACCCGCCTCGGCGCGCTGACGGCGGAGACCCCGAAACCGCTGGTCGACGTCAAGGGACGTCCATTCCTCGACTGGCTCCTGACGTGGCTGTCGCGAAGCGGCGTGCGCGATGTCGTGGTCCTCGCCGGCCATCTCGGCGCGCAGGTCGCCGCGTTCGTGGGCGACGGCGCGCCCTGGACGATGCGGGCGCGGGTCGAGATCGAGCCGGCGCCGCTCGGCACCGGCGGCGCGCTGCGCTCGGCGCAGCCGCTCCTGCCGGATAAATTTCTGCTGGTCTATGGCGACTCGTATCTGCCGATCGACTACGCGGGCTTGTCGCGCGCCTTCGCCGCGGCGGACGCCGACGCGATGATGGTCGTCTACAGAGACCGCGACGGCGCGACCGGCGTGGCGGCGAACGTCACGCTCGACGCGAACCGAGTGGCCGTGTACGCCAAAGGCGGCGATCGGCCGCAGACGCACATCGACGCCGGGGTCGTCGCGCTGCGGCGCGGCGTGCTCGCGGACCTGCCGCCGGGCGCCTCGTCGCTCGAGCGCGATCTCTATCCGGCGCTGGCCGCCGCGGGACGCCTCCGCGCCTTCGAGACGACGCAGCGTTTCTACGACATCGGCACGCCGGCGCGGCTCGAGGCGCTGGTGCGGACGCTCGGCGCATGATCATCACCAGGACCCCATTCAGGATCAGCTTTGCCGGCGGCGGCACCGACATGCGCGTGTTCTACAGCGGGGCGCGCGGCGTCGTGCTGACGAGCACGATCGACAAGTACATGTACATCACGGTCAACCGGCGCTTCGACCGGTCGATTCGCGTCAGCTATTCGCGGACCGAAATCGTCGAGGAGGCCAGTGCCGTCGAGCACCCAATCGTCCGCGAGGCGCTGTCCCTGCTGAAGATGCGGCACGGCCTGGAGATCATCTCGATGGCCGATGTGCCGGCGCAGACCGGCCTCGGCTCGTCAGGCAGCTTCACCGTCGGCCTGCTGCACGCGCTGCATGCCTTTCGGGGTGAACACCCGTCGGCCGAGCAGCTGGCCACCGAAGCGTGCGACATCGAGATCGAGCGGCTGCGCGAGCCCATCGGCAAGCAGGATCAGTACGTGGCGGCCTACGGCGGCTTTCAGCGCATTCAGTTCAACGCCGACGAGCAGGTCTTCGTCGATCCGTTGATCTGCGCGCCCGGTACGCTGCAGGCGCTCAACGATCGGCTGCTGATGTTCTTCACCGGCCTGACCCGCTCGGCCGGCGAGATCCTCGCCGGCCAGCAGTCCCAGATGGACGTGACGGCGCCGAACCTGTCGGCGCTCGCCGACGTCGCGGAGCGGATGCGCGCGGCGCTCGTCGGCGCGCCGCGGCTGCGGGAATTCGGCGAGCTGCTCCACGAGAGCTGGATCGTCAAGCGGCGGTTGTCGGGCGTCACCAATCCGGCGATCGACGGCTGGTACGAGCGGGCGCGCGCGGCCGGCGCGGTCGGCGGGAAGATCCTCGGCGCCGGCGGGGGCGGCTTCCTGCTGATGTTCGTCGAGCCGCCGGCGCGCGACGCGGTGGTTCGCGCGCTGGCGCCGCTCGAGCCGCTGCCGTTCCGCTTCGAGCCGCAGGGCAGCAAGGTGATCTACTCGGGGTAGGATGACGTGATGACGACCACCGCGGCCGCGTGGGGCCGCCGCTACACCGAGGAGCTGCGCACGATTCTCGATCGGCTCGACTTCGACGCCATCGCGCGCATCGTCGATCGCCTGCTCCAGGCCTACGAGGCCGGCCGGCGAGTCTACTCGATCGGCAACGGCGGCAGCGCCGCCACCGCCGCGCACCTCGTCTGCGATCTCGGCAAGAACACCGGCGGACCGACCTGGCCTGGTCTGCGAGTAATGTGCCTGACCGACAACATTCCGACGGCGACCGCGCTCAGCAACGACCACGGCTTCGACACGGTGTTCGTCCGGCAGCTGACCACGCTGCTCGACGAGGGCGACGTCGTGATTGCGATTTCCGCGTCGGGAAAATCCCCCAACATCGTCGCCGCGCTCGATGCCGCCAGAAGCCGCGGCGCCGCGACGATCGGCCTCCTCGGCTTCGACGGTGGTCCGGCGCGCGAGCGCTGCGACCACGCGCTGGTCGTGCCGTCGTTCAATTACGGCCAGGTCGAAGACACCCACCTCGTGATCGGCCACATCATTTCGCAGTACCTCCGCGACCGCCTCGCTCAGAATCCCCGATAGATAAACGTCGAGTTGAACGACGACATCAGGACCAGCGCCGCGATGGCGAGTCCGATGCCGACGCCGACGGCGACGTCCGCCAGCAGCCGGCGGGTCATGCGCGTCCCGCCAGCAGCCGCAGGACGCGGAGCGCCTGCGGAAGATCGGGTGTGAGGAAGAGAATCCATCCGAGCGTGACGGCGCCGAAGGTCAACAGGGTCGATGCGATCGCCGCCGCGGTGGACTGATAGATCGCGTAGGTCGCCAGCCGGGCGGCGATCGTCTTGCGATAGGCATGGTGCGCACCGAGCAGCGCGCCATGATACGCGCCCCACAGCAGGAAATTCGCGGTCAGCCCGTGCCAGGCGCCGACGGCCAGGAACGCGATGAGATAGCCGAGCGCCGCGATGGCGAGCGGCCGGCGTCGCAGGCCCGTGCCGAACGCGTAGCGGCCGAACGGCAGGAAGATGTAGTCGCGCACCCAGCTCGAGAGCGAGATGTGCCAGCGCGTCCAGAAATCCTGGATGTTGCCGCTCAGATAGGGCCAGCGGAAATTCTCGGGGATCGCGATCCCGAACAGCCGCGACACGCCGATCGCCAGGTCGGAGTAGGCGCTGAAGTCGAGATAGATCTGGAAGCTGTAGGCGAGAATCACCTTCGCGACCTGCGCGCGCGTTTCCGCGTACGCCATCTCCGCGACGGTGAGGCCCAGGAAATCCGCGAGCACCAGCTTCTTCGCCAGGCCGATCAGAATCCGGAGCAGGCCGTCATAGACCGAGACGACGGACGGCCGCGCCGAGGCGACGGCCTTTTCAAAATCCGGATAGCGTTTGATCGGACCCGCCACCCGGCACGGGAAGTAGAGCGCGAAGGCCAGATAGTCGGCGAGCCCCGCCGGCGCCGGTCGCCCTCGATGCCGCTCGATCGCGAAGTGCACGAGCTCGAACGCCAGGAACGATAGGCCGAGCGGCATCAGCAGCCGCCCACTCTTGTAGTACGCGAGCGCCGCCAGCACGACGATGGTGGCGGCCCACCAGCACCGTCGTCCGCACACGAACGTCAGCGCGATGAGGCCGAAGGCCAGAGGTGTCGCCGCCGGCGCGTAGATGACGTAGAACGCGGCGCCCCAGATCGCGAGCGCCGCGCCGCGCCGCGCCGCCGGCACGACTGCGAGCGTCACCCAGCAGCCGATGACCAGCAGCGCGAAGCGGACTTCCGTGAACAGCATCAGCGCGGCGCGGCGAAGGCGCTCGCGGTGACGGCGCGCAGCGCGCGGGCGACCGCCGCCGAGCCGCTGGCGGAGAAATGGCGCTCGTCGATCATCATCTCCGGCGGAACGGCGAGCTCGACGAACACCGACGATCCCTGGAACACGCGGTTCAGGTCCGCCCAGGTCGTCTTGCGGTCTGGACTGGCGGGACTGGCGACGGACCAGAACACCGCGCGCTTGCCGTGCGCCTGCACGAACCGCGCGCACTCCCACAGCGCCGGTTCCGCCGCTTCGATGGCGCGCAGCCGTTCGCCATCCGGCTCGGCGGCCGAGACGACAAGCATCGTCGTCACAAGGGCCCCGGGAGTCGATATCGGGCGATCGGGCGCGAGGCTGACCGGCTGACCGGATCCCGCGCCGCCGACGAGCGCCGACTTGTGGGTGTAGGCGTAGTTGCGCGTCGAGGTGCCGAAGAGCGCCGCCTGCAGGCGGTAGGAGAGCCGGTAGAGGCGCCAGAATCCGAGCGCGTCTTCGAAGCGGCGCTCCGTGCGGTCGGGCGGCAGGAGCTGAAAGCGCGCGACGTCGTCGTCTGAAACGGGAATCAGCCGCGCCAGCTCGGGATTGACGGCGCCGCCTTCAGCGTGGACGTACAGGATGTCGATCGCGTCGACGATGTCCTTCGCCATCAGCATGGCACTGCCGACGCCGAAGCCGTTGACCGCGAAATTGAGCACGTGCATCGACGGCTCGAGGCGCTGGAACTGCACGGGCAGCGAGTCCTCGACGCGCAACCGGTAGCCCCAGACGACGGAGTTGCCGAGAAACACCGCGCGCGGCCGAGCGCCATTGGGATGCTCGCGCAGATAGTCGACCGCCGGTCCGATGCCGAACAGATCGGAGTATTCGAATCGGAAGACGTCCGCGCCGTCGTAGCGCAGGCGCTCGGCCTTCGCCAGCCAGCCGGGCACGAAGAGATCGACGATCGCCAGCGTGACGAGCGCCGCGATCAGGCGCCGCCACCGCGATGCCGCGGTTTCACGATCGTCGGCCGCATCAATCACGGGCGCACCGCTTGATCGCTTCCGACAGACAGATCAGCGCCCCATCGTCCGCGCGACGAATCGCGTAACGGGCGGCGACCAGCGTGGGTGCCGCCGGATCCTGAAAGAAGCTGACGGTCGTGCGCAGAGCGCCGTCGACGTCGACGTTGCCATAGAACGCCGTGCGTCTGGTTCGTACCAGACGGGCGTCGGCCTCACGGATCGCGCTCGCCGTCGAGGCCGCGGCCGCGGTCCGCTCGGCGGCGTTCATGAAGGCGAAGTAGTTCGCGAAGTAAACGAGCCCCGCCCCGTTCGTGTCGCGATCGGGGTCGATCGCATAGGAAGCGTCGACGCCGCTGTCGAGGGGCCGCCACCGTTCGTCGATGACGCCGAGCCGGCCCGATGCCGCCGCGTCCCGTGTGAGCTGGTACGGATTCTCGTCGTTCGGCAGCACCGGCAAGCGCGAGAAGTCCGTGTTCGCCGGCGCGGCGACGCGCAGCTGGCGGTTGCCGTCGTACGGCGTGATGAAGATGTTGCCGAAGCGCACGCTCGGATGCGGCACTTGTGCCGCCAGACGGTCGTCGCGATCGAACACGATTCGGCCCTCGACGGCCATGCCCTTGAACGCGCGCTGCTCGATCTGGAAGCGAAGCGTGTCGTCCAGGCGAAAGCTGTCGATGGGCGACTCGTCGGGGAAGGACAGCTCGACGAAATAGAACGTCGCGTAGACCTCGCGGCCGTCCGCGGTGCGCAGCCGCGACAGCGGCGTGCCGATGACCTCGGCGATGGACGACCACTGCAGGTGGCCGGTGTGCTGCATCAGTAGGTGCTCGGCCAGACCCCAGCGGTTCGTGTGCGGCAGGCCGAGCGTGAGGGTCGCCTCGCGCGCCACTCAGGTCGCCTTCGGCGACAGCTGCCGCACGAGCGCCGCAATCTTCGTGGCCGTGTCGAATTCGTCGAGCTCGTGTCGCGTCGGGTCGATCTCGACGCGGAACGTGTCCTCGAGGAACGCGATCAGCTCGAGCACGCCGAACGAGTCGACGATGCCTTCGGAGAACAGCGGGGTGTCGGGGCCGATCGCTCGGGTGCCGATCGTCGCCTTGAACTGCGATCGGACGAACTGCAGGATGGTCTCTTCCATCGGACGTGCGCCTATATTACGCCGCTCGCCGCCGCTCGATCAGCTTCGCGAGGCGATCGAGGGCGATCGCGACGAAGACGAACTGAAACGGCTGAACGGTGACGGTGTAGCGCATGTTCGTCAGCATGTAGGCGATCGTCACCGGAACATAGAGGAGCGGCAGCCAGAACAGCTCGAGGCCGAGCCGTTCGCGCAACGCGATGGCCACGCCGGCGCCGGCCAGCACGAACAACACGAGCGAGACCATCCGCGCCGCCCGGGGCGTGGTCACGACGAACAGCGCCACGACGCGGCGCGCCGAGGCAGCGGCGAACGCCAGCGGCGCTCGGCGGATGTTCGTCCAGGCGAGCCGCTGATACCGGGCGTCCATCTGCGGCTCGAGGACGAAGAAGTCCTGGTCGACGGCGGTCCGCAGATCGAGGCAGGTATCGGCCAGCTCGGCACGTGCGCCGACCGCAGCGCGCAGGCCGCCTATCGAGCGGCGGCTGTGCATGATGTCCGTGGCGAGCGCGCCTCGGATCTCGACGTCGGCGAGCGTGCCGGACCACGCCTTTGGAACGACCACGGTCGAGCCATCCGCGAGCCGCAGAGTCGCGCGTGTGGCGTCGGCATCGACGCCTGTCACGAGATCGAGCCGCGGCGGTACGGCAGTCACCCGTGCGCCGGGCATCGACAGCAGTCCGACCGCACGATTGAGATCGTCGACGGCCCCGCGGCCCGGTTCCTGCCACGCGCGCCGACGAATCATGCGGATGACGTCGAACGCGTCGAGGAGATCGTCGCCGCGATCGAGATCGTGCAGGTCGTCGATGGCGACGAAGCGCACGGCCGCTCCATCTGCTGCGGCCAGCGGTGTGGCACGCGCGAACGTCTCGCCACCGGTGTTCGCCCACCTGGCATCGACGAAGAAGTACAGCGTCGAGCCGAGCGGCGGCCGCGCAATTACAAAGGTCGCATCGTCAGTGGTTCGTTGAATCGGCGCGGCGGAGATAGTGGCGCCGTCGTTCACGCGATATTCGAGCACGACGCTCTGCAGCGCGGCCGGCGCGCACGGATTGCGCGCCGCGACGATGCGACCCGGCCGGTCCGACGGCGGCGAGTAGTCGAAGAAGGTGCCCTCGAAGGCGGCCGCTGGATTCTGCGTCCAGTCGTCGAAGTACTGGCCGGCTTGAAGGCTGCCGTACCAGAGCTGAATGCCGCCGTGGGTCGTCGCGGGGATGAATCGTCCTGACACCTCGTAGTTGCGAACGATCCACGGGATATCGACCAGGCCCGACGCGACGACTAGAGCCGCCGCGGCCCGCCACGGCACGCGCCGCCACAGCAAGGCCGCTGCGAGTGGAATGGAAAGCAGCAGCAGGTTCGGCCGGAGCTGGGCGGCGATGCCGATCATCAACCCGCCGGCGGCGGCTGCCGCCAGCAGCTGCGTGCGCCCGGCGCGCGCGACCAGCAGGATTCCGGCAGCGGTGGCGACTGTGCACAACGCGTCCGATGACTGCGTGCTCGCGTAGATGGTGTTGAATGACAGCAGACCAGTGACGAGCGCCGCCACGACGGCGACGCGCCGCTCGACCCACCAGCGGATTTCCGAATACAGCAGCGCCGGGACGAGCGCGTTCAACAGGACCTGCGCTACCAGCACGGGCCCGACCCGACCGTTGAATGCGCGATAGAACGCGGCGAGCACGAGCGGATATCCCCACACCCGATCGAGCGTGGGGTAAGTGCCGTCGCGGAGCAGTGTGCGCGCGAGCTCGTCGTAGTGGTCGAAACCCTGCCAGCCCCACGGGTGCGGCGCGCGCACGAAGACGAAGAGCAGGCCGATTGCGCCGCTGATCAAGCACGCGGCGGCCACTGCCCATCGTGCGGAGCGCGAGTCAGGGCGCGGCTGCGGCCGCATCCTCGGGCCTCCGGTCGTGCCGTCGAAGGAGATGGGCCGCGGCACACATGAAGATCGCGCAGGTGACCGGAACGATGTGCATCGAGAAGCGGCCTGGGTACGCGCTGCCTCGCGCGATGAAGGCGCCGGAGATGCCGGAGAAGAAAAGCAGCACCGCCCGCCACGGGATGCCGCGCAGCAGTCGAGGCCGCACGACGGCGGCGACCGCCAGCGCGGCGCCGGTCATCACCGGCACGGCGCGCGGATCGAAGCGAGGTGGATCGTTCAGCGACAAAACCATGGAGACACTGTCGATGGTCCGGCGGATGCTTTCGGCGATCGACCGATCCACCTGCCAGATCGCCAGCAAATCGCGTTGGGTGCCGTAGAACACGCTGAAGACGCCGGCGTAGCGCCAGGTCCGCAGCGCGAACAGCAGCACGCCCATCGCGATGGTCGCGACGATGACGAGCGCCGATCGCCATCGCGACGGCGCCCATGCGAAGGCCGCCGCGCCGAACGCCATCGGCAGGTTGTTCAGCCGCGTGTAGAACGCGAGCGTTCCGCAGACTCCGGCAAGGACGGCGGCGCCGATCGATCCGCCGCGGCTGCGCATCGCGAGCAGCGCGGCGAGGTAGACGAAGCCGGCGGAGGAAATCTCGGAGAGTCCGCGTCCGATCAGGTAGCGGGGCGTGCCCAGCACGAAGATCGCCAGCGGCAGGACCGCCGCGGCCAGCGCCCATCGGGGGCCCGCGGTCGTGCGGACAACGCGAAAGGCGAACATTCCGCCGACCAGCAGACACGCGCCGTCCCAAAACCACTCGCCGACGCTCGAGTCGCCGAACACGACGTGCAGCAGGCCGGCGATCCAGCGATACAGCGGCTGAAACCAGAACGTCGCGGAGCCGCCCTCCAGCCAGTGGCCCTGCATGACGATGCGATAGGCGAACCGCTGGAACATCCAGTAGTCGTTGCCCCACTCGTAAATGACGATGTGGCCGACCGCGGGCAGCGCGCAGGCGGCCACGAACGTGAGCCAGGGAACGCCGACCAGCAGGAACGTGCCGCGAAGGTTGCGAACCGTGGCGCCGAACGGCAGGGCCGCGCCGATCGCCAACGCCGCGATCACCCACCGGGCCGCGTCCACACGATCGGCGAGGACGAGCGCCGCGACGATCGACGACGTGACGATCGTCCACGCGACCGCCAGGCGATCGCGAGTACCCCTGACCGCGGCGGCGATCCAGCCGCCGAGCAAAACCACGGTCAACGCTGCCGGCACCCACCGCAGCCACGCCGGGAATCGCGCATCCGTCGTGTCCGGCCGTCGCGCGGTGACGAAGGCGGCGGCCGGCTCCGCCCAGAAGTCGCGGCCGTTCCAGGTGGGCACGAGCCGCCAGTGTTCGCCGGTCAGAACGGCGTCGAGCGCGACCAGATGGACGCCCGGTTCGAGCACCGCGCCGGGTTCGGCGGCGACCGTCGAGCCGTCGACGCTCATCGTCGCCGCGACTTCGCCGCCGCGCTCGAAGCGCAGCGTTCCCGGCTCGCGCGCGTTGACGAAACCGCGGACCGTCATCCGCGTCGTCGCGCCGGGCGGGCGATCGAGCGGCCCCGGCCAGTTCTCGTTCGCCGGCGGCAGGTTGAAGAACCACACCGGGAAATCGGCGAACGACTCGTAGGGCCGCGTCAT
>Ga0081539_10004336_pt1 | contig 15819 bp, 19 predicted proteins | sample TabmetS4T2R2_FD_71023 | JGI IMG/M metagenome (GOLD analysis project Ga0081539, IMG submission 71023) | Tabebuia heterophylla rhizosphere microbial communities from the University of Puerto Rico - S4T2R2 | ecosystem: Host-associated > Plants > Roots > Rhizosphere ...
TGATCGGCCGCCGGAGCGAGAGCCACCCCGAGTCCTGCGGCCTTCGGGCACGCAGGACTCGGCGCGATCAGTCGGGGTATTCGTCCTTCCGCCAGGCGCGCGGCTCCTCGGGCTGCTTCTTCGGCGTCCGTTCGAGGAGGAAGGTGTAGTACGGCGCCACGAACGGATCCGGTGCGGACACCGTGTACGTGTGGTAGACGGTGCCGTTCTCGCGTGCGAACGCGATCCAGCTCGGGTTCTCCCGCATCCCGTCCTCGAGCGGGGCTCCCACTTGCTCGGACCACTCCTCGAGCCACTCGGGCGGGTTCTCGAGCGTCTCCTTCACCTCGGGAATCTCGAGCGCCTGCTCCTTGGTCAACGCCAGGCCGAAGTCGAACGCGAAGTCGTTGTCGTAGGTGGACACGTACGGGAACTGCCAGCCCATTCGCTTCTTGTAGGCGGTCAGCCGTTCGATCGGCGCCCGCGAGAAGCAGATCAGCGTCACGTCGCGATGGTTCAAGTGGACGCGCCCGCCGTCGAGCTCGTCCGCGAGGCTCGTGCAGCCGGGACAGGCGCCGTTCTTGTAGTCGGGCCCGAACATGATGTTGTAGGCGAGGAGCTGTGAACGGCCGTCGAACAGCTCTGCGAGCGTCTTCTTTCCGTCCTCGGTGTCGAACTCGTACTCCTTCTCGACCGGCACCCAGGGGAGCTCGAGCCGCTTCTGCTTGATCTCCTCGTTGCGCTTCGCCTGCTCGGCCTCGAGCTGCGCGAGCGCGTCCCGTGCGGTCTGCCATTCCTCGCGCGTTCCGATGTTGTGCTCCGGCATCGTTCCCTCCTTCTTGTTCGCTGCGGCAATAGGACTCCCGCGGCGCGTCGAACTCATCGCCGCAGCCCGCGAAATTTGCGGAATGCCAACGAACGACGGTGCGGTCGACCTCGCCTCACCGACCAGGCGGAGTCAGCAGCGCTATGCGGCGGCCGTTCGCGGAGTCGTCGATCAATGTCGCAAGCCTGCGTGCGCGGGTTTCCGCGCGCTTCGCGCTCACGACCCAGTAGACCGCCGTCCGCTGGTACCCGGCCGGCTGCGCCTGGAAGAACTCCCACGCCTTCCGGTTCGCGCGAAGCTCCCGTTGCTGCTCGGGAGCCAGTTTCGCCGCGTCCCGGTTCTCGTAGCTGTAGACGCCCGTCTTCTCCGGAGCCCGGGCCTCGAACGCCGCGATCCCTGCGGGCTGCATGCGCCCGGCGCGAAGCAATTCGTCCACGTGGCGGACGTTGAGCGCGCTCCAGTTGCTTCCCGGCCTGCGTGGGGTGAAGCGGATCGTGTACCTGTCGTCGTCGATCCGACGCCTGATCCCGTCGATCCAGCCGAAGCACAACGCCTCCCGAACCGCCTCGCTCCAGCTGAGCGACGGGCGTCCGGTGTGCCGCTTGTGGAAGCCGACCACGAGCTCGCCCTCGGTCTGGTGGTTCGCGTCCAGCCAGGCGCGAAACTCGTCGGGACCGCGGAAGAAGCGCGGCTTCACGGGTGCGCTGCGCGAACGAAGGCGACCATCAGCTGCAAGCGTCCAGAGCTTAGTCGGGAGGTGACGGACAGCTCGCGTGTCTACGCGGGCGGGTGCCTCTGTCGGTTTTCGGCCTCGGTACGCTCGAGCGATGCGCGAGCTGCAAACCGGACTCTGGCACTGGCTGGCGCGGCACCCCGACTGGGAGCCGACCGAGCCCTGGGACGAGAACGTGTCGTCCTACGCGATCGACGACGGAGAGCGGCTGCTGCTCTTCGATCCGCTGGCGCTCCCGGACGAGCTCGTGAAGCTGGCTGCGAATCGCGAGACGGCGATCGTGCTCACGGCGCCGTGGCACGAGCGCGACGCACAGAGCCTGGTCGAGCGGCTGGGCGTGCCGGTCTACACGCCGTCGCCCGATACGGCACAGGATCTCCTGCGGACGTACGACTTCACCGCGCCGGAGGGCTGGGTCAGCTCGGACGTGCGCTGGTTGCTCCACGACGGTGTCGGCGAAGCGCACGTGTACTCGGCCGGCGATGGGCTGCCCGGCGGTGTCCAGGCATTCCCCGGGCAGAAGCGCAACGACATGGTGCTCTGGGTCGAGAGCCATCGCGCGGTGGTCGCCGGCGACACGCTCGTCGACTTCGGCGAAGGCCTGCACATCAACCCGCGCTGGCTCAGCCGAAGCGTGACGCTCGAGCAGGTCGTCGACGGACTCCGCCCGTTGCTCGAGCTGCCGGTCGAGCACGTGCTCGCGACCCACGGCGGCCCGTTCGACCGAGCCGCCCTCGAGCGCGTGCTCTCGTCCTGACCCGGCGCTAGTCGGCCTCCCCCGAGCTCCAGAGCGGCTGCGCCGGCGCCGCGGCAAACGCCTTTCGAAGGAGGGCGACGAGCTCGCGGCGCTCGGCCGACGACAGACCCTGCAGGACGTCGTCCTCCACCGCCTCCGCGAGCTTGCGGCCACGTTTCAGCGTCTGCCGTCCCTTCGGCGTGATCAGGACCTCGCGTGCGCGACGGTCCTGTGGATGGGGTCGCCGTTTCGCCAGCCCGGCGCGCTCGAGGTCGTCGACGAGCGAGACCATCGTGCTCGGGTCGATTCCCATCGCCGAGCCGATCTGCTGCTGGATGGCCCCCTCGTGCGCGTGCAGGTAGTTGAGGACGGCGAAGAGCGCCGGCGTGAGTCCGATCGATTGCAGAGCCGCGGCGGTCTGGGTGTGCGAGGCGCGCCAGAGCCTGAAGAACAGCTGGCCGGCGAACTCGGCGACCTCGACCTCTGCAGAGGGATCTGCTGGCATCGCGGGTTCATCTTCGCACAATTACTTCGCGGAGGCAATTATTTGTGATACAAATCAGATCGAACTCGTCGGCGCAAGGAGGTGCTTCGTAGTGGCTGAGAAGACAACGAGCAAGAGGACGCAGAGCACGAAGGGGTTCACCGCCGAGGAACGGGCTGCGATGAAGGAGCGCGCCCGGGAGCTGAAGGCGGAGGCGCGCGGCAAGGAAGGCGAGAGCGACGTGCTTGCCAAGATCGCGGAGATGCCCGAACCGGATCGCGCGATGGCTACGCGGCTGCACAAGCTCATCAAGGAGACGGCCCCGACCCTCTCGCCGAAGACCTGGTACGGGATGCCGGCGTATGCCAAGGAGGGCAAGGTCGTCTGCTACTTCACCCCTGCCTCGAAGTTCAAGGAGCGATACGCGACGTTCGGGTTCAACGCTTCGGCGAACCTCGACGACGGCAACATGTGGCCCACCTCCTTCGCGCTGAAGAAGCTGACCACCGCCGAGAAGGACCGGATCAGCGCGCTCGTGAAGAAAGCGGTCGGCGCCTGACCGACGGCGTGGCGGTGATACCGCAGGCGTATCGCGTACTGCTGCGCGACCGGCGCGCACGGCGACTGCTCTCCGGTCTCGGCGTGTCCGCCCTCGGCGACGGGATGAGCTACGTGACGATCGCGTGGCTCGCCGTGCGAATCGCGCCGGCCGGGCAGCTCGGCCTGTTCGTCGGGCTGGCGGTCGCGGCCTACACGCTGCCGGGCGCCGTCGGAGCGCTCGCCCTCGGGAGGTACCTGCGCCGTCGACCCGCGCGCATGCTCGTTCTCGCCGATTGCGTGCTTCGTGCGGGCTTCCTCGGTGCGGTCGTGGTGCTTGCCGCGAGCGGAGCGCTGTCACCTGCGGCCTATGTCGCCCTCCTCGGGGGATCGTCGCTGCTGACGAGCTGGGGACGCGCGGGTCAGTACACGATGCTCGCCGAGGTCGGCGGGGAGGAGGGACGGCTTGCCGCGAACTCCCTTGCGAGCGCACAGGTCTGGCTCGCGACCATCGTCGGTCCGGTCATGGCCGGCCTGCTTCTCACCGGCATCGCGCCGCACTGGCTGCTCGCGTTCGATGCGGCAACGTTCGCGTTCCTCGGCGCCCAGGCCTGGCGGACGCACACAGATGCTCCGACGACCGAGCAGCCCGTCGATGCGCGGGCGGCGGAATCCGGCTTCCGGCTGCTCCGGCGGCACGACCTGCTCGGACTGATCGTTCTCACCTGGTTCTTCTTCTTCCTCTACGGCCCCGTCGAGGACGCGCTTCCCGTCTACGTCGCACACGACCTGCATTCGCACGCGCGACTGCTCGGCGCGTACTGGACGAGCTTCGGCGTCGGCGCGTTGGTCTCGACCCTGCTCGTCGGCGCGCTCCGGAGCCGCGCTACGCGGCGGATCACGCTGCTGATCGTCGCCGGTTGGGGCGCCTGTCTGGTGCCGTTCGCGTTCGCGCCGGTCGGCGTCACGCTCGTCTGTTTCGCGATCGGCGGCCTTGTCTACGGCCCCTTCGTCCCGCTGACGTACGCGCTCTTCCAATCGATCACGACCACCGCGAACCTGCCGAGCGTCCTCGCCGCGCGGAGCGCCGCGTTGATCGTCGCCACTCCGCTCGGCACGGCGATCGGCGGCCCGATCGTCGCCGGCATCGGCGCCGGCTGGACGCTCACCGCGTCCGGCGGAGCAACCGTCCTCCTCGCGGCGCTCGCCACAGCCGTCTGGCGGCGAGAGGTGAGCGACGGGTCGACGCGGTCCGCGGAGCAGGTGGTGCCGCACCGGTTGAGCGACGTGAAAGCTCCGTAACGTTTCCGCTGTGCGGCGCTCGGCTCAGGCCGTGCGGGCGAGCTCGCGCGCCCGGTCGAGGAGCGCTGTCTCCGCGCCGGCTTCACGATCGCGCGCTTCGTCGCTCCAATCGACGTGCGCCGTGACCGTCTCGTCGATGTCCGCGAGCATTGCGTCGACCGCCGACTCCGACGAGGAGCCGATCTGTCTACGGGCCGCGACGCAGGCGGCCGGGTCGAGCGCATCGCGAAGCACGGCGTCGTCGATCGCAACCGGCCGGCCGAGCGTCGCTTCCGCCGCGGCGGCGAGACGCGCGGGCGTCAGCACGGACGGTGGGTCGCCTGCATCCTCGAGGTCCCGAACAGCGCGGCCCACGACCTGGTGCGCGCTGCGGTAGTCGAGCTCACCGGAGAGTGCGAGCACGTCTGCGACGTCGGCTGCGGTGACGAAACTCTCCCGCGCGACCTCGTCGAAGCGGGCCGGCCGGAGCGTGATCCCCTCGAGCACCGACGCCGTGAGCTTTGCGATCGCGACCGCCTCGTCGAGCGCGCGCGGCACCGTGCCGTTCAGCAGGTGGAAGTGGTCGGTCCGGGCCGAGCCCGTGTGGAGCGCGGCGAGTGCAGCTGCGATGTCCCCGGTCGCCTGGCCGGCCTGCGTGCGGATCGCGGCGAGCGCGTACGGATTCTTCTTCTGCGGCATCAGCGCGCTGGCACGGCTGTGCGCGTCGGACAGCTCGACGAGCGCGAACTCCTGGCTCGCGTAGATCTCGAAGTCCTGGCCGAGTTGCGATTGATGTGTCGCGGCGATCGCGAGCGTCGCGAGCAATTCGAGGTAGACGTCGGCCTGCCAGGCGGCGTCCTTCGCGTGCTCGACGAGCGTCTCGCAGCCGAGGAGCTCGGCGAGCCGCGTGCGGTCGAGTGACCAGCGTGAGCCCGCGCTCCCGCCGGCGCCGGCGACGCTGGCGCCGAGCGAGGCGTGGACGGCGCGCGCGCGCTCGGCATCGCGGAGCGCGGGGTAGGCGTAGGCGAGCAGCAGGTGCCCGAGCGTCGTCGGTTGCGCCGGTTGCAGATACGTGTAGTCGGTAGCAAGCACCGTCTTCGTCTCGCGCGCATGAGCGGCCAGCGCCGCGGCCTGGTCGACGAGCGCGTCATGGAGCTCGCGAACGCCGGTGCGTGCGGTGACGCGGAGCGCGACGCGGAATGCCTCGCGCCGCGGCCGGCCCGCACTCAGCCAGCCGGCGGCGGAACGGCCGACGCGGCGCTCGAGCTCGGCCTCGCGCGCGTTGAACGCGTCCCCGAGATCCGGATCCCAAGGGAACTCCTCGCCGCGGATCGCGTGCAGCTCGAGCAGCCCGCGCAGGAGTGATCGTGCTTCCTCGCCCGCGAGGTCTCCGCCCTCGACCAGCGCAACCGCGTGTGCGAGGTCGGCGAGCGACAGGCCGCGCGCAAGCCGCGGCCCGTGTGCGCTCTCGGCGGCGTACGCCGCGACGACGAGCTCCCCTGCGGCGCCACCGCGAAGCCGCCCGCCGCGCCCCAGCTCCTCCATCCCGTCCACCCCGTCGGAGGCTAAAGAACCGCGATCGCAGCGGCGGTCGCAATGCGTCGCAGTTGTACCCTTGACGCGAGATGAAGGGACTCAAGGCGCGCCGCCACGAGCGCCTGCTCGAGCTCGACGAGGTCGAGCGGCGACTGAAGCCGTTCGGGCGCCGGTACCTGGGCGTCCGCGAGATTCCGCTCGACGCGCTGGTCGGCACCGACAGCCGCGCCAGCTCGTTCACGCGCGACTTCCGCCCGTTGCACGCCTTCAGCCGCGACCGGCTGCGCTCGCTCGAGAGCGCGTTCGCCGACGGCGGCTTTCCGCCGATCGTCGCGGTCAAGCTCGGTGAGACGTACTTCGTGATCGACGGTCACCACCGTGCCGCGCTCGCGCGGCGGGGAGGCGCGGAGGTGATCGACGCCGACGTCACCGAGCTGATCGCGCGCGTGCCGCTCCCGGCCGGAGCGGACATGCTCGAGGTCGTCCTCCGCGAGCTCGAACGCATCTTCCTCGAGGACAGCGGGCTGGCCGAAGCCCGTCCCGGCCTGCGCGTCTCGGTGAGCCGGCCCGCGAACTACCTCGAGCTGCTGGAGAACATCCAGGTGCACGGCTACCACTTGATGCGGGGACGCGAACGCGTGCTCGAGAACGCGGAGATCGCAGCCGACTGGTACGACGCCATCTACAAGCCGACGCTGGCCGCGATCGAAGCTCTGCGCCTCGGCCGTCTCTACCGCGACGCGCCGCCCGGTGACCTGTTCCTCGTTCTTCACCGGCACCGGCGCGATGCGTTCCCCTCGACCGGCTGCCCGCATCTTGCGCAGACGGTCGTCTCGGTGATCGGCGACAGCGGGCGGCGCCGCCGCTTGCGGTTGCGGGGCCGCCGGGACAGTTCGCCGGCGTAGCCGCGTATCCGACAACGGAAATCCGACTGTGGCTCGGGCTCGTATCGCGGGGTGACCCCCGTTCCGCGTCTGCTGGAGGGCACTCGATGTCACGACGCACGGTCTTTCCCGCACTCGTCCTTGCGGTCGCTCTTGTCGCCGTCCCCGCGGCTCCGGCAAAGCCTCCTCCGGGTGGCGGAGGCGGCGGGAGCGCACCGACGAACCTGAGAATCACCGCCAGCTCCGACTACAGCGTCTCGCTTGCCTGGGATGCCCCGAGGTCGAGCATGAGCAACGCGTGGTACTGCGTCTTGCGGGACGGGCTGGGCTGTCTCCGCGTCGACCCGCCGCAGACGACGATCTCGCTCTCGAGGCTCTGGCCCGGCCGCACGACGACCTACACGGTCGTCACGGTCGACCTCAACGGCAACCGTTCGGCGCCCAGCAACCGCGTCACCCACACCACGCCGCCGGACACGACCCCGCCCAGCCCCGCGCCGGTCGTGTCGCTCCAGAACGCGTGGCCGACGCGCATCATGGTCGGATGGACCCTGGCGCGGGACGAGCTGACCCAGACCTGGCACGACCTGTACATCGACGGCGTCGTCCACTTCGAGGCGTTCCTCACGCCGTGGACGATCTTGTACCTCGACCCACAGTCGACGCATACCTTCCAGGTCAAGGCCCGCGACTACTTCGGGAACACCGTCGAAAGCAACGTGCTGACGGTGACCACGCCGTCGAAGACGGACAACAACCCGCCGACGGCGCCGACAAATCTGCAGTTCTCGTTCCAGACCGCAGCTCCCGAGCTCTGGCTGACCTGGAACCAGTCGAGCGACGACACCGACTCGGCGGCGCTGATCCTCTACGAGACGTACCTGAACGGCGTCCTCGTACCGGACGGCGTCATCGGCGGCACGAACACGATCGCCTACTGCCGTGACACCGGCCCGACGACGGTCGTGCTGCGGGCGGTCGATACCTCGGGGAACCGCTCCGGACCGAGCAACGCGCTGAACATCGACTGCTGACGGCGCTCCGACGAGCGGCGTCCCGGCTCGCTCGACGAAGCCGGGGCGCCGCTCGCGTCGTCGACTCCGGTTGCATCTTGGGAAGGATCGTCGTCAGCGAGAACGTCACGCTCGACGGAGTCGTCGAGGACCCCGCCGGGGTGGAAGGTTTCGGGCGCGGCGGGTGGCTCGGTCGTATCGGTGAGCGCGGTCGTGATCAGGCGGCCCAGGTCCTGCTCGACGAGACGCTGCGCGCGAAAGCACAGCTGTTCGGTCGGCGAACCTACGAGTTCCTCGCCGCGCGGTGGCCGTCCCGAGGCGGCGAACTCGCCGACAGGTTGAACGACATGCCCAAGTACGTGGTGTCCTCGACTCTGAAGGATCCGGCCTGGAACAACACGACGGTGCTTGCGGGCGACGTCGTGCCAGAGGTCTCGGGGCTGAAACGGGACGTGGACGGGGAGATCGTCGTCGCGGGCAGCATCCGGCTCGTCCGCACCTTGATGGAGAACGACCTGGTCGACGAGTTGCGGCTGATGTTCTACCCGGTCGTGCTCGGAGCAGGCGAGCGTCTCTTCGGCGACACGAGCGACCGGCCGGTGCGCCTGGTCGAGACCCGGACGGTCGACGACCTCGCGTATCTCAGGTACGAGGTTGTCCGCGCGGCCTCATGAACGAGCGCATGACCGACGTGCACGGGGTCGGTCAGGTGACCGCCTCGCCGCTCGCGCGCGCCCGCTCCAGTTCTGCTGTCTGGGCGTCGACGAGCTCGGGGCGACCGTGAAACTGCGCGGGCGTATTTTGAAAGAGGACGATTCGCCAGTTCCCGTCCACGCGCTCGACGACCAGCGAGTGCAGCGCGTTGACTTCCGCGTTGAGCTCTGAACCACCGGGCGGAACCATGCCGGCGATCGCGCGGAGCAGCGCTCCTTCCGACCCGAGTGGACGCATATCGCGTACCTTCGCCACATACGCCGCCGTTTCGTGGTCGCGGAACACCGTCTCCAGGTGCTCACGGATCTCGCGGCCCTGTGCGGTGCTGCCGTCGAAGCCGATCAAAACGCCGTCCGGCGCGAAGAGACCCGCGAACTCGTCGCGATCGCGCCCGTTCCAGGCCGCAAGAAGCCGCGCGTAGAGATCGCGAATCGCAGTGTCGTTCACAGTCATTCACCTCCGCGGGTGCGGTTTGTCGTGGCTCCTCGACGCACGGGATCGATTGACCGATCTACGCGGCCGCACGTCGAGAGCGAGCAGAGTACAGCGCTCCGGTGAGAAACAGACGGTGAGACAGGCTGTGATCGTGTGTCCGACGGCAATCGTCGAGCACGGCTCGCGGCGTGCGACCCGTGAGCTGCGCCGCTTCGCGTGAGAGGTGTGACTGGTCCGCGTACCCGGCCTCGCGGGCCAAGCGTCCGACGTTGGGCCGTGGATCTCCCTCGGCGTGAGCAAGCGCGAGGAACCGCTGGAACCTGAACACCCGGTGCAATGTCTTTGGGCTCATCCCGGTCGCGCGTTCGCAGCGGCGTCGGAGCTGCCGCTCGGAGATGTACAGGGACGACGCAAGCGCGCGGATGCTTTCGCCCGGCGATACGAGCAGCCGGCGCACGATCGCGTCGGCAAGCGGGTCGGCGGATGGCGCTCGTCTCGTGACTCGCTTCAGCAGTGCTGCCTCGGCACAGGCCAGCGCCGCTTCTGGCGACTGCGTTTCGGCGACCTCCTCGGCAAGCTGGCTCGCGCCCTGTCCCCAGAGGTCGTCGGCATCGACCGCGCGGTCGAGCAGCTCGGAGGGGAGATCCCCGAGTAACGGGGCCGCAACGCCCGGGCGAAAGCGGACGCCGATCGCCGTGGTGCCCGGCGCGAGCGGCTCCTCGGTCGGATGCGTTTGCGGTCCGATCAGCTTGCTGATCGAGCCGACGACGCAAAAGAGCTCCGCGCTGCCGTTTGGAATCGTGTGGTGCGTGGACGGCGACGACTCCGCTGTCACGTGCTTGACCCAAACGCAGCTGACGTGGTCGTGCAGCGCCGGGATCGGCAGCCGCTCGTACATCAACTGCGAGGTCCCGCGACGATCGTGCATTCGTCGGCGCTCTACCCGGCTGCGGACCGCGCCTAACCGATCGCTGGGGCTGCCGGCACGTGCTCGTTGGATGTCCGATTCGTCCAAGACGAGCGTGTCGTCGATTCGTATCGTGCGCGGACTTCGCCGCAGAAGGGAGATTGCTAATGGGCGACGTTGTTGTCAGTGAGTGGATGACCCTCGACGGTGTCGTCCAAGCGCCCGCCTATCCGGACGAGGACGTGACCGGCGGCTTCGCGCACGGCGGCTGGCACATGCCGTACATGGACGAGGCCGCGATGAAATGGACGCTCGAGAATGTCTCCTCGGCCGGCGGGTTCCTGCTCGGGCGACGGACGTACGAGATGTTCGCGGCGCACTGGCCGAATGCAGGCGAGGACGAGCAGCCGTTCGCGGAGCCGCTGAACACGAAGCCAAAGTACGTCGCGTCGCGCTCGCTCCGCGAGCCGCTCGAATGGCAGAACTCGTCGCTGCTCGGCGACGACGCAGTTGCAGCAGTACGCGCGCTCAAGCAAGAGGACAGGGGAGATCTGCTGGTTCTCGGCAGCACCGAGCTGGTGCGTGCGCTGTTGCAGGCCGGCCTCGTCGATCGCCTTCGGCTGACGATCGACCCCGTGCTCGCAGGCGGCGGCAAACGTGTCTTCGCCGACGACGGCGCGTTGCGACCGCTCCGGCTCGTCGACAGCGAAATCACTTCGACCGGAGCCGTCCTCGCTACGTTCGTCCCCGCCTCCGGTGAGCGTTGATGATCCTGATCACCGGGGGCCTCGGCTTCATCGGCTCGCACACGGCCCGCGCGCTTCTCGACTTGGGGCAATCGTGCGTGCTGACGCAACACCGCAACGCGAACGTGCCGGAGTTCCTCGAGGGGGAAGTCGGGAAGCGGATCGCGATCGAGCAGGTCGACTTGACCGACACCGCGTCCGTGCTCCAGCTCGGCACGCGTCACGAGATCAGGAGCATCATCCACCTTGCCGCGCCTGCTCTGACTCCGGACCGAATCCACGACGCCGATGCCGCGACGCGCGCGCTGCTGAACACGCTGCGAGCCGGCAGGGACTGGGATGTCGCACGCGTTCTGATCGCCAGCAGCATCGGCCTCTACATCGGCGTGAACGAGGCGCCGTTCCGCGAAGATGTTCCGCTCCCGATGGTCACGGGCGACCCGGTTCCGGTCTTGAAGAAGGTCGCCGAGCTCCTTGCCGGGCTCGTTGCCGAGGGTGAGACGTTCGAGCTGATCAACCTCCGCATCTCCACGATCTGGGGACCGCTCGGACCGCCGGAAACGCCATTCGTCGCCCTTCCTCACCTCGTCCACGCGGCCGTGCGCGGCGAGGCGGCCGACCTGTCGCGACTTCGCGATACGCCCTACTCGGACGACGGCGTCGACCTCTGCTACGTCAAGGATTGCGGGCGCGCGATCGCTCTGCTCGCGACCGCCGACACGCTCTCTCATCGCACCTACAACGTCGGGGACGGCCGACCGACGACCAACCGGGAAGTCGTCGCGGCAATCGCCGCGGCCCGCGACAGCGCCCCGGCCCCCGCGCTTCGATCCGGCCGCGATCCCGCGGGCCCGGGGCATGACGTCTACCTCGACATCACCCGCCTGGAGGCGGACACGGGCTACCGGCCCGCGTACGGCGTCGAGCGCGGTGTCCGCGACTACCTCGAGTGGCTGGCGCTGGGGCACGAGAGATAGCGCTTCGCGGATCTCGCGGCGAGCCCACCGCCTACGCCGTCGCGTACTGCGGGCGTCCGGTGGGCCGGTAGACCTGGATCGAGATTCCCCTCGGGGTGGACTGCGAGTTCACCAGTTCGAGCGCTGTGTCCGGGCCGGTGGCGGGGAAGAGCCGCGTGCCCTGGCCGACGACCACGGGATATGTGAGCAGGGTGATCTCGTCGACGAGGTTGCTGTCGAGCAGATGGCGAACGAGGTTGCCGCTGCCGTGCACTTGCAGCTCGCGCCCGGGTTCGGCTTTCAGCTCGCCGACGGCGGCCGCCACGTCTCCGGAGAGGACGGTCGTGCCTGCCCATTGGGGGTCGGTGAGCGTGGTCGACGCCACGTACTTGGGCCGCGCGTTCAACGGTCCGGCGATGGGGTTGTTCTCCGGATCCGGCATTACGCCCCAGTAGCCCGCAAAGATCTCGTAGGTCCGTCGTCCGAAGAGGAAGGCGTCGGCGCGCCCGAAGACCTCGGCGAGGAACGCCTCGGCCTCGTCGTCCAGGAGCGGCAGAGCCCATCCGCCGCGCTCGAATCCGCCCCTGCGGTCCTCATTCGACCCGCCGAGTCCCTGCATCACTCCGTCGACGGAGACGTGCGTGACGGTCGTGAGCTTCATGGTTGCCGTTCCCTTCGTCTTGCGTTCGTCGTCGTTCGGTACGACCGGACGGCCGCGCCGATCTCATCGGTCATGGCAGATGGCTCAACGGTATGGGACCGGCCGGCACCTCCTGTGCCAGACTCGTCGTGGTGGGCGCTCGAGGTTGGGACTGGTCGAAGCACGTCGTCGATCACGTCGAGGTTCACGCTGCCGACTTCGACGCGAGCGTGCGTTTTTACGCCACGGTCTTGGCGCCGCTTGGCATTCCTTCCTGGCGCGAAGACTTCGAATCGGAACGCGTGATGTGCTTCACGCGCTTCAACGTCGTCGACCGGCAGCCGCCGACGACCGGACTACACCTCTGCTTCGTCGCGGCCTCTCGCGACGAGGTCGACGCCTTCCACCACGCCGGCGTCGAGGCCGGATTTCGCTCCAACGGCGCGCCGGGTTACCGACGCTACGGAGCGGGCTACTACGCCGCGTTCCTTCTCGATCCGGACGACAACAACATCGAGGCGCTCTACCGCGACGTCGGCAATCCGGGACACGTGTCGTATCGCGCGTAATGTCGAGCTGGTACTCGGGAACTCCTGGCCCGGAGTAGGAACGGCCCGCTCGTGACGTTCAGTCGAGCGAAAGAGCCTGCCGCGCCGCGGCGTCGAACGACAGCAGTTCGCGTGGCAGGAGCTCTTGGATGCGCGTGTCCTTCGCGACAGTGGGGTTCCGCAAGCCTTCGACAAGCGGCCGCGCGACACCGGCCCTGACGGGAGTGATGACATGCAGCCAATACGACGACAGGCGTGGGCTGAGCACCGGCACCTCGAGGATGCACGGACGGCGACCGCGGAGCTCTCCGATGTGCTCGATCATTTGGCGATAGGTGAGGACGTCCGGGCCGCCGAGGTCGAATGTCTCGCCGACCGTGTCCGCGTGGCCTGCGACATCGCGCAGATAAGCGACGACGTCGGCTAGCGCGATCGGCTGCGTCGGCATCGCGACCCATCGCGGCGCGACCATCACGGGCAGACGGTCGACCAGCGCGACGACGGTGTCGAAAGCGGCGCTACCGCGGCCGACGACTACGGCGGCCCTGAGCGTCGTGACGGGAACTTCTCCTTCGGTTAGCAGGCGCGCGGTCTCGGCGCGGCTGCGGAGATGGTCCGACAGATGGGGGTCGTCGTCGCCGAGGCCGCCGAGGAAGACGATCTGCTTGACGCCGGCGCGCGCTGCCTCGGCGGCGACATTGGTCGCCGCGCGCCGGTCGACGTCGCCGAAGTTGGCCTGTCCAAGCGAGTGCACCAGGTGGTAGACGACGTCGACGCCGTCGAGCGAGCGGCGCAACGACTGCGGCTGGAGCGCGTCGGCGGCGACGGGCTGGACGCGTTCGGCGGCGGGTGCGTCACCAGCGCGTGAGACTGCCACGACATCCATGCGCTCGGCGAGCGTCGGCACCAGCGCGCGGCCAACGAAGCCGGTTGCTCCGAGGACGGCCGCTCTCATCCGCCGATCAGGCTGCGGAAGAAGCGCCGGCTTATCGCAATGTGGATCCGGCGCTGGATCCGGTCGTAGGGTCGCGCCCCAAGGCTCGGTACGAAGCCCGTCAGCGCAGCGCGCAGCTCGCTGCAGTTCGATTGCGAGAGCACGAGACTGCCGCCCGCGCGTCGCACCAGCAGGCCTCCGCGGATCGGGAAGCTGCAGCGCACGCCGTTCGCGCCGGCCGCGAGCTCGGCCGGCGCGAAGCGGAGCAGCGGCGCGCCGGCCAGGCGAAGGGCGCTGCCGTCCCGGGTTGCGCGCAGCCGCACGAGGCCGAGGCTCGACCGCCGCACCGTCAACCAGTAGCGCTCGCCGAGGAGGCGCGCGCCGGCCCGCGTCTGCGGCACGACGGCCCGCGAGGCGCTGACGCGCTCGTCCGATTCGATCGAGCCGTCCTCGCCGCGTTCCTGGACGGAGCACCATCCCTCGAGGCGTGTCCGGCTCATGCGACGCGCGAGAGCGGCGGCGGGTACTCGGGTGCGGTGCTCGCGAGCGGCGCGCGCCAGGGCTCGTGCACGGCGTTGCCGCGAAGCTCCGCGAGCTCCGGGACGTAACGGCGCACATAGTCGCCGTTCGGGTCGTGCCGTCTCGCCTGTGCGAGTGGGTTGAAGAGACGGTTCGGCCGGGTATCGACGCCGGTGCCGGCGACCCACTGCCAGTTGCCGGCGTTGTTCGCCACGTCTGCATCCACGAGCAGCTCGGCAAATGCTCGCGCGCCTTCCTGCCAGGGAAGACGGAGCGTCTTCGTCAAGAACGCCGCGACGATCAAGCGCGCGCGGTTGTGCATCCATCCTTCGGCGTGCAGCTGTCGCATGCCGGCATCGACGATCGGTATCCCTGTGCGCCCGGCGCGCCACCGGGCTAGCGCGTCGTTGTCTTCACTCCACGCGTGCCGATGCGCATGGAGATCTTCATGCGCAGTGTCCGGGTTCGCTGCAAGCAGTTGCGCGTAGAAGTCGCGCCAGCAGAGCTGGCGGACGAACTCGGTGCTGCCGACCCGAGTTGCGACCTCGTTTGCGGAGATGCAGCCGAAGTGCAGGTAGGGGCTCAGCCGCGACGTGCGGTCCGCGGCCATGTCGTCTCGCGCCGCGTCGTATTCGGCGGCGCCGTCGGCGAGCCAGCGATCGAGTCGCCGACGCGCCTCGGGCTCGCCGCCTCGCGCAACGAATGGGGACGGCTGGTCGGCAACGAGCTCACTCAACTCGGGCAACCGTCCTGCTTCGATGTTCGGAAGAGTCACGCGTGCCGGCACGTCGAGAATCGCGGGGCGCGGCTCGTCACGCCAACGGCGCCAGTACGGCGTGAAGACGCGATAGTGATCCCGCCCGTCGGGAGCGAGCTCCCCCGGCGCGACCGCGGTCACCGTGTTGTGGACGCTCACTTCGAGGTGCTCGCGGAGGCGGCGGAGCCGCTGCTGCGCGTAGAGGCTCACGTCCTCGCCGACGAACAACGTCTGCGCGCCGGTCGCAGTCGCGATTCGCGCCACTTCCGTCACGACGTCGCCGCGCCGAACAACGAGGTCGCCGCCGATGTCGCGCAGCGACACGCGAAGATCACGCAACGAGTCCAGCAAGAACGAGATCCGGTTCGGTGTGCCGACCTCGCGCAGCAGCACCTCGTCGAACACGAACACCGGAACGACTTGGTCGTACTCACGCGTCGCGTCCGTAAGCGCGGCCTGGTCGTGGACACGCAGGTCGCGCGTGTACAGGACGATTGCGACGCTCACTGCGCCTCGACGAGACCCGTGATGCGCTCCGCCTCCTCTATGGGGCCGCCGCTCAGGATCTCCGCATCGAGGTCGAGCGCCGCCTCGACCGCGCCGGCGCCGCCGAGGCAGAGACGCTGTCTGCGCGCGAGCTGGTGGAGCTCCTCG
>Ga0081539_10004337_pt1 | contig 15819 bp, 12 predicted proteins | sample TabmetS4T2R2_FD_71023 | JGI IMG/M metagenome (GOLD analysis project Ga0081539, IMG submission 71023) | Tabebuia heterophylla rhizosphere microbial communities from the University of Puerto Rico - S4T2R2 | ecosystem: Host-associated > Plants > Roots > Rhizosphere ...
ATTCACGGCAAACGTGGCGTTGTGGAATCTGTAAGTTACAGAATCCATTGGAGGCGGGAGAGTTCGAATCCCTCCCTCTCCGCCAACATTTCCTGCAAATTACCCAACGTATTTGCGAGTTCGTCGGGAAACGAATTCTCGCCACCAACGACCGTTTCCAGAGCGACTTGCCTCAGGAAACATCGCGATCGGAGCGCCGCATCACCGACGAGCACTGTCCAGGACGCTCGACGCGGCAGACTCGGCACCAGCCCCGCGCGTAGAATCAGAGCGTGAGTCCGGATCTGCAGCTGCCCCGTGCCAAGATTCTCGAAATCGCCGCCAGTCATGGTGCTCGAAACGTGCGTCTGTTCGGCTCCGTGGCTCGCGGTGAAGATCGCACCGAGAGCGACCTCGATCTCCTCGTCGACATGGAACCCGGCCGATCGCTGCTGGACCTCGTGGGGCTTAGCCAGGAGCTCGAACAGCTGCTGGGTCGCAAAGTCGACGTTGTGACTGAAGGCAGCGTTCATCCCGCGATCCGTGAACGCATTGCCAGCGAAGCGCGTCCGCTGTGAAGGACGAGCGCGTCTACCTGATTCACATCCGCGACGCGATCGGCGACATCCGCGGCTACGTCGCACCTGGCCGCGAGGCGTTCATGACAGAACGCCTGCGCCAAGACGCGGTTCTTCGCACGCTCGAGATCATCGGTGAAGCCGTGAAGAAGATCTCCGATGAGACGCGACAACGTCGCCCAGAAATTCCCTGGAAGCGGATCGCAGGACTCTGCGACCGTCTCGTCCACGGCTACTTCGGCGTCGACCTCGCGCTCGTATGGGTCGTCGTCGATCGTGACCTGAGCGCTCTCAGCGAGGCGGTTGAAGCGCTTCTCGCAGGCCGTCTAACGACCAACGAGGCTCTGATCGAACCCGTAGAAGTGCAATTTGCGGCGCTGAATTTGGTTGCGCGTTGTCGTCTTCCACTGCAGAAGTTTCACGTCCAATCGCCTCGCGTATAAGATCCCCGGAGCCATTCAGTCACTACCGGAATCAGCGCGTCATCGGACCAACCAATCCCCCAATTCCTCAACGTTTTCGCGAGGCTGTCGAGAAACGCCGCCGCGACCACAGGACTCGCAGCAGCAGCGAGGGCACGATCACCAGCGCGAACCGATCCGCAAGGTGAAAGCGATCGGCCAGCGGCCACCAGTGATGCAGCAGGCTGGCGATCGCAACCCCGTACACCGAGCGATGAAGCATGCGCCAGCGCTTCCCGCCGAGGCGACGCGCCATCGAGCGCGCGGACGTGGCGGCGAGCGGAATCATCGCCACGAACGCCACCACACCGATCGCCAGGAACGGCTTCGTCGCGATGTCGCGCGCGGTCGAGATCGTCAGCGCCATCACCGTCGACGCAAGGCCGCCGTCATCGTCGAGACCGGCGTATCGATCGAACACGACATACACGGCAGCATGCAGTGTCGCGTAGAGGAAGGCCAGCAGGCCAAGCGTCCGCCGATACGTCGCCGCGGCCGCCAACCACGTCAGCCGGCGGAGGGGTGTGACGCCAAGCGTCAGGGCCAGGAACCACAGACACCAGACGCCGCTGTCTGTGATCAGCGCCGGGTACGGATGGGGGCCGAGCCGATGGCGGAGGAAAGCGGAGATGTCGAAGGCGATCGGCAACAGGCCCGCCACAACAATGGCGGACGTCAGCATGCGATGTACCCGCACGCTTCCTGTGGTCGATGCAGTGTGCTCTGGCGTCGAGCTCGCGCTCGTGTGGGTCGTCGTCATCACGACCTGAAGGCTCTCAAGGAACCACCTGTCTTTGAACCAAGAGTACACACATACTCGCGCCGAAGCCTGAGCTTCGGTTACGCTAGCCGGCGACCTCTATCGCGTCGCGCAGACTTCGAAAAGGAGCCCTGGATGTCCGTCTTTGGAGTGAGACTGCTCTCTGGCGCCGCCATCGCGTTTGCCGGGGCATTGTGTGTGTCGGCCACCTTGCGCGGGCAGACCGGCGCAGGCGCGTCCAAAGGCGAGACCGAATGGCGGTTCTTCGGGAGTGACATCGGCGCGACGCGATACTCGCCCGCGAATCAGATCAATGCCAGCAACGTGCGCGATCTTCGCGTGGCCTGGCGCTGGTCGGCGCGGAACTTTGGTCCCCGTCCCGCGACGACGATGCAGGTCAGTCCGCTGATCGTGGATGGCGTGATGTACACGACGGCGGGTATCAACCGCGACGTCGTGGCGCTCGATGCGGCCACGGGGCAACTTCTGTGGCACTGGCGCCCGACCGGTGAGCTGCTGCGATGGTTCGACATCATCGATCCGCTCGCGCGAAGCTCGGGCCGCGGCGTCAGTTACTGGACCGACGGCGCGGGCGACGAGCGGATTTTCGTCGTCATGAACAGCTACATGCTCGTGGCGCTCGATGCGAAGACCGGACGGCAGGTAGAGACCTTCGGCAAGAACGGCGTCGTCGACCTGGCGGAAAACCTGCGCTGGAACGATCGGCCAGGATTGCCGCATGAAGGCCGGGTTGCCAATACCTCTCCGCCGGCCATCGTGGGCAACGTCCTGGTTGCGTCGATGTCGATGCACACGGGCGCCGCGCCGAACCTTCCCGGCGCCTCCATCAACGAACAATGGCCCATGAATATCCCGGGCGATGTCGTCGCCTACGATACGAAAACGGGCAAGATGCTGTGGCGCTTCAACATCATTCCGCGCCCGGGAGAAGCCGGCGCCGAGACGTGGCTGAAAGCGGATCCACAGGTCTGGGAGGTCCCTCGGGGCCTGAACGCGTGGGTGAAGCAGCGACCGGAGCTCCTCGAGTCGTCGAACCAGTACACGGGCAACGCGGGCTTCTGGGCACCCGTCACGGCGGATCCCGAGTTGGGCATGTTCTACATCGCCACGGAATCGCCGACGAGCGATTACTACGGTGGCTATCGGCCCGGTAATAACCTCTACGCCAACTCGGTGCTTGCGCTCGACGCGAAGACAGGCAGGCGCGCATGGCATTTTCAGCTGACGCACCACGATATCTGGGACTTCGACCCGCCGACCGCGCCGATCCTCGCGGACATTACCGTGGAGGGCCGTCCGGTCAAGGCGGTCGTCCAGCTCACGAAACAGGGATTCGTGTTCGTGTTCGATCGCACGACGGGCAAACCGGTATGGCCGATCGAGGAGCGGCCGGTCCCCAAGTCCGATGTACCAGGTGAGTGGACGTCGCCCACGCAGCCATTCCCGACCAAGCCGGCGGCGATCGAAGTGCAGGGTGTGACCGAGAACGATCTCGTCGACTTCACGCCCGAGATCAAGGCCGAGGCGCTTCGCATCGCGCGTCAGTTTCGTCTTGGGGGTCTCTACACGCCGTCGTCGCTGCCGAATGCCGCAGACGGGACGATGGGCACGTTGACGGCGCCGTCCGCAGTTGGCGGCGTCAACTGGCAAGGCGGTGCCGTGGATCCGGTCGACGACGTCCTATACGTCGCCAGCCAGACCAGTGTGTTTCGCGCGCAGGTCGTGGAGGGATCGCCCAATACCGGAGTGCTGTATCACAACCCTCGCGGTCAAACCGTCGGGCCGCCGTCGACGGTTTTCGGCCTTCCGCTCCTCAAGCCTCCGTACGGGCGCATCACGGCCGTCGATCTGAAGACGGGCGGGCGCCTGTGGATGGTGCCGCACGGCGACACGCCCGACGCGATCAAGAAGAACCCGAAGCTGCAAGGCGTGGAGATTCCGAACACCGGGACGCCGACAATGGGCACGGGCCTGCTGGTTACCAGCACACTCCTGTTCGGCGGCCAGGGTGGCGCGACCCCACTTCTTCGCGCGTGGGACAAGAAGACCGGCGCCGTCGTCGCCGAGATCCAGCTGCCCGGTGCGACCACGGGATTCCCCGTCACGTATACGAAGGCAGGGCGGCAGTACATCGCTGTGGCGGCGCGGGTCGGCGACGCGGTGGAGATCGTGGCTCTCGCGCTGCCGGCGGCGACGGCACCGGGCGCCGGTCAGCGACAGTAGCTCCAGTCGTGGAGAGCCGACGCCTCAGCGTCGTCGAAAATTGAAGTCGACTCGACGGCACGATATCCTGCAACGGTCCTCGTGCCGGAATCGGAACACACTACTCAAGGGACGACACCGCGAGCACTATCGCGCTCGGAAGGCGCATGCCTCGTCCGCATCTACCCGCCCGGCGAGGACATGGGCCGCAAATTCGAGCTCACCAGCGACGTGACGATCGGTCGCGACGAGTCGAACACCATTGTCATTACCAAGGGCTCCGTCTCGCGTCGCCACGCGCGGGTCGTCAGTCGTCTGGATCGCAAGGTCATCGTCGACCTCGAGTCGACCAACGGGACGTTCGTCAACGAGACGCAGGTCACGGAGGCGGAACTGCACAACGGCGACCTGGTCAGGGTCGGCAATACCATTTTCAAGTTCCTCCACGGCAGCATCGAGGCGCTGTATCACGAAGAGATCTACCGGCTGACGATCACCGACGGCTTGACCGAAGCCCATAACAAGCGGCATCTGCTCGAGTATCTCGAGCGCGAGATCGCGCGCTGCCGGCGATACCAGCGCGCGCTGGCGCTGCTGATGATCGACATCGATCACTTCAAGCGCATCAACGACGCGCACGGACACCTGGCCGGCGACCGCGTGCTGCACGAACTGGCCGCGCTCGTCCGGTCGCGTATCCGCCGCGAAGAGTTCTTCGCGCGATACGGCGGCGAGGAATTCGCGCTCGTGATCCCCGAGGCGACCCGCGCTGCGGCGGTCACCAGCGCCGAGGCGCTGCGTGCCCTCGCCGCGGACCACCACTTTCAGTTCAACGACACTCACATCGCGGTCACGATCAGCATCGGAGTCGGCCTGCTCGACGATGAGGTGACAGACCCTGTGTCGCTCATTCGAGCCGCCGACGAGAAGCTGTACAAAGCCAAGAGCGCCGGCCGAAACCGCGTCGTCGACTGAAGCGAGGCTGGGCCGCCTGAAGACCACGTTGGACCGGGCCGTGGGAACCCACATCTTCATGACGTCTTCCACCCGGAACACCGATTTCAACTCCTCGACGAGACGGGCGCCGACGCCCTCACGACGACGAGACGAGGCCACACCGATTTCGTAGAAGAACAGCATGCGTTGATCGCGATCGATCCGGTCGAGGAGGTAACCCACGGCGAATCCGATGGGCTGCGGGTCCACTGCCACGATGAACACGTTCTCCGGCTTCGACAGGAACTGCTCGAAGTACTCCGTCGAGGGCGTCGGATACCCGTCAGGCGCTTTCAACAGCCGTATCGCTTCGACACCGAGTGCGGCTTCCGCAGGTTGCAGACGTCGTACTTCCATGGACCGGCGACCTCCGTCGTCGAGGAGATGCGCAATCTGGTGGCTTATGATTGCACGATGAAAGCGCTGTCGTATGCCCTGATCCTGCCTGTCGCCTTCGTCGTCGTGTCGGCCGCCCAGGAGCGCGCCGGTGGCCCACCTCCGCAAGCGGCGACGGCGCCGCTGGTGAAGGAAGGCGCCACCGTGAAGCTCGCCCCACACAGCTACGCCATTCCCGATGACAATGCCGTTCTGGTGCCGAACGTCGGCATCGTCGTCGGCTCGCGCGCGACGCTGGTGATCGATCCGGGCATGGGTCGGCGCAACGGCGAAGCCGTGCTCCGGGAAGCGCAGAAGCTGCGGAACAACGCGGAGATGTACGTCGCCACCACGCACTACCACGTGGAGCACACGCTGGGATATCTGGGCCTGCCCAATGCGCGGTACGTGAATTCGAAAACTCAGGAAGCCGAATTCGCCGAGGAATGGCAGCGCCAGGCGCGGCTGTTCGCCAGCCGCGGGCCGGCATTTGCCGAGTTGCTGAACACGGCGAATGGCCGTACGGCGGATGTCACCTTCGACCGCGAGCACACGCTGGACCTGGGCGGCGTCACCGTCCGCATGATCGTCGTCGGCCCGACGCATACGCGCGGCGACACGATCTTCTTCGTCGAAGGGGACAGCGTCTTGTACGCGGGCGACGTGGTGATGAACGAATCGTTCGTCGCCGCGAACGAGAGCTCCAGCATGAAGGCGTGGCTCGCAGCCTACGACCTGCTCGAGATGATGGGACCGAAGGCTATCGTTCCAGCGCACGGCAAGCTGGGGGACGGGACGCTCATTCCGACGAACCGTGCCTTCATGCGGCAAATCCAGGAGCGCGCGCACGCCCTGAAGGCGCAGGGAAGGTCCGTCGACGAGGTCGCCGACATCGTGCAGAAGGAAATGCGGGCGCGCTATCCGACGTTTGCGCGCGCCAACGGCGCCGCCGGCGCCGCGCGCGCGGCGTTCAAGGAAGCGTCCTGAGTCCTCAGATCAGTTGAGCGCTCGCAAGTAGACGTTGCGGTACCAGATCTGACCGCTGCCTTCGAGTTGCAGCGACAGGATGCCCTGCGGCGCACGGCTCGCTGTATCGTCATCGATCGTGACAGTGATCACCTGCCCGTTCATCACGTGCGTCAGCGAGCTCCCGCGCGCGATGATCTGGACCTGCTGCCAGTCGCCCTGCAGCCCGTTGTGCGGCTTGATGGCGGCGGTGGGATTCGGATTCACGACGCCGATGCGGTTTTGTTTTCCGGACACGAGCTCGACGAGACCACCAGGCGGATTGACGATGCCGCGACCCTGCCCTTCGTAGAGCTGCCCGGTGAACCGGTTGTTCGAATCGAGATCGAACTGGTAGCCGCTGACCTGCCAGGGGTTCTGATACCCATCGGTGGGACTCGCACTCTGACCGCTGCCACCACCCTGTCGCGCCGGCGCGCGCTCGGCGACTCCCGCCTGCACGGCGGCAGCAAAGGTCGTGATGCCCTTCGCCATCGGCGAGCCGAGCGGGTTCTGAATCGATCCCTTGTGCGGCGCCATCAACAGGCGGCTGCGGTACTGAATCCCGCCGTTGGCCCCCATCGCCGAGATCCTGAACTCCACTTTCAGATCGAAGTCGCGCATGACGGCGTTCGGCCCGACGTAATGCAGGTGATGCTGTCCCGGCGTCTTCGTCGTGTCGGCGTGAATGGCGCCGTTGTCGATCGACCAGACGTCGCTCTCACCGTCCCAGTTGGTCAGCGTCTGGCCGTCCCACAACTTCGTGTAACCGGCGTAGTCGCCATACGGCACGTCAGTGATGGGCGCGAACACGCCACCACCGCGGCCGCCCTGCGGCGGTGTGCCACCCTGTACGAACACGAGCGTGCTGCCCAACACGATCGCCGCAACCGTCACCATGCCTCTCATGCCGACGCACCGTACCGCACACACCCTCTCGCCGCCAAGCGTTTCGCTCCGTGAAAAGCACCGCGTGTCAGGTGGACTGCCACGAGAGCGGGTCCGGCACGCGCTCGGTCTGCAGCATCACGATCAGGTACTTCACGGTGACCTCGCTGCGCGCAGGAATCCAGCGGAACGTCGGCGTATCGAACAGGCGGCCGCGCTCGACCATCTGACGTCGCGTCTCGGGGAACGGCGACACGCCGAACTCCATGCCGCGCGTGACTTCGCGGTTGTTCCACGGCGAGGCCGAGCGGCCGCGGTTTTCTTCCCAGATTCCCAGCCATGGAAAGTCCGCCTGTCGCCACACGCAGCCGAACGCGAGCCGCGCTCCGGGATCGAAGGCGACAAAAGACGCATCGGTCCGCGATGGATCCATCAGGTGCGCGGTATAGGCACTCGATGTCGCCGCATCGGTGTAGCGCTGCAGATCGACCGTGCCGCCGCCGACCCGAGGCGCGTGCGGCCAGTCGAAGGTCGCTCCGGGCGCGAGATAGTCGGCCGGTCCGAACGTCACGTCGAAGACTTTCGATCGCGTTGCCGAGGCACGGAACTCCGTCACGCCGTGCTTCAGAAACGGCGGTCCCAGCGTGACGTGTTGGGTCCATCCGACCGGGCGATCGCAGGCGGTCATGTTGGTCACCGTTTCGCTGATCGCAATCGCGCTGCGCTGCAAGTCGAGCGTGCGGGCAAAGGCAAGCCCCGCCTCGGGAAAATCGGCGTGCGCGACGAGCCGGCCGCCGTTCATCTCGATCGCATACGGGACGACAGACCCTTCACCGTGCGCGGTCAGACCCGCCGCCGCTTCCTCCGCCGACGGCCCGCCGAAGATGTCGAGACACAGGTTGTGTCCCGCTATGCCGGCAAGCAACCGACCATCGGCGACGCCACCGTAGTGCGCGTGCCGCACCGGATCGAACGACGATGGCTCGATCGATTCCCAGTGCGGCGTCCACAGCGGATTGATGCCGGTACGCTTGTCGAGGACCTCGGCGATGTGTCCACCTTCGACCAGCACGGTGACACGCAGCTGGGCGTTTTCAATCGACGCGGCGCGGCGGCCGCGATAGAGGCACGCGGGCATGGCGTGGCATTATGCATCCTCGCTCGCGCGCACGGAGGCGGCGGAGGACACGGATTCAACACGGAGACGCGGAGGGTCACGGAGACGCGCGGAGACTCCTCGTTACAACCGATGGCGCCGTACTTGGGATCGTTGATCGCGCACACCGGTGACGCGCTTCGCGCGGCATGGATAGAGAGGTGCCGTAGGCCGGCGTCACTGGTATGCGCTCCGTGCGTCCCCGTGTTCTCCGCGGCTCCGTGTTGAGACCGTGACCTCCGTCGTCTCCGTGTTTCGATATGTAAGACGTGGCTGCCGCCGCGACCCGTGCTTGTCCAGGCAATCACGTGATAATCGGCAGCAAATCGCCGGCATTGGTTTCTCACAGCGAAATGCGAATCGCGCACGGACTCCAGCCTTGATGTGGTCCGCCGGGAGCGATATCGTCCCTCGTCTCCATGGTCACTCGCACGCAGGTCCACGACGCGATCGGCACGGGCGGTGGCATCCTCCGCCTGGAGCCTTGTTGGGTCCCTCGCACCTTCATGCAGCCCGGCCGGCGGCTCCGCCTTCATCCCGACGATCTCTACGCGCTCGGCGCGCACCGCGGCGGCATCAACGAGCGCTGGTTCTCGTCGACGACGAACGCCGACAACGGGCCCGGAACTCCACCGGATGAAGGTCTGAGCTACGTCAGGCTCGAGTCGGGTCAGCGCTTTCAGCTGAAAGAAGCGGTCGACGCGGCCGGGGATGCGCTGATCGGCGCCGACGTCATGGCGAAGGAGGGTGGCTGGAACATCCTCTGTAAGTTCTTCGACAACATGGGACCGATCCCGCACCACATGCACCAGGGCGACGCGCACGCGAAGCTCGTGGGCCGCAAGGGCAAGCCCGAGGCGTACTACTTTCCTCCTCAGTACAACCAGCTCGATAACAGCTTCCCCTACACCTTCATGGGACTCGAGCCGGGAACGACCCAGGACGATGTACGCCGCTGTCTCGAGAACTGGAGCAAAGGCGACAACGGGATCCTGAACCACTCACGCGCATATCGACTGCACGCCGGCAGCGGCTGGCAAGTCGACCCCGGCATCCTCCACGCGCCCGGATCGCTGGTGACCTACGAGCCACAGGTGAACAGCGACGTCTTCGGCATGTTCCAGTCACTCGTGGAAGGTCGTGTCGTCCCGTGGGATCTCCTCGTGAAGGACGTCCCCACCGACAAGCACCACGATCTCGACTTCATCGTCGGCATGCTCGACTGGGACGCGAACGTCAACCCGAACTTCGGCCGCGACAACAAGGTCTTCCCGCACCCGGTACGGGCGTTCGCCGAGAGCGAAAGCGACGGCTATCGCGAGCAGTGGGTCTGTTACGGCACGCCGTGGTACTCGGCGAAAGAGCTCACCGTGCTGCCGAAGCGCACGGTGGTGATCAAAGACGGCGCGGCCTACGGCCTGATCGTGGTCCAGGGCGTGGGCAACTTCGGCGGTCATCGCGTGAATGCGCCGACGATGATCCGGTTTGGCGAGATGACGCAGGACGAGCTGTTCGTCAGCGCCGAGACGGCGAAGGCGGGGGTCCGTATCGAGAACGAGAGCGCGAGTGATCCGCTCGTCATCCTGAAGCACTTCGGCCCCGGCAATCCCGATAACGAGCCGCTGCGCGCGTTGCGCACTCACTGATCCCCGGAGGAGACCATGCCGTCCTCTTCTCAGCACTCGCGACCCGCGTTGCACAACGCGATGTGGCCGGGCCTGGTCGGCAAAGGCGGCCCGGACGCCGAGCCGTTCATCGATCTCGACACGATGCTCGACCTCACCGCGCAGGCCAACGTCGAGGGGACGAGATTCGACGGCGTCGATCTGTTCCTGTTCGACCCGCACACGAGCATCGATGCCGACGCGGACGAGCTGAAGCGTCTTCGCGACAAAGTGGCCGATCGCGGCTTCGTCGTCGGCTCGCTCGTCGCGCCGGTGTGGCCACCCACCGGTGGCGGCCCGGCGATGGGCGGCGATGAGGAGCGCAACAGTTTCCTCACGCAGGTGCGCAAGGCGTGCGCGATCGGTCGGAAGCTGCGCGATCTCGGCATCCGCAAGTACGGCGTGATCAGGATCGACTCCGCCAGCAGCCCTGGCGACTGGGCGAGCGACCCCGAGGGCAACATGAAGCGGATCGCCGAAACCTTTCGCCAGGCGTGCGACATTGCGGAAGGGTCCGGCGAGCGCCTTGCCGCGGAAGGAGAGATTTGCTGGGGCGGCATGCACAGCTGGAGGCGCATGGTGCAGCTGTTCGAGATGGTCGACCGGCCGAAGACACTCGGTTACCAGGCCGACATGGCGCACAACCTCCTCTTCACGATGGGCTACAACGCTCCCGAGGATCGCCTGCTGCCCGAAGGCTTCGACTGGAACGATCGTGCGCAACTCGACGCGGCATACCGCACGGTGGCGCGCGAGCTGCGGCCCTGGACGATCGACTTTCACGTCGCACAGAACGATGCGACGGTGAAGGGTTCCGGGTCACATGACAAGACTGGACGCCACTGTCTGCCGAACGATCCCAACGGCAAGCTCGACGTCGTTCGCTATGCGGGTTTCTGGCTGCGCGACGACAGCGGCAATCCGACCAGGGCCGTCGAGCACATCTGCTGGGACGGCTGCATGTTCTCCAACGAGACGATGATGAACCCCGGGACCTGGACCGACGTCCTGAGACTCATGATCGACGTGCGGAACGCTCATGGTTGGGATGCGCCGGTCGCGGTGGCGGTGTAGCACGTGGCGAAGAGGACGCTGAACATCGGCCTCGTTGGCTACGGGTTCATGGGCCGTACGCATTCCAATGCCTTTCTGCAGGCGCCGCGCTACTTCGATCTGCCGTTCGAGCCGGTGCTGAAGGCGGTGGCTGCGCGCAACAAGGATCGGGTCGAGGCGTTTGCGTCGAACTGGGGTTACCAGTCGGCGGAGACAGACTGGCGCCAGCTGGTCGAGCGGAAGGACATCGATCTCGTCGACATCGCGAGCCCCAACGACACGCACGCGGAGATCGCCATTGCCGCGGCGCGCGCCGGCAAGATGGTGATGTGCGAGAAGCCGCTCGCGCGGACGGCCGCTGAAGCGGAAACGATGGTCAGCGCCGTCGACAGCGCCGGCGTGGCGAACTCCGTCTGGTACAACTACCGTCGCGTTCCGGCCGTCGTGCTGCTGAAGCAACTGATCGACGAAGGCAGGCTTGGGCGCATCTTCCACTACCGCGCCAAGTTCCTGCAGGACTGGACGATTTCGCAGGACCTGCCTCAGGGCGGCGAAGGGCTGTGGCGTCTCGACGTTTCGGTCGCCGGAAGCGGCGTCACCGGCGACCTGCTCGCGCACTGCATCGACACCGCGATCTGGTTGAACGGACCGATCGACGACGTCACCGCGATGACCGAGACGTTCGTCAAGGCGCGCAAGCACAATCTGACCGGCAAGGTCGAACCGGTGGGAATCGACGACGCCTGTGCATTTCTGTCGCGGTTCCGCAACGGCTCGCTGGCGACTTTCGAATCCACGCGGTACGCACGCGGACACAAGGCGCTGTATACGCTCGAAATCAACGGCGAGCACGCCTCGGCGGCGTGGGATCTCCATGACCTGCACCGGCTGCAATGGTTCGACCATCGGGACGAGGGACGCACCCGCGGCTGGAGAAGCATCCACATCACCGACGGCGATCACCCGTACATGAAGCACTGGTGGGTCCCCGGCCTGCAGATCGGCTACGAGCACACGTTCGTCCATCAGTTCGCGGACTTCTGCGACGCGTTGGCGCACGGCGGGACCACAGCGCCGACCTTCCGCGATGGCCTCGCCACCGATTACGTCACCGACGCGGTGCTGAAGTCGGCGCGCAGCGGCCGATGGGAGAAGGTCGACAGCGTCGAGAAAGTGGGCGCGTAGGACACCCCTGGTGAAGGACTTCCTCGCGTTCGACCTCGGTGCCGAAAGCGGCCGCGCCATGCAGGCGAGCCTGCACCGCGATGTGCTGACGCTGGCCGAGGTGTGCCGTTTCCCGAACGGCCCGATTCGCGACAACGGATCTCAGCGCTGGGACATTCATCGTCTGTGGCACGAGATGCGGGTCGCGCTCGCTCGCGTGCAGGGCGCGCAACTCGAAAGCGTCGGCGTCGATGCGTGGGGCTGCGACTACGGATTGCTGCGCGCTGACGGCTCGCTGGTCGAAGCGCCGTTCACCTATCGCGACGCGCGCACCGACGGCGTCATGGAGCGCGTGTTCGCGAAGGTCTCGCGCGAGCGCATCTACGCGACGACCGGCATCCAGTTTCTCTGGTTCAACACGCTCTATCAGCTCTACGCGGCATGTCAGACCGCGCCCGAGACGATAACCGCCGCCCACCGCTTCGGCACGATTCCCGACCTGCTGAACTTCTGGCTGTCAGGCGAGCTGCGCGCGGAGTACACGAACGCCACGACCACACAGTGCGTGGACGCCACGAGCCGCACCTGGGCGACGGACCTGCTCGACGAGCTCGGCATCCCGACGCGACTGCTGCCGGAGATGGTGGAACCTGGCAGCGTACTGGGGAGATTGCGAAAGGAAGCGGACAAGACGCTGGCCGGCGTTCCGGTCGTGGCGCCCGCCTGTCACGACACCGGGTCAGCGTTCACCGCGGTTCCCACCAACGGCGACACCGCGTTTCTCAGCTCCGGCACCTGGTCGTTGCTCGGCGCCGAGCTGTCGTCGCCGATCATCACGCCGGAGGCGCTCGAGCTCGACTTCACGAACGAAGGCGGCGTCTGCGGCACCACACGGCTGCTGAAGAACATCAGCGGGCTGTGGCTGCTGCAGTCGTGCCGGCGTTCGTGGGCCGCGTCCGGTCGCGACTACGAGTACGACGAACTGGTCGCCGCCGCGGGAGCCGCGCACCCGTTCCAGGCGCTGGTCGACCCCGACAGTCCCGGCTTCCGCAATCCCGAAGACATGGTTGCGGCGATCGATGGCTTCTGTCGCCAGACGGGCCAGCCGTCGCTGCCCGGGCCACCGTCGTACTCGCGTTCCATCATGGAGAGTCTCGCATTCAAGTACCGCGCGGTGCTCGAAGCCCTCGAGACGCTCACCGGCCGCCAGTTCACGCAGATCCGGGTCGTCGGCGGCGGCGCCCGCAACCGGCTGCTCAATCAGTTCACCGCGGATGCGACCGGCCGACCGGTGATCGCTGGTCCCGTCGAGGCGACGGCGCTCGGCAACATCGCCATGCAGATGGTGGCCACCGGCGGCGTCTCTTCGCTCGGTGAGGCGCGCCAGATCATCGAGCGCTCGTTCCCGGTGGAGCACTTCGCGCCGAACGAGGCCGATCGGTGGGAACCGCACTACCAGCGTTTTCGCGAGTATGTGGAGTTGACCTGTGCCTGACGTGGCAAGCGCCGAGACGAAATTTCTGCAGAACCTGTGGGACGACAAGGAAGCGGCGCGGCTGTCACCGCTCGAGCAGCTGCGTTACCGCTCGAACCGCCTCGGCGACGACCTGCGGATCACCAACTTCGGCGGCGGCAACACCAGCTCGAAATTCGACCTGCCCGATCCGCTGACGGGTGAGCCCACGCGAGTGCTGGCGGTGAAAGGCAGCGGTGGCGACCTTCGATCGATCACGGCATCCGGCTTCGCGATTCTGTACATGGACAAGCTCGAGGCGCTGATCCAGCGCTATCGCGGCGAGGCGCACGAAGACGAAATGGTGGCGTACTACCCGCTGGCGGCGTTCGGCGAGAATCGTGTCGCCGCGTCGATCGATACGCCGTTGCACGCGTTCCTCCCGTTCGATCACGTCGACCACCTGCATCCCGACTGGGCGATCGCGCTCGCGGCAAGCGCCAACGGCAAGGAAAAGCTGGCGGAGTTCAACCGGCAGTACGGGCGCACGATCGTGTGGCTTCCGTGGCAACGGCCCGGCTTCGAGCTGGCGCTCATGCTGCGCGAGGCGGTGCACGAAAATCCCGGCTGCGACGGCATCATCCTCGGCGGCCACGGACTGTTCACGTGGGGCAGCACGCAGCACGAGTGCTACCGCAACAGCATCCGCACCATCGATCAGATGGGCACCTTCATCGACGACCATCAACGGCGCGCGAATGGGCCGCTGTTCGGCGGTCCGTCGGTCGGTAGCGTAAACGGCGATTGCGCCGCTGTTGCGGCGGCGATTCTGCCGTATCTGCGCGGTGTCGTCTCGTCGAATCGCCGGACAATCGCGCACTGGGACAACTCCGAGGACGCGCTGACGTTTGCCGCATCCGCATGGGCCGAGGAGCTGTGCGGACTCGGGACGAGCTGCCCCGATCACTTCCTGCGAACGCGCATCAGCCCGATGTTCATCCGTTGGGATCCGGTGAAAGAAGGCCTCACCGATCTGAAACAGCGGATCGCGTCGAGCGCGGCCACATATCGGGAGGACTACGCCGCCTACTACCACTCGTTTGCCGACGCGGAATCGCCGAAGCTTCGCGACTCGAACCCGTCGGTCGTCGTCATTCCCGGTCTGGGACTGTTCGGGTTCGCCAAGGACAAGCGGGAGGCGCGCATCACGACCGAGTTCTTCGTCAACGCAATCCACGTGATGGCGGGGGCGAACGCGCTCGAAGGCACGAAGAACATCGGGACGCTCCCGCAGGCAAAGCTGCCGGACCAGGCCACGCATTTTTCCAGCTTTCACAATTACGTGGCCTTGCCGCGACTCGAAGCGTTCCGCATCGAGTACTGGGCGCTCGAGGAAGCGAAGCTGCAGCGGATGCCGCCCGAGCGTGAGTTCAGCCGCAAGATCGCGCTGGTGGTCGGTGGTGCGAGCGGCATCGGCAGGGACGTGGCGCTGCAGCTCGCGAAGCGCGGGGCGCATGTCGCGGTTGCGGACATGAACCTGGCGGCGGCGCAGGACGCAGCCGGCGACGCCGCCACGGGGTCGTCCTCGGAAATGGTTCTCGCCGTCGCATTGAACCTTGGCAGCCGCGAGAGCATCCGCGAGGCAATCACCGCGACCGTGCTGAAGTTCGGCGGCCTCGACATCGTGATCAACACCGCCGCGATCTACCCGACACCGGCGCCGGGAACGCCGGCGGAGCAGGTGTGGAGTCAGGCGATGGCGATCAACGTGAGCAGCAATCACGTGCTCGCGCAGGAAGCCAACGAGGTTCTCCAGACGCAGGGACTGTCGGCCACCGTTGTGCTGACCAGCTCGGCGAACGCCGTCGTGCCGAAGCACGGAAGCGAGCCCTACGACGTCAGCAAGGCGGCGATCAATCACCTGATTCGCGAACTGGCGATCGGCCTGGGCCCGGACGTTCGCGTGAACGGCATTGCCCCAGCGACGGTCGTCGCCGGTTCGTCGATGTTCCCGCGCGACCGCGTCATCGTCTCGCTCCAGAAGTACGGCATCGCGTTCACCGA